>Ga0163153_10003482_pt1 | contig 21036 bp, 44 predicted proteins | sample OliLakLV19MP6IB1_FD_148629 | JGI IMG/M metagenome (GOLD analysis project Ga0163153, IMG submission 148629) | Freshwater microbial mat bacterial communities from Lake Vanda, McMurdo Dry Valleys, Antarctica - Oligotrophic Lake LV.19.MP6.IB-1 | ecosystem: Environmental > Aquatic > Freshwater >...
TCTTCTTTGCTCATCGTGCAGCCGGGAGGTGGCATGTAGACTTTTTTAGGTTTAGGTGCTCGGGGGAGGTGTTTGTTTGCCTCTCGTTTACGTTGAAGATATTGGTATTTTCCGGAGACGATCATCCAGACACTCGTTTCGGAGAGTGGGTTCCCTTTTGCGCCGAGGATGGGCGCGTAGCGAGAGAGTTCTTGATAGATATCTGCGTTGCCGACATTTTTGGAACGAAGGTCGTTACAGAGTTCAATGGCTTCCTTGAGGCTGATTCCAGTTTTAACAGATTCTTGATTTTGCATTTGTTCTCCATGAATGTTGATGTTTCGTAATCACCATATCTCACGGAATTCAGGTTTGCAAATAGATTATAAGAGGATGGATTTGCAGCGAGTGTCTCAGTCAACACGACAGAGATGTTAACGCCGCAAAAAATATCCTCCGCATCGGGCTTGATGCGCTAAGAGCGGCGAAAGTCGCTTAAGGGAATCCCCTGCCTTTAGGCATGGGGAGGAGGTCAAGGTGAATGTTGACTTTTGTTTTTTCACCTGCTAATTACTATGATTCGGAGGAAATTAGATGAATCAGCCTAGAGATCCCATGCAGCGGCTTGCGAAGGTGGAGCAGTCCATTCAATACCTGATCAATAGCCTCAATACTTTTTTGAGCGAGAATTCAAGACTCAAATCACGTGTAAGAATGCTCGAAGTCGAGTGCGGGCTGGTCGAGGAGGCTGGCGGCGAGGCTGAGGACGATCTTGGCTGATCGACCGCTGACAGGGCACCAGAGGCGAATGTTGGCCGTTCGTAGAGAGAAGCGCAAGGCAAGGGAGTCTTGGGGCGTTCTGAAGGAACTGGCACCGAAGATAGCCGAGGAAAAGTGTTCGAATAAGGTGGCACTTGAGAGTGAGAAGGTTCCGAAAAAAGATTGAGATGGTTACTCGGCCAAAGTCCGAGATGCCTATTGAACCGTTCAATTTGCCCATCGATGAGACGGTAGGCTATTATAGTGGTGGCGGCGAGGATTCTTACTTAACAAGCGCGTATTGCGACAATGATCGGATCCAGTGGGTCTACCGGCGAGAGGTGGCCCGTGGATTGTCGCATTCAGAGCGCATGAGGTGTGAGTGTTGCAATCGGGAGTTGTATGTATCTGAAGCTCGTGGCCAATTCATGTCATCAACGGTCTCGCCGGAGATCGTTGGATGGCTGATAGAAGAGAGCAAGGAAATCCTAGCCTTGGTTCTTACCGAATCGAGTTTAGAGACAACAAAGGGCGTTTTACCCGCGTATATTCAAGGGCACGAGTTTTCAGGCTCTATTACGGCGGTAAAGCTATATCAAAGCCCGTTCGTTTTCCGAACGATTGGCTCGTCAAACAAAAAAGAGCTGCTGTCGAGCTTGCAATATCTAAGCACTCTAAAAGTCTCAAAGCGAAAAAGAAAACTAAAAAAGATCGTCCTAAAAAAGGAAAATCCGAGAGAAAGCCCGTTGTTCGTAAGCGACGCGATAAGGAAGAAGTACGCGAAGCAGTTACAGAACTACCTCCGGAGCGGAGGAAGGATATTGTCCACACGGAGGACGACGAGTTCTTCTGGCGCCGAGTCGAAAATCTCCGCAGCCGCCTTGAAGACATTGAGCCTTTCGATGGGCAAGCATCTAAACTTATTTTCCCAATGGAAGCGACAAGCAAAGGCGTTGCAACCCACGCGGGCCGGAGCTACGACAGGAAAAGGAAAAGGTGGGTAGCGCAGAGAGGGAATGTTTTTAAGCGGCTGACGATGAACGGGGCGAAGAGGCAAAATATTATATGGTGGGCAGCGAGAAATTATTTACGGCAGCTCGACAAAGGGTACTTCGAGACGGTCGCCCGTCGCACTTCCAAAAGAACTTTGTCTTTCCGAGTGTTCTGCGTAACAAATCTTCCAAAACACGAAGAGATCCTGACAGCGCCTCCGGGAATCCAAAGCTTGATTTGGATTCGCGGGGTAAAAAACAGAAAAGAGATGCTGGAGCGAATGACGAGCCTGTTGGTAGCCTCGATCATGAGGTGTCTCTACAAGGGCGAGGGCTATCTGGACACCTCGCTCACGAGTTCAGGCGCCTTCTTTCAGGTGATGCCAGAATCCGCGAAGTCGACTGGGAAGCGCTCGACAAAGACCCAAAACTTCAAGCTAGCCTTTACGATTTTCTTGGAAACGGAATTCTCAAGATAAGTAATATTCCCAAGATCCCGGTCGAATACGAGCCTAAAGATAAAATGTATTTAGGGTTGGATACTGAGGATAACTCGTCAGGCGTTCCACACTTTTACCAAATCGCCACGCGAGATCATGTTTACATTTCGTCGAGCTTCAGGGCCTTATTCCGTTACATCGTTCAAACTAGCCAGCTAAATATAAAAAACCATGTCGTTTTTGGGACGAATATTGAATATGAGCTTGGGAACATTCTCAAGGATTTCGATAACACGCCAGAGTCGATCGATGTTAAGTGGCGGCGCGGAAGGCTGACGAGGTTCAGTCTCAAGTATGATCCTGAGTCTTGCTATTGGGCGAATAACGATGATCGTAAAGGAAGGATGATCATTTGGGATACGATGAACCATTGGCCCGTTGGCGTTGCCAAGATGGGCGAGACTTTGAAGGAGTACCTTGGCGTTGACTTGGCAAAACTAAAGCAAGATTTCTACGGCTTCAAGTATGCAGCAATGGACGCTATCATCTCACGCTCTTACGCCTGCGTTCAAAGAGCTTATTACGACAAAAAAGGAATCGCGCTAAAGGCCACTCCAGGATCAACTGCCCTCGCATTGTATGAGAACGGCATTGGTCGGACTAAATTTCGTAAAGAGAGGATTCGTAAAACCCACTCCACCGAAGAGCTTGATTGGATGATCGAAGGCTTGCGAGGCGGAAGAACAGAGGTTTTCTCCACGCGAAAGCATTATGGAGCAATTGATTACCTCGATATCAATAGCGCCTATCCATTTTCCATGAAATCTGAAGGCTACCCAGATTTGATGCAGCATTTTTGGCTGGAGACGCATGAAGAGATTCGCGAGGCCTTGGATTCCGAATATGAGGGAATGGTCGATTGCGATGTAGAGGCTATCAACCTTCACCCGTTTTCTATGATTTACCCGTATCTCGGTTTCAAGGATGAGACGACGATGAGGCTCGTTTTCCCGCTTGGTAAGTGGAGAGCTAAGTACACATTTTTTGAAATTAGAGCAGCCGAGATACTTGGATACAAATTTAAATTTCGTAAAGCTGTAGTCTATGAGCGTGGCAGGCACCACCCGTTCAAAAAGTACGTCGACTATTGTTACGCGATCAGGATGGAGGGCGAAGAGAAAAAGCTCAAGCTCTTAAAAGACGTTGGCAAGAGTCTCGGAAACAACCTCTACGGGAAGTGGAACGAGCGCCAGATTTATTCGATCTTAGCAGATCCAGGAAAATACAAACCAGAGGATCTTGTTCATTGCGCAAGACTGGGTAGCGGCGTTGTCATTGAGGAAGATCAAGGATACGCTTCGCACACAAACGTTATTTGGGGAGCATACATAACTTCTATTTGTCGCGACCTTCTCTACAGGCACATGATTAGTGCTTGGAATGATGGGAACATTATTCTCTATATAGATACAGATGGAATTTTTATTACTGGTGGGAAGTTGCCGGAGAACGACCCCATACGTCTTGGTGCTTTGAAGCACGAGGGAACGATGTGGTACTTCAGAGCGCATCTTCCTAAACAATATGAGTATCAGTATCTTGACGAAAAGACTGGAAAGGCTCGCGTTGATCTAAAGACTGGGAAAGATATTACCATTTACAAAGCGAAGGGCATTCCTGAGTGGAGCGAGCTTGTTGATGAGCAGGGGAACCCTCTCGCTGATGAGGACGGAAATCCACGTAAAGCTAACCTCCGCGAAAAGTATTTTCTCACAGGATCGGTAGAGTTTCGTAAACCCTTAAAAGTTAGGGAAGCTATACGCCGCAAAAAGTTTAAAGACCCGAAAGTGAAGAAGGGCGTTGACGCTATTAACGCTTGGATTCTTACGAGCAAGGAGCTTAGAGGAACCCTCACCAAGCGGAAGGTGCTAGAGAACGGCTTCACCGTTCCTCTATGGATGGGAATGAAGGAGCCAAAGTGGTTCAAGCCGCCCGAAAGATTTACGGAGAAAGAAAATGAATGAGAATGATTTGGAGCTGAGTAGAACTTTGTGGGACAAGTCTGCCGATTGGTCTTTGAGGCCGGGTCAGATTTTTTGTAATCCTGAAGGCGTTTTACTTTTGGTATTTGATCCACGGCTTGCGGATTCCGAGAACTTTCTGGCGATGTGCGAGCATGACGGCGGGGAGCGGGTTCTATTGCTGAGCGAAGACAAGACTTTTATGGAATGCTTCATGTTTGTTGGCGTTCTCGATGATCACTACGAGAGGCCCGAATTTTACGAGCGTTCCGAGATTTTCGATTGACTTCAATCACCATATTTGCGATGTATATGTGTGATTAATTTTTTGGATTAGCAGAAATCGACGTTGACAACCAATCACCATTTTGCTAATACCTCACTTGTCACGCGGACCGAGTGGAAGCGGCCAATCCCCAAGACTTGAAAACTCATGGGCGGGGTTAAATTCAAGAGCGTTGACCGTCAGTCACCGTGAAGCGCGACAAGCCCGAAGTTTGACTAGGCCGAGGGCACTTCCACATTTTAACTTGAGGTGATTTATGGATTTAATAAACGTAATATTTTGGATAGCGGGCGTTTGGTTTGTCTTCTGTCTTGGCTGCATGACCTCCGAGGAGCGAGTAAAACGTTTACTCACCGCGACCGATCTAGGAAGCTCCCACTTCTTTCTCTCATTCGGCATATTCGGTTTCAAGGAGCACACCTTCTTCAATCGAATGACCCATTTCTGCCTCACCGTTCCCGGCCTACAAGTCGTAGAGCACTGGGATCGCATGATTGGCCCGTTTTGGGTTCGCGTTGGCTTGACTGAGATGAGCCGCGATGATTTGGAATATTATTACGAGCAAATTTGGGCGATGATGGAGGCGAAACATGCAGCGATGGGTTTCAGTGCAGGGCAAGATGCGCCCAGCGGTGTCTTTTCTCAAGACCCTCCCGACGCTTTTAAGCCCACACCCAAAGATTGAAGGCTGGGATTTGAAAATGGATTCACCAAAATACCGAATGAGGTACTTTGTGGGAGGATATTTTGATCCTGAGTGGGTGGAGGCTGTAACGGTGGAGATGGAGTTTAAAGATGGCTGGCAACAAATTGCCCAATACGATGAAAGAGATTACGGTTCATGATTGGGAGAAGCTGAATTTCGGTGGGAAGCTAATATCGATGGGCAGGCTTTATGATCGGCTGGTTTGCAGGAATTGCGGCGCCAGGGCTAAAAGGTTCGGCGACGATGCTGAGCTTGATGCGAGAAGCAGGCGCGATCCTTTAATGCGGGAGTGTATTCGTAGCGTTAGGAAAGAAAGTTAAAATACCAAAGTATGTCAGGCTCGGTAGTCCGATCCGTGGACGTGGCACGACAATGAGGCTAATTAACAACGGCAGTCGCTATTTTCGGGACAATGGATACTGGGCAATTGGTTTCATGTTAGACGGTGCCAGGATAATCGCTTTGGCGATTTGTAAGGACACCGAACATCTTGAAGGTGAGGAGTTTTTGCTATAATGAGAGAAGAGTGGGTAATTGAAAACGAAAATTTTGGACATTATTGAGGCTTCGCCTCGGAGGAAAGTAAATGAAAAAGGTTCATGTGGCTGTAGCTCTCTCTATTCCGGTTTTCTTTTGGGGCCTAGTGGCTCTTGGGATTTTTTTGTTTCATGGTTGTACTCAGCATCCGGCCAGTCCAACGGCAACGCAAACGAGCGTTCAGACTTCTACCCAGACTGCCGTGTCGCCCGGCCAGCCGCTCAAGGCTGCCTGGAGCAATCCTGAGTGGACGAAGATTTTGTCGGACGCGCTTGACGAGCTTGGCGGAGGTTTGCTCATTGGGTATCCCGAGGGTGGCGTTTGCGGCAATCGTAAACAGTTTTACGTTATGCTCATTTCGGAAATGGCCCGTTACGAGAGCGGGTTTAAGCCAACCGCCACGTTTAAAGAAGCTTTCCCTGACTCCAAGGGCAATCCGCAAATCAGCGCAGGGCTTTTACAGCTTTCGTTTGATGATGCGAAGAACAACGGCGCGGGCTGCGACTTTAAAAAGTTCGAAGACGTGCTCGACGTTAAGCTCAATCTGCGCTGCGGTGTGAAGATTCTTAATCGCTGGGTCGTGCGCGACAACAAGCTGGCCGAGGGGCGCGATAAGGCAACTGCTCGCGGCGGAAGTCGTTATTGGGCAGTGCTCAGAACTGGAGCGAAGAAGGACAAGATCCTAGCTGCGGCGAGAAAGACTTGTGAGTAGGCTGCTGAATTTGGAGTTCAAGCTAAGAACGCTTGGACGCTTGAAAATTTAGGAGATTAATGAGCGTTTCGCAAAAAGTTCTTCGCTGTCTAATGTTAACAGCTTCGAATAACGACCACGAAGCTCTTGTCGCCATCCGTAAGGCTAATCAGTTACTAGCCTGCTTGAATCTCAATTGGGAGGAATATCTTGGCGTAGCTATTAGGCACGACGAGGAAGATGAAAAGCCTCCGCGTCGAGATTCCGAAAGCGCTAAAACTAGCGGCAAACCAAAACGCACGGGCAAGCATCACAAGACTGCTGAAATGTTCGCAGTCGTTAAAGCGCATTTGGAAGAACATAATTCCGAAGCGCTTGACTTTATACGCTCACTAGAGCGAGGATTTTCCTTGTACGGATCGCTCACAGCGAAACAAGACGCCGCTTTGAAGAAATTTTACAAAAACGCCACTCGGGCATCGTTCTAGGAGATAGGCATATTAAAGTCGAAGACCGAGGATCTTGGCCAAGAGCCACTTGATCTAACATCGGGAACAGGTCTATCAAGGATAGAAAACCTAACCATGGAGGGAACGTGAAGAGAAGAACGCCCAAGGAGATTCGTGAAATCCTAAGACAACATGCCGCTAAACAGAAAGGCTGCGAGGGTAAACAAAAATACCTTGACGAATATTCAGCTCGCTCGCGAGCATCCAGAGATAAAGGCTTATACCGAGGCAAGAGAAAGAAGGCGGAAGGGGCACACAGACCTTACCGCTGCCAATTTTGCGCTTACTGGCATATTGGCACGATCTCTAATCCGAGCTTCAGAACAGATTTCCAAGAATTAACAAATAAAGCCAAGGATCTTTGGTACGGCATCATACCTTTTGCCCCCTGGAGGGATCGCGAGCGCCCCGATTTGTCGGCGCTGTTCGAGCGAGGATTGGTTAAGAAAGAGGAGCTTGCCCATGGAGAATATTATATCGGCTACACCAAAAAAGCGGTCGTGGCTCGCTGGCATGAGACGGATGGGCTATTCTATTATCAAGCCTGGATCCTTAAGGCTGGTGGGGAGGATGAGCGCAAGACGATCGGATCGCCGCACCCAAGCGACGATGCGGGATCTGATATATTCGTCCCCGTCGACAAAACAAGACCTACAAGGAATCAGAGCGTATATGAGCCGTTCGGAGAGGCCTGTCCGGTTGAAAGGTAGCGATCTTGTCCCCGACATGCGGCCGGGTGGCGGGTTTACCTTTGCCGGGAACGTGGAGAGGAGTAGTCGTGCGAGGAAGCAAGAGCCAGGTACGCAAGCTGAAGAAGATAGACTGCAAATATTGTTTGAAGGCGATGCAGCCTGGGGGCTATGGAGCGAGGAACGTGAAGGGCCTTTCATGGTGTAACGGATGCGACGGGAACCTTGTCAGGAATTCCTTGGACGGTAGCGGGAAAAAGAAGGAACGCGCGAGAGCCAAAAAGCTCTGCAAGGAGTCACTCTGAAAGCTCTTCTTCAATATCTTGCAAAAACAAAATCCATTTGACGATTTTATTTTGTAGCGCGTCCAGGGTGAGCGAGCTTCGGCGATAGTTCAAATCATGTTGGTATCGGTCCATTGCTCTAGCCAGCATTCCAACGCGTCGATGGATTTCGTAAATATCGGGCATGTTGCGGCGGTCTTTAGCTTCTTGAGCGATTTCCGCTTTTAGCTCATTCGTTGTTGAACGAAGGTATAAGACCTCCTCTTCGAGTTCTGTGAGGCGTTCGCGCATGGCCCTGGCTGTCGGGTGGTCGGCTGGCTTTTTCACTAAGGAGTCTCGATATCCATCGTTTTCATAAAGTCCACACTGTTGCGAATCTCTGGATGAGCCAGTGCAGCTTTACGCATTTTGTTTACCCGGCGAAGGGCGGCGCGGCCTTTCTTGACTTCTTCGTAGTCGCAAGTCTTTGGGGAGCGGGTGCAGAGCTTATCGATATTGGCCTGCATGTCGGCAAACCAATTTCCGTCTGTGCAAATCATGCCGATTCGTTTTGCGTCCCATTCAGTTTTATCGAGAAGGATGGGAGGGCATTTGACGAGATCGCAGAGCGTATGAACCCCTGTGGAGCCGAAGCGCCCCTTATCTCCCCATGCAATGGTGTCCTTTACTTTAATGGAATGAGCAGCGCAGCCAGCGAAGAGGCTAAGCGTTAACGATGCCAGGGCGATTTTTAACCAAATCTTGAAGGCGCTTCGCATAGTTCTTTTCCTCTTCAGGTGTGAGCGATGGGCGAGATTGAGCTTCTCGCAGCATTGTAATCTCAGGCGCATAGTGATCTTTAGCAGATTGCGATAACTTGTCTATAAGCGTGACCTTTATTTCGATGATTCCATTATCGATAAGCCAGCCCACTCCCCAGTCGATGACTTTTTTAATACCATCGCCGAGGAGTGGAATTTTAAGAACGATCCCAACCAATGGGAACTGGACCGACACCACAGCGAGCAGTGCTGGAATAATTCCGCCAATAAAGATCGTTCTTAAAATCTGGCTAATCATTTAGGCGGCCGGAGTAACGGGAACGGATGGAGCTTTGATATCTCGGAATGCTTGGAAGATAAGCATCGCGCCTCCAGCCGTGAAAAGCCCGCTGATGAGCGCTTCAACAAGCGATCCACCCTTCGACCAGGCTTCCACGATGTAACCGCCAGAGGTAACGATGGCGATAACAGCTCTGAGATAATTCCCAGAAATCTTCTCCAAGATTCCGTAAATTTCCTTCGAGCGAAGAATTTGGAATGCTGGAACCAGAACCATCGAGGTGCTTGCCTTTGTCTGAATCGCAGCCCAAAGAGCCATGATTGCGGGAACGAGTGCGGGGGCAGCCTCGTCGGCAGCAAGAGCGTAGAGAGGGAACAGGGTGATCAGAAGCAGGGGAAGCGTGTAACGGCCTCCGAAGAAATGGGAGAGTTTTTTGGTAAACATTAGGAGTCCTTTCCGCCCTATGGGCAGCCTCTAGTGTAGCACCAATTAAAAACTCAAGCTAGCCTGGGTGGTTCCGGCAGCTCAGCCGGGACGGGGGCTACTGGCCGCTTGAACCATATCTTTTCCACAAGAACCATTTCGGTTTTCCCCGTTACAAGGCTGGGACTGGATGCCTGCGGGAAGGCATTTACAGAGAAGGGCTCATACCCCTCGTCGAGCATGGTTTGAAGTTGGTCAAGGGACGCTTGATCGTTGGGCCGGAGTATGACGCAGGAGAGATCCCAGCCTGGGATCATTAGTCTTGAGTTCGGGAAGGGTATTACGTTGTCCATTCACCACTCGTATCATCGTTTACCTAAACGATCAAAAAAAAAAAAAGAATATAAGCGATGGCGAAGTGAGGAAAGTTAAAAAGAAGTTAACGCGACGCTTTCGAGTGACTTAATTTTCTGAATTAATCTATCGAAGGCGTGAACCGGCTTGCCCGCGATAAGGGGAACGAGCGGCGGTGGGGGCGTATACTCAACGTAAGGAGTTGGGCGAGTAATCAGCCCATACTCAACCCAAAGCAGTTGCTTGCGCCTTATGCGAGCTTCTTTTTGAACCTTCTTCTCATAGGGCAACGCCCACTGCATCATGGTACTGCCGCGAGGTGACTTCTTCTTGCTCACCTTGCCCATCCCGTTGGCCGCGCAGGAGGAGAGAGGGCGTCACTGATTATTTTTTGATGCTCTTTAATCTTGACCAGCTCGTCTTCCAAAAGCCCAGCCATGGCGTGAAGGGAGGTTTTAAATTCGGCGTATTCAGGTTTGGTGTCCGGACAGTTGCGCAGGAAGGCGATCATACTATCAAGGCCGACAAAGATTTGACCGTTTTGTCCAGGTTTAGCGAAAAACTTCAATTCCATATTATGGTGATTACTTCATTATCTTTCGATTGTCAATATAGTTTCGACCGTTGTAGATGATCGTGAGAGCGCCGGATAATCCAAGAATGAGCTTTTCGGCGTTTGTGAGTCCTGGCTTTCTTGAAATGTGAATCAAAAAAGGCCCAAGAAAGAACACGTCCCACAGGCGAATCGCTTGAGATTTTTGCATCTCTTGAATCGACGATGGGCCGTATTCTCTAATCATATATTTTTAATTTTCTCGATTGTTTTTGCAACGTATTGCCATTCACGCTGCCCGAAATCTTTTTCTTTCTTTTTGAATTTCCTCACAGCGGAACGTATAGCGCGGCGGCGTTTGGTGTCGTCTTCCTGGGAAGGGTTCGCCGCCAAGACATTTTCTTCCTCTTCATCGTCGTCCAAGGCTTGATCGTCTTCAATTCCAAGAGAGTCAGTTCTTACGTCTTCAGTCTCGTCGACTTCCAGCTCGTCCCACGAGTGAGCGAGTGTAAGGGGCTTATCGTCCTGGACTCCGAGGGACGGATTATTTAACTCATTGAGCTTCATGAAGGTGGCGAGAGCTTTGCGGTTGACTTGTGTAACGTGTCGAACCTTTGCCGGTACTGCCTCGTCTTTGGAGGCGTCTACAGCATCTTGTTTGTATTCCCAGCCAGAAAGCGGAACACCCTTTTCGTCGACTACGAACCATTTGTATTCCGACTTTTCGGGGTTAGATAATGTGATCTGTGAGCGATCCTCTGGGAGGGCCGCGAAGTCTGGAGTAATGTCTGGAAGAGCGTCTCCGCGATCGGGGAGGATTTTAAGAGAGATTCGATCGTCGTCAGCCTTGCCGTATAGGAGGTGAGCAAATTTGGTTTCAGCCTCATTGAATTTTTTGTACGGCTTTTTAAATTTGTGCTCGGCCACGCGAATGGCATCGTCGAAGACGTGATCCTTTGGCGCAGGGTTCTCTTCCATTCCACCAAACATATCTTCCCAGCATTTTGGGCAGGTTTGGGAAATAAACATTTCGCGCAGCTCAGGCTTCATATTTGGAAAAGCGTCTTGCACGAGAGCGCCTTTTACCCATTTCTCTATTTGCTCGCGAGTAACAATAATCTTTCTGGCGCGTTTACAAAATTTGCAGGGAATGGCAATTCCTTGTTGTCCTTTTTTAGCGGCTTTTTTATGTTTCATCAGTTTAACCGACCCTTATCTTTTAAATCTTGAACTTCTTGCTCTAAGATATGATCAGCCAGAAATTCCTGGCTTTTCTCTTCTAAGTAATTCGCCACAGCCTTCAAAGCCGCGTTGTAATGAGCATCTTCCGAGCGCAAGTTTTGGTTGTCGCGGAGAAATTCCACGAATCCGTTAAGCTCAATATACACTTCCTCCTTGTCTGGGAAAACAAGGATTGTGATCTTGGCCATAGACTTACTTTCTGGCAAATTGCGGGTTCCTGATTACGGTTTCGATGAAATAGGCTGCGACAATGCTCGTTGTAACTCCAACAAGGATTTGCCCCCATGGGGTTTTGGATTCAGCTTTAGCCTCAAGCGATGATATGCGGCGTTGGAAGTCTTCGCATAACGGGCAAGAGGCCGGATCCTCACCAAAGCCGCGAGGTGCATGATCTTGCATGTGGTATTGGCCTAAAGTCATTTGGTTTTCTCCAGAACCAGCACTCTTCCGTTTAGGTCGTAAATGCTTCTTGTGTGGTCTTCTTGTCTCACGCGAAGAACTTCGCTGTCTCGTGAAGTCGTGGCAAGCTTTTCGATTACTGACCCCATTTGGATATTGAGCTGAAAGATATTTGTGTTCAAGTCTCGAAGCGTATATCCGATATATCCCGTGATTAGGGTTAGAGCGGAATAGAAGAAAACTGGCGCTACCTTATCCCAACCTAAGTCTTTCATGCGGGCCTCGTTTGATTTAGTGTGACCATGAAAGCAAGTCCTCCCAAGACGGCCGCAGTAAGGAGCACTGGAAGGACCGGGATATCAAAGGCAGCGCTAGAGACGTTTGGCGAGCCACCCTTGTTTTCGATTTCAGTGTTCGGGTAGAGGAAATAGGAGCCGCCAGCGAGATATTTTAGAATGCCCGTCCCGCGCTCGTAAGGCAGAGATATGTGAACGACGCCTTTTTCATTTGCCTCATTGATTATTTCCCCACACGAATTACGAAGCGGCGAGAGCGCCAGCTTCCAAAAGAACTGTTCGGGGGTCATGGTTTCCGGAATTACGTCGGCGGCCATCCCTCTTTGGTGGAGGCTCCCCTCGGCGCCACCAACGGCAACGTTCAGCGCTGGAGATCGATATCCAGACGAGACGCTAAAAGGCCCGATTTGCGTGTAAATGGCATCGAGCAGGGAGGCGAGGGCTTGAAGATTACCTTGACTAAAAGTGTCAGGAATATTGTTTATGCCTTGGGCTGCGGCAGTCGAGCTTTTGGTCAGCTCCTCCAAGGTGAAATATCGAGATAATTGCATTTCGCCCCTCCCTGACGCGCTCCTCATGAGCGGCCTTCTATATATAGTAGTGTAATTTTCCTCTTAGTGCGACGGAAAGGTGGCCAAATGCTTGACTTTAGGCCCCATGGTGATTAAACCATTCCATGGCCGATCTTTTTACTTCGGCCGAAAGGGAACTTAGAATGGATCATTGGAACCAAAAGGTAGCCGCAAATCGCGGAAAGTCGTGGAGGAACGCTCTTATTTCTGGGCGCCTCACGGCAGCTCAAAATCCAAGCGCAATTCGAATTGCGCGGGTTAAAAAATACTTGTCGCAAAGTGAAGTGGCAACAAGCCTCTCACTCACCTACGCTACTTACGGCGCAATTGAATCTGGCAAGCGAGCCGTGAAAGAAGAACGAGCGAAAAAGATTTCTGATCTTTTGGGCTTGAGTTTTAAAAAAGCTTTCGTCACCATGGGTGAGGGAAAATTTATCGCTGGGCGGGAGAAGAAATAAATGGAAGTTGAACTCGGGGAATCCACGGAAGAGAATTTTGTTCTAACTTGTAAAGTTGTCAAAAAGCCTCTCAGCTATCGCGATCATCAATCACGCGGAAAGCATTCAAACGAAACCGCAAGCGTGATCATGCTTGATCCCGAAACTACCACCGAGGCGGCAAGATTTTTTACCGCGTGGCTCCCCGACGAAAGCGATGTCCGCCTAACAGAATGGGGGGAGAAGGTTCCTCCGCATTCGGAAATTGGGATGCGCCTTGGCCACCCGGTTAACGGATTCGTTCGTGGCGCTCTTTATCGCGGCACCCAACTTCTTCCAAAGCATCATATTTTTGTAATGAGCAAACGGGCTGAAGACCTTTTGCAAAATTATGTTGGACAAAAAATTCGTGTCACCGTCTTAGGCGAAAAGGAATTCGATGAGGCTTATGAAGCCAAGGCGGAAACCAAATCACCCTATTCGGACGTGCCATAACTGCCTGCTTGTGCGGGACACGAAATCTGCACAAATAAAAGTTTGACAATCACGCCCGAGTATCAATATCCTGCTACTAGACGCCCCACCTGCGTCACACTCCCACAGGGGCCGCTCTTTCGCCGGAGCGGCCTCTTCTTTTTCACCGATCATTTCCAATCAAGTATAAATCTTTTGACAACTCAAATTCGTGAAGCTATACCCTATGGTGATTGATGGATCTGAATCTGGCGAGTGTTGGACGGGTTCATCAACCCAACAGAAAAAAGCACTAAGGAGTGTAAATGAGCAAGAAAGAATCGGCTGCACCAGCAGCCAAAAACGTAGCACCGGAACGCAAGCCTTACAATTTCGCGCAAGCGAAATCTCAGGGCAAGGTGGCGATGACCGAGGCTACTCCTCTGAGCGGTTTCAATGGCGATATCATTTCCTTGACGGATGTGATGAAAGTCGACGACGCCTTCGAGGCAACCCTCCTCAACATCGAAACTCGTGGCGTTGACGACGACGGTAAAGACCGCATCGTATACGTTATGAAGGATGCTGGAGGCGAAGAGTTCGGCGTCTGGGGTCGCGGCGGCCTCAACCTCATGAATCGAGTTCCCCAGGGAACTTTCATTCGTGTGACGTACTCTGCTTACGATAAAACAGCTAAGCGGCCCACTCCACAGCACCAGTTCAAGATCGAGCTGGAAGAAGGCATTCGTCTTCTCCCCCTCGACCAGGGATTTGTGCCGCCCGCTAAACGTCCTGGCGCGGTTTCGGCTGAAGCCCGCAACTAACTAGATTGCCCAAATCGGGCAGCCTAGTGATTGGGCCGGGGAGAAATTCCCGGCCTTTTATTTTGCCCAAAAAGTCCTTGCCTTCTAATTTCTTTCGGGTAGTAATGGTGATTGAATGAATCATGCAGATGTTTTGAGAGCATATTTGGCCTGGAGTGAACTTTCCCCCGAACAGTGGCGGGAGCGAAAAGCTGCCTGGGAGCGATACGTCGCAACCAGGGATGGGAGGCCCGTTGTGGAGCGTGAGGATAAAAAGCGTCCCCCCTCCCACAAGGATTCCGCGCCGACAGAGCTTGACGTTCGAGAGAGGGCTTTTGATTCCGGGCCGCCAAGACGGAGGTTCATGCAGTAGTCAGCAAAGAAGACCGATTTAACAATTCTAAATAGCAACAAACGAGGGAGTGGCGAAATCCCACCTGTAGCCTGTCATGGCTGAAGTCGCGAGCCGCTAGCGGTAAGCGATGAAGGGTGGAAGAACCGGAAATACGTCTGACAGCGTGAGCCGGTAGCCCCAATTTTAGGAGACAATTATGAACGCAAAAACAGCTGGTTGGATTGGTATCATTTGTATCTTCGTTACTGGGATCGCGACCGGCGCACTGCTCGGCTGGGCAGCTCGCCAATCAAAAATTCCTCCTTCGATTCGAATTTCGCGAGCAGCGCTCGATGAGATTGGTTTCAATCAGAAGTGCAGCGGACAGCAAAAGGACTTGGCCGTAAACAGAAAATATGTTTACGCCAACTGTCTAGGCGGCCCCGTAACGGTTCAAAACTACGAGTTCAAGTGATGTGGTACTTCGCTATAGGCTTCATCATGTTCATCGGGGACGCCATTATGCACACTTGGCGGGGAACGTTTACTTTTATGATGGTCTTCAATCTTTTGTACAATAACGTTTTGCTTTGGCCGCTGTTGTTGCTCCGAGCTTTCATAGCTAAAATTGTCGAAGACATTCTCGACGAGAGAAAGCAGTGAGCAAGGGAACCCCATCAAATCTTTGGGACGCAATCAAAAACGGTCTTGGAGCTTTTGCCGATGTTCAAGAACATATTTCTGACGAGCAGGTTGAAGCGATTCGCCTTCATGTGAAGGATTTGCTCGCTCAGAAGTTTCAAGCGGCGAAGTTTCTCGCCCATCAGGGAAAGTTCAGCACTGAGGATGATATTCAGCTTCTTTTCGATGCCTGCACGAAAAACGATCCACCGCCCGTAATCAAGGAATTTAACAGTCAATAACCCCATCCCTAAAGGGAGGGGCTTGGAAGGAAAAGGATCACGCAGTCAGCAAAGAAGACCGATTTAACAATTCTAAACAACAACAAATGGAGAACGCAATTCCTCCCCATCCCTAAAGGGCGGGGTTTCCTTGCGTGAAAATTAGATGACTGAAGAGCAACAAAAATTTCACAACACCCCAGCCGAATCCTTCAGGCCAAGGCTCCCAAGGGCCAAGACCGAGCGAGAGCTTGAACTTGAGAAGCTTCTGGCGACGAGCTTGGATATTCTCAATGAGTATTCGCAAATGAGTATGAAGGCACTTGATTTGATGGATGACAGTATTTCGAAGAGCATTGGCCCAGAGACGCGAGCTGCCACTGAGGCAGCAAACGGTTTCATCGACCGATGTAAGAAGACGCTGGAGAGCTAGTGGGACAGGCGAAGCGCAAAATAGCCCAGGAACGCGCGGCGCAATTTGCTTTATTGCATAATCGAATCCTGAAATTAATTACGTCTGCACTAAAACGAGATAAATGAAAATGAAACATTTCAAACTAAGCGGCGAAACAAAAATTTATGGCACGACTACGCTCCATCGCATCGAGGCTCTAATCGACCTGCCACAACACGGCGTTAAAGCAGGGGACCGTGGAGGCTGGATAGAAAGCGAATCCAACCTCTCAGGCAGCGCGTGGGTAGCGGGCAATGCGCTGGTGTTCGGCGATGCTAGGGTGTTCGTCGATGCTCGGGTGTACGGCGATGCGCAGGTGCACGGCAATGCTAGGGTGTCCGGCGATGCTAGGGTGTCCGGCGATGCGCGGGTGTCCGGCCATGCTAGTGTGGCGGGCGATGCGCGGGTGTCCGGCGATGCGTGGGTGTCCGGCTGCGCGCAGGTGTCCGTCTATGCTCGGGTGGTGGGCAATGCGTGTGTGTCCGGCGATGCGCAGGTGTCCGGCTGTGCGCAAGTGTTTGGCTATGCTCGGGTGGTGGGCAATGCGTGGGTGTCCGGCTGTGCGCAGGTGTACGGCGATGCGCAGGTGTTTGGCGTTGCTCATGTGTACGGCGATGCGCAGGTGTCCGGCGATGCGCAGGTGCACGGCAATGCTAGGGTGTCCGGCGATGCTAGGGTGTTCGGCGATGCTAGGGTGTCCGGCGATGTATGGTTGTTCGACGGCAAATAAACCGACCGGGGCGATAGCCCCGTTTCACACGGAAATAGAAACATATGAAACATTTCAAACTAAGCAGCGAAACAAAAATTTATGTCGCGACTACGCTCCATCGCATCGAGGCCCTAATAGACCTACCCCAACATCACGTTAAAGCGGGGGACCTTGGCGGCTGGGTAGAGCGCGAATCTAACCTCTCAGGCAACGCGTGGATTGCGGGCGATGCGCAGGTGACAGACCATGCACATGTGACCGACCATGCACAGGTGACAGACCATGCGCAGGTGTACGGCAATGCGCATGTGTCCGGCTATGCGCATGTGACCAACCATGCGTGGGTAGGCGGTGATGCTCACGTGTCCGGCGATGCGTGGGTAGGTGGCGATGCCTGGGTGTGCGGCGATGAGCGGGTGTCCGGCGATACGTGGGTGTGCTGCAATGAAAATGATAACGAACCGATGGGGCGATAGCCCCGTTTCACACTGAGCGCGAGAAGCGGGAATGCGCGGCGCAATTTGATTTATTGCATAATCGAATCCTGAAATTAATTACGTCTGCACTAAAACGAGATAAATGAAAATGAAACATTTCAAACTAAGCGGCGAAACAAAAAATTGTGGCATGACTACGCTCCATCGCATTGAGGCTCTAATTGACCTGCCACAACACGGCGTTAAAGCAGGGGACCGTGGAGGCTGGATAGAAAGCGAATCCAACCTCTCAGGCAGCGCGTGGGTAGCGGGCAATGCGCTGGTGTTCGGCGATGCTAGGGTGTACGACGATGCTCGGGTGTACGGCAATGCGTGGGTAGGCGGCGATGCGCAGGTGCACGGCAATGCTAGGGTGTCCGGCGATGCTCGGGTGTACGGCAATGCTAGGGTGTCCGGCGATGCTAAGGTGTCCGGCGATGCTAAGGTGTCCGGCGATGCGTGGGTGTACGGCAATGCGTGGGTGTACGGCAATGCGTGGGTGTACGGCAATGCGTGGGTGTCCGACAATGCGCTGGTGTCCGACAATGCGCTGGTGTCCGGCGATGCGCGGGTGCACGGCAATGCTAGGGTGTCCGGCGATGCTAGGGTGTCCGGCGATGCTAGGGTGTCCGGCGATGTATGGTTGTTCGACGGCAAATAAACCGACCGGGGCGAAAGCCCCATTTCACACGGATATAGAAACAGCTGAGATAGAAATCGCCAAACTAGTCGGGGTATTATGTGTGGTGAGAGACGCGCTGGATAAGATCGTAGTCATCAGCATCACAACTGAGCGCGAAGCCTTGGCCAAGATCGATGAGGGGGAGAGATGATTTATTTATTGATTCTAGCCTGGGCAATTCCCGGCACGATCATATGGACGATGATAAATCTAAGGCACAAAAGCCTCCCGGTGTGGATGGTGTTCGTACTGCCGTTGTTTATTCTGGTCGGGCCGCTCCTGGTGTTGGGGCTTTTAGCAGAGAGCCGAATAGCTCAAAGGTTTTTCACCTACGAACTTTGGCGGGGAAAATGAAATTAAAATTAGAACAAGCTCCCGATTCAGTGCGTTTTGGTGTGTGGAGGTCTACACCAGGAGTTCGCGACCTGGGGGATATAATTTTCTACGTCCTTGGTTGGCAAATTACTTTTTGGTTTTGGGAGAGAAACACAATGAGGGGGCCGAGATGAAAGTAGAACAAATAGCCATGATCTGCCACGAGGCCAACCGAGCGTACTGTATTGCAATCGGGGACAACTCACAGCCAAGGTGGGAGGATGCGCCAGACTGGCAAAGGGCGTCGGCGGTTAGGGGGGTTGAATTCCGCTCAAATAATCCAAACGCATCGGCAGCGTCAATGCACCAATCGTGGTTACAAAAGAAACACCTCGATGGCTGGAAGTATGGTACCGTGAAAAGCGCAGTGGAAAAAACACACCCCTGCTTTGTTTCTTACAGCGGATTGCCAGCCTCTCAACAGAAAAAAGACGCGCTGTTTTCTGCCGTATTCGACGCGGTCAAGGGTTACTAACGTGCGTGTGAAAAATAGTGATGGTGAAATCATAGAAATTAATCCTGAGCGCAAACGTAGCTGGGTAACAACTTCCGGCATCGGTTGGGCTAGATTGGGGCAAGAATGACCAACAAAATGAGGAAGTCGTACCTGTGGGAGACATGCCTTCAGTGGGCGATGATGCCGCCTGTTTTATCCGCTTGGGCAATTTTAGTTTTGTATATGCAAATTTATGATTGGATGAACAGAAGGAAAAAGGGGGAGAGATGATTTATTTGCTGATTCTAGCCTGGGCAATACCTGGAACGATCATATGGGCGAGGGTAAATCTAAGTCACAAAAGCCTCCCGGTGTGGATGGTGTTTGCACTGCCATTGTTTATTCTGGTCGGGCCTCTCTTGGTGTTGATAGATTTAGTACAGCGCAAAATAGCTCAAAGATTTTTCACCTATGAAATTTGGAGGGGAAAATGATCGACAAGCGCGAGGGGGGAGAGATGAAAGTAGAACACATAGCCATGATCTGCCACGAGGCGAATCGAGCGTACTGTATTACAATCGGGGACAACTCACAGCCAAGGTGGGAGGATGCGCCAGACTGGCAAAGGGATTCAGCGATCAAGGGGGTTGAATTCCGCGTAAATAATCCAAGCGCATCGGCAGCGTCAATGCACCAATCGTGGTTACAAGAGAAACACCGCGATGGATGGAAGTATGGTGCCGTGAAAAGCGCAGTGGAAAAAAAACACCCCCGCTTTGTTTCTTACAGCGACTTGCCAGCCCCTCAACAGAAAAAAGATGCGCTGTTTTCTGCTGTATTCGACGCGGTCACGGGTGTGTCAGAGGCATGGGCAGCGGAGGCAGATGCGGCGTTGATCGAAGAGTATAATGCAGTACGGGTAGCACACGCGGTGGCGCATAGTATGTATAGTATGTGGCTACTCGGGGAAGAGGAAGCGCGCGAGGGGGATAGATGAACATTAATTGTGGAACTTTTATAGAATTGTTACTGGATGGGCGCAAGTGATCGAGTACTGCGTAAAGTTTTACGAAGACGAACGCGGCCTACCAATCGCCATTGAGACCATTGTTCACTATCAGCTATTAATTTTCGTAAGGGTTACTAACGTGCGTGTGAAAAATAGTGATGGCGAAATCATAGAAATTAATCCTGAGCGCAAACGTAGCTGGGTAACAACGTCCGGAATTGGCTGGTTTAGATTGGGGAAAGAATGAACGAGAATGAGAAATCAATTTTGGATGACATAATACCAGGCACTGGGGAAACCAGACTTGAAAACCTTTCAAACGCTTCGTTAGATTCAGATATGCTCGCGGAAGTGGCAGTAAACTCGATTTCCACATATGAGATTTCTTATATGTCTCTACTCCGTTCCCGGATGATTAGCACACTGCGCTCAGAAGGTTTTACTAAAGATAGCCTTTGGGTTCCGCAATTCGAAGTGACTCATGCTGACGGGTGGTTTTGCATTGTTTTCCTAGACAAAAAGTCCGCGAATTGGTTCAAGGCTTATTACAAGCGCGAGGTGGAGAAATGAAATTAAAATTAAAACTTAAAATGAGGCTGGAGGAAGCACAGGCGGCGTGGAAAGCTTCGTATGATGCAGCCATGGTGTTGAGCGCGGCGTTTGATGCGGCGAGGGATGCCAGTGCTGCTGCGTGGTCTAATGCAAGGGATTCGAGGGTGAAGCTGCAAGCGGCGGAGGCTGCGCTAGCTGCTGCATGCCTGAAGGATGAGGGGGAGAGATGACCAACAACAATCCCGCATTTCCGCCTAGAATCGGCGTTGTATGGTTCATCGATGGTACGTTTGAAATAGACGCTGGAATCATCCCACCGTCGGAGTGTTATCTCAGCATTCACGAGCACGAAGCTATCTTGGCCGCCGAGCTGGAAAAAGCAGCGATCGAGCTTTGCCATGCCGAAGCAGCAGCGCGAGAGGCGGCGTTGATCGACGAGGATAATGCACTGGTAGCACACACGGAGGCGCATAGGAGGTGGCTACTCGGGTAGAGGAAGCGCGGCGACAGCCGTGAATAGCGGTTAAAAAGAGTCCGTATATCGGTGGTTCGAGTCCATCCTCCCCTACCATTTTCGGCCCAGTAGTTCAGTTGGCCTAGAACAGCGGCCTTCAACACCGTGCGTCGTGAGTTCAAAT
>Ga0163153_10003483_pt1 | contig 21034 bp, 22 predicted proteins | sample OliLakLV19MP6IB1_FD_148629 | JGI IMG/M metagenome (GOLD analysis project Ga0163153, IMG submission 148629) | Freshwater microbial mat bacterial communities from Lake Vanda, McMurdo Dry Valleys, Antarctica - Oligotrophic Lake LV.19.MP6.IB-1 | ecosystem: Environmental > Aquatic > Freshwater >...
GGACTTGATCCGGACGGCCAGGTGTGGCGAACTTACGGTGACAACCGAGACCGAGGAGCGCCCGATGGCACCGTCTGACCAGCTGACCGACCACGTTGCGGGATTGCGGAAACTCGTCTCGGGCACCCGCCCCGACCAGATGACCAACCCGACGCCGTGCGCGAAGTGGACGGTCCACGACCTGTGCAACCACGTCGTCGGCGGCGCACACATGTTCGCGAGCGCCTTCCGCGGTCAGACGCCCGAGATCGACGCCGACGCACCGGCGCCCGACCTCGTCGGCGACGACGCGGCGAGCGCGTTCGCGGCCGCGATCGCCGATTTCAATTCCGCCGTCGACTCGCCCGGCGCGATGGACCGGAACATCACACTCCCGTTTGCGACGCTGCCCGCACCGGTCACACTCGAGATCCTCAAGTTCGACCTGCTCGTGCACTCGTGGGACCTCGCGGCCGCGACCGGCCAGCAGTTCACCCCGCCCGACGACGTGGTCGAGCAGGCCAGCCAGACCGCGCAGATGATCATCGCCCCCGAAGCGCGCGACGGCGACACGTTCGCAGCCGAGCAGACAGCCGGCGCGAATTCGACGCCGATCGAGAAGTTGGCGGCGTTCGCCGGCCGCCAGGTCGGGTAACCGCTAGCTAGTCGCGGATTCCCTTCATCGCCCGTTCCGTCTCGCGTTTCGCGTCGCGCTCGGCCAACGACTGACGCTTGTCGTAGCGCGCCTTGCCGCGCGCGCTCGCGAGCTCGACCTTGGCCCGGCCGTCCTTGAAGTACACGCGTAGCGGGACGAGCGTGACGCCCTTCTCTTCGGTGGCGCGTTGGAGAGCGAGGATCTCGCGGTGGTGCAGCAGCAGCTTGCGGCGCCGGATCGGGTCGAGGTCGCCGGCTGAGAACTCGTAGGGCGACACGTGCATGCCGTGCAGCCACACTTCGCCGTCGTCGACGCGCGCGTACGAGTCCTGGAGGTTGGCCCGGCCGTCGCGGATCGACTTCACCTCGGCGCCCTTGAGCACGATGCCGGCTTCCCAGACGTCCATGACGAAGTAGTCGTGGCGGGCCTTTCGGTTCCTGATGGCGTCCCTGTCGCCGCGCCGATTCACAGCGCCAGATTAGGGTTCTGCGCCGTGAGTGAAGACCTGTATGACGCCCGCACGTTCTGGGAGCTGCTGAGCCGGCGGGTCGCGGCCACGCCCGATTTACCGATGGTGCTCGACGAAAGCGATCGCCGCGTCACGTTCGGCGAGGCGGCCGCGTGGGCGGAGCGGGTCGCGGCCGGGTTCCACGCCCTCGGTGTGCGCGAGGGCGCAGCGGTCGCGTGGCAACTGCCGACGCGGGTCGAGACGGTCATCGCGTCGCTCGCGCTGTCGCGCCTCGGTGCGCTCCAGGTGCCGATCATCCACTTGTACCGCGAGCGAGAAGTCGGGTTCGTGCTGCGGGAGTCGGGCGCGGAGTTGTTCCTCGTCCCGGGGATGTGGAAGGGGTTCGATTACGCGGCGATGGGCGCGGCGCTCGCGGCCGACCTCCCGCAACCACTCCAGGTGTTGGAGGCGTACGACACCTTGCCCGAAGGCGACCCGGCGACGTTGCCGCCGCCGCCCGCGGGCACGGATGACGACGATGCGCCGATCCGCTGGACCTACTACACGTCGGGAACGACGTCGAACCCGAAGGGCGCCCGCCACACCGACCGCACGCTGCTCGCGGCCGGTGTCGGCCTCGCGATCGCGCTCGACCTGTCGTCGAGCGACATCTGCACGCTCGCATTCCCGTACGCGCACATTGCCGGACCCGACGTGCTCGTCACGATGCTCGCTCACGGGTGCGCGGGCGTATTGCTCGAGTCGTTCGTCCCCGCCGACGCGGTCGCCGTGCTGCGCCGCCACGCCGCGACGATGGCCGGCGGCAGTACCGCGTTCTACCTTGCGTTCCTCAACGAGCAACGGGCCAACCCCGACTCGCCGATCATGCCCGCGCTGCGCTTGCTGTCGGGTGGGGGAGCGCCGAAGCCGCCCGAGGTGTACTTCGAGGTGCGACGCGAGATGGGCGTGCCCGTGTGCCACGGGTACGGCATGACCGAAGTGCCGATGATCTCGCAGGGCTCACCGCACGACAGCGACGACCAACTCGCGTACACCGACGGCGCGCCGGTGCACGGCGCCGACGTCCGCATCGTCGACGGCGAGATCCGCGTGCGGGGGCCGATGGTGTGCAAGGGCTACACCGACCCGACCCTAGACGCCGACGCGTTCGACGCCGACGGTTACTTCCGCACCGGCGACCTCGGCCACCTCGCCGCCGACGGCCACGTCGTCATCACCGGCCGCGTCAAAGACGTCATCATTCGCAAGGGCGAAAACATCAGCGCCAAAGAGATCGAAGACGTCCTCTACGAACACCCGAAGGTCGGCGCGGTCGCGGTCATCGGCATCCCGGACCGCGAGCGCGGCGAACGGGTCTGCGCGGTCGTCGAACCGGCACCGGGTGCAGACCCGCTGACGTTCTTCGAGATGCAGGAACAATGCCGCAGCGCCGGCCTCATGACCCAGAAGATCCCCGAACAACTCGAAGTCATCGAAACCCTGCCCCGCAACCCGACGATGAAGATCCTCAAGTACGTCCTCCGAGACCAATACAAATGACGATGCGTCGCTAGGGGGTGAGAATTCCCCTCTAGCGACGCACGAGTTTTCTGGCCAGCAACGCGAGGGCGCGGGGTGCGCCGGAGTCGAGTTCGTCGTCGGTCACGGGCAGTCCGTACCAGTCGAGCAGCAGTTCGACGTCGAGGCGGCGGGCGATCGTGGTCATGTAGGTGTCGCGCCGGCCGTGCCACCGGTATGGATCGAATTCGGCGAACACCTTGTACTCGGGCCACGCGAGGTCGAGGTCGACCCAACGCGTCGGTGTCAGCCAGACGCGGTACTGCAGCACGGGCTCCGGGAGTCCGGCGGCCCGCACCAGCTGCAAGAGGCGTAGCTCGGGTTTGGTTGCGTGCGGCGACGAGCCGCGAACGAAGTTCTCGAGCATCGCCTTGACTGCCCTTCCACCCGGGCGGAACTCGCCGCCGAGCCGTTCCCATTCCGACCACACGAGCGCCTCGTCGACGAGATCGCGCCGGACTGCTTCGAGCATCGCGTGGTCGTGCTCTTCCGGGCTCAACACGCCGTATTCGACCAGCAGCCCCATGTCGTCGATCGTGCGCGCCGGACGCGTCAGCGGAATGTTGTCGATGTACGTGATATCGCGCTCGCAGAGAAAGAAGCTCTCGTGGGGAATCACGTCGGCGTGCCGCGCCCGCCGATGACGAGGCGACGTGATCTCGACGATCTCCGCCCCGCCGGGAAGGGTCCAGAGCTGCCCTGCCGACCGAAACGACGCAACGCTGAACTTGCCCCCGGCGAAACAGGCGGCAAGTACCGACTGCCGCCACGTGTGCTCGGCCCCGGCGATCCGATACGCACATTGATGAACGCGTTCCAACATCCCGAGCCTCAAGCGGTACTTGATCTGATCGGCGGTTCCGAGTTCGAGCAATTGCTCACGGCTCACAACCTGGTGCTGGCGGCCTGCCAACCTCAACAACCTGACGTCGTACGCATCCATGGAGCGGCATCCTTGCCCCCGGGTGAGACAACAACCCTCGTGCGTCGCTAGGGGGTAATAGTTCCCCCCTAGCGACGCACCGGGGGTTGGGCGGACTTGCGTCAGATACTGGTCGTGACAACCCGCCGGTTTCTTGGGACGAGATGTTCGACTCGTCCGGCGTTCCCCGCGCGCACTACCGGACGCTGTACGAGCAGATACAGACGTCGTCCCGCGCCGACTTCGGTGAGCGGTGCGCGCCCGCGTCGACGCGTTGGAGTTGCGCTTCTTCGTGGTCACGCCGTTGAGGGCCGCTTCGATGATTGCCGGTGTCGGGCTCACCCCGTTACCTTCTCACCTCATGCAGAACCGTGTCACGGAGTTGCTCGGAGTCGAGCATCCGATCGTGCAGGCGCCGATGGGCTACATCGCCCGCGCGCAACTCGCTTCGGCCGTCTCGAACGCGGGCGGGATGGGGATCATCGAGACGTCGTCGGGGCAGCTCGACCAGGTGCGGGTCGAGATCGAGAAGATGCGCGAACTCACCGACAAGCCGTTCGGCGTCAACATCGCGCAGATGTTCGTGCGCGATCCGAGCATCGTCGACTTCGTCGTCGAGAACGGCGTCGAGAACGGCGTCACGTTCGTGACGACGTCGGCGGGTGATCCGAACAAGTTCACGCGGATCCTGAAGGACGCGGGACTCACCGTGTTCCACGTCGTGCCTTCGCTGCGCGGCGCGCTCAAAGCGGTCGACGCGGGAGTCGACGGGCTCGTCGTCGAAGGCAACGAGGGCGGCGGGTTCAAGGCACCGACGGGCGCGTCGACGATGGTGTTGCTACCACTTGTGTGTTCGAAGGTCGATGTTCCGGTCATCGCGGCCGGCGGGGTGTGCGACGGCCGCTCGATGGCCGCCGCGTTCGTGCTCGGCGCGGAAGGGGTGCAGATGGGCACGCGCATGGTGAGCGCGGCCGAATCGCCCGTCCACACCAACTGGAAGGATCTCATCTGCGCGGCCACCGAAGGTGGCACCTACCTACTCAACCGCGACAACCCGCCCGCGTTCCGCGTGCTGAAGTCGTCGTTCAGTGACCGCGCCGAGAAGGAAGGCAAGCCCGTGTTCCCGGGCCTCGACAACGTCCTCGACCTCTACTTCGGCGGCAACATGGACGCGTCGTTCGCGTTCGGCGGCCAGGTCGCCGGGCGCATCGAGGGGATCAAACCCGTCGCGCAGGTGCTCGGCGAGACAATGGCGGAGTTCGACGCGGTGATGAAGGAAATCGCGGCGAACTACTGCGCCTGAAGGATCTTGATCACGAGGCCGCCGGAACCCCACGGCGAGTCGTTGATGGCCTCCGCGACCTCCATCGCGTTCGTGCCCTTCGTGAGCGCGGCGAGGATGTTCGGGTACTTGCCGTTCTGGATGACGTCGACGTTGGCTGCGAGTCCGTCCTCGTACGACAGGAAGTTCTTCACGCCGACACTGTTGAAGTTCGTCGCGCCGTTCCACTTCTGCGTGGTCGCGAGCGGGTTGAACGCGGCGGCCGTGCCTTCGGCCTGCTGCCACGCGTTCACGGCCCGGACATTCTCGGCCGTCACGGGCATCCCGAGCGCGCCGAGGAAATCCTGCGACCACTGCGTCGGGTTCACGCCGGCCTTGTTCAGGTCGGCCGACGGGACCGGCGCCTCGGTGGTCGCCTGCGCTTCGGCAAGCTGCGCGGCGAAATCCTGTACTTCCTCCACCTCGCCCGCGCCGAGGACCCCGCCCCCGACCGAGGGCGTCGAGAACCGGCTCGTGATCTCCGCGATGCGCGCCTGAACCCCGGCGATGCCTTCCATATGCGGCTACGGCCTCCGGCGCTCTATCTCAACAACACGTCGGATCGCCGTCCGCGCCTGCGGACCTGCGCCTGGCTTCACGGGATCTCATCGACCCGCCGGGCCCCGAGTTGCGGGGAATGGCCGCGGCCCCCGCCGCTAGTGTGCGCTCGCTTCGGTACTCGGGAGGAACACGGCATGGCAACGGCGGGATCGATCCTCGGGAATGCGGTGTTGCGCCGGGAGGACCCCGGGATCCTCACCGGTGACACCGAGTACTACGACGACGTGTCGGTGCCGGGTCTCCTGCACGTCGCGTTCGTCCGTTCGACCATCGCCCATGCCGCCATCGCGGGCATCGACACGGCCGACGCGGCCGCGATGCCGGGCGTTGTCGCCATCTACGTCGCCGCCGACTTCGGCCTGGCCGACCAGCACGGGTTCATGATGCTGCCGCCCACGATGAACCGACCGATCCTGGCTCGCGACCGCGTCCGGTTCGTCGGCGACCTCGTCGCGGTCGTCGTCGCGGAGTCGAAGGCGCAAGCCGTCGACGCGTCGGAAGTGGTCATCGTCGACTACGACCCGCTGCCCGCGATCGCCGACATGGAGGCCTCGCTCGAACCGGGCGCGGTGCTCATCCACGAAGGCCACGGATCGAACGTCGCGAACGCGATGGGGACGGGCCCGGTCGCAGGTGTCCTCGACGACGCCGACGTCGTCGTCTCGGCCCGCATTGTCAACCAGCGACTCGCGGGCGCACCGATGGAGCCGAACGGTGTCGTCGCGGTTCCGGGCGAACCGGCGGGCGGCATGACCGTGACTGTCGCGTCGCAGGGTCCACACGGGGTGCAGGCCGAGCTCGTCGGTGTGCTCGGCCTCGACCCAGCCGTGCTGCGGGTCCGCACGGTGGCCGTCGGCGGCGGCTTCGGATCGAAGGCAGGCACGTACCCCGAGCACATCCTCACGTGCAAGGCCGCGCAGGTGCTGAACCGGCCGGTGAAGTGGACCGAGACCCGTACCGAGAACATGCTCGCGATGAACCACGGCCGCGGCATGATCCACTACGCCGAACTCGGCGTGAAGCGCGACGGCACGATCACCGGCATTCGCGTGCGTACCGTGGCCGACGCGGGCGCGTACCCGTCGATCGGTGCGTTCCTGCCGTTCTTCACGCAGATGATGGCGCAGAACGTGTACGTGATTCCCAAGGTCGAGTTCAACTGGCAAGCCGCGATCACCAACACCACACCGGTCGGGGCGTACCGCGGCGCGGGGCGCCCCGAAGCGATCCACCTCGTCGAGCGCATCCTCGACATCGCCGCCGACGAGATCGACATGGACCCGGCCGAGATCCGGCGCAAGAACTTCATCCAACCCGACGCGTTCCCGTTCACCACCGTCGTCGGTGTCGCGACCTACGACTCCGGTGAGTACGAGCGCGCGCTCGACGCCGCACTCGTCGCGGCCGACTACAAGACGCTGCGGGCCGAGCAGGCCGCGCGTCGCAAGCGCGACGGCCGCACGCTGATGGGCATCGGGGTTGCGTCGTACCTCGAAGTGAGTGCGCCGATGGTGCTCACGCAGGAGTACGGCGCAATCGAGGTCAACGACGACGGCACGGTCATCGGCCGGGTCGGAACCAGCGCCCACGGCCAGGGCCACGAGACGACGTTCGCGATGATCATCAGCGACGTGCTCGGCGTACCCATGGAGAAGGTCACGATCCTCCAGTCGGACACGGCCGAGGTCCCGCGCGGCGGGGGCACGGGCGGGTCGCGCTCCTTGCAGATCGGGGGTTCCGCGTTGCAGGTCGCGAGCAACGAGGTGCTCGCGCAGGCGAAGCAACTCGCGGCCCACTTGCTCGAGGCGAGTCCCGACGACATTGTCGTCGGCGACGACGGCCTTCACGTCGCCGGTGTGCCGGCCCGCGCGCTCGCGTGGACCGAACTCGCGCAAGCGGTGAAGGACCCGGCCCGCCGGCCCGAAGGCATGGCCGAGCGCCTCGCGCACGAAGGCGACTTCGCCGCCGGCGGTTCGTCGTTCCCATTCGGATCGCATGTCGCCGTTGTCGAGATCGACCGCGACACCGGCCGTGTCGAGTTGACGCGTCACATCGCCGTCGACGATTGCGGCAACATCGTGAACCCGCTCATCGTCGCGGGCCAGCAGCACGGCGGCATCGCGCAGGGTGTCGCGCAGGTGTTGTTCGAGGCCGTTCAGTACGACGACGAGGCGAACCCGATCACGGCCAACCTCATGGACTACGCGGTCCCGTCGGCGGCCGAACTGCCGTCGTACGAGGTGTCGAACACGGTCACGCCCAGCCCGCACAACCCGCTCGGCGCCAAAGGCATCGGCGAGTCGGCGACCATCGGTTCGACGCCCGCGGTCCACAACGCGATCGTCGACGCGCTCTCGCACCTGGGTATCACGCACCTCGACATGCCGTGTACGGCGGAGCGCGTGTGGAACACGCTGCGGGAGGCAGGCCAATCTTGATCGGGGAGGCGTAATGGCGTTCGCGTCACCCACCCTGCGGCTGACCCAAACGCAGTACCGCACGATCGTCGCCCACTGCTACGACGGGTTGCCCGACGAAGCGTGCGGCATGCTCGTCGGACCGGTGCTGGCGAACGGTGAGCCGACGGGCGTGGCGAGCGAGGCGCGGCCGTGCCGCAATGCCGACGCGTCGGCGGTCACGTTCACTGTCGACCCGAAGGACATGCTCGGCGCGATGCGCGCGGCCGAGGCCCGCGGCCAGGAGATCGTCGGGGTGTGGCACAGCCACACCCACACCGACGCCTACCCGTCGCCCACCGACGTCCGCTCCGCGGTCGATCCCAATTGGATGTACGTGATCGTGAGTCTCCGGGTCGGTGCCCCCGTGCTGCGAGCCTTCCGCATCCGAAGCGACCAGATCGCGGAGATCCCCGTCGCCATCGATCGCGGGTAGCCGGAATCTCGACCGGTTCGGTCGGGTTGTAACCTCATACCTATGTCCGTCGAGGTGAAGCTTCCGACCGTCTTGCGCACCCATACCGACGGCCGGCCGTCGGTCGCGGTCGAGGGCTCGACCGTGGGCGAGGTGTTCCAGGCCCTCACCGCGCGGTACCCGGGGCTGACGGGCAACCTGCTCGCGGACTCGGGCGAACTCCACAAGTTCGTGAACGTCTACAAGGACGACGACGACATCCGGTATCTCGAAGGGCTCGACACCAAAGTCGCCGATGGCGATGTACTCACGGTGATGCCGGCAGTCGCCGGCGGGTGACGTGAAGTTCGACGACATTCTCGGGACGATCGGGAACACGCCGCTGGTCGGCGTGCACGCGCTGTCGCCGAACCCCGACGTGAAGATCTGGGCCAAGCTCGAAGGGCAGAACCCGGGCGGCTCGTCGAAGGACCGCATCGCGCTGAAGATGATCGAGCTGGCCGAACGCGACGGCGTGCTCACGCCCGGTGCGACGATTCTCGAACCGTCGTCGGGGAATACGGGCATCGGCCTCGCGCTCGTCGCGAAGCTGCGCGGATACAAGCTGCGTGTTGTCATGCCGGAGAACGTGTCCGTCGAACGGCGCCAACTGCTCGAGATCTTCGGCGCCGAGATCACGTTCTCGCCCGGTGAAGAGGGAAGCAACGGCGCGATCCGCATGGCCGAGAAGATCGCGGCCGACGAACCGAGGTACGTGTACCTGTTCCAGTACGGCAATCCGGCGAATCCGCTGTCGCACTACGAGGGCACCGGCCCCGAGATCTGGCGTGACTGCCCCGAGGTCGACGTGTTCGTCGCCGGACTCGGAACGAGCGGCACGCTGATGGGTGTCGGGCGCTATCTCAAGGAACAACGGCCCGACGTGAAGATCGTCGCCGTCGAACCACCGGCGGGCGAGCTCGTGCAGGGCTTGCGGAATCTCGACGACGGGTTTGTCCCGCCGATCTTCGACCCCGTCGTACTCGATCGGAAGTTCATCGTGCGCCCACGCGAGTCGATCGAATGGACCCGCCGGCTGCTGAACGAATGCGGTGTGTTTGCCGGGATCTCGTCGGGCGCGGCCGCGGCCGGCGCCGCCAAGATGGCCGCCACGATGGACCAAGGGACGATCGTGGTGCTGCTTCCCGACGGCGGGTGGAAGTACCTGTCGTCGGGCGCGTGGACCGACGACATCGACGTCGTCGAGGAACGCGCGACGCGCATCAACTACTGGTGAGCGACATCGAGCGCGCGGTTGCGGTGTTGCGCGACGGTGGACTCGTCGCGTTCCCGACCGAGACCGTGTACGGGCTCGGCGCCGATGCCGCGAACCCGGAAGCGATGCGCCGCCTCTACGAGGTGAAACGCCGCCCCGCCGACCACCCCGTCATCACGCACGTACCCGAGCACGCCGATCTCGCCGCCTACGGCCTCGTCGTCCCCGAACTCGCTACCCGCCTCGCGCGGAAGTTCTGGCCCGGACCGCTCACCCTCGTCGTGCGGCGAGCAGGGTCCGACGCAACGGTCGCGGTGCGGGTGCCGGCGCATCCGATTGCGTTGGCGCTGCTTGGCGCGTTCGACGGTGGCATCGCGGCCCCGTCGGCCAACCGGTTCGGGTGCGTCAGCCCGACGAGGGTCGAACACGTGCGTGCCGACCTCGGGTCCGATGTCGACTTCGTCCTCGACGGCGGGCCCTGTGCGGTGGGTGTCGAGTCGACGATTGTCGATGTCAGCGGACCCGAGCCGCAGATCTTGCGCGTCGGTGGCATTACCGACGCGCAACTCGAAGTCGTGGCCGGGCGTCCTCTGCGCCGCCGGACCGAGGGCGAGGTGGCGGCCCCGGGCACGATGGCCTCGCACTACTCGCCCCGCGCCCAGGTCGAGGTCGTCGCCGAAGCCGAACTCGAAGCCCGCGCCGCGCAGCACGCGGCGGCGGGGCGCCCGGTCGCCGTGCTCGCGCTCGCCGACGCGATCGCGAATGTGAACTTTGTCCAGGCGACCGTGCTCGATCCTCCCGCCGATGTCGACGAGTATGCGCGCGTGCTTTACGCGCGGCTGCGAGAGGCCGATAGTCAGGGAGTGGACATCTTGCTCGTGGTCGCGCCACCCCAGGCGGGGCTGGGCGCGGCGGTCGGCGACCGCCTGCGGCGCGCGGCTGCGGGGTAGCGTAAACGCGACATGACGGCCCTTGAGCGCCCGATCGGCGTGTTTGACAGCGGACTAGGCGGGCTGACTGTGATGCGGGCCCTCATCGACCTGTTGCCGTACGACGACCTCGTGTACTTCGGTGACACGGCGCGGTTTCCCTACGGGCCCAAGGCCGCCGCCGACGTCCGCCGCTATTCCGCGCAGATCGTCGACGTTCTCCTTGCGCGCGACGCGCGGATGATCGTCGTTGCCTGCAACAGCGCGGCGTCGGTCGCGATGGACGACCTGCGGGCGCGCACCGACGTTCCGATCATCGGCGTCATCGAACCCGGCTTGCGCGCGGGATTTCGCGCCACACAGTCGGGCCGGGTGGGTGTGATCGGTACCGTCGGCACGATTTCGTCCGGCGCGTATCAGCGCGCCGCGGCGGAACTGGCACCGGGCGCTGAGCTCGCGTGCGCGGCGTGCCCGGGCTTTGTCGAGTTCGTCGAGGGCGGCGACGTCGATTCCGACCAGGTGCACGTGCTCGCGCAGCGTCTCCTCGCGCCAGTCATCGCCGCGAAGGTCGACACGCTCGTGCTCGGGTGCACGCACTACCCGCTGCTGGCTCGTACCATCGCCGACGTGATGGGGCCCGATGTCGTGTTGGTATCGAGTGCCGAGGAGACGGCGTTCGAAGTGCGAGCGCTGCTCGGCGGCGAGCGTCTCATCGCGCGTAGCGCCCGTCACGAGTTCTTCACGAGCGGCGACGTCGACACGTTCGCCACGCTCGGCTCGCGGTTCCTCGGTCCGGAAGTCGTTCACGTGGAGGCATGGAAGTGGAACTGACGGTGCTGGGATGCTCGGGGTCGTACGGCGCCCCCGCGGGAGGCGCATGCAGCGGGTACCTGGTGCGCGCGGGCGATGTCGCGGTGTGGCTCGACTGCGGCAACGGATCGTTCGCGAACCTCCAACAACATGTGCACCCGCAGGACCTCACGGCCGTCGTGATCACGCACGGCCACCCCGACCACTGCGTCGACCTGTACGGCCTGCACGTGCTCAACAAGTACGGGCTGGAGCGTGAGCACCTCCCCGTGTACGCGCCCGAAGGCGTCGAGAAGCAGCTCGAGGCGATGGTCGGCGAGTGGGGGACGACCTTCGACTGGACGTTGATCGGCGACGGTGCATCGGCCACTGTCGGCGACATCGCGCTGCGCTTCTCGCGCACCGACCACCCGCCGCCCACGATGGCGGTCGAGTTCGCGCACGAGGGCAAGCGGCTCGTGTACACGTCGGACACCGGACCGGAGTGGAGCGCCGAGGTCTTCGGAAAGGGTGCCGATCTCCTGCTGAGCGAGGCGACGTACCAGCATGACGACATCCGCGCGCCGATCCACCTCTCGGCGCGTCAGGCCGGCGAGATGGCGCGCGCCGCGCAGGCCCGCCACGTGCTGATCACGCACTTGTGGCCGACGCTCGACCCGGTCGTGTCGGTCGAAGAAGCGTCGGAGAGTTTCGGCAAGGCGGTCGTGCTCGCCGCGCCGCACCTCGTTACGCACGTGTGACATCGAATCGGGCGAGGCCCAACAACTAGTCTCCCGCGGGTGACGAACCGAGCTTCCGGCCGTGCTCCCGACGAGCTGCGATCCGTGCGATTCATCCGCGACTACACGGAGATGGCGATGGGCTCCGTGCTCGTCGAGTTCGGGCGCACGCGGGTGTTGTGCACCGCGTCGGTGGCCGACCGCATTCCGCCGTGGTTGAAGGGTTCGGGCAAGGGCTGGGTCACTGCCGAGTACTCGATGCTTCCGGGTTCGTCGCCCGAGCGCGTCGACCGCGAAGCGGCGAAGGGCAAGCAGTCGGGCCGTACGCAGGAAATCCAACGGCTCATCGGGCGCAGCCTGCGCGCGGTCACCGACCTGCGCAAGATGCCCGACGTGCAGATCACCGTCGACTGCGACGTGCTCCAGGCCGATGGTGGCACTCGCACCGCGTCGATCTGCGGCGGGTGGATCGCACTCCACGACGCGTGCACTCGCCTCATGGGCACGAGCACGATCGCGACGCATCCGATCCTCGAAGCGGGCGCCGCGATCTCGGTCGGTGTCGTCGACGGCGTTCCGCTCCTCGACCTCGAGTACTCCGAAGACGTGCGGGCCGAGACCGACATGAACGTCGTGATGACCGCATCCGAGCGGTTCATCGAAGTGCAGGGCACGGCCGAAGGGCTCGCGTTCACCCGCGCCGAACTCGACTCGCTCCTCGACCTCGCGCACCTCGGCATCTCCGAGATCATCGCGGCCCAGCAGGAAATGGTGTCCGAGGCGCCGGCACCCCGAGCGTGACGCTGCCGCTGCCTCTGGTGATCGCCAGCGGCAATCACGACAAGGTCCGCGAAATCATCGAGATCTTTGCCGCGATGTTCGACGTGTCGCCGACGGCCATGGCGGTGACGTATGCCTCGGACACGTTCGCCTATCTGCTCGACGAACCAGAGCGGATTGCCGAGACGGCGCGCACGGTTCCGGTCCTCGACGGAATTCCCGACGTCGAGGAGACGGGCACCACGTTCGAGGCGAACGCACGCATCAAGGCGACCGCGCTCGGTTTCATGGGCATCCCGTCGATTGCCGACGACTCGGGCCTCGCCGTCGACGCGCTCGACGGTGCGCCGGGCGTGTACTCGGCCCGCTACGCCGGGACGGGTGACGCCGCCGACAACATCGCCAAGTTGCTGCGCGAACTCGACGACCGCGGCGATCGCACGGCGCGATTCGTGACTGTCGCACTCGCGGTTTGGCCCGACGGCAGAGAAGTCGTGGTCCGGGGTGAAGTCGAAGGTCACATTACGCGCGCGCCTCGGGGTGCCGGCGGGTTCGGGTACGACCCCGTGTTCGAACCCGTCGACGGCGACGGCCGCACGTTTGCGGAAATGGCGCCGGCCGAGAAACATGCGGTGTCACATCGGGGCCGGGCTTTTCGTGCGCTGGCCGAAATCTTTGACGGAGAAGGGAACGGGTAGGCATGCCGCTGCACCAATCGGCCGAGATGTTGCTCGAACTGATGAAGGCGTCCGGACTCGAGTTCACGCTGGACGCCGATCCGCAGGCGGTGCGCGCCAACATGGAACTGATGACCGGCATGGTGCCGAAGCATCCCGTGTACGAGGTTTACGACACGGTGCTCGCGACGGCGGTGCGCGACATTTCCGTGCGCGTGTACCGCCCGTCCGACGCACCGAACCAGCCGTTGCTCGTGTGGCTGCACGGCGGCGGCTGGGTCATCGGCAGTGTCGACAGTCACGACCAGCTGTGCCGGCTGCTCTGCGACGCGACCGGGGCGATGGTCGTGTCGGTCGAGTACCGGCTCGCGCCCGAGTCGACGTTCCCCGCCGCAGTCGAAGACAGCGTTGCCGTATGGGATTGGGTGAACCAACACGCCGCCGATCTCGGCGCCGACCCCGAGCGCATCGCGCTCGGCGGCGACTCCGCGGGCGGCAATCTCGCCGCGGTCACGTGCCTGGCAGCCCGCGAGTCGGGCGGCGCGCAACCGCGGCTGCAACTGTTGGTGTACCCGGTGACAGATTACGAATTCGAGAGCGTCTCAATGCGCGACAACGGCGTCGGCTACTTCCTCGAAGCCGACAGTATGCGCTGGTTCTACAGCCACTACCTGCGCGACGAACGCGACGGGGCCGACTGGCAGGTCTCACCGTTGCGCGCCGACGACCTGAGTGGCGTCGCACCCGCGCTCGTGATCACGGCCGAGTACGACCCGCTGCGCGACCAGGGTGAGGCGTACGGCCGCCGGCTGCAGGACGCCGGTGTCCCGACGGAGATCGTTCGCATCGAAGGCGGGTTCCACGGCTGCTTTGGCATGCACGACTTCGTCGAACCGGCCCGCGAACCATGGGATAAGGCAATCGCGACCCTCACGGGCGCGCTCGGAGAGGGTTGACCATGCCGTTGCACCCGCAAGCCCAAGTGCTCGTCGATCTCGTGAACGCCATGGGTGGCGTGCCCGCGTCGGACGAGTCGCTCCAACAGGCGCGCGACGGGCTCGCGATGCTGCACGCGGGTGGCTCGGGAGAACCGGAAGCCGTGTACGCAATCGGCGACCTCGACGCCGACGGCGTGCCCATTCGCGTGTACCGCCCGTCGGCCGACGACGGCCTGCCGGTCATCGTGTTCCTGCACGGCGGCGGCTGGACGCTCGGCAGTGTCGACGTGTACGACCCCGTCACGCGTGCGCTCGCGAACGCGGCGCAGGCCACAGTGGTGTCGGTCGACTACCGCCTGGCACCTGAACACCCCTTCCCGGCCCCGCTCGACGACTGCATGACCGCGCTGCGCTGGGTCGCGAAAAACGCGAGCGCGTTCGAGGCCGACGGGACACGACTCGCGATCGCGGGCGACAGCGCGGGCGGCAATCTCGCCGCGACGTGCGCGTTGCTGGCACGCGACGCCGGCGAACCCGAACTCGCGTTCCAGGCGCTGATCTACCCCGTCGTCGACGCCGACTTCACCACCGGCTCCTACCAGGCGAACGGTAAGGGCTACCTGCTCGAAGAACCGCAGATGCGGTGGTTCTTCGACTGCTACACGCGCGGCGGTACCGACCCGGCCGACTGGCGGGTCTCGCCGTTGCGCGCGCCCGATGTGGCCGGGGTCGCGCCCGCGTTGGTGATCACGGCCGAGTACGACCCGTTGCGCGACGAGGGTGAGGCGTATGCCCGCCGGCTCGCCGACGCCGGGGTCGCGGTCGAGGCCCGCCGCTACGACGGCATGATCCACGCATTCTTCGCGCTCATGGGCACCATCGACGACGGCCGAGCTGCGCTCGAGCACACGGCAACCGCAATCCGCAAGGCGTTCGGTACCCTCTAGCGCAGGTCAGGCGAGAGGTCCGGAGGCCCGGAGTGTGTAGCGCGTGCATTGGAGCTCGAGGGCCGCAGGCCGGAGCCGCATAGGAATGGCAGTATTGGACGTTGCCGGCTTTGTCGCCGACTTGAAAGATCACGCGGTCGAGCACGGGTTTCACGTGCACGACGAGCGTCATTTCGTCGAGAGCTACTCGCTGCGCCAGACGTGGGAAGTCGACCTGCACCCTGAGGAGGGCTGCGAGGGTCCCGTCGACCTGTACCTGTCGCTCGAGATCGATCCCCGGGTGCTCCTCGGGTTCGAGGACGCTGTGGTCGGCCTTCCCGACGACGACGAGCCCGAGGACCTCTTCCACTTCCCGCTCAGCTTCACATGGGCCCTCCCGCCGCTGCCGCGGGGTCCCGACCTGCTCGTGCTTGCCACCGAACTGGCCGGCGTCGGCGGGCCCGAGTTGCCGCTCGAGGTCTCGGCGACCGACTCCTTCCCGTCGGCCACGGATGCGCCCGAGCGGTCGCTGCGGATCGTCGCCCACCAGAGGGTGTCGCTCCTGGGCGTCCGGCGGGGCGAAGAGGTCGGCTGCGACATGCTCGAGCGCTGCCTGGGCGTGAGCCGCTACCTGCTCGAACAGTCTCGGGAGTGGCTCGACTAGCAGCGAGCCCGGGCGGGCCCGGACGAGTTCGGGAGAGCCGAAGGGTCTCAACCCCTGTCGGAATCGTTCCGATTGGAAAGGAACGGCCACGTCCAGGGCGGGAGACCTTGAAGACCACCGACGTAATCGATGAGCTCCAGCGGCTGCCGATGCGGCCGTCTGCGGTCACGCAGGTCCTCACGGTCCTCGATGACGAGGGTGCGAGCGCGCGCGACGTCGCGTCGGCTCTGCAGACCGACCCGACCCTGTGCGCCCGGCTGCTCCATCTCGCCAACTCCCCGTATTTCGGACTCTCGGGCAAGGTCGGCAACGTCGAACGGGCAGTCGTCGCGCTCGGCGCGTCGACGGTCCGCACCCTCGCGGTCAGCACCGCGGCCGGCATGTTCGGCGAGAAGGGCGAAGCGATGCCCGATGGGTTCTGGCGCCACTCGGTCGCGGTTGCCGCGGGTGCGTCGATCGCGGCCCGGTTCGCGCACATTCCGCCCGGCGACGCGCTGTGCGCGGGGTTGTTGCACGACCTCGGCGCCGCGCTGTTGTTCCGCATGGACACCGACGGCTACACCGAGCGCAGTGCGGCCGAGCTGACGCCCGAGGCGTACATCGAGTCCGAGGCCGAGGCGTATACCGGCAACCACGCGATGATCGGCGCCTTCGCACTCGACGCGTGGAAGCTGCCCGAGTCGATCGTGATGGCGATCCGGATGCATCACCTCGACCCGACGACGGTCGAGGAGAAGCTCGGCCGCGTCGTGATCGCCGGCGAAGCGCTGGCCCGGTCGGCCGACGAGAACGAGAATTGGTCGCACGAACCGGCCCGCGATCCGGCCGAGACGTTCCACGCTCTGGGCCTCACTGCCGTTTCGATCGAGATGCTCGTGCGGCGGACGGCCGAAGAGGCCGAGGCCCTCGACGCAGTGCTCGGCGCCGTCCGGTAGTAATCCGCCCGGGGAATCCGCGACAATGGTGCGCATGGGCATGCGTACCGACTGCCGCCACTACGAGAGCCGCACCTACCCCTCGGGTGACACCGTGCGGAAGTGTCGCATCGACCTTGCGCCCGAAGCGCCGTGGAAGTGCCCCGAAGATTGCGTCGGATACGAGCGGCGCATGATCGACGTGGGCTGGCAGTACGGATCGTTGGGCGACGCGCAGAAGCCGGCCGGACCGGCGCCCGTCGTGAACGACGAGGTTGCCGCGCTGCTCGACGAGGCCGAGCAGATCGTGAATCTCGCGGGCATGGACCTCGCGGCCGAACAGGACCGCAAGCAGCGCAAGGGCCGGTTCCGCAAGCGCAAGAAGAAGTGACCGACCATCACATGGTTCCCTCGCCGGGCGCGTCGGAGCCTTCGGCGAGTGGGCACCAGGCTGCGTCCGCACGCCCGGTTTCGTTCACGGTCTGGTCCGACTTCCTGTGCCCCTGGTGCTACGTCGCCGCGCTGCGCTTGGCAGACGTGAAGCGCGAAGCAGGCGCCGCGCTGCGCGTCGAGTGGCGTTCGTTCCTGCTGCGCCCGAGCGCCGAACCGCGCCCGCTCGACCGGTTCCGCCAGTACACCACCTCGTGGTTGCGACCGGCCGAGGCCGAACCGAGCGCCGAGTTCCACGTCTGGGACACAGACACGCCGCCGCCGAGTCACAGCCGCCCGCCCGCGATCGCGGGCAAGGCCGCCGCGTCGTTCGGGCCCGACACATTCGACCGCTTCCACCTCGCGTTGATGCGCGCGTACTTCGTCGACAACCGCACCGTTTCCGAACGCGCCGTGATTCTCGACGTGGCCGCCGCGGTCGAACTCGACACCGATGAATTCGCGGCCCGGCTCGACGCCCACGGCGACGAATACGAGGCGGCGGTGGTCGACGACCACAAGGCCGCCCTCGCGCAGGGCATTGCCGCGGTACCGACGGTGCTCGTGGAAACCGAGGGAGCCATAGACGGCGAACACGTGCTGAGCGGCGCGATGACGACCGAGCAATATTTGAAAGTCGTCGCGCGGCTCGGCAGCTAGCGTCCTCGCGTGGTCGACCTCGCCGAACCTCGCGCGACCCATCGGCGGGCCGTCCCTGCGGTCGCTCTCGCGATCGTGTTGTGGTCGGCGTCTGCCTTGTCGGTGCGCGCCGGCCACGCCGACGCCATGACGTTCACCGCGTGGCGGCTGTGGTTCGCGTTGCCGCCCCTCGCCGCGATCGTCGCGATCCGAAAACGCAACGGCGCGGTCAGGATGCTCCGCCCGCCGCGCATGTCGCGCGTGCGGTGGGCATTCGTGATCGCCGGCGCGGGGTTCTTCTTCTCGTCGGGCGCGGTAACTGCGTTCGCGGCATTGAACAAGACCCGGCTGCTCGACGTCACGCTCATCGGTGCGCTGCAACCCGTCGTGATCATCGCGTTCGCGGTGGCATTCCTCGGCGAGCGCATCGAGCGCAGCAAGGTCTTGCTCGCGGTCGTCGCGATAGCGGGTACCGCGCTCGTCGCGTTGTCCACCGCGGGCGGCGGCGACTGGAGCACGGTGGGCGAACTGCTCGCGGTCGCGAGCCTGTTCCTGAACGTCGGTTGGTTCCTCTACGGGCGTATCGTCCGCGATCGCGACCCGGTCGACCCGTTCGCCTTCTTGTTGTGGGTGCTGTTCGCGGCTGCGCTCATCGTCACGCCCCTGGCCGCGATCGGCGACAAGGGGTTGCACCTGCCGGCGGCCGCGATCGGTTACGCGTTCCTCACCATGATCCTCGGTACGACCGCGCACGTCCTTGTCATCTGGGCGCACCGCTACATGCCCGCGTCGGTCTCCGCGCCGTTCCTACTGGCGGAGCCGCCCCTCGTCGCCATCGCCGCGTGGATCTGCTTCGGTGAGGCACTCGGCGTGTGGGAGATCGTCGGTTCGGCCGTCGTCGTCGCCGCGCTGTGGGGCATGGTCCGCACGCCCGTGCTCGACCACGTCGAGGACGGCGTCCCCGATATTGCCCCGCCCGCCTAACGATGTGGTGCCGACGTCAGCCGACTTCGAGGGTGACTTCGCGCAGGACGAGCCGCGCGCTCAGGCCGTCGGCCGTCGCGACGATCTCTTCGGTGCCGTCGAGCAACGCGACGACGGGGATCTCGACGGTGGTCGTCCCACGCGCGACGGGGACATCTCCGGTTCCCGTCCATAGACACGGGCTCCGACCGGCGGCGAGCATCATGGCTTCGAGGTCGATGGTGACCTCGACCGTTTCGCCGAAGCGACCGTGGTGGCGGGCGCGCTGGAACAGCGTGCCGCGAGCTTCGCAGCCGGACGCGGCGCGCTGCGTCTCGTCGATGTCGCGGTCGTAGCCGAGCGACAAACCGTCGACCGAGACCGTTTCGGGTCGCAGGTACATGTTGTCGTACGCCAACGTGTCGATCCACAGGCTCGACGAGTAGCGGGCGACGTAGCCGTACGTCTCGCTGTAACTCCGGCCCCACGGGCGCGCGCCCGCAACGCCCGAGCGGGAGTCGGAGTACACGACGCGGTTGCCCTCGGCGTCGGTCAACTCGAGCGCGAGCGAATACGGGGTCCGCGCGCACAGCCCGCCGATGACGATCGCCGTCGGCGCGTTCGCGGGCGCGACGCCGGTAACTTCGAGCGGCGCACCCTCGTGCAGACAGATCGAAGAAACATCGGTCGCGTCGTGGAAGACGCGTACGAACACGTCGCGGTCCGGTACGAGACGCATCTCGAGTTGGTCCGTGGTGCCCGCGACCGGGACGACACCCGAGCGGTACTCGAGCGTGTCGGTCAGGAACATGTCGACCTGCGGCTCGACCGGGCGCGCCGGCGGTTCCGCCGCGTATTCCCACGGGCCGAGCGGTGTCACGATCCATTCGTCGGCCGGGCTCACCGGTCCGTCGGTGTACACGACCTCCACCAGGAGCGAACCGAGGTCGTCGTGGCTGCAGTCGCTGTCACCGAACGGTGACGACCCGCACAACGTGCGGCTCCGCGTGAGCCCGACACGGAAGGTCTCGCGGCGGGGCGAACCCGTCGGGTCGAGAGGAATGACCGCGCGATACGCATCAGCGTCGAGCCACCGCGTCTCGACGACGACCGAACGCGGGATGTCGTCGGTGTGGCCACCCGAACGGCAGATGGACTGTGGCTCGGTGTACGCGTTGGATCCGGCGACGAGATCGGCTGGTGGCGTCGAGCCCGCGCAGATTCCTCCGCGCTCGTCGGGGACCGACGCGCCGCTGACCGCGTCGCGGGCGTGGATGCGGATGGATCCTTCGTCGGCCGGCCGGGCGAGGTCGGCGCTGCGGATCAACATCTCGACCCGCAGCCGGTCCGGTGTGTGTACCGCCCATTCCTCGCGCTCCAGGATGCGCGTCGGGGTGAACGAACGTGGCTGCGACGTCCACAACACGCACACAACGTACGGCGTTCCTTCGTCCAGTTGCAGGTCGAACGAGTAGCGACGGTCGTACGCGGGGAGATACGGATAGTCGTCGGCGTCGACCACCTCGGGCGGCACGTTCGAGACGCCGGAGCCGTACGACAGGAGGTCGGTGCCGACGGCGAAGGTGTCGGCGACCGGTTCGTAGTCGCGGCACCGGTGCGGTACCTCGGGGTTGCTCATGTCGAGCGCAACGACGATTGCGGACTCGGTCAGACCGCTGCGCGTCGGTACGACGGCCGTGAGCCGGGTGTCGCCGTCGAAGCTCCAGGTGACGGGCGGGCGGGCGCGCGCGTCGGCACCGGTGAACCAGGAGGGAGCCGAGCGCGCGTCGTCGCCGGTGACGGCGGTGACGGAGACAACCACGCTGTAGGTCGAGCCCCGCTCGAAGTCGTGGTCGATGCGCGCGCAGTGCTGCACGTTCTCCCACCAGTTCGCCGGGTACGAACCGGCCGACTCCCATCGCATTCGTTCGGGGTCGTCCGGCGCGCTCGTGTTGGCCAGGAGCGTGATGGCTCCCGGGTCGTCGGGTGCCGCGTCGCGTGCCCGAACCGTCAGCGCGACCGAGCTGGTCGGGTTGTTCGTGACGATGACGACGGG
>Ga0163153_10003485_pt1 | contig 21028 bp, 23 predicted proteins | sample OliLakLV19MP6IB1_FD_148629 | JGI IMG/M metagenome (GOLD analysis project Ga0163153, IMG submission 148629) | Freshwater microbial mat bacterial communities from Lake Vanda, McMurdo Dry Valleys, Antarctica - Oligotrophic Lake LV.19.MP6.IB-1 | ecosystem: Environmental > Aquatic > Freshwater >...
GTGTCACTGGTTTCGTCAACCCCCAGCAACATGAAGCAGACCTGCCGTTGACTCAACTCATCCCCTCATTCCCCGGAATTGGGTGAAGAACCTTTTTAAGGGAGCCCGCATCCTCAGTCTGCGGCTAGGTGGCGGACGGCAGTCTCTGGATCTTGATGCGAACCTCCGTACTTCGTTCATCGAACAATTCCAGGATCGGAACGATCTACAGCGTGAATTGGAGCGAGCAATGGTCCTCGCGATTCGACGCCGCTTTGATGAACAAGATCCAGTTCGATTTGAGCTTACGCGCCTTCGCGTTACTTCGCATCCTCCACAGAGCCATCCATTGGGTTGGGACGCATTTGTAGCAAAGTTGAGTGTCGAAGACCGCACGCAAGCGGTGAGAGGCCTTCCAGCGATAGCGCTCGACCTGGCAGCTCCGGAAGAACTCCGGGAGACGTCCGTAGGAAGAATCAAGATTGGCGGCCACGAAGTCCATGCCTACACGCTCGAACGCATCGCGGGAGAAAAGCTGCGGGCCTTCTTGAGTTCGCTGCCCACGTACCTCGCGAAAAAGGAGCGATCGGCAGGAGCCGTTCGGGCAAAAGACCTCTATGACATCTCCCGTATTCGTCAAGCTCGTGGTTTGCAGAACGAAGAATTTTGGCACTCGGTTGGGTTAGAGTTCAAACTTGCCTGCAAGAGTCGCTACGTGGACTGCGACGGCCTTTCATCGTTTCATGAGCAGTGGGATGTAACTCGAAGAACCTACTCGGCAGGAATTATTCCGTCCGACATTTCGTTTGACGAAGTCGAAAAAACGATCGACGAGATTGTCGAGTTCTTTGCACGTGTCGGAATCATTCCATTCCAATTCCCGATGCCTCGCCAAGGTAAAACTTGACCCCAACGGGCCTTCGGTGGCCAACTACAACACCTCGACCTTCGATCACAGCCCATTCGCGTCTTTCGTGGTTCCTCTCCTACGACAACACCGCTTCGCGGAAGTTAAAGGTTGCGCTGTTTGACAGTTTATGAAATAGATCGACCGCCATCGACCGTCTCAAGAATCTCCCATGAACATCAGCGAAGCATTTCCATTTGGCCGCATCGTCATCGCGGGCGGTAGCGGCTTCCTTGGAACTTCGCTCGCCGCGCACCTGGCCGAGCTTGGCGCCGAAGTGGTCGTGCTGTCGCGCGGCAATGCACAGGTTCATGGGGCCGTTCGATACATTCATTGGGACGCCCGCACGCTCGGTGACTGGCAGGCTGCGCTCGACGGGGCATCGGCGCTAGTGAACCTCGCCGGGCGCAGCGTGGATTGCATCAAGACGCCCGACCACATGGACGAAATCGTGCGCTCTCGCGTCGAGGCGACACGCGTTTTGGGTCAGGCAGTGCGAAACGTCGCCGCTCCGCCGCCGGTCTGGGTGCAGATGAGCACCGCCCATATTTATGGCGACGCGCCAGAGTTGATCTGTACCGAGGATTCGGCGTTTGGCTATGGACTTGCTCCGCACGTCGGTTGCGCCTGGGAAGAAGCGTTCCGCGCAAGCGTGTTGCCAACTCAACGCGGCGTCGTGCTGAGAACCAGTTTCGTGATTGGCAGAAACCGCGGCGTTGGCGCCGGCGCGCTCGACCGATTGCGAACGGTGGTGAAACTCGGCCTAGGCGGTCGCGTCGGCTCCGGCCGACAAGGCATCAGTTGGATTCACGAACACGACCTGCATCGCATCGTAGATCGCGCGGTCGTCAATCCAGAGATGCACGGCGCCTACATCGCTTCGTCTCCCCATCCAGTTTCTCAAGTCGAATTCATGCGCGCGTTGCGTCGCACCATGCGCATGCCTGTCGGGCTGCCGGCAACGGCTTGGATGGTCCGGTTCGGCGCACACTACTTTCTGCACACGGATCCAGAACTTGCGCTATACGGACGTTACGTGATTCCCCAGCGTCTGCTGGACCAAGGCTTCGAGTTTCGGTTCGACCACCTCGAAGAGGCGTTAGGCGAGGCACTAGCGATTCGGCCGGCTGGCAGTGCTACTTCGCCGGCTCTTCCTTAAACCGCTCATCAATAATCGGCGTGTCCGCCGGCAACTCGATGCGGTTCAAATCGACGATCTCGCCGTCGACCACCAGGCGAATGGACATCAACATCTCCTGGTTTTTTCCATAAGGTTGTTTGTTCATGCACACGCCCGCGGCCCCGTCCTTGTCGACGCGCAAGTGATCGCCGCGCAGCAACGTCAGGCTCGCCCCTTTTCCTTTGACCGCGAGTAAATGAGGCCAGGCGGCCTCGAATTCTTCCCGGCTCGTAAACGGGATGTCGTACGATTGGCCATTAAAATCATGTTGCCAGGACCACGCCTGCTTCCGGAGCGGCTCCAATTCCTCGGGCCAGGTATCCGGCCACTCCCCGCCGGGCCCGCCGAAGGAGATGGCGTACGCCGGACCGGCGGCCAAGGATAAGAACAAGGCCAACAAAACGATTACCCGCTTCATCGCACGTTCTCCGAAATGATTTGAGCGGCGCCCAGGACAGATAACGCCTGGGACGCTGATATATTAGACGAAGCTGGGCAGGATTTTGATTTCGCACAGGCTCACATCGATTCGGCCGTGCCTGGTCCCGGATCGGCGCCGCGTGGGGCGAAATGTGCGGCAGGGAGGTTTTTAGCGTGGTATAAATTAAGGGATTAGTAGGGCAAGTGTATGTCCTACGTCCTGAGGCGTTCGATCAAGTCGAAACCATCAGCGGGGTGTTCAACTAGGGCGCCCCCAAAGCCGTTCTTACCTGGCGGAATTCGCATGGAAAAGCAGGTCGCCTTTGCCTTCCCCACGCCGATTGGACATTTTGAGGTTCCGGATTCCGAAGCCGTGAACCGGGAACTGCGCCGCCTGATTCTCGAGAAGGCGACGACCGTGCCCTCGGAGAATTACAGCAATACCGGGGGATGGCATTCCAAGGCCGACGCGCTCGAATGGCCGCGCGCCGAGATCAAGATCCTCAAGGCGTGGATCTTCGAGGCCGTGCAACACATGGTGAAGACGACGTTCGAGATGATGGAAGGTGCGAACATTCGCACGAGTGGAACCGGCAACCTGAAGGTCGTTGGCTGGGCCAACATCTGTCGGACAGGCGACTATCACCGCATTCACAATCATCCTGGCAGCGCTTGGTCCGGAGTCTATTACGTGAGCGGCGGGACCGACGCCCCGGAGCATCCACTGAGCGGGCAACTCGAATTGCTCGATCCCCGACCGTTCACCGAGATGGTTTCTACTCCCGGCAGCCCGTTCGGACAAAAGTTGCTGGTGAAGGCCCAGTCCGGCATGATGGTCCTGTTCCCGGGATGGCTCTACCACTGTGTGAATCCCTACTTTGGCGCCGGCGAACGGATTTCCATCGCCTTCAATGCCTTGCCCGTCTAGTCGAAACTGAATTGCCAAGGTCGTTCCGCGCGGAACCGAGTGAATACGATGGCTGAATCGACCTTCGCGGACGAGTTGACGGCTTCGCCCGAGCTCTTTCCTTTCGCCTTCCAGCAGGACAGCGACGCGGTTGCGTTCCTACGTCTGAGCCGGGCCGACTACGCCAAAGCGAGCTTCCTCGATGCGCGGATGCTCGCACCCAGCGTCATGGGCGACCCAATCGCATGGGAGCAAGTGCAGAGCGCCGCTGCCGCGCTCCCGCGACGCTGCCACTTCATCTTCCATATTTCGCACGTCGGCTCGACGTTGCTGTCGCGATTGCTTGGCGACGCCCCCGGGCTGTTCTCGCTCCGTGAGCCGAAAATGCTTCGCACCTTGGCTGACGTTCGGCTTCAGCTTGGGAAGCCCGACTGTCCGTGGAACGCTGCCGAGTTTAACCAGCGTCTCGCCACGTTGTTGGGGCTCTGGTCGCGCACTTTCGAGCCAAGCGAAACGTCCGTCATCAAGGCCACGAGCTTCGTATCCGAGATGTCCGAACTCCTCCTGGAGCGCGTGCCCACGTCGCGGGCAATCTTGTTGATCGTCTCGCCAGTTACGTTCCTCGCGGCGTTGCTCGACGGGGCGATGAGCGACATCACTGGCCAGGCGGAGCGGCGGCTGAATCGCCTCCACCAAAGGCTCGGGTACGAGCATTGGCGCTTGGCGAATCTCTCGCCAGGCGAGTGCGTGGCCATGAGCTGGCTGTGCGAGGTCAGTTCTTTACACGCGGCTGCCGCCCGATTTCCGGAGCGCGTCTTCTGGCTGGACTTCGACCACTTCCTGACAGTCCCCACAGGCGGGCTGGCGGCGTCGCTGCGCCACCTGCGCATCGAGGCGGATGAGTCGACCGTGCGCTCGCTCCTCGCGCAACCGACCATGCAGCAATACGCCAAGAATCCGGAAACTGCCTTTGACGTGGGAACGCGCAAGCAACTGTTGCAACAGTCCCTAGAGGTTCACAAGGACGAGATCAAGAAGGGGCTCAATTGGCTCTTCCGCACCGCGAAACTGCCCGGCGTCGGGCGGATGATTGCGGAAATCCAGGCCGCCGTGGAACGGCCGTTCGACGACAAGAACTAAGCGAAATAGTCGTCCGTCGAAATGGGAAAACCACGGCCGCCATCGCGACGAACTCAAAATCACGGCTATTCGCCCCGGAGGAGAGGCATTTTCGCGTACTGCATGGGGATCGTCGCGATCGGTTCTTCGAGCTGCGCGTCGGCGCGCCGGCGACCGACGTGCCGAACGTAGCCCAGGTATTCGCCGCGATCCGCGCCCAGCGTGTTGATTTCGGCTTCGTTGTGTGGGGCTACCAACTTGTGCCAGTCGCGCCAAAGTTGCCAGCCATCGGGCATCGTATCGGCGGTATCAATTTCCATGATGCCGGTCCGTTCCCAATGCCGCCGCCACCAGTTCGCCGAATGCAGGCTCCAGAGTTCCGGCGTCCACCACGCGCGCAGATGATCGGGCAGGGCCCCTTCGATTTCCCTCACGAGCCCGGCGCCCGCAATACCGATCGGGCCTCCTGGCTTTACCAATCGAGCGAGGTAGCTCAGATACATGTCGTCCGTGCCGTAGTAGATGAACGAATCGATACTCACGATGGCATCGAAAAAGTCCGCGGCGTACGGCAACGAACGGGCATCCGCATGAATGGGAAAGACGCCATCCTCGGCGCCGGCATCCCGGATGCGTTGGAGGTTCTCCGAGGCGTCGAACCACAGGTCGGTCGCCCACACCTGCACGCCGAACTCCCGGTGCAGGAAGATCGACGACATCGCGCGTCCGCAACCAAGGTCCAACACCCGCATCCCAGGCCGCAAGTCCATCGCCTCCGCGAGCCATTCGGTCAGCCACAGAGCATTGGCGCCGCCACTAGCGCTGCCAACAACCCATTCGGGATGATACTTCGATGAGCGAGGAAACTTCTCGGAGAATAATCGATTGTCCAATGTCATGTGCATCCGCCTACGTGGATCGACTCGGTTCCAGATCAGCGCGGATTGTACTCGGTCGTATCTGCGCGAGAGCCGAGAAATCAAGCAAAAAAGTCCGTCGGCGCCTTCACCGACAGGCCTCTGCGGAACTATCGTCGGGGCGACTGGACGCAGTAAGAACTTATTGTGGCCAACGTCCGCGGCTGGGACGGCAGCGTGCAGCGAATTCTCGTCGGACAACTAGACGCCAGCCGGCGGTAACGACACACATCATCAGACCGGCCCACTCAAGAAAGCTACGCACTCGCGGAAGCGAATCGACAGGCCGCATTTACCGCAGCGAATGGTTAAGCCTCCCTCTGAGCCACCGACTCCGCCTCGCGCTTGATGGCCTGGCACCGGCCCTCCAGCAACCGCCGCAGGTAGCCGGTCAGATACAAGCGGTCGACCAGCCACCCGAGCGGGCCGAGCGGAGATCGGAACTCCACCTCGTCCGTCATTGTCGTGCGGCCGTCCTGCGCCTCGAACCGGTGGTCATGCGCGAACGATCGGAACGCTCCAGCCGTCATCACATCCCGGAAGTATCCGGGGCGCTCGAAAGTCGTCACCTCGACGGTCAGTCGCTGGCGGATGCCCAGGTGCCGGGCCTCCCAGGTGACCGATTCTCCCGGTCCGATCAGCCCCGTCGTCCGCCCGGCGACCGCACGCTCGCCGGTGCCCACCAAAGAGCGGGTGTGGAAGTCGATATCGCACGCCAAGTCGAAGCACACGTCGATCGGTGCGGCGATGTCTGTGACGAGTCGGAACCTGGCCATTGCACTCCCAAAGCCTCAGTTGTGGCACGGTCTCCCGACCGTGCCACCGCCCCGACCGAAGGTCTCCCACCCCGCACAACAACCTATTCAGAATCGGCCGACGGTTCCAGCGGTTCACCAAAGTAGAGCGTGTGCCCCTGATCGTCACGAATGACGAACTCGCGCGTACTCCAAGCCGTGTCGTGAACATCCTTCACGAACTCGACGCCATTCGCCCGGTACTGAGCGGCTAGCGCGGCGATATCGTCGGTCTCGAAGTAAAGGTGCAAATACCCGCTGGCGCCGACGTAAGCAATCGAAGGATCCAGCTCTTTCACCAACTTCAAATGAAAAGGAGACCATGTACTGCGCCAAGAATTCGCTTGCTATTCGCCTTCGCCACCGGTGGCTTTCCCACTCATTACGCCGCGGACCATTCCCCAGCCTTTCGCCAGCAACCTTCCGGTGAACAACTCCTCGGTAAGGGTGCTCTTCTCCCCGGAGAAGTTGGTCCAAACCGCCTCGATGTACGGCCCGCTGGATTCGCGGAGCGTCGCGTACATGCCCTTTGCGCCGATTTCGTTCAGGCCTTGGCGGTAGTGGTCGAGGATGTGGCGGTCGAAGAGGCTGCCGGCGACTTTCACCGTGGATAGCGCGCCTTGGCTGACATTGCCAAGTTTACCGAGTGAATACAACGTCATCGTCGTGGAGACGCTCCAGACGTCGGCGTCCTGGGCCTTGGCCATGGCGTGCATGTCGTTCCAGAGGCGTTCCACTTCGGCACGCGGCAAAGCTTGCATGATGTCGACGCGCGTCGCCGCGTCGCGGGCTTGCTTGACCGTTTCTTTGAGGCCTTCGACGGAGAGCGGCGGCGTATCAAACGCGCCGGAGGTGACCTTCGCCGTATCCGCCACGGCCGAGAGCAGATCGTCGACGTTGTTGATCATCGCGTTGTCGTCGATGAGATGTTGCCGCTTGAGTTCGACGGACAACTCCTTCAGGAAGTGCGAGGAGCCGTAGGCCACGTCCGCCACGATGGCCAGCGTCGTGAGCGGCGAGAGATGCACCGTGGCCATGCCGGCCAGTTCGATGAAGTTGCCGACCGCCTTGCGCGCGATGAAGTTATCCACCTGTGGCGTGGAGTTCTCCTGCGGCTTGCCTGCCACGCCGGCGATGTCCTGCACCAGGAAGTCGAGCGTCTGTTGCACCAGGATGCGGTACGTCTGCGAATTCTGAAACGCCCGCGGGATCAGCAGCGCGGCGCTTTCGCGCACCGCCCCGCCGACAATGCCGGCGCCGCTGCGGAGCGTCCGCTCGGGAATCGACAGCGTGTACAGCAGGTAGCGCTGCCAGGCGTCCCCCTCGGCGGATTGGGGATCAGGAATCGGCGGCGGGCCGGCGGGAACAGACTCAGACACGGCGATATCTCGTAGTTTGTTCAGGGACTCGACTCGCCAGCGGAACTGTCCTCATCCGGCAGCGGTTCCGCGGCATCGTTCGGCAATGAGAGTAGTTCGCTGGCCCAGGCCGGTAATCGCGGTGCGACGTGCAGAAAATCCACTTCGGGCCCACGCAGCTTCAACAGGATGACGTAGCCGATCGTCAGCCCGATCACGCCGCCGCCGATGATGCCGATCAACTGTCCCAGCCAGTTCGATTTCCGCGTGCGGCGCTGAAGCGCGGCCATCGATGGCGCTTGGCGCAGTTGCTCGACGTTCTGCACGAATTCGACTTGCAGACTCTTGCCGGGCGTTGATTGCGGCGCTGATTCGGCTGGCGTTGCGGACGGAACTTCGTCGCGCGCCGCCAAGGCTTCCGCGACGGCGAATTCCTCTACGCAGAGCGGGCACTGAAACCGCTGATCCGGGATCGCGTCGATCGGCAGGGTGATCCACTGCCGGCAATGCGGGCAAGGGGCGATCGTCGCCATGGCTCCTCCGTGGTTGGCCACCAACAGCGAGCAGTCTACCAACTATTTCACAGCGCCGGCGCGGAGGCCGGCCGCAAAATCCTTGAGCTGCTTGTCGTCTGCGCCGTCCAATACCGTCGGCAGGTGTTGCTCGACCCAAGCCAAAGCGCCGGCATACTCGACATGGGCCAAACGCTGAAATTCCGCGACCAACGGCGCCAATTCATCGGACTGGATCGTGTCCGCCGGCGGCACTTCGTAGAATTCAGCTAGGTAGCGCCGTATCTGCTGCGCGATTTCGACGCCGAAATGATGCCAACCGGTGGTTTCGCCGGAAGCGCTCGCCGCTCGGAGCGGCGTCGAAGTGCCGAGGAGCGCTTTGGTCATCAGGAACCAAGGCGAACGTGCGGTTTTAGTTTGCATGACTACGCCTCACAGTTAACAGCCGCTGGGAAACGAATGCCTGGGGTAGCTCCGACGGCCGTGATCGCGCGCGGAAACACCCCTTCCGAGTTGCGACGATCGGTGATCGACGCCGGGCGGCACGCGTGACGCGGTGATGAGCGATTGGGGGCAGAAGGCGCAGGTGGCCCTAGGAGTCAAAAAGACTACTGCAAACATAGCTTTTGCCGCCGACCGATGTCGCCGCAATTTGCGGCAACCCGCAAATTGTTGCAAGTTATTGTCACAATGCGACTTGCGAACGGACAATGTGACTTGCATGCAACAATTACTCGGCGGCGGCCTATTTTTGACATACATGGTTGTCAAAAACTTGGCGGCCGGTATCATTTCTGATAAGGAATGAGTGATATGGGCACGGTGGAAACATCAGACGACCAAATGCTTGACCTCCTCCGTCGGAGGGGGCCGCAGGGCATTTTGGACCTGGTTCGGACGACCGGCGTCACCGCCACGGCCGTGCGACAGCGATTGACCCGGCTGATGTCGCTGGGTCTGGTCGATCGCGAAGTGCAAAAGCGCGAACGGGGTCGGCCGGGACATTGCTATCGAATCACCGAAAAGGGAAGACACCAGGCCGGCGACAACTTTGGCGACCTGGCTGGCGTGCTTTGGGAGGAGATTCGGGCGGTCCCCGATAGCGAGGTCCGACGTGGTTTGCTGCAGCGGCTCGCGCGAAACCTGGCGCGGCTTTACGAGCGCGAAATCCAGGGCGGGACCTTGTTGGAACGGATGCAGTCGGTAAAACGGGTGTTTGGGCTGCGGGGGGTGGAGTTGGAGGTCAATGCCGCGGGAAACCTGCCGGTGTTGACCGTGCTCGATTGCCCGTACCCTGTCCTGGCGGATAAGGACCGAGGCGTGTGCGCAATGGAACGGATGCTGTTCACCGAGTTGCTCGGGGAGCAGGTTCGCCTGAGCGGCTGCCGCCTCGACGGCCAGGCATGTTGCGAATTTCAGGCGAGTTGACGCGGAAAAGGCGAATCATGACCCGACCATGGATTGAAGGCCGCTTCGAGGAAAACGTCATTACGACGACCGTCGAGCAGGCGATTAACTGGGCCAAGCAATCAAGCATCTGGCCGATGACGTTCGGCCTGGCGTGTTGTGCCATCGAAATGATGGCCGCCGGAGCGGGCCGCTTCGACTTGGACCGCTTCGGGGCGGGCGCCTTTCGGGCGACGCCGCGTCAAGCGGATTTGATGATCGTGGCCGGCACGGTGACGTACAAAATGGCCAGCCGCGTGCGTCGTTTGTACAACCTGATGCCGGATCCGAAATTCGTGATCGCGATGGGCGCCTGCACCGTCGGCGGCGGACCGTATTTCAAGTATGGCTACCACGTCGTCAAAGGCGTTGACCTGGTGGTGCCGGTGGACGTTTACGTGCCGGGCTGCCCGCCGCGTCCGGAATCGTTGCTCGAAGGCCTGATGCGGATTCAAGACAAAATCAAGGGACACAAGGTCTCGAAATCGCGCACCGGCGACGGCGCGATGCACTGGTTCAGCTCGATCGGGCAAAACGGCGACCAACTGCCGGACGAGTTACCGCTGCCCCATCATTCCGGTTACGTGGCTGTCGAAGAACGGCAGCCGGTGTTCGATCATCAGAAAATCACGGGATAGGTGGAGGTGGAGATAGTGGGCGTCCCACGTGTTCCGTTTTCCTTCTACCCAGCATTGGCCCTTGTGGCCGTAACTTGCCAGGCAAATGACTGAATCACTGAAAATTACCGATCTGCATGTTTCCGTCGCCGACAAGCCGATTCTGCGCGGCGTCAATCTGGAGCTTCGCCGCGGCGAAACTCACGCTCTGATGGGCCCGAACGGCTCCGGCAAGAGCACGCTCGGCTATGCCATCATGGGCCACCCGGGCTACGAGATCACGTCCGGCAGCATCACGCTCAACGGGCAAGACTTGCTGGCGATGGAGCCGAACGATCGCGCCAAAGCCGGCGTGTTCTTGGCGTTCCAGCGGCCGATGTCCATTCCCGGCGTCAAGGTCTCCGACTTCTTGCGTCACGCGACGACCAATGTTCGTCGCCCCGATCGCAAAGAAGGCGAAGAGCTGATTCCGATGCGCGAGTTCCGCAAGGAACTTAAAGAAAAAATGGAACAACTGCGGATCGATCCTGAGTTCGCGCGGCGTTATGTCAACGACGGTTTCTCCGGCGGCGAGATGAAGCGCGCCGAGATCCTGCAAATGGCCATGTTGCGACCCAAATTCGCGATCCTCGACGAGACCGACAGTGGCCTGGACGTCGACGCCGTGCGCTTGGCGAGCCAGAGCATCGCCGAGATCGGTGGCGCCGAGATGGGCATCCTGATCATCACGCATCACGACAAACTGCTCGAACACAACACGCCCGACTACACGCACGTGATGCTGGGCGGCCGCATTGTGGAGACCGGCGGACCTGAACTGGCCGCGGAGTTGCACCAACGCGGCTACGACCGCATCCGGGCGGCCTATCCCGAAGCGGCGGCCGAAGAAGCCGCGATGCAACGCGACGGCAAGAAACTCCAAGCCGTCGGGTAAGTAGGTCAGGCTTTCCAGCCTGACGGTATCACGAACGGCGCATGATTCTGTTGCGTCAGGCTGGAAAGCCTGACCTACGTGATTGAGATATTCCTATGGCTACTGATTTGAAGACGGAAGCGTTTGATGTCGGCGCGGTCGAGATCAACAAGTACGACTTCCGCAACGAAGAGAACTACGTCTTCAAGAGCCGCAAAGGGCTCGACGCGGAGATCGTGCGCCAGATTTCCGACATGAAGAATGAGCCGGATTGGATGCGCGACTTCCGGCTCAAGAGCCTGGAAATCTACAACTCCAAGCCGACGCCCAAGTGGGGCGGCAAGATCGACCTCGACTTCCAGGACATCTTCTATTACATCAAGCCGTCCGACCGCCAAGGGCGCACCTGGGACGACGTGCCCGAGGACATCAAGAAGACCTTCGACCGGCTCGGCATTCCCGAGGCGGAGAAGAAGTTCCTCGCCGGCGTGAAGGCGCAATACGAAAGCGAAGTCGTTTACGGTTCGCTCCGCGAAGATCTCGCCAAGCAGGGCGTGCTTTTCACCGACACGGACAGCGCGATTCGCGAGCATCCGGAATTGGTCCGCGAGTATTTCGCGAGCATCATTCCGCCCGCGGACAACAAGCTCGCGGCGCTCAACTCCGCGGTCTGGTCGGGCGGTTCGTTCATTTACGTCCCCAAGGGAGTTCACATCGACTTCCCGTTGCAAGCCTATTTCCGCATCAACGCGGAGAACATGGGGCAATTCGAGCGGACGCTGATCATCGTCGACGAAGGGGCGCAGATTCACTACGTCGAAGGTTGCACCGCGCCGATGTATTCCAGCGAAAGCCTGCACTCGGCGGTCGTGGAAATCGTCGTCAAGAAACACGCCCGGTGCCGTTACACGACGATCCAGAACTGGGCCAACAACATCTACAACCTGGTGACCAAGCGGGCCATGGCCTACGAGGCCGCCACGATGGAATGGATCGACGGCAACCTCGGCTCCAAGCTGACGATGAAGTACCCGTCGGTCTACATGATGGAGCCGGGCGCGCGGGGAGAAATCCTGTCGATCGCCTTCGCCTCGAACGGACAACATCAAGACGCCGGCGCGAAGGTCGTGCATTGTGCGCCGCACACGTCGAGTCAAATCATCTCGAAGTCCATTTCCAAGAACGGCGGGCGCTCCAGCTACCGCGGATTGGTCAAAGTCGAGAAGGGGGCCAAGAAGGTCAAGTCGAACGTCGTGTGCGACGCCTTGATCCTCGACCCCCAAAGCCGCAGCGATACGTACCCGTACATCGAGGTCGAAGAACAGGACGTCTCGATCGGCCACGAAGCGAGCGTCTCGCGAATCGGCGAAGAGCAGTTGTTCTACCTCACCAGTCGCGGCCTCAGCGAAGCCGAAGCCAGCACGATGATCGTCGCCGGCTTCATCGAGCCGCTGGTGAAAGAGTTGCCGATGGAATACGCGGTCGAAATGAACCGCCTGATCGAACTCCAAATGGAAGGCTCGGTCGGGTAGGACGAAACGATGGACGTCGAATGACGAATTAATTTTTGAGCATTCTGCATTCATCATTCATCATTTCGCTTTAACCAGTACACACGATGGTGATCGATGACGACGGCGGTGGCGGAAAAGAAGGGTTTTACTGAGCAGGCATTCGACGCGTTTCTGGCTGCGCGGCAGGAGCCGGATTGGCTGACGGATCTGCGGCGCGCGGCGTGGAAGACGTTTCAACAATTGCCGATGCCCGAGCGGCGGCAAGAAGAATGGTTGCGCACCGACATTCGCTTGCTGCGGCTGGATAACTTCGGCTTCCCGACCGACGTTGCCGGACCGAGTACGCATCCGGCGCTCTTGGCCGAAGGCGTGGAACTGGGCGGACGCACCGCCTCGCTCGACGGACAACTCGTTCACACCTCGCTCGCTGACGCGTTGGCGAAGCGCGGCGTGCTGTTCGGATCACTCTCCGAGTTGGCCGCTTCGCATGAGTCGTTGGTCCGCCCGCTCCTGACGCAGCGCGCGATTCCTTCGCAGACCGATAAGCTCGCCGCGCTCCAGGCTGCAGCCTGGTCGGCGGGCACGCTGCTGTACGTGCCGCGGGGCGTGGCGATCGAACAACCGCTGCACATTCACTCGGCGATGACGGCTGGCGGCGTCGATCTCGGTTACACGCTGGTCGTGCTCGAAGACGGCGCGGAGGCGACGCTGCTGTCCGAAACCGCCGGCGATGAGGGCTCCGCGCTGCATTGCGGTGCGATCGAACTCTACGTCGGCGCTGGCGCGAATCTGCGTTACGTCAACTTACAGAACTGGGGACGCGGCACCTGGCATTTCGCGCATCAGCGCGGTCAGGTCGGACGGGACGCCACGCTGCAATGGACGATCGGCGCGCTCGGCAGTCGCCTCGCGCAGGTCAGCCAGCACGTCGAACTCGTGGGCGCCGGCGCGAACGTGCAGGTGAACGGCGTGATGTTCACCGAAGGCAAACAGCATCTCACTTACAATACGCTGCAACACCATCAGGCGCCGAGCTGTCGGAGCGATCTGCTCTACAAAGGCGGGCTTCAAGACGCTTCGCGATTGGTGTGGCGCGGAATGATCAAGGTCGACAAGGCGGCGCAAAAGACCGACGCCTACCAGCGCGACGATAACCTGATGCTCTCGGACGCCGCGCGAGCGGACTCCATTCCCGGCCTGGAAATCGAAGCCGACGACGTCCGCTGCACGCACGGCGCCACGGCTGGCCGCGTCGACGACGAGCAACTCTTTTACGCCCAAGCCCGCGGCCTGTCGCGCAAAGAAGCGGCCCGATTGATCGTTTCCGGCTTCTTCCAACAAGTCTTCGATCGGATCACGATCGACAGCGTCCGCGAAGCGCTCGCGACCGCGATCGACCGCCGCGTGCGAGAAATCGGTTAACACAGTTTCCTTTCGCTCCGCGAAAGGATTTGCTTTCGCGGAGCGAAAGCCGACGATGTTCGATTCCGCTCCGAAATCCAATACGTCCTAGTTTGATTATGCCTTCTTTCGTCCGTGTCGCCACCGCCGCTTCCGTTCCCGATCCCGGCCGTGAATTGGTCGAGGTCGACGAACAACTCATCGTGCTATTGCACGTCGGCGGGGAGTTCTTCGCGCTCGACGACGTCTGCACGCACGACGGCGGGCCGCTGAGCGAGGGCGCGATCGACGATCACACCATCGCCTGCCCTCGGCACGGGGCCAAATTCGACATCCGCACCGGCGCGGCATTGACGATGCCAGCCACGCATCCAACGCGATCGCACGAAGTGAAGGTGGACAACGGCGAAGTGTTTGTGAGAATCAACGACCTATAAGAGGATTCACCACGGAGAACACGGAGAGGGGAATGACGAATGAATGTCGAAGCTCGAATGACTAATTGAGCGGCGCGATGTACCAAGCCTTCAGACATTCGACATTCGGATTTCTTTCGTCAATCGAATTTAGAAATTCGTCATTCTCACCCCCTCCGTGCTCACGGTAGTGAATCCTCGTAACTGCCCCTGGTGAAACCATGCCCATCTCGGAAGAATCCGTTCGCGAGTCCCTAAAGCAGGTCGTCGATCCGGAGTTGTTTGTCAACGTGGTCGACCTGGGCTTGGTCTATGTCGTGACGTTGAACGAAGCCGACGAAAAGACCAACGTCGAAATCGAGATGACGCTCACCAGCCCGGCCTGCCCGGCGGGGCCGCAGATCATTCAGAATTCGAAAGACGTGTTGGGACGCATGGAAGGGGTCGGCGAGGTCGCGGTCAAGCTCGTGATGCTGCCGCCGTGGACGCCGGACCGGATGACGGAAGACGCGCGCGATCAGCTGGGCATTTTCTAAACGAAACTGGCCCGACGCGCAAGCTAGGGGAGACTAAGTCCACTATTTCGCGTTCAACTCGGCGACGCATTCTTTCCACAAGTCGTCGACTGACTTGCCGGTGAGTTCGGTGAAGTCCTCGACCTTGAACTCCTCGCGCTGCATCTTGCGATGGAGTTGATCGAGGACGCCGGGGTGTTTTTCGTCGAGCCACTGAAAAAACCTCGCGGTCGTGCGATAAGAGTCCGTATAGCTCTGCTCTGCGGTGAGCTTCTCCGGCAGCGACCAGTTGGGCTGTTCCTTGGGCCCGTAAAGCAGCCGCGTGTAGTCGGCTAAGCCTTCTGTGAACCAACCGGGCTCGCCGTTCGGATAGGCCTGCACGATGTGCGTAAGCTCGTGCGCCAACATGCCGATATCGTCCGGATGCTCGTGCAGCCAACGCGCGCTGACGGTCACTTCGTTGCCGCGTGCGTACGCAGGGACGCGCATCCGCGATTCGAACACGATGCGCACTTCGCGCGGTGCGCGCTTGTCGGGGTTTTCCAGCCGCTCCAGGAGCTTGGGATAGCATTCGAAGAAATGCGCCGTAAGCTCGCCGGCGACCGGAATTAGCTTCTCGTCGAGGTCCCCCTCGATGGTCACCGCGAGCCGCGGCTTTGCGTCGTCGCCGTCCTTTGGCGGCACGTCACGGCCGCGCTGATCTTGCGCGGCGGCCAAGGAAACGGCGCACAACAGACCGACCGTCACCCAGATACGAGAGGCGCGGAGCGAAGTAAGCATCGAGGAACTCCACAATGGAAGGCGTTGTCGAGTTTGAATTATCCCACGATAACTCGCGGCCGTCGATTTCCGTCGGGCTGTTCCTGACAGAGTAATTCGCGCACCATCCAAGGTACATTCCCCGCGCCGAAGAGAAAGAAGCTGGCGCTGGCGGCCAGCGGGCTTTCATCCGACCAGCCGAAGTGAATCTCCGGCGGCGTGCCGACCTTGGAAAGCTCCAGCGCGATGGCGGCAATCACATGGGCGATCGACGCACAACGTGTAATACCGATCACGAACCGCCCTTCCTCTTGGCGAATTTCCATCAGCGGGACTTGCAGGAACTCACTGGTGTCGCCGACTTCCGCTTCGATAAACACGATCGGCACTTCCGGCGGCAAGCGATGCCGCTCGCGAATGCTCTCTTCTTTGTTATCGAGCTCGCGCCGGCCGGGCCGATGCGGCACCAATACGGGGAACTCCAGATGCTTGAGACTGTCCCAGAGGAACTTGGTCTCGGCGTCTTTGTACTCGAAGCCGCGGAACCGCAATTCCGTGCTGCGTGAAACGCGCGATACGAACGATGACACGACGATCGCGCCGATAAAGCAACTGGCGATTTTGATGCCGTCCGGGCGTTCCAGCATGTTGGCCGCGGTGGTGTACAGGAAGATGATCGTGATCACCAGGAAGCCCCACGGGACGCGCCGCGCCCAGCCCTGTCGCTCCGAATGGCGATAGCGATCGATCACCGACGCCACGCCGGCGCTCGACATCAGCACGAGCACGCCGGTCGCGTAGGCGCCGCCTTGGGCGATCACGTCCGCGTCGAAGACCCAAGTCACGAACAGATTGATCGCCGTGAACAGAAACACGAGCGGCCGCACCGCGCGGGCCCACTCCGGCGCCATGCCGTAGCGAGGCAGGTATTGTGGCACCAGGTTCAGCAATCCGGCCATGGCGCTCGCCCCGGCGAACCAGAGAATCACCACGGTCATCACGTCGTACAGCGTGCCGAAGCCTTCGCCGAAGAGTGGATTGATGGGCCCAATGCCGGCCTTGCCGCCGCCGTGGGCGAGATACGCTAGCGCGCGATTCGCGGCCTCTCCGCCTTCGCCGACGCCGCCCGGGGCCGGCAGCAATTCCGCCGGCTCGATTAACGTGGCGACGATCCATGACGACCCGATCAGCGCGACGGACATGATCACGGCCGCCGACACCAGCAACTTGCGCGTGTTGCGAATGCGGCCCGTCGGCGCCGCGTGCGTATCGCCTGGTTCGCCTTGTACGAGCGGCATCACGGCCACGCCGGTTTCGAAACCGCTCAAACCGAGCGCCAACTTCGGGAAATATAACAGCGCTGAGGCGATCAGTATCCAGTACCCGCCCGGAGCGAGGATCGGGTCCTCAATGTGCCACCTTCCGTCTGCGATGTCGTTCGACCAGTTCGACAGCAAATCGGGATGCGTCGCCAATTGATACAAACCGCTCGTGATGACGATCACGTTCAATGTCAGATAGATGACTACAATCACGACGGCCATGCCGATCACTTCACGGAACCCGCGCATGAAACTTGCGCCGAGAAACACCAGCAGGCCCATCGTTATGAACACGCGCTGATGATCTTCGGAATAAGCATGCACCCACTCGGGCAACTGATGCCACATAGGATTCTTCAACAAGTGCTCGGCGGCGTCGGCGGCGCTGAGCGTCTTCGTAATGACAAAATCCGTGGCCGCAAAACCGAGCAGCACCAGCACCATCACCTTGCCCGTCCAGCCGCGAACGAGCCGTTCCAGCATGGCGATGGAGCCTTGCCCGTGCGGCGAACACTTTGCGACGTGCGAGTACACCGGCAGCGCGCCGAACAACGTGACGAGCACGAGCACGATCGTCGCCAACGGCGCCAGAATGCCCGCGGCCTCGAACGCGATCGACGGTTGATAGCCGAGCGTGCTGAAATAGTCGACGCCCGTCAGGCACATCACCCAGAGCCAGAACGTCTGATGGTGTTGATGCGTTTCGTGCGGCGCCGTCGACGGCGCGCCGCCGCTTGACGCGTGGCCGTCGTGAGTTGCAGGAAGGGGAGCGGACTCCGTACCGGTTTCAGCGCTCGCGGCGCCCGGAACGGACGAGGAATCAGAGTTCATGGATGTGGCGGTGGAAAGCGGAGTTCAGCATGACGGCCGCAATCTCTGGACGACGTCCGATGCTCTGCGCACCACCGCTTTGCTTGCGCTGTTCGGAACCCGTGAACGTCCAGCCGTGGGCGGTCTGCATAAGCCGAGCATCATATCTCAAGCCGTAAGCCGCGTCGAATGCCCCGGGCTTACCAAGCTGGCCGCCTGGATGTATCCTGCTGTGGGCCAACAAGTTGCGCAACACGAGGCGGGATTGAGAGTTTTCTTCTACGAGTTCGTCACGGGCGGCGGATTCCTGGATCAACCGTTCGACGCCATTCCCAAATCCCTGGCGGACGAGGGACTGGCCATGCGCCGCGCCGTCGAGGAAGACATCGCGCTGTTACCCGGCGTGTCGCTCTTATCGGTGAACGAACGGCGTTTTCCACCGACTGAAATTCACGGCGCGAGTGTTGCGAGTATCGCATCCTCAGCTCGACATGACGGCGAATTTGATCGCCTCGCCAGTTCGGCTGATTGGACGCTGCTTATCGCGCCGGAGTTCGACGGGAAGCTGGAACGACTCGCTCGACGCGTCGTCGCCTGTGGCGGGAAGCTACTTGGGCCTGCGGCTGACTTGATTGCCCTCGCGGCCGATAAGCACCGGATGGCGGAGCACCTCATTCAACACCAGGCGCCAACGCCGCAAGGACGCCGTATCGCGCGCGACGAACCGTTGCCGCGCGATGTCCGATATCCGTGCGTACTGAAACCCGTCGACGGCGCAGGCTCGCTCGGCGTGGAACTCATTGAGGACCCGGAACAGGTTGACGCGCGAAGTCAATTTGCCTTTTCAAGCTGGCGTCTCGAAGAGCATTGCCCCGGCCTGGCCGCCAGTATCGCGGTCCTGTGTGGCAAGGGGGAACCATTTTCACTGCCTGGCTGCGTGCAACTGATTTCTTCGGACGGACAATTCCAATATCTCGGCGGCGGCGCTCCGTTACCCCCACCGCTGCAAGTGCGCGCCCATCGACTGGCGCTCGCGGCCGTTGCTGCCCTCGACGATGTCGTCGGCTACATTGGCATCGACCTGGTCCTCGGCGGCGATCCGGAAGGCGGCGAGGATTTCGTGATTGAAGTCAATCCGCGGATCACGACTTCCTACGTTGGGTTGCGTGCAATTTGTCGTGGAAATCTCATCCGAGCGATGCTCGACGTCGCTCAAGGCCGCGCGCCGCAGTTGGAATTCGACGATTCCGCGATTCGGTTTTCGCCGGATGGCGAGGTGCAGTACTTAGCAAAGGCTTGCCAATGACCGTTCTAGGCATCGATGTCGGAGGCGCAGCGTTGAAGGCGTCCGATGGTGCGCAGTATTCACGCTCCATGCCGTTTGAGCTTTGGAAACGCCCCCAAGACCTGACGGCGGCGCTGACGGAATTGACCGCCGCCGCGCCGGCTGTGGGCCGCGTGTTCGCGACCATGACGGGCGAGCTCGCCGATTGTTTTTCCACGAAGGCGGAAGGCGTGGCGCACATTTGCGCGGCGTTGGAGCAAGCATTTCCGGAACCAACGCTGCAAATCTATCGCACCGACGGGACGATTGTTTCCACCGAGGAGGCTTGCGACAAACCGCTGGCTGCAGCGGCCTCGAATTGGCACGTTTTGGCGCGGTTTGCCGGTCGCTATGCGGCCCAGGGCGCGGGGCTGCTGATCGATATCGGTTCCACGACCACCGACGTCGTGCCGCTACGGGACGGCATTCCCTGTCCGAGCGGTTGGACCGATTCGGAACGAATGATGTGCGGCGAACTGGTGTATACCGGCGTCGAACGCAGCCCGGTTTGCGCGATCGCCGGCGCAGTTCCCTATCGTGGCGGGCAATGCCCGACCGCGCAGGAGTTCTTCGCTACGGCCGGTGACGCGTATCGAATTCTGGGCGACTTGCCGGAAGACTCTGAATGTATCGCCACGGCTGACGGCCGCCCTGCGACCAAGACATTCGCGCGCGATCGGCTGGCACGCAGCATCTGCTCGGATCGCACGCTGTTCGACGACGACGATGCGCTCGCGGCCGCGAAAGCCATCGCCATCGCGCAGCAAGCGAAGATCGGCGTCGCGCTGCACGGATTGATCCGTCGCCTGGGCTCGCCGCCGAAAGCGATCGTGATTTCCGGGCAAGGGGAATTCCTGGCCCGCGCCGTGGTGCAAAAACTGCGTAGCGACGCCTCGGTCGTGTCACTCCACGAACAACTCGGCCCCGCGGCGTCGCGCGTTGCGCCGGCGTTTGCACTGGCCATTTTGGCCCGTGAATTGAACTGGTAGAAGGCGCCGCCCGTGTCGAAATATGTGCGCGTGATCAAGCTCGGTGGTAGCCTGCTCGACTGGCCCGGCCTGCGCGATGCATTGCACACTTGGCGCGCGAAGCAAGCGACGGCCGTCGACGTGTTGGTCGTCGGCGGCGGCCACGCGGCGGATTGGATACGCGATGCGGATCGCGTTCATGGCCTGGGCAATGACGCGGCGCACCGGCTCGCGATTCAGGCGATGCAGCTCAACGCGCAATTGGCAGAGACGCTGTGGCCCGACGCTCTCAGTCTAACGCGGCTCGACGCGGTGCGTGATCGAACGCTATTGCCAGGGCTTTTGGCGTTACAAGCCTGGCCAGCGCTCTCGGACGCGGAACAATCGCGGTTCGGCCAACCGTTGCCGCACTCCTGGAACGTCACCAGTGACAGCATCGCCGCTTGGGTGTCCGGCGCCGTCAACGCAGATGAATTGGTGCTGTTAAAATCTTCGCTGCCGCCGCACGAAACGATCGCCCAATGCGCCGTGGCAGAATACATCGACCGCTACTTTCCTGCCCTGGCTGTTGCCATTCCGCTCATCCGCGCTGTCGACCTGCGTTCGCCCGACTACGACGAACAAATGCTTCGCTGACAGACGCACTTCGGAGCACTCATCTGGCGGCCCGTCTCGTACGTCAGGCATCCACGTCGAAGCCAAGACACGTCGCGCCGGGTTGACTTCAATCTACATCCCAAATCCCTGCCAGCAAATTGCCTGACAGGTCGACGCGTTTTCCCGTCAGGCAATTTACTGGCATCGACTAGGGATGTTGCCGCAGCCGATTGTTGGGCAGGGTATTTCGCCTTCGAGCGGGGTGCCTGACCGACAGCTTTGCGCAATAAAAAGGCCGCGGGAGAAACATCCCGCGGCCAGGTGGATCATATG
>Ga0163153_10003486_pt1 | contig 21026 bp, 30 predicted proteins | sample OliLakLV19MP6IB1_FD_148629 | JGI IMG/M metagenome (GOLD analysis project Ga0163153, IMG submission 148629) | Freshwater microbial mat bacterial communities from Lake Vanda, McMurdo Dry Valleys, Antarctica - Oligotrophic Lake LV.19.MP6.IB-1 | ecosystem: Environmental > Aquatic > Freshwater >...
GACCACGAGGCAGCCGCCGCCGACCGATTGCACGTTCCCCCAGTTCCACGCGTTGCGGTCTTCCGAAACCCCCATGAGCGGCCGGCGATCGACGGGCCGCGACCAGTGAAAACCGTCGCGGCTGAAGCCGACGCACACTTCGTTGATCTTCGGCCGGTCGGTCGGCTGGCCTCGCCAGATGGAGAACAGGCCGAGCGTCAGGCTTTCATAGGCGACGCAATCGAGGTTGTAGAGTTGCGACGGCACCATGTCGGCCGGTCGGCTCGCCTCGCGGCGGAGGCTCAGGTCGGAGCGGTCCGGATCAAGCCGATCGGCCCCGACCCAAAGGGTCTTGCCGCGGCCGTAGTTGGCGTTCGTCACCCAGCGGCCGCGCGGCACCGGGTCGACCGATTCCGCGTAGGCCCGGCAGCGGCCCATTTCGGTGTTTCCGGTCCGAAGGCTGTACACCCACCGCTCGCGGAACGGGTTGTAGAACACGGTCGTCCGATCGCCGACGTCGTCCGTTTCGCCGGCCGGCGTCCAGTGGATGCCGTCGGGCGAGGTGCTCAGGCGAACCCGATTGAAGTTACTTCGCTTCACGACGCGAAACATCTTGAACCGCCGGGCCGGGTCCTTTTCCGAGTGGTCGAGCCAAACGGTCGACGAATTGCGGTTCACCCCTTCCTCGTCGCGGAGCACGATGTTGGTGCCCGGTACGACGTCGAACTCGGGTTTTTCCCAGCGTAATCCGTCGCGGCTGGTGGCCAGGCAGGTGTCGAAGTTCAAGGGCTTTTCGGAGTTGGCGGCGGCCCAGTACCACATTTTGAAGAGTTGGTCGGCCGGGTCGAACCAGGCGCCGTCGCTGAACGGGGCGGCCCGGGCTCGGCCCCCTTTTCCTTCCCAAGGCTTGTCGGGGCTGAGCACCGGATTGTCGGCGTGGTACTCGGCCTGGTGAAACTTCCGCTCGAGCGTGGTCGTCTCGATCAGAAAGTCGTCGACGAAAAGCTGCCGCCCGACGTCGACGGGAATCACGGCCGGCGGCGAAACGAGGTAGGGCGGTGGTGCCGGCGGCTCGCGCGACAAGGCCTCCTGCCGTGGAGGCCGGATCGGCGGGTCGACGATGCCGTTGTGCGCCGGCTCCGCCGCAAGCGGCCGGCGAACAACGAGCGGTGCAAGGACGAGCAGCAACGAGAAGACGAACAGCCCGGCGTGGCCGAGCGCGACGCGGCGGCGGCGAATCTCGGTTGACGAGCGAACGACGAGGGGCATGCGACGATCCTCCGAAACGGCCTGCGGGGCGGCTGCCGGCACTGTAGACCAACTTGAGCGATAAAACCGTTAAAAGGACATCAAAACGGCCCCCTAAAATGCCGAATGCTTTTGGAATTCGAGCGGTTGACAGTCACCTCAGAAGCCTCTATTATCACCGTTTCCCATTTTTCCGGGAATTCATCGTAGTGCGTGGCCATCGCCCGAATCTCTCACCAAATACTTGGTGTGATATTCACCAGCGGCGTCGTCCCACTCGAAAACCCAAGTTTGAGGAGATGTCCGGCGCGAATAGCGTCGGGCGCGAGCCGTGGCCGGATTAACGACCGAAATCATTCGCATCCGTATGGAAGCCTACGACCATTCGGTCCTGGACCAGAGCGCGGCCGAAATCGTCGACACGGCGAAACGGACCGGCAGCGAGGTTCATGGTCCGATTCCGCTGCCGACGCGGATTGAACGCTACACGGTCCTCGCCGGGCCGCACATTGATAAAAAAGCACGTCAGCAGTACGAGATTCGGACGCATAAGCGTCTGATCGACATCGTCCGCTCGACGGCCAAGACGATCGAAGCCTTGAACAAGCTGAGCCTGCCGGCCGGCGTCGACATCAAGATCAAGGCTTCGGCTCGGCACTAGTTCATGGTTTGAAGCAGGTTTGCCGCGAAGCTGGTTGGAAAGTGAAGCTGTTTTATATCGAAGCTGGTTTATTGAATCAGTGAAAACAATCGGTAATCGATGACCTCGGAAGCCGCAGGGAACTCGGCGACAATTTGTTCGCCGGAAGCCCCTTAGGCAACGATCACGCAAGGTAAATGACGATGGCTGCCGGATTACTCGGCCGAAAGGTCGGGATGACGCAAGTTTTTGGTACGAGCGGGGAGTTGATCCCCGTTACGGTGATTGAAGCCGGCCCGTGCCATGTGCTGCAGGTTCGCTCGACGGACCGGGACGGCTACGAGGCAGTGCAGTTGGGCTTCGTCGATAAGCCCCGTCGTTTGGCTCTTCGGAGCGAGCGTGGTCATGTTGCAAAGCTCGACAGCAAACGCAGTAAGCGTTTGAGCTCGGGCGGCGTGGAACTCCCGGCTAAGGCCGGTTGCGAGCCCCAGCGTTTTGTCCGCGAATTCCGCGGGCCCTCCGACGCGACGGTCGGCCAGAAGCTGACGGTCGAAGTCTTCAACGGCGTGAAGTCCGTCGACGTCATCGGCATTACCAAGGGTCGCGGCACCTCGGGCGTCATGCGTCGCTGGAATTTCCAGGGCCAGCGCGCCACGCACGGCGTGAAAAAGGTGCACCGCCACGGCGGTTCGACCGGTAACAACACTTGGCCCGCCCGCGTTTGGAAGGGCAAGAAGATGGCCGGTCGTTACGGCAACGAGCGGAGCACGATGCGAAATATCCGCGTCGTCCGGGTCGACGCCGAAAACAACTTGCTGTTGGTCTGGGGCGCCGTGCCGGGCCCCAGGAACGGGTATGTGATGATCCAAAGCACGAACATGGTTAGGTAGGTTTGCGCCGAGTACGGCGTCGCTTGCGTGATGCACGATAGATAGCCTGCGATGCTCAATCGCGGTTCATGAGGTTAGAAACGGTTATGGCAAGTCTTCCGATTTACAATCGCACCGGTCAGCAGGTCGGCTCTTACGAGATCGACCCGGCCGTAATCGCGCCGAAGATCAACAAGCAACTCCTGCATGACGTCGTCGTCATGTACCAGTCGAACCTGCGGTTGGGAACGGCCAAGACCAAGAGTCGCGCGGAAGTCCGCGGTTCGACCAAGAAAATGTATCGCCAGAAGGGGACGGGTAACGCCCGGGCCGGTTCGCGTCGCAGTCCGGTCCGCCGAGGCGGCGGTCACACGTTCGCCAAGCGTCCCCGCGATTGGTACTTCCGCCTGCCGCGCAAGGCCATTCAACTGGCGACTCGCATGGCGCTGGCTTCGAAGATCGCCGACGACCAGGTGGTGGTGATCGACGAGCTGAAGTTCGCCGCGCCGAAGACCAAGGAAATGAACGGCATTCTCAAGGCCCTTAAGTGCGATAATACGAGCCTGCTCGTCGCCACCGCCGGCCTGGACCGGCTGGTCTACATGAGCGCCCGTAACATCGATAGGGTCGAGGTTTCGCCGGTTTCGGATCTGAATGCGTTGATCATTTTGAAGCCGCGCAAGTTGCTGGTCACGAAAGACGCGCTCGATCTGATGAAGCAGCGGGCGACGAACGGGGAGGCGAAGTAACGAGCCATGGCCGATAGCGTTTCTGATAAGAAGACCGTTTCTGATAAAAAGACGGTTTCCGACAAGAAGACCGTTTCCGCTAAGAAGACCGCCGTGAAGGTCGCTGAAGTCGACGCCACGCCGTCGCTGTTGCGTCCGGATCAGGTCATTCTCCGTCCGTTGGTGACGGAAAAGGGCGTGCATCGTTCGTCGCGGCACAACGCCTATGCCTTCGAAGTCGCCAAGGGGGCCACGAAGGCCGACATCCGCCACGCGGTCGAGTTGTTGTTCAACGTCAAGGTGCTTCGCGTCCACACGCAGAACCGCAAGGGGAAGCCGCGTCGCAGCCGCTTCAAGTCGTCCTACACGAAGGACTGGAAGAAGGCGATCGTCAAGCTCAACGCGGAACACCGGATCGAACTCTTCTAACAAAAAGCCGCGCAACCACGCTTTCATACGGCCGGTCGCAGGATTTGTAGGTAAATCTCATGGGAATTCGACGATACAAACCGGTTACGCCCGGACGCCGTGGTGCGAGCGTCAGCGACTTCGCCGAACTGACGAAGGGCGCCAAGCCTGAGCTTTCGCTGCTCCGGCGGAAGAAGAAGAAGGGCGGACGCAATAACCAGGGCGTGATCACCGCTCGCCATCGCGGCGGCGGTCACAAGCGGCACGTGCGGATGATCGATTTTCGCCGCAACAAGGACGGGGTCCCGGCCAAGGTCGATTCGATCCAGTACGATCCGAACCGCTCGGCTCGCGTGGCCTTGCTCTTCTACACCGACGGCGAAAAGCGATACATCATCGCGCCGGCAGGCCTGAAGGCAGGCGACCAGGTGGTGAGCGGCGCCGAATCGCCCCCCGCGGTCGGCAACTGCCTGCCGCTGAAGAACATTCCAATCGGAATGACGATTCATGCCATCGAGTTGTTGCCCGGTCGCGGTGCCGTGCTCTGCCGTTCGGCCGGTTCGTCGGCCGTGCTGGCGGCCCGTGAGGCCGATTGGGCCCAGGTCAACTTGCCGAGCGGCGAAATCCGCCGGGTGCCGGCCGCCTGCAAGGCGACGATCGGCGCGGTCGGCAACTCCGACCACATGAACATCGTAATTGGTAAGGCGGGCCGTAATCGCTGGAAGGGGATTCGCCCCTATGTCCGCGGTACGGCGATGAACCCGATCGACCATCCGCACGGCGGTGGTGAAGGCCGCACGAAGGGGGGCCGTCATCCGGTCAGCCCCACCGGCGTGCTCGCCAAGGGTGGCCGCACCCGCAAGCCGCGCAAGCCGTCGAACTCGGCGATCGTGCGCCGTCGCAAGTCGCGTCGCTACGGGCAGCTGAAGATTAGTTAGACGGAGTTTTGTTTAGACAGTTTAGTTGAGGCCGAGTTTTTGGTATTCGGTTTCGCCGTCACCCGCACACGTAAACGCACCGCTCGAGAGACTGCACGATGGGACGTTCCGCTAAAAAAGGCCCGTACGTCGACCCGAAGCTGTTCTTCAAGGTCGACAAGCTCAACATGCGCGGCGCCAAAGACGCGATCAAGACCTGGGCCCGCCGTTGCACCATCGTGCCGGAATTTGTCGGGCACACGTTCATGGTTCATAACGGCAAGCAGCACATGAAGGTGTTCGTGTCCGAGGAAATGGTCGGCCACAAGTTGGGCGAGTTCGCCCCGACCCGCACCTTCCGCGGCCACGGCGGCGTGAAGAAGAAGGAAGACAAGTAAGAAAGCAGTTGTCAGTCGCTAGTAGCCAGTAGCTAGTGACTGACGGCGGACCACACTCGTGACCAAATTACTGACTACTGACTACTGACAACTAGCTACTACCATGGCCTACACCGCAACCCATCGTCATGCCCGCATCAGCGCCCGCAAAGTGCGTTCGCTGGCGAATTTGATTCGCGGCAAGCATGCCGACGAGGCGCTCGACATCCTGAAGTACATGCCGCACCGCGGTGCCCGCATGTTGGAGAAGGTGCTGCGCAGCGCCTTGGGTAACGCGGAGGACCGGGCCGCCCAGAATATCGGCGAACTGATCGTGGTCGACGCCCGCGTCGACGGCGGGCCGATGTTCAAGCGGATCAAGCCGATGTCGCGGGGCCAGGCCTTCCAGATCAAGCGTCGTACGAGTCACATTCGGGTTTCGCTGGACGCCGTCTAGTACGACGGCACTGAACGCGATTCGGCACTCTAGAGCACACGAACCACGGCTAAGTTTCGGAAACGGTTATGGGTCAAAAAGTAAATCCCGTCGGCTTTCGCACCGGCATCATGATCGGTTGGAAGAGCCGCTGGTACGCTTCGAAGAAAGAGTTCGGCTCGCTGCTGCTCGAGGACTTCCAAGTCCGAAAGTTCATCAAGCAGAAGTTCAAGAGCGCGGGTATCGCGAAGGTCGAGATCGAGCGGACCCGCGACGAAGTGAAGGTCATTTTGTTCACGGCCCGGCCGGGCGTGATCATCGGCCGCAAGGGTCAGGAAGTCGAACGGCTCCAGGCCGAACTGCAGAACCTGATCCGCCGCCGAATCAACGTCAAGATCGAAGAAATCAACCGCCCGGAAATCCAGGCCCAACTGGTCGCCGAAGACATCGCCGAGCAACTGGCGAAGCGAGCCAGTTTCCGTCGCACGATGAAGCGTTCGGCCGACCAGACGATGGAAGCCGGCGCGAAGGGAATCAAGATTCAGTTGGCCGGCCGCTTGGGCGGTTCGGAAATGGCTCGTCGCGAGAAGCAGATTGCCGGCGCCATGCCGCTGTCGACGCTGCGGGCCAAGATCGATTACGGCTTCACGGAAGCCACGACGCCGCAGGGCAACATCGGCGTTCAGGTGTGGATTAATCAAGGCATGTACGAGGACGAGTCCAATGGCGATGATGCCCAAGCGGGTCAAGCACAGAAAAAGCCAAAGAGGACGTATAAAAGGTAACGCCACGCGCGGCAACCGCGTGGTGTTCGGCGACTTCGGACTGCAGACGATGCAGGGCGGCTGGATCAGCGCGCAGACGATCGAAGCGGGGCGCGTCAGCGCCCAGCAGTATCTGCGCAATGAAGGCCGGCTCTACGTTCGGATCTTCCCGCACAAGTCGGTCACGTCGATTCCCTTGGAAACCCGCATGGGTAAGGGAAAAGGCGAGCCGGACTTCTGGGCTGCCGTCGTGAAGCCGGGGACCGTGTTGTACGAAATCGCCGGCGTGCCGGAATCGGCGGCCAAGATGTGCTTCCGTCGATTGGCTCACAAGATGCCGGTCGCCGTGCGGTTCATCAAACGCCGTACACTGTAAAGCCTTGTACGGTAAAACCTTGTACGGTAAAGCCGTGTACGGTAAAGCCGTGTACGGTAAAGCCGTGTACGGTAAAGCCGTGTACGGTAAAGCCGTGCGGACGACGCCGACGCCCGAGCGGCGAACAAACTGAAATAGCGAATGAAACTGTTCGAGTAAGGAACGCCCGAGATGAAAGCCGCCGAACTTCGCGAGATGAGCGACGAACAGCTCACGCTCACCTTGAAGGAAACGACCGAGAACCTGTTTCGGTTGAAGATCAAGGCGCAGACCGAGAAGTTGGAAGCACCGACCGAGCTCGCGAAGCATCGCCGTTTGGCCGCCCGCATCCAAACAGTGCAGCGGCAGCGGGAGCTGAAGCCGAGCGCGACCGCGGCGGCCAAGTAGTTCCCCGACGAAAGACATTCACGCCAGTTCAGCAAGCCGTACCAGTCCAGTCAGCCGTACTAGTCCAGTCAGCCAGTTCAGCAAGTACCTACGATCATGCCTAAGCGAATCGCCATCGGGGTCGTCAAGACCGACAAGATGAACAAGAGCCGTCGCGTGGAGATTCCGCGCCTCGTGCAGCACGCGAAGTACGGCAAGATCCTGCATCGCAAGACGGTCTGCCACATTCACGACGAGAACAACGAGTCGCACATCGGCGACACGGTCGAGATCGTCGAGTGCCCGCCGCTGTCGAAGCTGAAGCGTTGGAAGCTGGTGAAGATCCTGAAGAAGAGCACGACGGTCGACCTCGCCGCAATGCGGGCCGCCGAAAAGGCCATCGAACAACCGACGAGCTAGAACACGACCATATAGCGGAGCCGGCAATCGGCCGTTGCGACCGCCGCGTCACCCGCGGCGACTCTGAAAACGGCAACACCGAAGACGGCGACTCCGAACGGGAATATCCAACATGATTCAAATGCAAACCCGCATGACCGTCGCCGACAACACCGGCGCCAAAGTGGTTCAATGCGTGAAAGTGCTGGGCGGATCGCGGCGTCGTTACGCCGGGCTGGGCGACATTGTCGTTTGCAGCGTGAAAACGGTCATCCCGGGCAGCGAAATCAAGAAGGGGCAGGTCGTCAAGGGCGTGGTCGTCCGCGTCAGGTCGCCGGTCCGCCGCGTCGACGGCAGCTACGTTCGGTTCGACTCGAACGCCCTGGTGCTGATCGACAACGACAAAAACCCTCGCGGGACGCGCATTTTCGGCGCCGTCGCTCGCGAACTGCGTGACAAGAACTTCATGAAGATCGTCAGTCTTGCGGCCGAGGTGGTGTGATGCGGATCAAGGTGGGAGATAGCGTCGAGGTGATCGCCGGTGACGACCGCGGACAGACCGGTAAGGTCATTCGCGTGCTGTCGCATAAGAATCGCGTCGTCGTCGAAGGCGTGAACAAGGTGCTGAAGCACGTCAAGCGCAGCCAGAAGAACCCGCAAGGGGGACGTCTGTCGCGCGAGACGCCGATTCACATCTCGAACGTGATGCTGGTCGACGCCGCCGGCAAGCGTTCGAAGGTCGGCGTCCGCAAGACGGCCGACGGCGGCAAGGAGCGATTTTTTCGCAAGACCGGCGCGACCGCCGGGTTGATCTCGCCGCCCAAGTCGAAGACCAAGCCGACAACCAAATAGTCGACAACCAAATAAACGTCCGGCCTTACGGCGAGCCCCCGGCTCGCCGGGCCGAAACCGAATACCAAACACTGAATCACCGGCAACCGAAAAACCGGAAAACCGAATAACCGGTACACAACCATGGCCGCCAAGAGCAGCAAAAAAGAGGGGAAGGCCGAAGCCGCCGGGCCCGCCGTCCAGCTTCCGGAAATGCCCCGCTTGCAAGAGCGTTACGTAAAAGAGGTCCTGCCGCACATGCAGCAGGCCTTCGGTCGCGAAAACCGTATGTCCCTGCCGCGGCTCGTGAAGATCGTGGTCAGCATGGGCGTCGGCACGGCCGTCCAGGAAAAAAAGCACATGGAAGAGGCGCTCGCGGCGCTGCAGCAGATCACCGGCCAGAAGCCGGCCCCCTGCAAGAGCCGTGTCGCCATCTCGAACTTCAAGCTCCGCGAGGGGCTGGAGATCGGCGCGAAGGTCACGCTTCGCGGTCCGCGGATGTGGGAGTTTCTCGATCGGCTGCTGTCGCTGGCTCTGCCGCGGGTCCGCGACTTTCGCGGCGTCAACCCGAAGGCCTTCGACGGCAACGGCAACTACAGCATCGGCCTGACCGAACAGCTCGTGTTCCCGGAAATCAACGCGGACAAATTCACCCGCACGCAAGGTATGAATATCGCGTTCATCACCTCGACCAAGAGCAACGACGAAGCCCGCGAGCTGCTCAAGGCGCTCGGCATGCCGTTCCGCATCGAGGAGAAGCCAGGTTCCAAGTCGCCGGCCGCCTGAGGCCGCATCACGAACAGTTTTAGTCCGACAGCTTTTTAGTCCGACCGTTTTATAGTCCGACCGTTCTATAGTCCGACAGTCGCCAGGTAATTCGCTATGGCAAGTAAATCAAAAATCGCCAAGGCCGAACGGAAACCGAAGTTTTCGTCGCGGCGCGAGTCGCGATGCAAACTGTGCGGGCGTCCCCGCGCGGTGTATCGCAAGTTCGGTCTCTGTCGGATTCATTTCCGCGAGCTGGCCGATGCAGGTTTGATTCCGGGTTGTCGCAAGGCGAGTTGGTAAGGGGGATATTGAAGTACGATGATGACCGACCCGATCGCCGACATGTTGACGCGCATCCGCAATGCGGTGCGCGTCGAACACCCGCACGTCGAGATGCCGCTCTCCAAAGTGAAGAAGGGCATGGCCGAGGTGCTCAAGCGCGAAGGCTACATTTGGGACTTTGAGGAAGTGGGAGATGAGCCGAAGCGTCGGCTCCGCCTGCACCTCAAATACGGCCCGAACGGCGAGCGCGTGATTCGCTTCGTCAAACGCGTGAGTACGCCCGGTCGACGGGTGTACGGCGCGTTTCGCGAGCTGAGGCCCGTGCTGAACGGCCAAGGCATCAAAATCCTCAGCACGAGCCGCGGCGTGGTCAGCGATCGTGAGGCGCGGCAACGACAATTGGGCGGCGAGATTCTCTGCGAACTTTGGTAAGCCCGCGGCGCGGACCGGCGGCGACGTAGCGTCGCCCCGCCGTTCCGCCGCGATCTAGATGTAGGTGAACGATGTCCCGTATCGGCAATAAACCCGCGAAGATTCCCGCCGGCGTCAAGGTGGCGGTTGACGGCGGTGTGGTGCTCGTCGAAGGACCCAAGGGGAAGCTCCGGCAGGCGCTCCGCCCCGAGGTCAAGCTGGCCATCGACGGCGGCGCCGTGAAGATCGAACGCACCAGCGACTCCCGCCAGGGACGCGCCATGCACGGTCTGTATCGGGCCCTCGTCGCCAACATGATCAAGGGCGTCAGCGAAGGCTACGAGAAGAAGCTGGAAATCGTCGGCGTCGGTTATCTGGCGGCCATCGCGGGCAAGGTCCTGCAAGTGCGGGCCGGTTTCGCCAACGAAATCCAGGTGCCGATCCCCGAAGGCCTGAAGGTCACCTGCCCCGACCAGACCCACATCATCATCCAGGGAATCGACAAGCAGATGGTCGGCCAGTTCGCCGCCGAAGTCCGCTCGATCCGCAAGCCCGAACCGTACAAGGGGAAGGGGATCCGCTACGACGGCGAGGTCGTCCGCCGCAAGGCCGGTAAGGCCGTCACCAAGTAAACGAGAAATACGGCAAGCAGTAACGCGTAATCGGCCGCTAACACAAATTCGCCGCGGAATTCGGCTCGGCCGGTTCCCGCCGGCACCATCCTCAGCAATCGACGGGTATCGCCGTGAGTCAGAGCAAAACCATCAACGCCCAACGTCGCCGCCGCGGTTTTCGCGTCAGCAATCGCATCAAGCGCGATTCGACGCGCCCGCGGCTGGCCGTTTTCCGCAGCCGGGCGAACATGTACGCCCAGATCATCGACGACGAGGCCGGCAAAACCCTCGCTTCGGCCTCGACTCGCGACAAGGCCCTGCAGGGTCAGGTAAAATACGGCGGCAACGTCGAGGCCGCGAAGCGGATCGGCAAGTTGCTCGCCGAGCGGGCGCTGGCGGCGGGGATCACGGACGTGGCGTTCGATCGCGGAGCGTACAAGTTTCACGGTCGCGTCGCGGCCTTGGCCGAAGGGGCCCGCGAAGGCGGATTGAAGTTCTAAGCGCAAACGAGCAGATCCAGCACGAACTCCGCCGGCGCGGCCTACGAATCGGCCACGTCGCGGCAACCAGGAGCGAAGTCCGGTGTCTACAGCAGAACGACGAGATCACGGCGACAAGCGCAAGGGCGACTTGATCGACAAATTGGTGAAGATCCGCCGCTGCGCCGCGGTGGTCAAAGGCGGCCGACGGTTCAGCTTCACGGCGATGATCGTCGTCGGCAACGGCAAGGGGAAGGTCGGCTACGGCTACGCCAAGGCCAACGAAGTTCCGCCGGCCGTCGAAAAAGCGACCCGCGAAGGAAGCCGCAGCCTGGTCGAAATCAACCTCACGGGGCATACGATCCCGCATCGAGTCGAAGGTCATTTCGGCTCGGCGCACGTGGTCATGCTGCCGGCCAGCGCCGGTACGGGCGTGATCGCAGGGGCGGCCGTTCGGGCCGTCTGCGAAGCAGTCGGTATTCACGACATTCTGACGAAGAGCTTCGGCTCGACGAATCCGCATAACCTGGTGAAGGCGACAATCGACGCGCTGAAGCAACTTCGCTCGCGCCAAGACATCGAACGCCTGCGTGGAGTGAGCCTGTCATGAATCTGCACGACGTCAACAAAGGGATCAAGAAGCGCAAGAAGCTGACGCGCGTCGGCCGCGGTCCGGGCTCCGGCCAAGGCAAGACCGCCGGCCGCGGCCACAAGGGGCAGGGGCAGTTGGCCGGTTGGGCCATGCACCCGGCGTTCGAAGGGGGCCAGATGCCCCTTTATCGCCGGATCCCCAAGCGCGGCTTCAATAACCGCTGGGCGCTGAAGGTTCGCACCGTGAACGTCGGCGATTTCGACGAATCGTTCGACGCCGGCACCGAGATCAACCCCGAGTCGCTCAAGGGGGCCGTCAAGGGCCGCTACGACGTCCTGAAGATCCTCGGCGACGGCGAGATCACCAAGAAGTTTAAGGTCTCCGCCCATCAGTTCAGCAAGTCGGCCGAAGCCAAGATCAAGGCCGCCGGCGGCGAGGTGATCGTGCTGCCGGGGGCCGCGCCGGTGAAGAAGTTCGAGAAGCGCGCCAAGAAGAAGACCGCCAAGGGAACGTAAGCCGGCGCCGCGGCGGAAAGCCGCCTGGAATCCTTCGCCGTCGGGAAAGCGTTGCCGCCGGTAAGCTTCGCCTTCAATAACTTCGTCTTGTTCGCCGGCCCAGGCTGGAGGATACTGGCCCCCGCCGGGCTAGGAGATACGGCCCCCGCCGGGCTGGAAGATACTGGCCCCCGCCGGGCTGGAAGATACTGGCCCCCGCCGTGTGCCGAGGCCGACGCGTTGGGGTCGAACCCGCCCAGTGCGGGCTCGCCTTGAATGCGGGCCGAACGAGGTTGCCGGCCTGGTAACGGTCGCCGCATCGGAAGGGCCCGGCGCGACGTCGGTGCGCGGGCGCCGGACGCCGAGCGTTGTCGTACGACTCATTTCGTGGACGGATCGAACTGCCATGTGGGAAAAGCTCCGCGTCGTCTTCACCATTCCCGAGTTGCGGCAGAAAATTCTGCTCACGCTCGGACTGCTCGCCGTCTATCGCGTCGGCTTCTGGATTCCGCTGGCGATCGTCGACCAGGAGCAGATGAAGACGTTCTTCGACGCCACGTCCAACGAGACGTTCCAGAAGATGCTGTCGCAAGTCGCCATGTTCAGCGGCTCGCAGCTCAACCAGGCGACGATCTTCGGCCTGGGAATCATGCCCTATATCTCGGCTTCGATCATTTTCCAGCTCTTGGCCAGCGTTTGGAAGCCGCTCGAAGAGTTGCAAAAGGAAGGCGAGGCCGGCCGCAAGAAAATCAATGAATACACCCGCTACGCCACGGTGTTTCTCTGCCTGATCCAAAGCTGGTTCTACGTCAACTTCCTCGTGAGGCCGCCGGGCGGACCGTCGCTTGTTTACGCGGGCATGCTCGAGGAGGGAGGCCTGCCGCTCAACTGGTACCTGATCTCCGTTCTGACGATGACCGCCGGAACCATCTTTCTGATGTGGCTCGGCGAGCAGATCGATGAGTTCGGGATCGGCAACGGCATCAGCCTCCTGATCATGGCCAACATCTTGGCCCGCATGCCGGCGGCGCTCGGCAACCTGTTCGGCCCGTTGATGGAAGGCGGGATGACGCTCGGCGGCCAAATGGGCGTCGAGAAACTCATCCTCCTGATCGCGCTGTTCGTCGGCGTGGTGTTCGGCGTGGTGTTCATTTACAAGGGGCAGCGCCGCATTCCGATGCAGAGCGCCAAGCACGTCCGCGGCCGGCGGGTCTACGGCGGCGCTCGCAACTTCCTGCCGCTGCGGGTCAACCAGGCGGGCGTCATGCCCATCATCTTCGCCAGCAGCTTGCTGCTGTTCCCGGCGATGTTCCTCGGCTGGCTCAACAACACCTTCCAAAGCCAGTCGCTGCGACTGGTCGGCGACGCGCTGGGCAGCAGCACGGCGTTCACTCACAACCTGCTGTACATCGGGCTGATCTACTTCTTCTGCTACTTTTGGACGGCCGTCACCTTCAACCCGAAGGACATGGCCGACAACCTCAAGAGTTGGGGATCGTTCATTCCCGGGTATCGCCCCGGCCGCCGCACGGCCGACTACCTGGAAAAGGTGATGACGCGGATCACCTACGTCGGGGCGGCGTTCCTGGCGGTCGTGGCCATCGCGCCGACGATTATTTCGTCGTCGGCTCGGATCGACCCGACGTTGGCCGGTTTTTACGGCGGTACGAGCTTGCTGATCGCGGTGAGCGTGGCGGTCGACCTCGTGCAAAAGATTGACAGTCACTTGGTGATGCGAAACTATAAGGGTCTCACGGAGTAAAAATCGCGGCACCTCGCCCGGGCGTTACGGTACGAATCGCCGCCACCCGTGATCGTCGGCCCGAAGGCCGGTCGCTCGTCGCCGGGGCTCAAGTCGGCAAGCCCGGTCGCCGGTCGGCGGTATTCAGCCTGCAGACGCGATTTTTCGCGATTGGGGCCGCGGGGGCGAAGCGTCGGACGACGATCGAGCGGGAATGGATGATGCGGCTAATTCTTCTCGGTCCCCCCGGCGCCGGCAAAGGAACGCAATCCGAGCGGCTGCTCGGGCACTTGCGGATTCCGCACCTTTCGACCGGCGACATGCTTCGTGCGGCCATCGCCGCTCGAACGCCGATCGGAATGCTCGCCGAGGAGTACATGTCGGCCGGTCAACTCGTTCCCGATCCGATCATTCTCGATCTGGTCGGTGAGCGGCTCGACGAACCCGACTGCCGGGCCGGGGCGTTGTTCGACGGTTTCCCACGGACGCTCGGCCAGGCGCAGGCGCTCGACGATTACCTTCAATCCCACGGCCGGCCGATCGACATGGTCATCGAGCTGCGCGTGCCGGACGAGGTGGTGATCCGACGGCTAGCCGGCCGCGGCCGCGACGACGACCGGCCGGAGGTTATCGCCGAGCGATTGAAAGGCTACTGGGCCATCACGCGACCGTTGACCGACTACTATTCACAGCGCGGACTATTGGAACAAATCGACGGACTCGGAGCGCCCGACCAGGTGTTCGACCGAATTTTGGCGGGGTTGAACCTCCGCCACACGGCGACGCCGCGGCGGCGAGCGACGGGTTGAAGGGGCTGGCGAGTCAGAGCTTATCGACCGACGGACTTCATGGGGCCGAACCCCGATCAGGGCGACGAAAGAGAGTGCGGGAAGAGATGTCACAATCAGCGTTAAAATCGCCGCGAGAACTCGTCCTGATGCGGCAGGCCGGCCTCGTGGTCTGGGGCGCGCACCAGTTGGCCGCCTCCATGGTCCGCCCGGGAATCACCACCGGCGAGCTCGACGCGGCGATCGAGAAGTTCTTTGACGAGCAGGGGGCCGTGCCGCTCTTCAAGGGCGTTCCCGGCAAGGTGCCCTTTCCGGCCGTCACCTGCATTTCGGTCAACGAAGAAGTGGTCCACGGAATTCCCGGACCCCGCGTCTTGAAGGAAGGGGATGTCGTCAGCATCGACACCGGTTGCAAGCTGAACGGCTGGTGCGGCGACTCGGCCATCACGCAGCCGGTCGGCAAGGTCGATCCCGAAGCGCGCCGGCTGCTCGACGTCACCAAGGGGACCCTCGACCTCGCGATCGAAATGATGGGAATCAAGAAGAAATGGAGCGAGGTGGCGGCCGAGATGGAGCGCTACGTTCGCGACTCCGGTTTCTACGTCGTCGAATCGTTCGTCGGTCACGGCATCGGCCGCAAGATGCACGAAGATCCGCAAGTCCCGAATTTCGTCAGCTCGCAGCTTCGCCGCGGAGGCGATTTCGAGCTCAAGCCCGGGTTGGTGATCGCCGTCGAGCCGATGGTCAACATGGGAACCAAGCGGGTCAAGGCGATGCCCGACCACTGGACCCAGGTGACCCTGGACGGCAAACCGAGCGCCCACTTCGAGCACACGATCGCTATGACCAAGAACGGCCCGTACCTGCTGACGGCCGGACCTGATTATCAGGGGCCGGCCTTGGAATAAACCGCGGCCGATACGTCTGTCGGGCCGATTTTCGGCCCCAGCCCCTGCTGAAACGGGGCCGAAATTCGTGTCCTGCCCGCGGCCGGCAAAAACGGTTTGGGCGGGGCTTGTAAGATCGCCGAATCACCCTCTATACTGCCCTGCTTCGCATGGATCGGCAAAGCCGAAAGAGTAGATCATGAAAGTTCGTGCCAGCGTCAAGAAGATTTGTGATAAGTGTAAGCTCGTCCGTCGCCGGGGCGTGTTGTTCGTGGTGTGCGAGAATCCGCGGCACAAGCAGCGCCAGGGTTGATTAACGCCGCGTTAATTCGCGCCAGAATTGATCGCATCGGGCCGGCCCGAGTTCGAGATTTCCGGTCGTTTCCTCGCGGTCGCACGGTTGTCTAACAACGCGGCGCGGCCTTTTTTGCGTGAAGCGGCCGCCGCCCGGTTCATACAGAATAGTTTGTTCGCCAAGTTTAGGTTTGTCCGCAGTAGTTTTGTCCGCAGTAGGTTCGTCCGCGTTTATTGCCGTCAACGTATCGTCGTCGAAAAGTGGTGGGTTATGCCTCGTTTGCTCGGTGTCGACATTCCCAACGATAAGCCGACCTGGATTTCGCTGCAGTATTTGTACGGCGTCGGCCAGGCCGTGGCGCTGGAGCTCTGCCGGAAGGCCGGCGTCAATCCGCAGGCCCATGCCCGCGAGTTGCACGAAGACGAGCTGGCCCGCATGGCCTCCTTGCTTGACAAGGACTACGTCTGCGAAGGTCAGCTGCGCCGCCAGATCGCCCAAAACGTCGCTCGCCTCAAGGACATCGCCTGCTACCGGGGCATCCGCCATCGCCGCGGATTGCCGGTCCGGGGCCAGCGCACCCGCACAAACGCCCGTACCCGGAAGGGGCCGAAGAAGACGGTCGCCGGCAAGAAGGGCGTCAAGGATATGAAGTAAGGAAGGCCGCCCCGCAGGGTTGCGCCGTAAAAGGTCGTTCTGCCGGTCGTTTTCCTTTCGCCGAATTTTTCCGCGGGGTTCGCCTCGCGCTATTTCCCGCATCGATCGTTAGTCAGGAGTTTTTGGTCCGTGAACACGCAAACATCGCAAGGCGGCGGCGCTGCCGCCGGCAAGCGTCGCAAGGTTCGCCGCAACGTCACGCTGGCCGTGGTCCACGTGAAGGCCACGTTCAACAACACGGTTGTCACCGTCACCGACACGAAGGGTGACGTCCTCTGCTGGGCTAGCGCCGGCACGAGCGGCTTCAAGGGTAGCCGCAAGAGCACGCCGTTCGCCGGCCAGTGCGCCGCGCAGCAAGCCGCCGAAAAGGCCGCCAAGTACGGCGTGAAGGAAGTCGAAGTGAAAGTGAAGGGCCCCGGCAGCGGTCGCGAGAGCGCGATCACCGCGCTGCAGTCGGCCGGCCTTTCGGTCAAGAGTATCGAAGATGTCACGCCGCTGCCGCACAACGGCTGCCGCCCGCCGAAGAAACGCCGCGTCTAACCGTAAGCCTGGCGAAAAGGCGAGCGACGCCGCTGGGCGTCCTCCCAACTTCGTCATTCGACATTCGACATTCGTCATTAGTCATTGACTAAAAAAGCAACTCCGAACCTAAAAGCAACTTAATAAGATGGCTCGCACGACCGGACCTGTTTGCCGCCTTTGCCGTCGCGAAGGCATGAAGTTGTTCCTCAAGGGGAACCGCTGCGATACGCCCAAGTGCGCCGTTGAGCGACGCGATAGCGTCCCCGGCGTGCACATGCGTCGCGGCAAGCTCACCGATTACGGCATTCACCTTCGCGAAAAGCAGAAGGTCAAGCACTATTACGGCGTGCTCGAACGCCAGTTCCGCACGTACTACGCCGAGGCCGCGCGTTCCACGGGGAACACCGGTGACTCGCTGATGGTGCTCTTGGAACGACGGCTCGACAACGTGGTGCATCGGCTGGGCTTCGGCCATAGCCGCGCCCAGGCTCGCCAGTTGGTGTGCCATGGCCACATCACCGTCAACGGTCGTCGGCTCGACATCCCGAGTTACCTGGTGAAGACCGGCGACGTCATCCGCGTCAAGAATCGCAAGAAGAGCCTGCACGCCGTCCAGGCGACCCTGGCGGAAGCGAATCGCCAGGTGCCCGAATTCCTGTCGCGCGTCGAAGGGGGCATTCCCGAAGGCCGAGTCTCTCGGCTTCCCGAAACGGTCGATATTTCGATCAAGGCTCAAACGCAGCTGATCGTGGAGTTGTGCTCGAAGTAACCGGGTAACCTCGCTGCTTCCGGCGATCGCCGGAACGTCGAAACGTCCGACTCGCATCGGTCGCGAAGCGGAGATCGGTCTGCCGGCCGCAAATCGGCTTGTCTGCAAGTTAGAACATCTGCTCGGTTCGTTCATCGCTCGAAGGGGAGCATCTTATGCGTATTCGTTGGCGTGGCTTTGAGTTGCCCAGCACGGTGACTTGCGACAAGGCGTCGTTGACGCCGACCTACGGCAAGTTCACCGCCGAGCCTTTCGAACGCGGCTTCGGCACCACGGTCGGAAACGCCCTGCGCCGCATCCTGCTGTCGAGCCTCGAAGGCAGCGCCATCACGCAGGTCAAGATCCAGAACATCCAGCACGAGTTCACGACGATCCCGGGCTTGGTCGAAGACATCACGGACGTCGTCTTGAATATCAAGTCGCTCGTCATCAAGAACCACGGGGAAGGCCAGAAGGTCATCCGGATCGAAAAGACCACCAAGGGTCCGATCACCGGCGGCGACATCCAGTCCGACGGCACCGTCGACGTCGTCAACAAGGACCTCGTGTTGGGGAGCATGTCGGCCGACGTCCCGTTCGGCATCGAGATGGTCGTCGACAACGGCCGCGGCTACGTGCCGGTTTCCGAGCACAGCCCGAACGTCGAAATCGGCATTATCCCGGTCGATGCCGTCTACAGCCCGGTGGTCCGCGTCCGCTACGAAATCGAAGAGACGCGCGTCGGCCAGAAGACGAACTACGACAAGCTCACGCTTGAGATCTGGACCAACGGCTCGATCGGCCCCGAAATGGCGCTGGTCGAAGCGGCCAAGATTCTCCGCAAGCACCTCAACCCGTTCGTTCAATACAGCGAGCTGGGGTCGCAGGTGTTTTCGGAAAACCGGGCCCTGAGCGCCATGCCGGCCGACGCCGCCGCCGAAGCCAAGCTCGGCATGAGCCTGGCCGAGCTCAACCTTTCGGTCCGGGCGATGAACTGCCTGGAATCGGAAAACATTCACACGGTGCGCGACCTCGTGTCGCGTTCGCCCGACCAACTGCTCGAGGTCCGCAACTTCGGCGAAACCACGCTCAACGAAGTTCGCGAAAAGCTCTCGGCCATGGGATTGCGACTGGGAATGCGAGTTCCGGTCGGCGGCGCCTCCTAGCCCCTGCGAACTCGATTAGAACCCGGCTCGTTAAGAATACATACGAATCGTTTAGAAGCGGATAGAAAGCCATGCGTCATCGTCGTAAAGGCCGCGTCCTCGGCCGCAGCCCGTCCCATCAGCGGGCCCTGTTGCGCAACCTGGCCAGCGCCCTGTTCCTCACCGAACGGGATCCCGAGGAATTGCTCGATCCGAAGCAGGCCGCGAAGGTCAAAGGCCGGATCATTACCACGCTCGAGAAGGCCAAGGAAGTCCGGCCCCTTGTCGAGAAGTGCATCACGCTGGCCCGTCGATCCGGCCAGATCCGCGCGGCGGCCGCGCAATACACCACCGACGCCGAGCGCAACACCGAAGCCTGGAAGTCCTGGCGGAAGAGCGACCAGTGGAAGCAATGGGCGAAAGCCGTCGCTCCCTCCGTGGCAATCCGGCGCAAGGTGTTGGTCATGCTCGGCGACAAGCAGGCCGTGAAGGTGCTTTTCAACGACGTCGCGAGCCGGTTCGAAGGGCGCAACGGCGGCTACACCCGCATCATGCGGCTGGCCAAGCCCCGCCTGGGCGATGCCGGTACGCGAGCCGTGTTGGAGTTCGTCGGCGTTCGCGATCGCACGTCGAAGGCCGCCCCGGCCCCGTCGGTCGACGAGTAGTCGGTCGAAGAGTAGTTCGGCGACGAGTAGTTCGGCGACGAGTAGTTCGGCGACGAGTAGTTCGGCGACGAGTAGTCGGTGACGAAAGGTTCGGCTCACCGGCGGTTCCCGAACATCGGGAGCCTCACGCCGCCGGAGTTCGACGTTCGTCGGTAGCAGACGCTCGTCGGTGCTAACCATGCGACGGCCGCCCCGGCATGGCCGCCGCACTTGAGGTTTCGGCCACGGAAGAGACGGTCTTCGGAAGAGACGGTCTTCGGAAGAGACGGTCTTCGGAAGAGACGGCCTTCGGAAGTAACGGCCCACGGATTACCACGGATGGCATCTCCGTCGCGTAACGGCGCGCTCCGTCGCGGGTTGGACTACACGTCCGCCGTCCGCACTCTGTGCGAGGCGCTCTGCCGCGACTTGGGCGAGCTTTCGCATGTGCAAATGACGCGGATGGCCGTGCGAGCCTGCCAGACGCGCCAACGCGGTCCCTACGGCGTGCAGGCCACGATGACGCCCCTGCGATTCGAGGGAGGCGCCACGACCACAACCCGCCGCGGCCGCGAGTGGGTCATTCATCCGCTCCCGACCGACGCTTTCGGCAAGCCGTACCTCTACCTGCTGAGCCTCTACGTGCCGCGCTTCGTCGAGCTGCCGGCAGAGGAAAAGCTGGCCGTCGTCGTGCACGAGCTGTGGCACGTCTCGCCGGCGTTCGACGGCGACCTGCGCCGTTTCCCGGGACGCTACCACGCCCATGGCGCCCGCTGCGATCGCTACCACGACGAAATGCGCGGCCTGGCCGCAAGCTGGCGGGCCGGCGGGCTTGCCGGCTCCGCGCGGGCCGATCACCCGGTCACCTCCTTTTTGGAGGCGGATTTTCAAACCCTGCGGAGCCGCCACGGCGCGGTCTACGGCACCCGCATTCCGACGCCCCGCCTTTGGCGCACCGATCGGTTGCCGCCGGCATTGCTCGCCGCCCGGCAGGCTCAAGACCGACGTCCCGAAGAGCGTCGGCCCGCCTGATTTGACCTACCTTCACCCGCCGGGGGGCGATACTCTACCGCCCCCCATCGTATTTCGTTCCGGCGAATTGAGGCGGCCACGGCATGGATCGGCTTACGCGCACTCTCGCGCTTGTGTGGCTCGGCGCCGTCGTCGCCGCCGGCTGCGCGCCAATCGATCAAATCAGGTCGCTGCCGCTTTCGGTTCCGAAGCTCGCCAAGAACGGCGTGGTGCTCGACGTGATGTTCGTCCGCGCCCCGCTGGGCGACGCCGACCTCAACGAGGGCGTCTGGAAAGAGATCGACGAGCTGCATTTTTCACCGGCCGATCGGCGCCGCTTCGACGGGAACGGTCTGCGGGCCGGCATCATCAGCGGACCGCTGCCGCAGCCGATCGAGCGGCTCTTGGACCTGAAGGAGCAGCCTGCCGACACGGCCGAGGCGCCGCAAGAAGTCGACATCGAGCGGACTGCCGCCCGCCAGCGGCAGCTGCGGGTACGCCCCGGCAAGCGGTCGGAAATCATCGCCATGGGCGAAGGCGACCGCGTGCCCGAGATGTCGCTCTTGATGCGCGACGACGACGGCCAAGTCAAAGGCCGCACGCTCACGAACGT
>Ga0163153_10003487_pt1 | contig 21020 bp, 18 predicted proteins | sample OliLakLV19MP6IB1_FD_148629 | JGI IMG/M metagenome (GOLD analysis project Ga0163153, IMG submission 148629) | Freshwater microbial mat bacterial communities from Lake Vanda, McMurdo Dry Valleys, Antarctica - Oligotrophic Lake LV.19.MP6.IB-1 | ecosystem: Environmental > Aquatic > Freshwater >...
GTTCATGGTTAGAGATACCAATGCAATCAAAACTCATATATTTTGTTCACTTCAAGCATTTGTTAAATTGGAGTTGATGCGGTCTGAAAAGATAATTTGTAATTGGTATCAAGTACAAAGAAATATGTTCACCTTAGTTATACGTGAGCATATTTTTGCAAACCTTCAGAGTGATGCTATGGTCGAGAATACATAGATAATGTTTTTTGTCAATGCGTAAGTCCTACAAACTTGAATCAATGCCTTTAATCGGGTCATAAATTTTAACTAAACCCGGAAAATAGCTCTGATAAATAGGGTGCAACTGAAGGTAACTGAAATGGAAAAGCACCAGCAAAAAATTGACCACCGCTACTAATGCGCTCATTTTTGCCCAAGAAATTGCTTTTTTGGACAATTTTACATCGGTGCTGTTAACAGTTGTGTGGGAATCTGACATAAAAGTAATTTTCAGAATTGGCTAATCGATAAATCTATCTTGTGGCGGAGGCTAAAAAACTCTTAACCTATTAGAATCCCTTGGACGATAAGTATAAGGAAACCAAATGCCGTGAACTTAAAAACAGTCATATCGCTGCTCAAAGAAACTTTTACTGAATGGCAAGAAGATAAAGCGCCAACGTTAGCGGCTGCCCTAGCCTATTACACAGTGTTCTCTCTGGCCCCGCTGCTAATTATCGTAATTGCGATCGCCGGTTTAGTCTTTGGTGCAGACGCAGCCCAAGGTCAAATCGTCGCCCAACTCCAAAGTTTAATCGGCAAAGATGGCGCCGAAACCGTCCAAGACCTCATCCTCAAAGCCTCCGAACCCAAGTCGGGAATGATTGCTACTCTAGTCGGCATCGCTACACTTTTGTGGGGCGCTTCCAACGTGTTTACTAATCTCAAAGAAGCCCTCAATACTATTTGGAATGTTTCACCGCCTCCCGGACGCGGGATCTGGGGATTTCTGCAAGACCGCGTATTGTCTTTTGCAATGATTTTAGGCATAGGCTTTCTCCTGCTAGTATCTTTAGTAATTAGTGCCATTTTAGCGGCCGTTAGCTATTGGTTGAACGGCTTGCTGCACTTGCCAGTCGGCATTTGGCAGATTGTGGACTTTGCTATCTCCTTTGGCGTAGTTACATTGCTTTTTGCCTTAATTTACAAACTTTTGCCCGATGTCCATCTTGCCTGGAATGATGTTTGGATCGGCGCCGCCATCACCTCAGTGCTGTTTACGATCGGCAAATCCCTAATTGGAATTTACCTCGGAGGTAGCGGTATTGCCTCTACCTATGGTGCTGCTGGCTCGTTCGTGATTATCTTACTTTGGATCAATTATTCAGCTCAGATTCTCTTCTTAGGTGCTGAGTTTACTCAAGTTTGGACTAACCGCTACGGTTCCCTGATGCTGGCAAAACGCAAAAATTTGCTCAGCATTCAAGCTGAGGAATCCTCCACGCCCAAACACCGACAGAATTCTTAATATTAGATGCAAAAAATGCGATCGCTTGCTGTTGAGCCAGCCAGATGCCAGCACCTTGAAACCTATGTCAGTTGGGACGGCGAGACCTGTTGAATCACTAAATTTTAGACTCAAACCATCGCCAAATCTGCCGGTGAACTTGACCGGGCGAACACTTAGTAGTATCACTGGATATGGTTGAAACCAGTTTATCTTGATCCCTGTTCCTGCCCTTCGGTGATGACCGAAAAATTTGAAGTTTGCGATCGCCCCGAAAGAGATTTGTTTCCTTGCTAGTCCCCAATTTCAACGGTGAAACCAATCTCAAGTCCACAAACTGGGATATTTCAACCTGAACTGATATCAGGAGGTACTTTTGTACGCATCAAAACATCTGGGAAGCCACCTGCTCCCTATGTCAGACATGGAGCTAATTCGCCTGTGGGTAAACCGCAAATCCCCCCGCAACCGGCGCTTTAGCTGGCAGGCGGCCAACCATTTTCGAGTGTTTGTCGCAAAACCGCTGGTACAAGTTACTCTGACAGATGTGGAGACTTTCGCCGCAGCAATGAGAGCTCGGAAATTTCCACCGCGTTTTTACAAGCAAACCTTGGTAGCGCTGAAATCGCTGTTCGCCTTCGGCCAGCAAACGAAAATTTTGCCCGCAACACTCCCCCTTCACCGGTGGCCGGTTCTGCGCCGGAATCGCTCTAAACGCCTTCGTTTTCAACTCTCTTGGGGTTTCTTAATCTGTTTGTGCTTTTTCTTAGGTCGAATGACGCCGAGACTGTGGGGGCAATCGGTCTCGGCAGAAAGCTCGCCCGCCCCGAAACGCCTGCCGGAAGTTGCGGCTCTCGATTCACCAAACAAAGGAGAGAATAACATCGATCGCGATCGAGAACCCGAAACTGCAACCCTGAATTCACCTAAGCCCAGAGATGATAGCAGACTCGATAGCATCGGCCCCCAACGTCGAGTCAAAGCCTTTCTCGACACGATTGCCGCCGCCGAAGGAACCGCTAGCCCCGACGGCTACCGCACCCAGTACACCGGCACGAAATTTGTCAGCTTTCAAGATCATCCCAGAGAAATGAGGTGCGGCCGCCGCTACGGCAAAAAACTCTGTTCCGACGCAGCGGGGCGATATCAGTTTCTCAGCACAACTTGGGACAGATTTTCCAAGAAATTTGGCGTCCGCGATTTCAGCCCAGAAAATCAAGATTTGATGGCTATAGAGTTAATCCGAGAAAAAGGTGCATTAGAAGATATAGAAGCGGGTCGATTGGAGTCAGCAGTGAGAAAACTCGCTTACATCTGGCCTTCTTTTCGCCGTTATGGCGGTTCTGTGGAATCGTCGATGCCGAAACTAGAAGCAATGTATCAGCAAAATTTGGGGATTGACCGCCCAGGATTGGTTGTTAGCAATTAGTCAACAGTCCAAGGACGAGTTGAGATTCGAGTTTGGCAATTTTGGATTAAATTTTGACATCCAAAATTGAAAATGAGGGAGTTATGGGTGATGGGGAGCATCTCATATTTGTAAAAACACTTCTTCTGGCTCCTTCCTTCTTCCTCTTTCCTCCTGCCTCCTGCCTCCTGTCTCCTGCCTCCTGCCTCAAAACTCCAATTTCTAGCTTGGTTACAAAAGTGAGATGCTCCCGGGGTGATGTCTATTCTTCGGAAATTTTAAAATTAGGCTAATTTTCCATCTTCCATGTGAACGATGCGATCGGCAATATCCAAAATTCGGTTATCGTGGGTTACTAACAAAATAGTACAACCCTGTTCTTTGGCTAGTTGCTGCATCAAATTCACCACTTCGCGACCGGATTTGCTGTCCAGCGCGGCTGTCGGTTCGTCAGCTAAAACAATTTGCGGTTGACTGACCAAAGCGCGGGCGATCGCAACTCTTTGTTTCTGTCCTCCCGACAAATCATCTGGATAATAGTTAATCCGCTGTTCCAGTCCTACTAACTCTAGCATTTTTGCAGAGCGATCGCGCATTTGAGAACGCGACAAATTGCCGTGAACTTCCAAACCCATCTGCACGTTTTGCAGCGCCGTCAAACTACGGTGTAAATTATGCGCCTGAAAAATGTAGCCTATTTTGCGCCGCGCCTTTACCAATTGTTCTGCGCTCGCTTTGCACATCTCTTGACCGAGAATTTTGAGACTTCCCGATTGACCAGAACGCAGTGCGCCAATCAATGTTAAAAGCGTGGTTTTTCCCGAACCAGAAGGCCCGGTCATCAGGACGATTTCACCTGCATTTATTTCTAGGTTGATGTCAAAAAGTACCTGTTTTCGCAGTTGACCTTGACCGAAGTAGTGGTCGAGTTTGTGCATAGAAATTACTGGCTCAGAAATCTGTAAGTTGTCGGTTGTGGGGTTGAGGGTAGTGGATTGCATAATTTCAAAGATTCGGATTTTTTTAACCACAGAGGGCGCAGAGAACACAGAGAGAGAGATGAATAATTCGGATGAATCGAGGATTTGATATGATACAAAATCCGGCTTAAATATCCGTTTACTTTTTATTTCTTAGTCTCGCGGTTTCAACCGCCGAGTTATCTACGAAATGCAGATTAAAAAATGTCGGCTGGGTCGGCTGCTTGCAGTTTACGAGTGGCAATAGTTCCGGAAATACTGCACATTACCATGTTCAAAATTAATACTGTAACTGCCCGCATTATAGTCATGTATAGAGGTAAATTTGTTGCATTGCGAGTTAAATGATAGAGTCCTACCGAAACTCCTACCCCAGGCAAAAAACCGAGAACAGAAAGAATTATAGCTTCTTCAAAAACAATGCCAAGCAAATAAATATTGCGGTAGCCCATTGCTTTAAAAGTAGCGTATTCTGCCATGTGGTCGCTGACATCGGTTGATAGGACTTGGTAAACGATAATTACTCCTACTACGAAACCCATCGCTACGCCTAAGTTAAATATGAAGCCGATCGCAGTATTATTCGCCCAATAATTTCTCTCAAACTCGATAAATTCTTGTTTGGTCAATACCTTGACATCCGACGGCAAATATGCTTTTAAAACTTGTTGAACTTCCACAGGGTCAGCACCCGGTTGCAGTTGAATTAATCCGGCATTAACACTCGTGGCATTTTGTCTGGGAAATAGGCGCAAATAATTTTGGTCGCTGGTCATCAAAATACCGTCAGCGGCGAAAGATGCTCCAATTGTGAATAAACCACTGATGTTAATTGTGCGCCGATCGACCTCTGTTTTAACAGATTTTCCCTGATTGATTTGTGCGATAGCTGCTTGATAATTCCCTCTAGAAGCTCGGTCAAATAACACAGTATCCGGCAATTTAATCGAGTTCAAATTTTGGTTGACTTCTGGCAACGCAAATGCAGGGCGATCGGGATTGAAACCGACCACCATAATTGACGTTTCGCGACGAGTTTCGGGATTTTTCCAGTTGCCAATTTTGACGTAAAGCGGCTCGGCTGATTTCACACCTGGTACATTCATTGCCTGATATAATCTGCGCCTGGGAAAAGAAGACAAATTAATTAAATTTCTGGCTTGCGGGTGAATCAAAACTATGTCTGTTTGCAAAGTTTGGTGCAGGCGCGTATTGCTGCTAAAAAGCGCATTTTGAAAGCCCAACTGCATGAACATCAAAACGTCAGCAAAGGCAATTCCCGCTACTGCTACTACCATTCGCCCTTTGTCGTGACTAAGTTGCAGCCATCCAAGAGGAGTTCTGTTTCTTAATTGTTGTAATGGTTTGATTAGTCCAAGCATAGGATTTTAGATTTTAGATTGTGGATTTCGTCAGTCATGTTCTTAATCTTTAATTAAAGTCGGAATTATTCATCTCTCTCTTCTCTTCCTCTGCGTTCTCTGCGCTCTCTGTGGTTAAAAACTTCTTAATCCTTAATTCCCGCCGATCGCCACTTTGACTTGCAAATTGGTTAATCCCGCTACTTTCTGGCTGGAAGCTTCATCTAAGCGCACTTTTACTTCCACAATTCGACTATCAATATTCGCAGAAGGATCGGTGTTAATAATATTTTGCCGCTGCACTTGCAAACCAATATGTTCGACAGTTCCCCGCAATTCGCCTGTCAAAGCATCGCTAGTAATTTTGGCGGTTTGTCCGAGGCGTACTTTTTCCACATCGCTTTGATAAATTTCAGCAATAGCCAGCATTTCACGAGTTTGTCCGAGTTCGACAATGCCGTCATTCCCCACTTTTTCTCCTGGATATGCGTGAATTTTGAGGACTTGGGCATCTCTAGGAGAGCGAATGTAAGCTAGAGCCAGATTGGCTTTGGCGCCTTTGGCGGCGGCTTGGGCGGAACTGACTTCGGCGGAGGCTGCTTGCACGTCAACGGGCCGCACTTCGGCTATGCGATCGAGATTTGCCGCGGCTTCATTAATCTGCTGTTGTCGAGATTCCTGAATTTGGCTGAGTTTGGCTTGGGCTTCGTTAATTTGCTGTTGGCGCGATTGCTGAATTTGATTCAATTTGGCTTGGGCTTCGTTAATTTGTTGTTGGCGGGATTCCTGAATTTGATTCAGTTTTGCCTTTCCTTCGTTGAGTTGCTGTTGGGCTGTTTCGGCTGCGAGGCTTTTGCTGTCGCTAGTTGAGGCGGAAATTGCTCCCTGTTCATACAGTTGGGAGTAGCGCTGATCCTCGCTTATGGCGTTGCGGAGTTCGGCTTGTAGACGGGCAATTGTGGCTTGTTGGGTTTGAATTTCACCTTGTTGTTCGGCCCTGATGCGGGCAATTGTGGCTTGTTGCGCTGCAATTTCGGTGCTGCGATCAATTTCTAGACGGGCAACGATCGCCTGTTGCGCTGTGATTTCGTTACTGCGATCGGCTTCTAAGCGGGCAATACTGGCTTTCTGGGCTTGAATTTCGCCGTTTTTGGCTCCAGCTTTCACTTTTGCTAGGTTTGCCTGGGCGACGCGCACTTGTTCTTGAGCTTGGTCGAGGGCGGCTTGCAGGCGATCGCGACTATCGAGAATTGCGATCGCCTGACCTGTTTTCACCCTGTCTCCCTCTTTTACCAAAAGTCGATCGATCCGGTTTCCTTCGGCCGTACCGGAGGCGGAGACTTTAATTACTTCTCCTCTGGGCTCCAGTCGCCCCAAGGCTGTAACTGTGGTTAATTGGGATGCGGAGACGGCGGCTGCTGCTGCGACTGCGTTGGGGTCGGGTATGCGCGATCGCCAGATCGTGTAGCCTGTGGTTCCCCCTGCCGCCAGGGTTGCTAATGCTGCCACAACTAGGAGTTGTTTAACTAGGGATGGATTTGAGGATAAGCCGTCTGCTGTTGGTTGGTGTACCATGACACACCTCATCTTTTAGGTTAATAAAACTAAACGGTTTAGTTCTTTATTAAGACTAAACCGTTTAGTATAATAATGTCAAGACCCCAAGCAAAAATTACAAAAACAAGTGATGGCCAGGACAAAACCGATCGAACCAGACAGCGCCGCAGCAAGTGACAAGACGGAACAAATCCTGCAAGGTGCGATGCAAGAATTTTTAACCCACGGCTACGCGGGCACGAGTATGGACAAGGTAGCGAAGACGGGAGGAGTTTCCAAAGCCACGGTTTACAGCTATTTTCAAGATAAAGAGGGATTATTCGCGGCCTTGGTACAGCGGCTGGCGAGAGAAAAAGTTTATTTTACAGTTCTGGATGAAGAACCGGCCGTAGCGCTACGATTCGTTGCCACAAATATATTGGATCAGGCGACCCACGAACCAGAATTTCTCAATTTCGTCAGGTTAGTGATTGCGGAGTCGGGGCGTTTTCCCCGGCTAGCGCAGACTTTTGTGAAAAACTTAGCTAAACCGGGGATCGATCGGCTAGCGGAATATTTGGCATCGCATCCAGAGTTAAATTTGCCCGATCCGGAGGCAACGGCGCGGATTTTTATTGGATCGCTGGTATATTTTCAGTTAATGCAGGAGATGATGCACGGTAAAGAGATTGTGCCAATGGAGCGCGATCGATTGATCGAGGGTCTGCTGCACTTGATTTTATCGCCGCAGTCCAATTCCTAAGTGCGATCGACAGAATCTAGGAATTTTATGTGAGAATTATCGCAGCCATAAAGAGCGAGATCCCTTTATGGCTGCGATCGCAGGTTTTATTCAGGTGTTTTCCCTAACCTGTCCCTCAATTCCTCAGCCGATAACTGTGGCAGTTGTTCTACAAACAATGTCAATTCTGCCACAGGCAATGCCAATAAATTAGTAACGGCTGCTGGCAGAATAGCGCCCAATTCAGGCGATCGCATTCGCAACGCACTTTCAGCTAACAATTTAACCGCTGCTTCCCGCCCAGCTTCATCAACTGTCAGCATCGATATTGCCAGCAACAAAACTGTAAATTCCGCCGCCGCCAACTTGGATATTGGAGATAGAAAAACTGTCATTTTTGGACTTAATTCTCCAAATCTAACTCGCAGGAAGTTTTCTAAGATTAAGCGCTGTTGTTCTTGTCTGCCTCGTTCTAGTCCTCGTTCTAGTCCTTCTTCTCTAGCTTGTTGCTGTGCTGCTTGTATTTGTTGTTGAAAAAGTGGTGCAATGGCCATAATTAACTCCCGCTCTTCTGGCTCTAATTCTTGTGGCGCATCGGTTACTAAATTTGACTGTAACCGATACAGCAATTCTAGCGCGATAATCCGCAACGGATCGTCTGTGGCTAAAGCGCTTAATTGGGAAATAGCCCTTTGCTGCACTCCCCCTTTGCCCAAAATCCTCAACCACAGGGTGTCTGGAGTTTCTGGCAACTGGTGAATCGCCACAATTGCAGTTCGCAAAGATTCACCCAAAAAATAAATTCCCTGCATCCAATTCTCTGTGTCTGGTATCGCATTAAAGCTATCTACCAATGCTTTCGATGCTGTGGGCATCAAAATCCACAGTTTGGGTAACTGAGTATCATCATAGCGAGTATTTTCTCTCCTAAATTTTCGCTCCAATTCACCTCGCACATCCAATAACTTGCCCAGACAGCTACAAATTTCGCTGACGTTTGCCGGATTGCGAAACGGTTCAAAAATTGCAGTTGTGTTTGCCATTTTCCCCAACAATCCCAGGGTTTCTGAGTATTCGGGAATTGCGGTGCTGGGAGTGAAGTAAACATCGATTTCTCGGACTTCTGAAGTCACATCGCGGCCGATATTAACCGTTCCGATCGGCGACAGCAATTCCTCCAGGTATTCTTTGGCAAAGAGATCATGAATAAATCGCGTCATAAGAAATCATTTCAAACACTAAATAGATTTTTTAGCCGTTTTCTCACCCATTCTACAGGATTTTCATCCTCTTCTGCTGCATCTACCAATTCCATTTCTCGCAATAATTGCTGTCTCTCGCTGAGTTCTTCTTTGTGTTTGACTATTTCTTTAATAATCTGTTCAGATAAATCCGGTCGTTCAGTTAAAACTTTTTGGAAACCTTCTTTATTGATGGCAAACAAAATTGTTTCTTCCAAAGCTCTTACCGAAGCAGTTCTGGGGATTCCCAACATCAAAGAAAGTTCCCCGAAAAACTGACCAGTGCCGAGGTTATTCAGGTGTTTGTCAATAGCTTCCACAAAAACTTCGACTGAACCTGAAAGAATCATGTAAAAAGCATCTCCGGGGTCGTTTTCGTGAAACAAATATTCTTGCGATCGCAGCCGTTTGCGGTATCCAACTTCAATCAATTGCCGCAATTCAAGATCAGTCAGATTTTCAAAGTATTCCACCTCTCGCAGCAAACAGCTAAGGGACGATGGCTTTTTCAGTTTTTCTGCAAAAATTGGCTGTTTTTGCTCATTTTCAGAGTAACTGTTCGGGAGGTCAATTGCAGTTTCTTTTTTGTTGAACATTGACAACAGAACTTCGGGATTTTTTAAATAAATTTCTCTGTCATTGAACGGAAATTCGATTTTTTGCTGGCGGAAATTGTATTCAATTGCAAAATTCAAAGAACTTTTAATTACTTCTCTTTCAGTCGGCTTGTCCGTCCAAACTAAAAGTTCAAACTTAAAACTATCATCACCAAACTCAACAAACAATACTTTCGGATGCGGTTCGTACAAAACCCCTCCTTCCGCGTAAGCAATATTTAACAGAGTTTCTGTCACTAACAGCGGGTTACTATTCTCCGCTACTTCTACGGGAACTCGCAGACAGAGTAGCGAGTTTTCGTAACTCCAGTTAACAACTTTGCTGCTAATCATGGTACTGTTGGGAACTATGACACTGGAGTCGTCGTTGGTGGTGATAATGGTCGATCGAATCGAGATTTTTTTGACAATTCCCATCAATCCTTCTAATTCCACAAAATCTCCGACTTTCACAGGTCTGTCTAAAAGCAGCGTTAAGCCGCTGACAAAATTAGTGGTTAAATCCTGTATTCCGAAGCCAATTCCGACTCCCAATCCCCCCGCAACTACTGCAAAAGAAGCGAGGTTGAATCCGATGCTTTGGATGGCGAATATCACACCCAAAGCTACTATTAAATACCCAATAATTACTGCGATTGCTTCCCGATTTCCCTCGTCAATTCCTAGTCTGACTAACAAGCGTTCCTTAAGAAAGTTTGTAAAATATCGTGCTATCACAAGGATAGCCATAAACAATATAATCAGTTCCACCAGGGACTGCAAGGATACAGGATTTTCGCCTATTTAAAATAGGGTAGCGGTAAATGTTTTCGAGAGCTGTGTCAATACTTATTCTGGTATTGTATACAATTTAAATTCAGGCAATAAGGTTTTTTGTGTGGTCATTTTTTAAGGGGGAGTAGTAAAAAATAAAGTCCTCAGTACCCAATGTAAAAATAAAATACTGAACTCGTAATCATAAATCTTAACCTGTTTTTAGGGTGAAAAAAGTGAAGTTGTTACATAGAGATGTGGTTCCTCATACTACGCAGTTATCCCTATTGCCAATTTTTAGGATACCTGGTCTTCGCAGGCCTGCGGTTAGTGTGCCACTTTTTCGCGATACAAAAGCAGGCTCATCTATTATTAAAGCGAACACTCTACTAACTTTAGTCAACATTAATTCTATTGGATTTTATCATACTCTCCACTAATTTTTTTTTGAAGTCCCGTTATCAACTTAAGCAGGGATTATTCAATGACTCTTTAAGTGGACAAGTCAAATATCCAAGTATTACAATGACTTTAACTGGTGCGAGAGATATTGCTATTACTCTGCTAGTTGCGTCCGTCTTGTGTATTTCTAAGTGAAAATTTAACCGCTCTAGCTAAAATTGATAACGTTCCAAGAATACTTGACATTCTACCGACATGGGGGATTAGCTATAACTTAATTGCATTTGTCAATCCGTAATTTTACTGAAAATACTGCTTGTTTAGGAGTATAAAATTGGCGATTTGGGGGTGGGTGGGCATAAATATGCCGATCGCCATGATTGCTCGATCGCCCAAATCTAAGTTTTCCACCCCCCAAATCTGAGTAAATTATGAGCATAATTGCTGATTGACAAACGCTTCCCTAGCTGATGTTGTCACCAATGTTCTACCAATAGGATTGATTAGGAATAGAATTGATGAGAAATAAAAATACTTGGCGATACATCCGAAGAATTAACGGAAATAGTGTCGCAATGGATACAGAATATCGCAGATTGAAAGCCGAATGGTCGCCCTACTGAACGTTTTCTTCAGTACCCAAATAGGAGGGAATGAAAACCTTACGATCGCCCAATTGGACACAAGTTGTAGAATAAAAGCTGAAATCCACAATCCAACATGAGCAAATTCCCACCAGAGAAAACCCAACCCTCACAGCAAGAGAGCACAACAGCAGAGGTATTGCGACAGGCTCACTTCGACGCTTTTTTTGCAGGTGCTAATGCCGGAATGCTGATTTTTGACCGCCAACTTCGGTACGTCCAAATTAACGAAGTTCTGGCAGAGACTAATGGCCTTTGTGTGGCAGACCATATTGGTAGGTCGCTGCGTGAACTGCTGCCAGATTTGGCTCCGACTCTGGAACCCATGCTGCAAGGCATTCTGGATACGGGCAAGCCAATTCTCAACTATGAATTAATGGGTGAAACGCCCAAACAACCAGGCATTCTGCGCTACTGGGAAGCATCTTACTATCCTTTGCTGGATGAAAATAATTTGGTTTTTGGTGTGGGTGGCATTGTGATTGAAGTTAGCGATCGCAAGCGGGCAGAGAAAGAGCAAGCACGACTGACGGCAATTTTGGAAGCAACTTCCGACTTAGTAGGAGTTGCGGATGTGACAGGGCATAGTGTCTACCTCAACAAAGCCGGACAAAAAATGCTGGGGATGTCTCCAGAGGAAGCACGATCGCCGTTTACTATAGATTCTGTATTAGCTCCCTCGAGAAAAGCAAAGTTCCACAACGAAATAATTCCCACCGCCTTGCGAGAGGGTAGCTGGGCTGGTGAAACGCTATTTTTGTCACGCGATGGGCAAGAAATTCCAGTCTCCCAGGTTTTGATCGTTCACAAAACGGCAGCGGGCGAAGTCGAGTTTATTTCGACTGTAGCGCGGGATATTCGCGATCGCAAACAAGCTGAAGAAGAGCTGCGGGAACAGGAGGCTGCACTGCGCGATCGCAACGCACTGCTCAACTCTATTTTAGAAAGTACGCCCGACTTAATAGTGGTTAAAGATAGACTAGGACGTTATGTTGCCATCAACTCAACTGTGGCAAACTTCTTGGGCAAACCAATTAAGGAAATCATCGGCAAGAATGATTTGGAATTAATGCCGCCTGATGCTGCCCGTGAATTGATGACAAAAGATCGCCAAATCATGGCAACAGGAAGCACTGACACCTACGAGGAAGAAATTTATTTCCACGATCAAACCCCAAGGACCTTTTGGACTACAAAAGCTCCTTGGCGGGATGCTAAAAGCAACATCATCGGCATCATTGCCACAACACGAGATATTAGCGATCGCAAACAAGCGGAAGATGCTATAAAACAAAGCGAAGAACGCTATCGTTCACTAATCCTTGCCATCTCCCAAATTGTCTGGACAACGGATGCTGAAGGAAGATGCCAGGATACACCGAGTATGAGAGCTTACACCGGACAAACGGAAGCTGAGGTGGTTGGTTTTGGCTGGTTAGATACAATCCACCCGGACGATCGCGAACGAACGAATCAGGTCTGGATGGAAGCAGTGCAAACGAGAAGCCTGTTTGAGATAGAATATCGACTCCGCGGAGCGGATGGAAACTATCGTTATTTTCAAGCTAGAGGGGTGCCAATTCTAAATGAAGATGGCAGCCTCCGGGAGTGGGTGGGAATTTGCACCGATATCCACGATCGCAAACAAGCAGAATTCGTAATGGCAAAAGCCAAGGAAGCCGCAGAAGCAGCTAATCGGGCAAAAAGTGAATTCCTTGCCAACATGAGCCACGAGTTGCGGACTCCCCTTAATGGCATCATGGGATACGCGCAGATTCTTCAGCGTTCCAAAGTCTTGAATGAAGAAGAGCGATCGCGCATTGATGTAATTTATCAGTGCGGTTCCCATTTACTGACCTTAATCAATGATATTCTCGATTTGTCGAAGATTGAAGCACAGAAAGTGGAACTCCAGCCCACCGATTTTCATTTCCCAGCGTTCCTGCAAGGTGTAGCAGAGATGTGTCGCATCCGAGCTGAACTCAAGGGAATTCAGTTTCATTTTCCATCAAGCCCCGAACTGCCGATCGGTATTCATGCGGATGAAAAACGCTTGCGACAAGTGTTAATTAATCTTTTGAGCAACGCGATTAAATTTACGGATGCGGGCAGTGTTACTTTTATAGTCAGTTTTGCAACAGAAGAAAAAATTCGCTTTGAAATACGCGATACAGGTACCGGCATTGCACAAGATCAACTCCAAGCTATCTTTCAGCCTTTCGAGCAGGTAGGAGATCGCAGACGGCAGACGGAAGGCACCGGGCTGGGACTGGCAATTAGCAAAAGGATTGTAGAACTAATGGGCAGTACCATTCAGGTTCAAAGTGAGATGAATGTTGGCAGTATTTTCTGGTTTGATGTCAATCTATCTGTCGCCGATGAATGGGTAAAAACGTCTCAAATCGACCATCACGGGCAGATTATCGGCATCAAAGACCGCCAACCTAAAATTGTGGTGATCGATGACAAATGGGCTAACCGTTCGGTAGTTAGCAATTTGCTCAGTCCGATCGGCTTTGAGGTGTCTGAAGCCAACGATGGGCAGGAAGGCTGGGAAAAAATTCTAGAGGTGCAGCCAGATTTAATCGTTACCGACCTATTAATGCCCGAACTAGATGGCTACGAGCTGATTAAGCGGGTTCGAGACTCGGAAAATTTCAAAGACATCGTGATTATTGTGTCTTCTGCCAGCGTATTTGAAACCGATCAATACAGAAGTTTAGAGGCAGGAGGCAACACCTTTATTCCCAAACCTGTTCAAGCAACAGAACTCCTGGAAAAATTGCAAAAGTATCTTGATTTGGAATGGGTTTATGAAGCCAATGAAGCTCCACTGGCGATCGCCTCAGACACCGATGAGCTAATTTCCCCACCTGCTACAGAAATGGAAATACTATACGAGCTGGCGATGAAAGGAAATTTCCGAGAAATAGTTAAACAGGCGGTATTACTTGAAGAAATAGATCCAAAATACATTCCCTTCGCTAAAAGATTGCATCAAATGGCCAAGGACTTTCAAGACGAAGAGATTTTAATCTTTATTCAATCCTACAAGTAAGGTTTATGAATTCAGCAATTCAACCCAAGGGTACAATTCTTATAGTTGATGACAATTCAGCCAACTTGGGTGTCTTATCTGATGCCTTAAGTCAGGAAGGATTTGAAATACGGGTTGCGAAATCTGGAAAGATGGCACTAGAGCGGGTCAAATATGCTCTACCCGATCTAATCTTGCTAGATGTCATGATGCCAGAAATTGATGGATTTGAAACCTGTCGTCGATTACAGGCTAATCCAGAAACTAAACAGATTCCCGTTATATTTATGACTGCTCTCTCGGATACGGCTAATAAAGTTGAGGGGTTTAAGCTTGGGGCTGTAGATTATATTACCAAACCCTTCCAACAAGAGGAAGTATTAGCTCGCGTCAAACTGCATTTAAAGCTTCATGTTCTAGCTGAAAAATTAGAGGAAAAAAATATATTATTAGAGCAAAAAATTGTAGAAGTCAGCCAAGGTTATGAAGATTTAAAACAAATGCAACTTAAGTTAATCCAAAGCGAGAAAATGTCCGGCTTAGGGCAAATGGCTGCTGGTATTGCTCATGAAATAAACAACCCTATAAATTTCATTTCTGGCAATCTGGGTTATGCCCAAGAGTACGCTCATAACTTACTAAAAATTATACACCTCTATCAAGAGGATTATGTAAATCCCACCCCTCGGATTCAAGCAGCAATGGATGAAATAGAACTGGAATTTCTGGAGGAAGATTTTATCAAAGTTCTTAACTCAATCAACTTAGGAACGCAGCGCATCCAGGAGATTGTCAAGTCTATGCGAATCTTTTCTCGCCTAGATGAGGCAGACGTGAAAGCAGTAAATATCCATGAAGGAATTGATAGTACACTCACCATCCTGCATCATCGTTTAAAAGCAAAACCAGAGCATCCTGAGATTGAACTAATAAAAAAGTACGGTCAGCTTCCACCAGTAGAATGCCATGCCGGACAACTCAATCAAGTGTTCATGAATGTTCTTTCAAATGCCATTGATGCTTTGGATGAATCTAATCAGCAGCGTTCCTTTGCAGAAATCAAACAACACCCGAACCGCATTCAGATTTGTACAAAAGTAACTGACGAGAATTGGGTTGCTATTCATATTAGTGACAACGGTCTGGGAGTTTGCGAAACTCTACAACCGAAACTATTTGACCCTTTTTTTACGACCAAACCTATCGGTAAAGGAACTGGGTTGGGGTTATCTATCAGTTATCAAATTATTGTTGAAAAGCATGGAGGCAGATTATACTGCCAGCCTGGATTAGGAAAGGGAATAGAATTCGTCATTGAAATTCCTATTCGGCAGCAAGCTTGTAAAGCTGCTTAGTTTCCAGGTGCAATGTCTCTTACGAACTTTGGTTGATTTCTCGCCGATAGCGGGGACGACAAGGTGTTCCCGTGCAAACAAAGCTGGCTGGCATATTTTTAAAGACGCTGCTGCGAGCTCCAATTAAAGCGTTGGCACCGATTTCGACACCGGGGCCAATGAAGCAGTCGGCGGCAATCCAAACGCCGTTATTAATGATCACAGGTGCTGTGATTAAGCCAAAGGCTGGGTCTTGAGGGTCATGAGTGCCGGTGCAGAGGTAACTTTTTTGAGAAATGACGCAGTGTTTGCCGATCGCAATTCGCTCCAAACTGTACAATACAACATCATCGCCGATCCAACTGTAGTCTCCGATTTCAATTTTCCACGGATAGGTAAAACGAGCCGTGGGGCGAATCACCGCACCTCGACCTATTTTTGCTCCAAATAACCGCAACAGCCCGCTCCTGATGCTATTACAAGGGTGTGGAGTGAGGGGAAAGGCGATCGCCTGGACGAACCACCAGAGCAAAATTAGCCAACCAGGCCTTCCGCGATCGAACTTTGACTGGTTGTACAGCCGCAAATCAATTAAAGATTCGCCTGTCAAAGTATTTGCGTGATTGTCGCTAATTGGACGATCGTTTATTTGAGAATTTGGGGAATTTGCGATCAAATTTTCCTGATCTTGGTTCGGATTTGGTATATAATCGGTCATTGATAGTTAATTTAATGTTTAATTTAAAATCGAGTTTAACCTTAAGGACTGCTGCATGACATTTCTAGTTAGGGACAATTTTGACTCGGAAAACGCCAAGGATATCGCACAATGCGAGAATATAAATCCCAGAATTGGCAAAGTTCGACTTTTACAAACAGCATTGGTACTGCTTAGCAGCTTTTTTGTAGCAGAGTTAATCGCCGCACTTAATTCTCATAGTTTGTCCCTATTAGCAGATGCGGGTCACGTTTTTTCAGATGTAGCAGCTTTAGCAATAACTTTGACAGCGACTTGGTACTCCTCAGTCAAACGCCAAAGTAAATCCGTAGATTGTACGATCGCACAATCGCCAATTCCTGAACGAGGAGAAATCATTGCTGCCTTAGTTAATAGTATCAGTTTAGTGGCGATCGCCCTGTGGATTGCAGTAGAGTCGATCGACCGATTGCTGTCCCCAACTCCCGAAGTAGAAGGACTCCCGATGTTAATTACCGCCATAGTCGGTTTAAGCATCAACTCGATTAATGCTTGTTGCTTGCATTCCTGCTGTCACGGCGACTTGAACCTCAAAAGCGCGTTTCTGCACGCAGTCGCCGACATTTTTTCGTCGGTTGGAGTAATTTTAGCTGCGATCGCCGTAGCTTGGCTGCACTGGAATTGGGCGGATGGCTTGATTAGCTTGCTGGTGTCTGGGGCGATCGTTTTATTAACTCTACCACTATTAATTGAAAGCATCCGTTTGCTGTTAGGGAATGTCTCTGCTATTGCCGCCATTCAACAGCCTTGCGATTGCGAAAAAATCAGCGCCGAAAAATTACTTTTTCCCTCACTAGAAGAACTTATTAAATGAATATTTATCAAGATAAGACGGCGGTTGAAACCGCGTCTATAAAAACGAATTCCGCCTCCGCGGAATGAAGAAAACAACGTAATTTAAACCCAATACGGTTCACTTAAGACAGATATCCCTGGCACACCCCTTAAAAAGGGGAGTAGGGGGTGGGACAAGAATGCCCTCAAAGTCCCCCTTCTTAAGGGGGATTTAGGGGGATCTCCGGGGCATAAATATGTTAAGTGAACCGTATTGAATTTAAACCGATCGATCTTCAACCCGCGCAGGCGGGTTTTGTTTTTATAGACGCGGTTTCAACTGCTCGGTCTTCTTCTTCCTTCAGTCTCCTGATTTATTACTAGAGGCGGAGATAGGGGAGCTTCAGGTTCTGCCACATTCAACTGACCGCCACAACAACGCAACTCGTAAAGTTTTGCATTAATTTGATACTCGTACTGACTCAATAGTCTTGCATAAATATAGCCAGCTTTTCCATCCAAAAAGCCGAGCTGAATAAAGTAAAATAAAATAAATCTGAGCAGTGGTTTAAAAGGCAGCCGCACCCAAACTTTTTTGAGAAATCGCTTCCGCTGTACGGCATCTCCAAATAAGTGAGCACCAATAGTGCCGCTGTCGTCGCGACCTTCAATAATATTGTAATAAACGCGAGCTTCCCAATTTGAATATCGGTTGTGGCGCTCGATCCAGTGAAATAAATCGCGGTAATCTTCGTGGATCATGTCATTTTTTAAGTAGCCGACTTGACCACCTAAAATGACGTGTTCGTGAACTTCGTTGTCGCCAGTATTGGGGACGGATTCAGTGCCGAGATTTTCGTAACGGCCTTTTTGATGCTTGAACAAACGCAAATTCCAGTCGGGATATCGACCGCCGTAACGCAGCCATTGTCCTAAAAAGAAGACTTTGCGGTTGAGGTAGTAGCCGTCAAAATTCGGATCGGCGATCGCCTGCGCGATTTCGTCCCAAAGTTCCGGCGGAATGCGCTCGTCGCAATCGACAATTAATACCCATTCGTTGCGAAAGGGTAGGTTGTCCAAAGACCAGTTTTTCTTTTTCGGCCAGCGGTTGTCAAAGTAGAATTGCACGACTTTTGCGCCACTGCTGATGGCAATTTCTACCGTGCGATCGCTACTTTGGGAATCAACCAGAAAAACTTCATCCGCCCTGGCAATGCTGGCCAGACACGCAGGTAGATTAAGTTCTTCGTCTTTTGCCGGAATGAGAACTGAAACCGGAATCTTGGATGAACTAGATGTCATAATCGAGTGCTTGAATCTGAATGCGGTCGAGTTATTGTGGATGAAGTGCGATCGGCACAGTTGAGCCGACGACTGGAACAGCGAGGGATATTGCTTATAGCCTAATGCCTGCTGGTCGATTTCGGTAGAAAAATCAGGCCGCGGAGGGCTGCACTCAAATAACCGATTTGACCCCAAGCAAAAACGAAATTTTCAAAGCGCAGCCCTGGATCTCTGATGTATTTCAAAGATTTGTAGACACCCCTCAGTATTCTTTCACCGCCCCGTCCAAGCTGAGCAATACCAGCTCGATCGCACAATTGTTCCCGATAGCACTCGCTGATGCCTTGCCACCAACCGCGCTCTAGAAACCAAGCTTTGTTGAGCCGTTCTGGGGCAACATTGTGCATCACCAACGCGGACGGCAGATAAATTACTTGCCAACCTAACTCTAATGCTAATTCTGTGGCGCGCAATTCTTCATTTGACAGCAACTTTTTGCCGACTCTACCGAGTTTGACATCGAAGCCGCCAATTTGTTCGAGAAAAGCGCGCCGGATCGAGTAGTTTACACCCCTGGGAGTCAAACCGGCAGCAGTTACATACACGCAAGTATCGCCCAAATCGTAAACTCCCAAGTTCTGGGCTAATCCCGGTGACAGCCATTCGGGCGGGCTGACTCCTGAAGGCCACAGCAAGTTAACTTTGCCACCAGCTACGGCGAGTTTTTGATTGCTTTGATAAGCCGCGTGCAGCACCCTGAGCCAATTCGGATCAGCAATAGCGTCGTCGTCGAGATAAGCTAATATTTCACTGCGAGCTTGCTTAGCGCCGGTGTTCCGGGCTACTGACAGACCGATTTCGGGTTCCCATACGTACTTGAGCCGCCGATCGCCCAGTCTCGCTTCTACCACCTCACGGGTGCGCGAAATGGAACTTTCGGCAGTCGCATAATCGCTAGAACCGTTATCGACTATTACTACTTCAAAGTTGTCGGCAAAATCCTGTACCAGCAAGCTGTCGATCGCCCCACCTAAATAGGCGGCGCGATTGTGGGTGCAAATAATCGCTGAGATCTGAGGATGATCTGGCATAAATAACAGCTTGGGAAATACGGGGGTTCTCGATCGACTTACTCTGATATTGTCTCATCAATGCTATTATCGCTTAAAAAGCATTTGGTAGTTAGCCGTTTAAATGATAATTGGTAATTGGTAATTGGTAATTGGCAATTGGGAATTATGTTTAATCCTTTGTATGTGACCCCGCCCAAAGAACGGAGACAAGCCCGCGACATTAGTCGCCATCCGCCCAAAAATTTTAACCAAACTTCAATCTCCCAAAATCATTTGTTGTGGAGTAAATCTAAAATCTAAAATCTAAAATCTAAAATCGACTGACTAATGACTAACTCAGAACCCACCACATCGAGACAATTAATCTTAGTAACTGGGCCGGCCCGAAGTGGCAAAAGTGAATGGGCCGAAACTCTGGCGGCGGGTTCGGGAAAACAAGTAATCTATGTGGCTACCGGCCAGGTTGATCGAGCAGATTTGGAGTGGCTTCGTCGCCTCGAACAGCACCGAAATCGCCGTTCTGTTGATTGGAAAACTCTAGAAGTGCCGATCGAATTATCGCCAGTTGTGCGAGCCAGCCAGCCCTCAGATTGCTTGTTGATTGATTCCCTGGGAACTTGGACGGCAAATCTTTTGGAACAAGAAGCTGCTGTTTGGGCGACTACGCAGCAAGATTTGCTAGCCTGTTTGAAGTCGGCGGAGGCTGATGTAATTTTGGTAGGGGAAGAAACCGGATGGGGCGTTGTGCCTGCTTATCCGGCGGGGCGGCTGTTTCGCGATCGCCTCGGCACTCTCGTCCGCCACATCGGGGCGATCGCCGATACTGTTTATCTCGCTACCGGAGGTTACGCCTTGAATCTCAGCACTTTGGGTACGCGACTGCCACTAGCCAAGAATTAATCAGCCGGAAGTGCGATCGACTTTCTGAGAAAAAATCCAGGTTTCCCGGTGGACAATTTTAGCTAAAAATTAGGTATAATTCTAACCAAGATTGACAACTCAAAACTTACATAAATTACTCCAAGGAACTACTCTATTGGGAAACCCACACCACAATTGGACACTAAAAATAGCCAAGTTTTGAAAATATGTAAAATATAAAATGTCTCTTTGGATAGAGTGTAGGTTTAAAGTTTAAAGTCTAAAATTGCTAATCAATTGCAGGATTGACTAAAAGTTATGGCATCCAATAATGAAGTGATAAAATATATTGCTTACTGGTTTCAGTTAGGCAAAAAAGTATTAATTTGCAACGGTTCCGAAGCGCTGCTACCAAAATCGGTAATTGCGGGCGATCGCTACAGCAGCGAATTTGAAGAATGCTGGCAAAAAATCATCTCCCCCGACAGCGGAGACTGCTACCTGCAAGGCACAAACCAAACAATTGCCCAACTGCTGACATCAGGATGGGAAATCAGTCCCTGCGCGCGCTGCGCCATGCCCGTAGTCTTTCACGAAAACGGAATGCCACCGCAGTCCTGTCCCTGTCACGACTTAGCGAACTGGCCCAATACTGAAATGCCCCAACCTCGATCGCCCGTCAGTACAAAATCGCAACTTTCAGGCATTCGCGATCGACTCCTCAGAACCGGCGGGGAGTAAAGAGGGAGAGAGGGGGAGAATGGGAGAG
>Ga0163153_10003497_pt1 | contig 20959 bp, 12 predicted proteins | sample OliLakLV19MP6IB1_FD_148629 | JGI IMG/M metagenome (GOLD analysis project Ga0163153, IMG submission 148629) | Freshwater microbial mat bacterial communities from Lake Vanda, McMurdo Dry Valleys, Antarctica - Oligotrophic Lake LV.19.MP6.IB-1 | ecosystem: Environmental > Aquatic > Freshwater >...
GGTGCTGGGCGTGGCCTACAGCCCGGACGGTTTACGCCTGGTGACCGCCAGCCGCGATGGCACCGCCAGCGTGTGGGACGCGGTCAGCGGCGCGCAATTGTTCACGCTGAGCGGCCCGAAGCGCGGCATTTTTGGCGCGGCCTTCAGCCCCGACGGCACGCGGCTGGCGACCGCCGATTGGGACAACACCGCCGTGGTCTGGGACGCAGCCACCGGCGCGGAACTGCTGCGGCTGACCGGCCACATCGGCGCGGTCTACGCCGTGGCGTTTAGCCCGGACGGCACACGCCTGGCGACGGCCAGCGGCGACGGCAAGGCCAAGGTGTGGGACGCGCAGACCGGCGCGCTGATCTTCACGCTGCGCGGCCACTTCGGCGTGGTGACCGGCATCACCTTTAGCCCGGACGGCACGCACCTGGCGACGAGCGGGCAAGACGGCACCGCGCGCGTGTGGGACGCGGCCTCGTTAACAGAACTAGGGCAGGCCGGCGAGAGCGTGGTGACCTTCACCGGCCACATCGGCGCGGTGACGGATATTGTTTACAGCCCGGACGGCACGCGGTTGGCGACCAGCGGCGCGGACGGCACGACCCAGGTGTGGGATGCGGCCACGGGCGCCGTGCAGGTGACGCTGCGGGGCCACAGCGACTCGGTGACAAGCGTGGCCTTTAGCCCGGACGGCTTGCGGCTGGCGACGAGCGGCTACGACCAGACCGTGCGCCTGTGGGAGGCGGAGACGGGCGCGGAACAATTGACGCTGGTTGGACATGAGGGCGCGGTAGTGGCGGTGGCCTTTAGCCCGGTGGGCGGCGGCGAGCAGTTGGCGAGCGCCAGCGCCGACGGCACGGCCAAGGTGTGGAATGCGGGCGGGGGCGAGGCGCTGCTGACCGTGACCGGCCCGGCCAACGCAGTCTCGAGCGTGGCCTTTAGCCCAGACGGCACGCGGCTGGCGACCGCCAACTACGACTCCAGCGCCACGCTGTGGGACGCGGCCACGGGCCAGGCCGTGCTGACCCTGGCCGCACACACGGCCGGCAGTGTGGTGTTCAGCCCGCTGGCCGGCAGCCCGCGCGTGGCGACCATGAATTGGGATCGTTCGGTCTCCGTGTGGGACGCGGCTACGGGCGCGGAGCTGTTAAACCTGAATGCGCTGACCAACGGCGGGCTGGCCTTCAGCCCAGACGGCACGCGGCTGGCGACCACCAGCTATTGGGACCAGACCGCCACCATCTGGGACGTGGCCAGCGGCGCGGCGCGGCTGACGCTGACCGGCCACACCGACACGATCTACGCCATTGCCTTCAGCCCAGACGGCACGCGGCTGGCGACCGGCAGCGGCGACGGCACGGCCAAGCTGTGGGACGCAAAGACCGGCGAAGAACTGCTGACGTTCAAAGGCCACACCGACTCGGTCTTTGGCGTGGCCTTTAGCCCGGACGGCCGGCAGTTGGCGACCGCCAGCAACGACCTGACCGCCCGCCTGTGGGACACGGCCACGGGCAAGGAGCGGCTGGTGCTGCGCGGGCACACGGCGGCGGTGATGGCCGTGGCCTTTAGCCCGGACGGCACGCGCCTGGCGACCGGCAGCCTGGATAAGACCGCCATCGTGTGGGATACGGCCAGTGGCACCAACCTGTACTCGCTAACCGACCAGGCCGGGCAGGTATTGGCGCTGGCCTTCAGCCCGGACGGCACGCGGCTGGCGACCGGCAACGACAACAACACGGCGCGGATCTACCCGGCCTCGATTGAAGAACTGATGGTGGTCGCGCGCGCCCGGCTGACGCGCCCCTGGCGGTTGGAGGAGTGCCAACAGTATCTGCACACGCCCACCTGCCCGCCGACGCCGTGAGCGTAGGCCTCAGCCCCAGCTACCGGCTAACACAACCTCCACCCCGCCCAACGTAAGCGCCACCCTAACAGAACTAGGGCAGGCCGGCACGGCCGTCATGGCCGGGGAGCAGCAAGCGCTTTCGGCGGCGGCGGCGGCCAGGCCGCAACAGGCCAGCCCGTCGCCCTCGTCGTCCCGGTTGGAGTTGCAGACGCCGGTCTCGGGCAGCACCAATTCAATGCGGCGCGCGGCCTCCCAATCGCCGGTGAGGGCCAGCACCACCGAGCGCACTTGCTCATAGCCGGTGCGCAGCAGGAAGGTCGGCGCGCGGCCGTAGCTCTTCATGCCGACCATAAAGAAATCGGCCTCGGGGTGTTTGAGTTCGTCTGCGCCGTGCGGGGGCACGCTGCCGCAGCTATGCCGGTTGGGGTCAATCAGCGGCGCGAGCGCCACGGGGCTTTCCACCACTTCATCCAGCGCCAGGCGCAACTCGCGCAGCATCGCCAGGTCGGGCCGCAAGCCGGTCGCCACGATGATCTCATCCACCGGGGCCAGGTCGCGCAGGCCGTCGCTGACCACCAGGCCGGCGGGCGTGGCCGTCACCCGCGCCGCGTGAAAACCGGCCACCAGGGTCAGCGCGCCGCGCTCCACCAGCGCGCGCAGCCGCAAGCCCAGCCGGCCGCGCTCGGGCAGTTGGTCGGCCGCGCCGCCGCCGAACAGGCTGCCCAGTTTGGCGCGGCGCACCACCCAGGTGATGGTTGTGCCCGGCTCGGTTTCGGCCAGGCGCACCAGATCGAGCAGCGCATTGAAGGCCGAATGGCCGCTGCCGGCCACCAGCACGCGCCGGCCGGCATAGCGGGCGCGCAGCCCGCCCAGCACGTCGGGGATGCCGTAAAAAATGCGCTCTGGGTGTTGGCTCTCGCCCACGGCCGGCAGACCGCTGGCCCCGAGCGGATTGGGCGTGGTGTAGGTGCCGCTGGCGTCAATCACGGCGCGGGCCAGCACTTCGGCCTCGCCCTCGGCCGTGGTGTAGCGCACGACGAACGGCGCGGCCTCGCGCCCGGCCGAGCTGAGGCGGCTGTGCCCCTGGCGCACGACGCCGGTCACGCGCGCGCCTAAACGCAGGTGCGGTTGAATTTCGGGCAGGGCCGCGAGTGGGAAGAGGTAGCGGTCGAGCAATTCCTGACCGGTAGGGTAGGCGTCAGCGGGCGGCGCGGCCCAGCCGTGGGCCTCCAGCAGCGCCTGGCAGGCGGGGTCAAGGTCGTACTCCCAGGGCGAAAAGACGCGCACATGGCCCCAGGCGGCGATGCTCGCGCCGACGGTGGGGCCGGCCTCCAGCACGACGGGGGTTGCGCCCCGCCCCAGCAGGTGCACGGCGGCGGCCAGGCCGATGGGGCCGGCCCCGATGACGACGACGGGCAGGGACGAACGATCCATATTGGCTATTCCTCAGGCGCGGAGGCTGCCATCAGACAGCCGCTTTGCATAGACATCTATCTATGCGATGGATTATATAGATAAACGTCTATGAGTCAATAAGGAGTTTTGATTGGCCCGCTACGCCCTACAGAATACGGACTACGTCTAAGCGCCGGCCATCGGCTCGAGCGGGGCGCTCGGCGTGTAGTTGGGGCGCGGGGTCGGCGTGGGGCCGCCGGTCGGCGCGGCCCAGCGCACGGCGTTGGCGATCACCCGGCGCACGTCGGCGTTGAAGTAGGTGGGGTAGCTCTCGTGGCCGGGGCGGAAGTAGAAGATTTTGCCGTTCCCGCGGGTGTAGCAGCAGCCGCTGCGAAACACCTCGCCGCCCGAGAACCAACTGATGAACACCAGCGTCTCGGGGGCGGGGATGTCGAAGTGCTCGCCGTACATCTCCTCCGGCCCGATCTCCAGGTGTGACTCGAGGCCGGCGGCAATCGGGTGGCCCGGCGCGACGACCCAGATGCGCTCGTGGTCTTTTGCCTCGCGCCAATGCAACTGGCAGCTCGTGCCCATCAGGCGCTTGAAGACTTTGGAGTCGTGGCCCGAGTGCAGCACGATCAGCCCCATGCCGTCGAGCACGCGCTCGTAGATGCGCGCCACGACCGCGTCGCTGACCTCGCCGTGGGCCATGTGCCCCCACCAGGTGAGCACATCGGTCTCGGCCAGCACTTCGGCGCTCAGGCCATGCTCCGGCTCGTCGAGCGTGGCGGTGCGCACCTGGGTCAGGCCGTGCGCACGCAGCCCGGCCGCAATCGCGCCATGAATGCCCTCGGGATAGAGCGCGCCCAGCTTGGCATCCAGGCGCTCGTGGCGATATTCGTTCCAGACGGTAACGCGCGGTTGTGACTCCACAATAGTTCCTTTCTAGGCCGGGGCGGCCCGGCTGAGGACGCTCCCGGATGCTAGGCGAATGGGCTTCGATGCGGGGCATTATAGCTAGAATAGCTCCCCCCTGCCGACTGCCCTGCGAAGCGTGCCGTCCGCCGACTGTCAACAAACTCGTGCCTGCCTTTTTCTTAGCGAAGCATCTCTTTTCTCTCGACGGCGCTTGACAAACGCCATCAGTGGGCCATAATCTCCCCTCAAGTCCAAACCCCCTAGCCACCTCACCCGGAGCCGGAGCGCTATGTCTACGCCTGTTAACTTGACCTTGATCGGATGCGGCGGGATGGCCCGCCACCACGCCCGCCAGATTTTGCAGCAACTGGATACCACCTGCGTCTCGGCGGTGTGCGAGCCGGCGGCGGAGGCCTACGCCGCGCTGGCCCAACTGTTCACCGACGCCGGGCAGACGCCCCCGCCCAATGAGCCGGACCTGGAGCGCCTGTTGGAGCGCTACCGACCCGAGGCGGCCTTCATCATCACCCCCCACGCCTACCACTACGACCAAACCCGGCTGTGCCTGGAGGCCGGGCTAGACGTGCTGCTCGAGAAGCCGATGGTGATGAACGCCGCTGAAGCGCAGGGCCTGATGGAAGTGCGCGACCGCACCGGCAGGCTGCTGGTGGTGGCCTTTCCGGGCAGCCTGTCGCCCTACCTGCGCTCGGCGGTGGCCACGCTGCGCGCTGGCACGGTCGGGGCGGTGTTGAGCATCAGCGCCACCATCTGGCAAGATTGGGGGCCGAACACGCTCAACACCTGGCGGCAGGAGCCGGCGCTGTCGGGCGGCGGTTTCTTCTTCGACACCGGCGCGCACATGCTCAACACGGTGGTCGAGTTGGCCGGCGAGCCGTTTGTCGAAGTGGCCGCCTGGCTGGACAACAAGGGCCGGCCGGTCGAGACGATGGGCGTGGTCATCGGGCGGCTGGCCTCGGGCGCGCTGGTCACGCTGCACGGCTGCGGCGAGGCCATCCCGAGCTGCTCGTCCGACATCAAAGTCTTCTGCGACCAGGCCATCCTGCGCACCGGCATGTGGGGCGAGTTTTTGGAAATCCAGCGGGCGGGCGAGACCGATCTGAAGCCCGTCACGCTGCCGCCGTCGCTGGGCGTGTGGGAACAGTTCCTGGCGGTGCGCGCCGGGCGGCTGCCCAACCCGGCCCCGCCCGAAGTGGGGCTGCGCATGGCACGGCTGTACGACGCGATCAAGGCCTCCGCCGCGCAGCATGGCGCGGTGGTGGTTTGCGCGTAGTCCTCACCGTCATCTAGAGAAGGAGCTTCCGATGCCGCGTCCCGTTACCCTGTTTACGGGCCAATGGTCCGATCTGCCGTTCGACGTGATGTGCGCCCAGGCCAAAGCCTTCGGCTATGACGGCCTGGAGATCGCCGCCTGGGGCGGCCACCTGGATGTGGTGCAGGCGGTAAGCGACGACGCCTACGTGCGCGGGCGGCTCGATACCCTGGCCCAGCACGGCCTGAAGGTCTGGGCCATTGGCAACCACCTGCTCGGGCAGGCGGTGTGCGACCCGATTGACGCGCGCCACCAGCACATCCTGCCGCCGCGCGTGTGGGGCGACGGGCGCGAGGACGGCGTGCGCCGCCGGGCCGCTGAGGAGATGGCGACCACGGCGCGGGCGGCGGCGCTGCTGGGGGCGGGAGTGGTCACCGGCTTCACCGGCTCGTCTATCTGGAAGTATATGTACTCCTTCCCGGCCGTCCTGCCGGAAATGGTGGCGCAGGGCTACGCCTTCTTCGCGGAGATGTGGAACCCGATCCTCGATGTGTTTGACCAGGCCGGGGTAAAGTTTGGGCTGGAAGCTCACCCCACCGAAGTCGCTTTCGACATCCCGACCGCCGAGGCGGCCCTGGCCGCGCTTAAGCGCCGCCCGGCCTTCGGCTTCAACTACGACCCCAGCCACCTGGGCTACCAGGGCGTGGACTACGTGACCTTCCTGACGCGGCTGGCCGACCGCATCTATCACGTCCACATGAAGGACGTGTACTGGTCGCCGCAGTTAAGCGAGGCGGGCGTGTTCGGCGGGCACCTGCCCTTCGGCGACCGCCGCCGCGCCTGGGACTTCCGCTCGCTGGGGCGCGGCTCGATCAACTTTGAGGCGATCATGCGGGCGCTCAACGCCATCGGCTATGGCGGGCCGCTGTCGGTGGAGTGGGAAGACAGCGGCATGGACCGCGTGCACGGCGCGACCGAGGCGTGCGCGTTTGTGCGGCGGCTCGACTTCCCGCCCTCAGACCGCGCGTTTGATGCGAGCTTTGAACGCAAATAGAAGGAAAACCGTCGGCCACGAAGCGCTTCGCGCGAATTGCACGAATTGGGCTTGAGGAGAACAGAGTTGGATGTTTCAGTCGAGCTTAGCCCAACGGCTCTTCAAGTTCGACTGAAACAGAGCCTAATGCTCCCGTGACCTCATTCGTGAAATTCGTGTAATTCGTGGCAAAAGCTTTTTCTGGAGGTTCTCATGGCCGATGAAGAAGTTGGCTTCGTAACGATGGCAAACGCGCGGGCCGACAAGGCCGCGCCCGAAATCGGGGTGGGGATGCTCGGCTACGGCTTCATGGGCAAGGCGCACTCCAACGCCTTCAAGACCCTGCCCTACATGGTCTACCCACCGCCGGCCATCCCCAAACTGGTGGCGATTGGCGGGCGCAACGCCGAGGCGGTGCAGGCGGCGGCCCAACGCTACGGCTATCAGCACGCCTACACCGATTGGCGCGCGCTGCTCGACAACCCGGACGTGCAGTTGTTCGACAACGCCGGCCCCAACGATGTACACGCCGACCCATGTATCGTCGCGGCGCAGACCGGGCGGCACATCCTGTGCGAGAAGCCGCTGGCCCGCTCGACCGCCGAAGCCGCCGCCATGCTGGAGGCGGTGACCAAGGCCGGCGTCAAGCACATGGCCGCGTATAACTACCGCTTTGTGCCGGCCGTGCGGCTGGCGCGCCACCTGCTTGAGACCGGCCAACTGGGCGAGATCTATCACTTCCGCGCCGTCTACTTGCAGGAGTGGATTGTGGACCCCGGCTTCGGCATGGTCTGGCGGCTGAACAAGGCCGAGGCCGGCAGCGGCGCGCTGGGCGACCTGGGCTCGCACCTGCTCGACCTGGCGCGCTTCTTGGTGGGCGAGCCGCGGCGCGTGACGGCCATGACCAAGACCTTCATCAAACAGCGCCCGACGCGCGGCGCGGCCGGCGAGATCGGCGACGTGACCGTGGACGACGCCTTTACGGCGCTGCTGGAGTTTCAGAACGGCGCGCTGGGCACGGTGGAGGCCTCGCGCATGTGCCCCGGCCGCAAGAACGGCCAGGTGTTCGAGATCAACGGCTCGCTCGGCTCGCTGCGCTTCAACCTGGAGCGCCTGAACGAGCTGGAGGTCTACTGGCAGAACGACGCGCCGCGCGAGACGCACGGTTTTCACAGCGTGCTGGTGAGCGAGGCCTATCACCCCTTCTGGAAGTATTGGTGGCCGCAGGGCCACATCATCGGCTGGGAGCACACCTTCATTCACGAGTTCGCGCACCTGTTCGAGTGCATCGTCAATAACACCGACGTGGCCCCCTACGGCGCGACCTTCGACGACGGCTACAAGAACGCCGTCATCTGCGACGCCATTCTGCAATCGGCCGCGACCGGCCGGCAGGTGGATGTGACCTACTAGCGTTAAGAGGAAACCTGATGACGGCTCCAATTGCCTTGCAGCTTTACTCGGTGCGCAACGCGCTGGCCGAAGACTTTGACGGCACGCTGGACAAGGTAGCGGCGATGGGCTACGCGGGCGTGGAGGTCGGCGCGGAAACCGCCAACCGCCTGCCCGGCTCGGCCCAACGCCTGAAAGACCTGGGGCTGACGGTGTGCGGCATCCACACCAAGCTGCCGCTGGCCGAGGCGGCCTTCGACGTGCTGGCGGCGATGGCGGCGTTCGACTGCCGGCATGTGGTGTGCGCCTGGCTGCCGATTGAGACGTTTCAGACGGTAGACGGCATCCGGCAGGCGGCGGGGATGCTGAACGAAGCCAGCGGCGTGGCGCGGGCGCACGGGCTGAGCCTGAGCTATCACAACCACTGGTGGGAATTCCTGCCGGTGGAGGGCCGCCTGGCGCACGAGCGTTTGCGCGACGACCTGGCGCCCGAGGTGCTGTTCGAGCTGGATGTCTATTGGGCGCAGACGGGCGGGGCCGACCCGGCGGCGGTGGTGCGCCAGTTGGGGCCGCGCGCCCCCCTGCTCCACCTGAAGGACGGGCCGGCGCTGACGGGGGCGCCGATGACGGCGCTGGGCGACGGCGTGGTGGATATTCCGGGCGTGGTGGCGGCCAGCGCCGGCCGGGCCGAGTGGCTGATCGTGGAGCTAGACGAGTGCGCGACGGACATGCTCACGGCCGTGGAGCGGAGCTATAAGTATCTGGTTGACAGAGGCTTGGGGCACGGACGAAGCTAAGACGGAAAAGCTTTGGCCACGAATCGCTTCGCGCGAATTGCACGAATGGGGTTGAGGAGCTAGCGGGCAGCGATTGAGTCGCGGGTTGGGCTTTCGCAACGCAGGTTAGGTACGAGCGTGGGCGTTCAGTTCCCCGCGAGCGCTGGCGTTCATTCCGATGGTGGGATTTCCCCTAAAGGGTGTTTCGCGATCACCCGCCCCAAGGCAGCGTGATGACCAACGACCTGAGGCGGGTTCGAAATGACAGGGTCAAAGGGCCGGGTTGGTGTGAGCGCCGGTTCTCAGACAGCGGACTGATTGGTCAATTCCCTATGCCCTGTCATTCCGAACCCCGCGTCGCAGCCTTGTAGCGACGCAGCGTGGTTGGCGGGGTGAGGAATCCCACCGCCGGAACTTGAGCGGCCTCCTCCTGTCTGATGTACGGCGTCCGATGGGTAGCCAGCGCGGGCGTTCGGGTGAACGCCCGCGACGTTTTATTAATAGGCGATGGGGGGCTGGGTCTGGGCGGCTTTGGCGCGGTACATGTCTTGATCGGCCAGTTCGAGCAACGCGGCGGCCGTCATCTTGGGCTGGAAGGCGGCGCGCCCGATGCTCACGGTCGGCCCGTTATCCAGCGCCAGCACGCCCGAGATGGCGGCGTGCAGCTTCTCGGCCACATTCCGCGCCACGGCCGTGTCGCTCTCGGGCAGGATGATGACGAACTCATCGCCGCCATAGCGGGCGGCGAAGTCGCTGGCCCGCAGTTGGGCGCGGATGAGGCTCGCCAGGCTTTGCAGCACCTGATCCCCGGCCTGATGGCCGCGCTGGTCGTTCAAGCGCTTGAAGTCGTTGACATCTAACAGCAGCAGGCTAAACGGCCGCTGGTAGCGCTGGGAGCGGATGACCTCGCGCGCCAGGGTCTCGTCGAACAGGCGACGGTTCGCCAAACCGGTCAGCGCGTCGGTGACGGCCAGGTGCTCCAGGGCTTTGGTCAGGCGGCGATTCTCGCGCAGCACAAAATACTGCCGCAGCAAGACCAGCAGCGTCAGGCTGCGCGACCCCAACAGCGTGCCGGCCAGGATGATATCGGTGCGGGCCAGGTTGACCAGCGCCAGCACGGCCAGCACCACCACCAGCAGCACCCCGCCATAGATCAAATTGGTCCGCAGCAACGGCGAGAAACTCGACGTCTCCTGGTCCTCAAAGCGGCTCTGCTTGATCTGCCAGGTGACGGTCACCAGCAAGGCCCAGCGCGCCACCAGCCAGGCCAGGTTCAAGACGGCAGGCGCGACCGGGTGCCCGAAGGCTTGGCCGGTGACCGAGAGGGTGTCGGTCAACACGGTCAGGGCCATGCCGGCCGCGAAGGCCAGCAGCACGCGCCGCTCGATCGTCGGCACCTCTTGCTGCAACAGCGTCACCAGCCCGGCCAGGATTAGCAGATCGGCCAGGGGGTAAGCCACGGCCAGGACGCCGGGCAGCCCGCTGAGGCCCTGCGCCACCAGCCCCGGCACCAAAATCTGCCAGAGGAAGATGCCGCCGACCAGCACCACGATGATGATGTCAACAAACAGGACCAGGCGCTGTTCGGGCTTGAGCGGCGCGTAGGGTAGCGCCAGGATGCCGCCCAAAAACAGGGGGTAGACCAGCAGGAAGAAAACGTCCGCCAGCCAGGGCCAGGGGTTAGCGACGGCCGGAAGCAGGTTGAGCAGCCGCAGGCTTTCGGCCGCCACCGCCGCCAGGCTGCCGAGCAAGAAGAACACCCAGGCCCGGCGCAGCGGCGCGGGAAAGGCCGGCGTCCGGGCAATGTAAACGCCCCCGCCGGCGATCAGCAGCGAGAGCGCGATTAGCCCCAACCGGGCGATGAGCTCGATGTGGGTGGCAGTGGACCACGGGCTGCCGGCCCACACGGCAAACAGGCCCAGGGCAACCGTCGCGCCCACGAGGGCGGCATTCACAAACTTACGCATGCAGTTTCAAGACAACCTGGCTAGGATGCTGGCGGTACCTGAGATAGGGCAGTATAGGCCCGGCCGGTGTTTTCCGCGAGTGGAGGTTGGATATGATAGTCGGCAGAGAGCGGGGAGACAGTTGGGTCAACGCACGGGTAATCGCACAAGGCACCGACAAAACTAGAGAGGTCGTCTAATCTCGGCCCGAGCAGCGGGCCGCAGTTGAGCGGTGGAGGTGGCTGGAAGGTGTTTTTGCGGCCCAGCGGCATTTGGCTCGCCAACCATCAGTCACGCCGCCCTCTTCCAGTCGCCTCCCCGTTCCTCGCGCGCCTCCCTCCTCCTCCTCCTCCTCGCGCGCATTAGACGCAACAAACTTTGATACCCTTCCTACGGGCGTTACCGAACCGCTCCGACCTCCGACTTCTGACTTCTGACCTCCAAATTGCATAGCGGACGTATAATCCGCGCACGACCGACGCTTTGACCTTCAAACCACCCAGCGTTCGCGCAAGGAGAGCCTTCGATGACCCTGATCGCTCAGTGGATTTGGCACGCCGGTGATCCGGCGCCGCGCAACCTGCACCTCCAGTTCCGGCGCACGTTTCAGCTCCCGGCGCGCCCGGCCGCCGCCCAACTGCACATCAGCGCGGACGCGCGCTACCTGCTGTACGTCAACGGCGTTCGCCTGGGCTATGGCCCGGCCCGCGCCTATCACTACAACTATGAATACGACACCTACGACCTGACGCCCCACCTGACGGCCGGCGCGAATATCATCGCGGCGGTTGTGTCGCATTGGGGCGAGGCCACTTTTCAACACCAGGTGGGGCGCGGCGGGCTGCTGGCCCAGCTCGAGATTGACGGGCAGCCGCGCCTGTGGACCGACGCCGTCTGGCAGACCAAACCCATGCTGGCGATGCGCCGCAATACCCCGCGGGTGGCCTGCCAACTGCCCTGGGAAGAGCAATTCGACGCGCGGCTGGAAGAGGTAGGCTGGACCACGACGGCGTTTGACGATGCGGCCTGGGAGCCGGCGCTGGTGATCGGCCCAGACGGAACCGCCCCCTGGAGCGTGCTCTCGCCCCGCAGCATCCCCTTTTTGACCGACGACTTGAGTAACGTCGTGCGCGGCCGCACACTGGGCCGCTTTCGCCGCCCGGAGGCCGTGGCCGCGCTGCACGCCGGCCCGTACATTGCGCCGGGCGATTTATCGGCCAATAAGCATCAGGCCGATGCCTTGTTTGCGACGGTCTTGCAAGTGCCGCAGGCTGGGGAGGTCAAGCTGCGGCATACCATCGCTCCCGGCGGCGAGACGCCGCTGACGGTCATTGACGGCGTGCCGGTGCAGTGGCAGATGGTCTGGGCGGAGGAAAGCGCGGTGGTCACCCTGGCGGCCGGGGAGCACAGCGTGCTGGTGGATTGGCACTTTTACTGCCACGACATGGACATCACCTACGCCTTCACCGGGCTGGCCGGGCTGGCGGTGAAGTCGCTGCTGCCGCCCGACAACGGCATGTGGGTGGCCGCGCCTAAGCCCAGCGCCGAGGTGCGCGCCGCCGCGCAGGCCGCCAACAGCGTGGCCGCCCTGCGCGCGTGCGGGGCCAACTGGGAAATCATCCCGCCCGAGTTCACGCCGGTGGCCGACATCTTCGCGGAGGTGATTTACGCCGAGCCGGTGCAGTTGGAGTCGCGCCCGGTGCGGCTGCCGGTGAGCGTGGCCCCGGTGCCCGCCGGCGACGCCCAGCACATTTTGCTCGACTTCGGCCGGCTGCTGATGGGCTGGCTGGAGATTGAAGTGGAAGCGCCGGCCGGCACCACGTTTGACCTGCTGGCCTACGAGGCCGAGCAAGAAGGCCGCCCGATCACGTTGTCGCTGATCAACAATACGCTGCGCTATGAGTGTCGCGGCGGGCGGCCAACCTTCACCTCGACGCTCCGGCGCGGCTGCCGCTACCTGGTCGTGGCGGTACACAGCAACAGCGGCGAGGCGGTGCTGCACCGCGCCGGGCTGCGCATGTCGACCTACCCGTGGGACATTCAGGGGGCGTTCAATTCGTCCGACACGCGCCTGAACCAGATTTGGGAAATGTGCGCCTACACACTGCGGCTGTGCAGCGAAGACACTTTCACCGACTGCCCCACCTGGGAACAGGCCTTTTGGGTGGGCGACGCCTGCTACACCGACGTGATCCTGCACCAGGTGGTACACGGCGACCCGCGCCTGACGCGCCGCTGCCTGCTGCTGGTGGCCGATTCGCTCCAGCGGGTGCCCATCGGCAACAAGATAGTCCCCGGTGATTGGGAGAACGACAAGCTGCCCAACTGGGCCTTCCTGTGGGCGATGGGCTGCGGCGAGTACTATCAAATGACGGGCGACACGGCCTTTGCCGAGGCGGTGTACCCGGCGCTGGCCAAGCAGAACCAGGTGATCGAGAACGGCCGCAACGCCGCCGGCATTTTGGACCTGCAAGGTTATTGGCACTTGCTCGACTGGGCCAAGATTCCCGACGCGCCTCAGTACACGCTGACGCACGAAAGCTGCCTGGCCGTGGCCGCCCTGCGCGCCACCGCTGTGCTCGGCCGCGTGGCCGGCCAGCCTGGGGCCGACCATTGGGATCAACTGGCCGACGAGCTGACCGTGGCGGTCAACGCGGCCTGCTGGCAGCCGGAAAAGCAGGCCTACGCCGACCTGTGGGTCAACGGCCCGGCCGGCAACACCTCGCAGCCGACCAACATCGCGGCAGTGCTGACGGGGGTGGCAACGGCAGAGCGCGCCGCCGCCGTGCTGCCGCACCTGCTGTACGCGCCCGACGACTGGGTCACGTCGGGGTCGGCCTGGATGACGGCCTGGGCCTGCGTGCTCCTGGCCCAGCGCGGCCAGATGACGCCGGTGCTGGACACCATCCGCGACCGCTGGGGCGTGATGCTCGACAACGGCTCGGACACTACCTGGGAAATTTACGCGGGGTTTGAGGTCATGCACGAGTGGTGGTCGCGCTCGTGGTGCCACGCCTGGTCGGCCTACGGGGGCTATGTGCTCTCAGCCTATGTGCTGGGCGTGCGCCCGCTGGAGCCGGGCTATGCGCGGGCGCTGATCGAGCCGCAGCTGGGCGACCTGCAATGGGTGCAGGGGCGCGTGCCCACGCCGCACGGGGCGGTGGAGGTGCGCGCCGAACAGGCCGCCCTGACCGGCCTGCGCGTGCAGGTGACGCTGCCGGCCGGCGTGGTGGGGGAGGTGCGCGTGCCTGCGCGTGAAACTCCGCCCGTCGTCACGGGCAGCCCGGCCGAGGTCAAGCGGGATGGCGCACAGTATGTCGTCCATCTGCCGGCCGGGGCGCAGGCGACGATCAGCGGCTGAGTAAGCGCAGGGGTCAGGCAAGCACGGGAGAGCGAGTATGAAGATTACGGCGGTGAAGACCGTGGTCGTGAACGCCGAGATGCGCAACTGGGTGTTCGTGAAGATCGAGACCGACCAGGCCGGGCTGTATGGCTGGGGCGAGGCCTCGCTGGAGTGGAAGACGCGCGCGGTGGTCGGCGCGGTGGAAGATTACACCACCCTGCTGCTGGGCGAAGACCCGCTGCGGATTGAGCACCTCTACCAGATGCTCTACAAGCACTCGTTCTGGCGGGTGGGCGCGATCGGCATGTCGGCCGTCAGCGGCATCGAGCAGGCGCTGTGGGATATCAAGGGCAAGGCGCTGGGCGTGCCGGTGTGGGAACTGCTGGGCGGGCGGGTGCGCGACCGGGTGCGGATGTATACCCACCTGGGCGGCGGCGACATGCGCGCCGTGTACGACACCCATCACAGCGCCGACCCGCGCCAGTTCGCCGACAAGGCGGTCGCGGTGGTGGCCCTGGGCTACACGGCGGTCAAGGTGCTCATCACGCCGCCGACCGAGACGCTCAACAGCATCGCCGCCTACCGCTACGCCGAGCAGGCGATGGAGGCTATGCGCCTGGCAGTGGGCGAGGACGTGGACATCATGGTGGACTGCCACGGCCGCCACGCGCCCGCCAACGCGTTGGAGTTCTGCCGGGTGCTGGCCCCCTTCCGCCCGTACTTTGTGGAGGAGCCGGTGCCGCCGGAGAACGTGGACGCGCTGGCCGATGTGCGCCGCGCCAGCCCGGTGCCGATTGCCACCGGCGAGCGGCTGCTCACGCGGCACGACTTCCGCCAAATCTTCGAGAAGCACGCCTGCGACATCATCCAGCCCGACCTGTGCCACTGCGGCGGGCTGTGGGAGGCCAAGAAGATCGCGGCCATGGCCGAGGCCTACTACCTGGGCGTGGCCCCGCACAACCCGCTCGGCCCGGTGGCGAACGCGGCGGCGCTGCACTTCGCCCTGAGCACCCCCAACTTCCTGATCCAAGAAGACATGCTGGGCGACGTGCCCTGGCGCTGGGACGTGGTGCAATCGTCCCTGGTGAACGAGCGCGGCTACTGGCAGCCAACGACCGTGCCCGGCCTGGGGATCGAGATCAACGAAGCCGAGGCGGCCAAGCATCCGTTCCAGCAAGAAATCATCCACTCGCGGACGGCGCGGGCGCACGACGGCGCGATCTTGGATTGGTAAAGGAAAGGCTCACCGATGGAAATCGCCCCTGGCATACACATGCTCCCCGGCACGGTGGGGGTGCGACCCTTGCAGCTTAGCCTGCTGGTGGGCAGCGAGCGGCGCGTGCTGCTTGACACCGGCTGCGCGGGGGACCCGGGGGGCTTTATCAGCGCCTACCTGGCCGAGATCGGGCTGAAGCCGACCGACATTGACCTGGTGATTAACACCCACGCCGACAGCGACCACTGCGGCGGCAACGCGGGCTGGCGGCGGCTCAGCCCGCGCACGCTGCTGACCTGCGGCGAGGCCGACCGCACCCGGATCGAGGTTCCCACAGTGATGTGGGCGCAGCGCTACAACGCCTATGCGGCCGAGCACGACATCCACTACGACGAGGCCACACATGCCGCCACGCTGGGGATGCTGGGCGAGGCGCAGCCGATTGACTTTACCTGGCGCGGCGGCGAGACGCTGCGCCTAGGCCCAGACTGGTCAGTCGAAATTCGCGCAGTGCCGGGGCACACCGCCGGGCATTTGGCTGTGTTCGACCCGCGCAGCCGCACCGCGCTGATCGCCGACGCGGTGCATGGCGCGGGCCTTAAGAGCCTAGCCGGCGAGTGGGCGATGGGGCCGACCTACATCCAGGTGGACGACTATCTGCGCACCATCGCCGCCATCCGTGGCTGGGGCGCGGAGCAAGTGCTGGGCTGCCACTGGCCCATCGCGCGCGGGGCGGCGGCCATCAGCGCGTTCCTGACGGAGGCCGAGCAGTTCGTGGCGCTGGCCGACCGGGCGCTGCTGGGCGAACTGGCGGCGCACCCGGATGGCCGCACGCTGCGCGAAATCATCCTCGCCATCGGCCCGCAGATGGGCGGCTGGCCGCGCGGCATGGACCTGGAGTTGGTCTATCCCCTGGCCGGGCACGTCGAGCGGCTGGCGGCGCAGGGGCGGATCGTGGTGGACCGCACGGCGCGGCCCGTGCGCTTGAGCCTACCGGTGGCGGCGGCGGTCAGCCGGCCCACGCGCCGGCTGGAAGGCCGCGTGGCGATCGTGACCGGGGCCGGGCGCGGCATTGGCGCGGCGATTGCGACCCGCATGGCCGAGGAAGGCGCGCAGGTGGTGGTGGCCGAGCTGGACGCGGCCAGCGGCGAGGCCACGGCGGCGCGGCTGCGGCAGAGCGGCCACGCCGCCTTCGCGGTGACGACGGACGTGGGCGACCCGGACTCGGTGGAGCGTATGGTGGCCGCGACGGTGGCCCACTTTGGCCCGCCGGAGGTGCTGGTGAACAACGCCGGCGTGAACGTCTTTCACGACCCGCTGCACATGCCGCAATCGGAGTGGGAGCGCTGCTTCCGGGTGGACCTGACCGGCGTGTGGTACGGCTGCCGCGCGGTGCTGCCGCATCTGCTGGCGCGCGGGCGAGGCAGCATCGTCAACATCGCCTCGGTACACGGCTTTCAGATCATCCCGCATTGCTTTCCGTACCCGGTCGCCAAGCACGGGCTGCTGGGGCTGACGCGGGCGCTGGCGATTGAGTACGCCAGGCACAACATCCGCGTGAACGCCGTTTGCCCCGGCTACATCGAGACGGAGTTGTCGCTGGTCTACTGGAACACTTTTCCCGACCCGGCCGCCGAGCGCAAGCGCGCCTATAACCTGCACCCGCCGGGCCGCATCGGCACGCCGGACGAGGTGGCCTGGCCGGCGGTGTTCCTGGCTTCGGACGAGGCCGGCTTTATCAACGGGGCCAGCCTGGTGATTGACGGCGGCCGGTCGGTGCTGTATCACGGCGAAGGCGAAGGCACATAGCCCCCACACATAAGGAACGGACCATGCACGCTACTCAAATCTTCCTGGCCGCTTTGGGGCTGCCCACCGGCGATGCGTTTGACCTACCCACTTCGAGCAAGCGCTTCCCGGATGGGGCGCAGTACCGGATTGAGATCCCCAGCGTGGAGGGGCCGGCGGCTTTGGCGGTGGTGCTGGCGGAGGCCGAGCGGCTGGCGGTGCCGGTGCATCGCGTGTCGCAGGGCAGCGGCATCATGCTGCTGACGGACGCCGAAATCCGCGAGATGGCGCGGCTGGGGCGCGAGGCGCAGATCGAGGTGAGCCTGTTCGTCGGCCCGCGCGCCGGGTGGGACACGGGCGCGCAAATCCTGTCGCCCTCGGGCAAGAACCTGGCGGCTCGGCTGCGCGGGATGGATCAGGTGGTGTACGCCGTCGAAGATATCCGCCGGGGCTGCGCGCTGGGCATTCGCTCGGTGCTGGTGGCCGACGAGGGGCTGCTGTGGCTGGCGCACGAGATGAAGAAGGCGGGCGAGTTGCCGGCCAACCTGGTGCTCAAAATCTCGGTGCAGATGGGCGCGGCCAACCCGCTCGCGATCCGCCTCTTGGAGCAGATGGGGGCCGGCACGTACAACACGCCGACCGACCTGTCGCTGCCGCAGTTGGCGGCGATCCGGCAGGTGGTGGACCTGCCGCTGGACATTTACGTGGAAGCGCCGGACGACTTTGGCGGGTTCGTGCGGCACTACGAGGTGCCGGAGATGATCCGGGTGGCGGCGCCGATGTATGTGAAGATGGGGCTGCGCAACACGGCCCAGATTTATCCGAGCGGGCTGCACCTGGAGGCGACGATGCTGGGCATGACGCGCGAACGGCTGCACCGGGCCGCGCTGGTGGTTGACATGATCCGGCGCTACGCGGGCGAGGCGGTCATGTCGGCCCCCGGCGCGGCGGACTTGGGGATACCAGTGTAGGACAGGCGCTTGAGTCACCGCACAGGCGGCGAGGTGGATTGGTGGTTCGTCTAATCTTGTCTCGGGCGGGGGCGTGACCTTTGGCATTTTCACCGTTCAGCCGCCTCCCCGCCCAAGGTCACCACCCACATCCGGGACGGGATTAGACAATTATTTCAGGCCCAACACCGCATAGTGCGATGAGGGCAACGCCGGCCGAGTCAATCAACTTGATCCGGCCGGCGCGTTTGATTTAAGGGCTGGGCGCTCGGGGTCTAGCTGCCCTGCACGCTGAAGTGGTAGGCGCCGGAGCCGAGGCTGAGGGCGACGTGGCCATCGGCCTGGCGGACGGCGGTGAGGCCGGGCACGGTGTCGAGCGGCTGGCCGCCCTCGGTGACGGCGGCGGCCGAGGCGGCGGGCAGGTAAAGCGTGCCGGCGGTGTTGGGCGGTACGGTGACGGCGACGTTCAGGCCGGCGTCGGTGCGCTGCCAGCCGCACTCGATCCGGCCGTAGAGCGAGGCCAGGGCGGCGCGGGCGTGCGTCAGCCCCCCACCCGGCTGCGGGCGAAAGACGATGTGATGATAGCCGGGGTCGGCCGGGTCAAGCTGCAAGCCGGCCGCCACGCGATACATCCAGTCGCCGATCGCGCCGTAGGCATAGTGGTTGTACGAGTTCATCACTGGGGTTTGGAACGTGCCGTCGGGGCGAATGCCGTCCCAGCGCTCCCAGATGGTGGTGGCGCCCTGGGTCACCGGGTAGAGCCAGGAGGGATAGGTCTTCTGGTTGAGCAGGTCATAGGCCACATCCAGATAGCCGTTGTCGCTGAGGACGTGCGGCAGGTAGGACGAGCCGAGGAAGCCGGTGAGCAGGTGGGTGTCGCGCTTGCGGATGTCCTCGACCAGGCGGCGGGCGGCCTCGGCGCGCAGGCCTTCGGGCAGCAGGTCGAAGTGCAGCGCCAGCACATAGGCCGTCTGCGAGCTGGGCGACAGCCGCCCGCTGGGGGTGACGAACTCGCGGCCAAAGGCGGCGCGAATGTCGGCCAGCCAGCGGCCGTATTCATCGGCGTCGGCGGTCTGGCCGAGCACCTGGGCGGCGCGCTGCACCAGGCTGGTGGAGTGGGCGAAGAAGGCGGTCGCCAGGTAGGCCGTGTCGGTGACAGGGTAGGGCAGGTTCTGGTCGGGCGGGGGCACGGCCAGCCAGTCACCGAACTGAAAGCCCGTGTCCCAGATCAGGCGGTCGCCGGTCTGGGCGCGAATCCACTTGATCCACTTGACCATGCTGGGGTACTGCTCGGCCAGCAGGCGGGTGTCGCCGTAGGCCTGGTAGAGCACCCAGGGCATGACGACGGCCGCATCGCCCCAGCCGGTGGCGCCGCCTTCCTTGAGGATGTCGGGGACGACGTGCGGCACGCGGCCCTCGGGGGTCTGGTCGGCGGCCACGTCGCGCAGCCACTTGGTCATAAAGCCGGCCACGTCCATGTTGAAGGCGGCGGTGCGGAGGAACACTTGCGCGTCGCCGGTCCAGCCCAGGCGCTCGTCGCGCTGCGGGCAGTCGGTGGGCACGTCGAGGAAGTTGCCCTTCTGGCCCCAAACGATGTTGTGCTGCAATTGGTTGAGCAGCGGGTCGGAGCAGGCGAACTCGCCGGTGGGCGGCATGGCCGAGTGGATGACGACGCCGGTCAGGTCGTCGAGCGACAGCGGGCCGGGGTAGCCGGCGACGTGCACATAGCGGAAGCCGTGAAAGGTGAAGTGCGGCTCAAAGACTTCCTCGCCGCCGCCCCGGAGGGTGTAGTGGTCGGTGGCCTGCGCGCCGCGCAGATTGGTGATGTAGAAATTGCCGGCCTGGTCGAGCACCTCCGCGAAGCGCAGCGTCACCTGCGCGCCGGCCGGGCCGCGCACTTTGAGCTGCACCCAGCCGACCATGTTCTGGCCCAGGTCTACCACCAGTTCGCCGGCGGGGGTGGTGGTTAGGCCAATCGGCTTGATCGTTTCGATCCGGCGCACGGGCGGGCCGTTGGGGGCGACGAGTGCTGAAAAACCGAAGTCTTCGACCTTGACGGGGGTCCAGCCGGCGGTGTCGTAGCCGACCGCCGACCAGCCGGGCCGCTCCAGGCGGGCGTCGTAGTCCTCACCGTTGTAGATGTCTGATTTGAGGATGGGGCCGGTGGCGGACTGCCAGTCGGCGTTGGTGCCCACGACCTGCACGCGGCCGTCGGCGTAGGTGATGGTGATCTGCGCCAGAAAGGCGACGGTGGTGCCGTAGTGCTGGCGGGCGCGCCGCCAGTTGAGGTAGCCGCGATACCAGCCATCGCCGAGGGTGGCGCCCAGGGCGTTGGGGCCGGGCTGAAGCTGGGCGGTGACATCGTAGGTTTGGTATTGCAGCCGGTGGTTGTAACTGGTCCAGCCGGGGGTGAAGAGGGCGTCGGTGACGGCCTGGCCGTTGAGTTCGAGGGCGTACAGGCCGTGGGCGGTGACGTAGGCGCGGGCCGACTTGACCGGGCCGGCGATCTCGAACGCGCCGCGCAGCAGCGGGCTGGGGGTGGAGCCGGTCAGGTCTTCGGCGTAGCCGGGGGCGATCCACTGCGCCTGCCAGTCGCTGGGGTCGAGCAGGCCCATCTCCCACCAGGCGGGGGCGCTCCAGGGGGAGGGCTGACCGGCGGCGTCCCAGACGCGCACCTGCCAATGGACGCGCCGGCCGGAGGTGAGCGGCGCGCCCTCGTAGACGCGGTGGGTGGATTGGTCGGAGGCGACGCGGCCGGTGTCCCACAGGTCGCCGTGGCCGGCGGCCAGGGCGGCGGGGTCGCCGGCGACGAGGATGTGGTAGGCGCTCTGGCGCACGGCGCGGGCGGTGGGTGCATCGGCGACAAGCTGCCAGCCGAGGCGCGGTTGGCGCACGTCGAGGCCGAGCGGGTTGGGGTGATATTCGCAGGTGAGGGCGGTAAGGTGCAGGGCGGCTGACGCCATGAGGTGGCTCCCGGGTGTGAGGCGGTGGGGTTGAGGGGGTAAGTGTAAGACCAGCGGCGAATATGTGCCAGGCGGGAGGCGGAAAACTTGGGCCACGAATTTCACTAATTGCACGAAGGGGGTTGGGGAGAACAG
>Ga0163153_10003499_pt1 | contig 20953 bp, 11 predicted proteins | sample OliLakLV19MP6IB1_FD_148629 | JGI IMG/M metagenome (GOLD analysis project Ga0163153, IMG submission 148629) | Freshwater microbial mat bacterial communities from Lake Vanda, McMurdo Dry Valleys, Antarctica - Oligotrophic Lake LV.19.MP6.IB-1 | ecosystem: Environmental > Aquatic > Freshwater >...
CCCGGTTGGCTTCTCCGGGTGGCGTATGAAGCACGATCAATGCTTCACCGGCCACTTCCACCGTCAACACCCCTTCGACGATCCGGAGTTCATCCGGCGAGGCCACCGGGGCCGCTGCTGGGACGGGATCTACGCCGCCCACTCCCCTGACAACAGTTCCGCCTGCTCGAGCACCGTCCGCGTCGCCTTCTCCTGCTTGTCCGGGGGGTACCCGTACTTCCTGAGGATGCGTTTCACGTACACTCGAAGCTGCGCACGGACGTTCTCGCGCATGGTCCAGTCGATGGTCACGTTCTTCCGAATCGTCTCGACCAGCTCACGGGCGATGTCCCGGAGGGTGTCGTCCCCCAGGACCTGCACGGCGCTGTCGTTGGTTTCCAAAGCGTCGTAGAAGGCCAGCTCGTCCTCGGAGAGCCCCAGCTTCTCCCCCCGGGCACCCGCCTCCCTCATCTCCTTGGCCAGCCCAATCAGCTCCTCGATCACCTGTGCCGCCTCGATCGCCCGGTTCTGGTATCGTCGGATCGTCTGCTCCAGAAGGTCGGCGAATGACCGGGCCTGCACCACGTTCTTCCGCCGCCTGCTGCGGAGCTCACCCTTGAGCAGTTTCTGAAGCAGCTCGACGGCCAGATTCCGCTGGGGCATCCCCCGGACTTCCGAGAGGAACTCATCGGAAAGGATGGAAATGTCCGGCTTCTGAAGCCCTGCCGCGGTGAAAATGTCCACCACACCCTCGGGCGCCACCGCCCGGGAAATGATCTGGCGGACGGCATGGTCCAGATCCTCCTCGGGACGCGCATCCCCGGGGGCGCGCTTGGCAAGCTGCGCCTGGATCGACTGGAAGAAGGCGACGTCCTCCAGGATCCGGAGGGCGTCCTCGTGGGGCACGGCCAGGGCAAACGCCTGCGACAACTCCCGGACACTCTTGATGCACCGCTCCTTGCCATTCTCCTGCGCAAGGATGTGCTGCTGCCCAGAAGCCAGCAAGCCAAGCCGGTCGGCCGCGGTTCCGGTGGTCCACTTGGACCAATCGAACCGGTGGAACAGCGCGCAGCAGACCTCGTACTTCTCCTGCATCAGGGCCACCGCCTCCTCCTGATCCAGCGCCGTCCTGCCCGTGCCGCCACTCTCGGTATACGTCGCCAGCGCCGCCTTGAGCTCGTGGGCCATCCCCAGGTAGTCCACCACCAGCCCACCCGGCTTGTCCTTGAACACCCGGTTGACCCGCGCAATAGCCTGCATCAGCCCGTGCCCCCGCATCGGTTTGTCCAGATACATGGTATGCAGGCTCGGCGCGTCAAACCCGGTCAGCCACATGTCCCGGACCAGGACGAGCCGGAGGGAGTCGGTCGGGGCCCGGAACCGATTGGCCAGCGCCTCCCGCCTGGGTTTGTTACGGATATGCGGCTGCCAGCCCAGCGGATCTGAAGCCGATCCGGTCATCACGATCTTGATGGAGCCCTCGGCGTCGTCCTCTGCGGCCCACTCGGGACGGAGCTCCACGATCTCTCCGTAGAGCTCCACACAGATACGGCGACTCATGCAGACGATCATCCCTTTGCCATCCATCGCCTCGAGGCGCTGCTCGAAGTGCTCCACGATATCCTGCGCCACTACCCCAAGTCGCTTCTCCGCCCCGACCACCGCCTCCAGCTGGGCCCACTTGGTTTTGAGCTTCTCCTTCCGCTCCACCTCCTCCCCTTCGGTGGCCTCCTCGAACTCGGGGTCGATCGTGGGTCGCTGGGTCTCGTCCAACGCGAGCTTGGCCAACCGGCTCTCGTAGTAGATCGGAACCGTGGCGCCGTCCTGTACCGCCCGCTGGATGTCGTACACGCTGATGTAGTCGCCAAAGACCGCCCGAGTGTTGGCGTCCTGGAGTTCGATCGGGGTACCGGTGAACCCGATGAACGAGGCGTTTGGAAGGGCGTCCCGCATGTGACGGGCGTACCCGTCAATGAAGTCGTACTGGCTGCGATGCGCCTCGTCGGCGATGACCACGATGTTGCGGCGATCAGAGAGGACCGGGTGACGGTCACCCTTCTCCTCCGGGAAGAATTTGTGGATTGTGCTGAACACCACTCCACCAGAGGACACCGTCAGCAGCTCCCGCAGATGCGTCCGGTTGTCGGCCTGAACCGGAGGCTGCCGCAGCAGCCCCTGGCACCGGGCAAAGGTGCCGAAGAGCTGGTCGTCAAGGTCGTTGCGATCAGTCAAAACTACGACCGTCGGGTTCTTCATGGCGGGCTCGCGAATGATGCGGCCGGCGTAGAACGCCATGGTCAGGCTCTTGCCCGACCCTTGGGTGTGCCAGACCACGCCCACTCGTCGGTCCCCCGGGCGCCCGTCCTTCTGGCGCCGTGTCACGTAGGCTCCACCCTCCGGAGTCTCCATCCCGGCCGTCACGTACTCGGCGGCACGCAGGGTCTCTGCCACCGCCACCTGCACCGCGTGGAACTGGTGATAGCCAGCCATTTTCTTGACCAACCGCCCGCTGCCGTCGTCTTCAAAGACCAGGAAATCGCGCACCATCGACAGGAAGCGGACAGGATCGAAGAGTCCCTGGCAAACGACTTGAAGCTCTGGCAGGTGTGCGCTGGCCAGGTCCTCCCCGGAGATCGTCCTCCAGGGCTTGAACCATTCCCTGCCGGCGCTCAGAGTGCCGACCCGGGCCTCGACGCCATCGGAGATGACCAGCACGGCATTCGGGCCGAACAGAGTCGGAATTTCGGCCTTGTAGGTCTGGAGCTGATGGAAGGCGGTCCAGATCGTCGCGTCCTCGTCGGCGGCGTTTTTGAGCTCCAGCACGGCGAGGGGGAGGCCGTTGACGAGGAGGACCACGTCGGGGCGGCGGTTGTGCTTGTTCTCGATGACGGTGAACTGGTTCACCGCCAGGAGGTCGTTGTTCCTCGGAGTGTCGAAGTCGATGACCGCGACTTGAGCCCCACGAATCTCCCCGTTGGTCGTACGATATTGTACCGTCACCCCATCTACCAGCAGTCGGTGCACCGCCCGGTTACGCTGAATCAGATCCGAGCCGTCAGTCCTGGTGAGCTGGCGGTAGGCGTCGTCGAGTGCTTCTGAAGGGAGCTTCGGGTTGAGCCGGGCAAGGGCGGCCCTGAGGCGCGCCGGGAGGATGACCTCGCCGTAAGCGCTGCGCTCCGCGGCGACCTGGTCCGGGGCGATGTCGGGCCCGTGGGCGATGGCCCAGCCGGCCGCTTCCAGCCAGGCCAGTGCGGCATCCTCCACCTCGGACTCGGTGAAACTCGCCATGTCGTTCCCGTGGTGAGGAGTTCCGGGGGGTGCTACCGTTGCCCAACTCGCGTTTTTCCAGCCCTCTGGCGCCGCTTGGCAATACTAGCTAAGATGTTAGCATGTTGCCAGTTACGAGGAGTGCCGCCGCCACGACCGACGTCCGCAACCGCCCTGCCTATCCTGTTTCCGAAGCTGCCCGATACCTCAAGGTACCGGCCGCCACGCTGCGCTCCTGGTTCTTTGGCCGCCAGTACCACACGACTGACGGTTCGCGCCAGTTCAGAGCGATTGTTCAACCGGCCTCTCGAAAGCCCCCGGTGCTGTCGTTCTACAACCTTATCGAAGCCCACGTGCTTCGGGCCCTGCGCAACACTCATCAGGTTTCCATCCCGAAGGTCCGAAGCGCAATCCAGTTCGCTGAGACCGAGCTTGGCCTCAAGCGACTGTTGCTCCGCGAGGAGCTCCGGACGAGTGCAGGCAAGCTCTTCCTCGACCGCTACGGCGAGCTCATCGAACTTTCCCCCAGCGGTCAGCTGGCCATGCGCGAGATGCTCGGCGCCTACCTAAAGCGGGTCGAATGGGATCGACACCAGTTCCCGATCCGCCTCTATCCCTTCCTCACCTCTGAGCCGATGGACGCCGATCGACCGATTGCCATCGACCCCGCCATCGCCTTCGGGCGGCCGATCCTCGCCAGTCGCGGGATTTCCACCGCTATCATCGCCGAGCGACTGGACGCTGGTGAATCAGTCGCTGACCTGGCCGAAGACTATGACCTCTCCCCCGAGGACATCGGCCAGGCCGCCCTCTATGAGCGGGCGGCTTGAGCCTTGTCTACTTCACCGATCGCGACCTGGGCAAACAATTTCCCCAGATCCTTCGCGATGCCGGGCTGACGGTCGAGCGCCACGACGATCATTTCAAACCCTGGACCCCGGACGAAGACTGGCTCGCCGAAGTCGGCAAACGCGGTTGGATCGCGATCAGCCATGACCGCAGGATCCGTTACAAGCCCAACGAACTCGAAGCGGTCATTGCCCACCGCGTCGCCCTGCTCGTACTCATCGGCAAGGCCACGTCACAAGAGTTGGCTCGCGCCTTTCTCGCCACACGCCCAACGATCGAAAGGTTCGTCGAGAAACAGACCCCGCCGTACATCGCAAAGGTATTCCGTGGGACAAAGTCCGACGGTCATGAGGGCCGATGGTCGTCCGGTAGAGTTGAACAATGGTACCCCTGATCCTGCTTGATATCAGTCGAGATTGTCGAGATGGCTATGCAGGGGTGGCGCGTTCACCAGGCGCCCATCCCAGCGCATGCAAAGCTCCGAACAGCTCACGCAAAGCTTCGCTTTCACGGGACGACACCGCATCGTCCTCAGCGGCCGATACCAGTTGGGAGGCGACAAATCGGGCGTGAACCCCTCGGATGGCATCCATCCCCAAGCGAAGGCGCTGCTGCTCTGACCGGAGCCAATCAATCTCTTCGGCGGTAACTGCCTGATCGGCGAACGCCGATGCCAAAGCGTTCCAATACTCGCGTGTCGACACCCCGCTATCCTGAGGCTCTTCGGTCCTCGGCGCGTTCTCCTCCCTCCAGATCTCCGCCAGGGGCTCCAGTCGTGGCTTAAGAGCCGTGCGCGACGATTCGCGTCCAATCTGCGCAACATCTGCTGCTGAGAACATCGACCCCGCAAGACTGGCGAGATACTTGTGACTTCCTAGCCCCTGCAGGTCTTGAAATGTGCGTATACCCTTTGACTGCGCCACCGATACATAGCGTTCCCAGAGATAGCCGGTCGCCAAAGCATCCTCCGCAGCACGGTGCGAAGTGGCTGGAAGCGACAATTCGCCACAGGCCACGGAGAGACTGCAGCGGTTCCCGATTCCAAGAAGCGGTCGAAGCCACATCATGCAAAGGTGCGGCGGGACTCTCAGCGTTGAGCCACGCCTGAACGCGCCCATTTCGGCAGCAAGGAAAGACATATCGAAGGAGGCATTGAAGGCCCCGACGACACTCCCCTCGAGTGCACGCACAATGTCGTCCGCCACGTCGGAAAACAGTGGCGCCCCGTCCACGTCGTCATCACTAATACCATGAATGGATGTGCACAGTACGCGGGCTTGGGGGTCGATGAGTGTGTCCAGAACAAGCTCCGGCTTGCGCCCGGGCTCCACACGGGCAACAGCGACTTCAACCACGCGGGCACCTGCTTTCGGGGAAAACCCGGTTGTCTCAAAGTCAATGATCGCGACCGGTACTTCGTTTAGACTTCTTCCCAGCGGGTTCATCGCATCTCCTCACGGCAGGGTTCCTTCTGTAATCCCGTTCGAGCTTCTTATGCCACGCAGCGTGGACCTGCTCCTTCTCGGGCGCCACCCTCAGTCACCGCCTGATGCGGGCCTGAGGCGAAGGCCGCTCGCGGAATAGATCAGGATTCCTTCCCTTACGAGACGGTCGCTTGCAGCCCGGATTGCGCCTGCACCCTCCTCGGTACGCTTGAGCCCAAGTACTTCCCTGATTTCGGACCCAAGCTCGTCTTCTTGAAATGCATCCCCACCACCAAGGATGACCCGGGCAACTGCCATCAGTTCTTCTGGAGCCACGGCCTCTGCCCCAACTCCAAGATCCGAGCGGTTCCGCGGGCAAATAGCCCCATCCTCTGAGGCGTAGAGGAAGGAACCGCGCTTCACAACGAGCATTGTGCCGACTGCTCGTTGCAATCCACGCTGGGCGGCTCCCATCAATTTCGTCCCTCGACGGGTGTGATCCCAGAAGTAGAGGAGTCGGTTGATCAGCTCGGACTCATGGATCGGCGCCTCATGATCTACAATATGCTTTATGACCCTCGCCACCATGGTGGCCGGGGCGGTGGCCAAAAGTGTATTCTGCACCGTCAGCCGGTTCGCCATCGTGTACCGCGGCACACTGGGCCGTTCGTAGAAATGGCCTGGGCGCTCGCGACGGGGGGCGGAGTCTGGCACCTCGACGCTGGTTTGGGTATCAGGTGCAGCCACCGCCGTGAGGGCTCGGGCCGCATCCTCCTCGTCCATGGCCGCACGCAAGCTCTCAAACGTAGTTTGCAGTCTTGACAGGGTGCCTGTCCGGTCCTTAAACCAGTCCGTGGACCAGACCCGTACAATGTTCCAGCCGCGAAGTTCGAGAACCTGCTGCCGGAGCCGGTCACGGTCGCGCGCGCATGGTGCCGAATGATACAGCGCCCCATCACACTCCACACCGGCCAAATACCGTCCGGGGCGCTCGCGATCGCGCACCCCCAGGTCAATACGATAGCCGCCGACTCCGACCTGACGGTCCACCAGGTACCCCATGCCCTCCAGGGCCTCCCCAACGTGAAGCTCGAACAGGCTGTCCGCCTCAGCTACTGCGGAGCGTGAGGTAGCCAGCATTTTCCCAGTTTCCGCGAATTCGAGGAAGTCTCGGAGGAGTGCGGGACCCTGGGTGGAGGTCTGATCGGGGTTGATCTCGCTGAAGCGGAGTGAGCTGAACACTTTCATACGTCGCCGCGCACGACTCACCAGCACATTCAACCGCCTCCAACCTTCCTGCCGGTTCAGGGGCCCAAAGTTGTATCGTAGTCTACCGTCGGCCTGCTTCGCGTAGGTAATACTGAGGAGGATGACGTCACGCTCGTCACCCTGGATGTTCTCCAGGTTCTTTACAAAGAATGGCTCTTTCACTGACCGATCGAACAATGCCTCCAGCGAAGGGTCCTCTCGGCGGTATCGCTCCAACTCATCGAGAATGGCGGTCTGCTGGCGTTGGTTAAACGTCCCGACCCCTAGCGTGTGTTGAGGAGCCTTCTTGAAATGCTCGATTACAGCTTCAGCGACACGTCGTGCTTCAACGCTGTTCAGTCCTGCACCCTCGTAGCGGCCCTCAGGAATGTATTCGAAGTGAACCCCGAACTCCGGGCCGTCCGAGAGCGCCGAGGGGAACACCACCAACTGGCTTCCATAGAACCGATCGTTCGAAAACTGGATCAACGATTGATGCGCGCTGCGGTAGTGCCATTCGAGGTGTCCCTCGTGCAGCCCAGCTGCTTGAAACTCCTCAAGTACGCTGTCGGTCTCGTCGAGAATAGCCTCGCCATTCTCATCCAGCACGGCCGTCGTCGCTCCGATTTGCAGGGAGAAGAAGTTGGTGGGCGGCAACTGCTTGGGGTCACCGACTACGACAAGTTGTTTGCCCCGGCATATCGCGCCAATTGCATCCTCCGTCGGAAGCTGACTCGCTTCGTCGAACACCACGAGGTCAAAGACCATATCCGGAGTAAGGTACTGGGCCACGCTCATCGGGCTCATCATGAAACAGGGTTTGAGGGCCTTGATCGCCACACCGGCACTGCGGAGTGTGACACGTAGAGGGCGGTGGCGCTTTTGCTTCGCAAATTCCTTCTGCAGATACCCACGTTGGGCACTCAGGCTCGACGAGTAGCGGTTGGATCCCGTGTCTCGCAGTTGCGATACAAGCCTGGCCTGATTCTGCTTGAGCAGCCCCGTGTCCAGCTTCATGAAGGTTCGACGCAAATCCTCGTGAGTTGCCGTACTGAAATCTGCCAGCTCGGGTGTCGCTGGAACTACTTGTTCTAGCCAGGCACCATACAGCGCTCGCTTGAACGCCGGAATAACATCCCGTGGGCCAAGGATGCCGGCGAAGCATGCGTCTGCGAGCGCCGAAGCCGGCGATCCAGCCAATGCCAGCCAGGCCTTCACGAAGGCGACCCAAGCAGGCCCTCGTTCGACATCCCGGAGCAATTCTTGCAGGCGGGAGGTGATTTCGTCGATTGAGGATGTTGCCAGCAACTCAGCGGGCCACTGAACGATGCTCCTGAGGTGGTCCAGGGACTCGCCCAACAGTCGCGACGCCTCTTGTGTTTCGCCCGGGAGTGCGGAACCCACCCCACCTTGTTCAGCGAGAGTATAGGCGATGGGGGTGAAGGGCCCCTCCGCAGCAACCATTCGATGAAACTGCTCCACCCACACCACCCGAGACTCCATGTCACTCCAGTCGCTTGCAGCACCACGCCAAGCGGACCCAAACCATCCGGGAGCCTCGGCATGGGCATCAAGGGCGGCACGCTCACTACGCCACCGAGGAAGTAGTTTGAAGTCCGCCACCTGGTCGAGCATGGACAGCTTGGTCGTAGATGCGCGCAGGGCGATCCACCGGCGGCGGATCCCACGATAACGGGAGTCCAGGATTGCGAGAAACCCCAATACCCCGCTGAGCTTGGACTCCACATACGGCGCATCGGAGGGGTCGACATCGTCCAAGGCATCCATAGCGTATCGCCCAGCCAGCCGCTGCGTGAGTGCTGTAAATTTGCGACCCCTCGTCAATAACTCCGATACCGCATGCGGTCGCGCTTTCCAGTTCTCGTCCCGCAAGATGCCCCCAGGCACCCCCGTCGCCTGCGCGAGGTGTCCCGCCACCTTCGCAAGCGCGGCGGCCCGGGGAAGGTTTTCCGGGGTCGGAACCCCAAAGGTGCCTGTTAGTGCCTGGGCTGTTTTCTTGAAATGGTCGGCGCGCTGAAGTGCCTCGGAGATCACCTCTCTCACGCGGTGCCCGACATCCTCAGAGAAGTGTGTCAGGCGAGTATCTCGCCATCCGTTGTCCGAGGCCGGCCAGACATTGATCCCAAGGGTCTCCAAGCGTCGTAGTTTGCCGAGAAGGTCGCGAAGCAGTTCAGGTTCCAGATCTGTCGGATCCGATGGGTAGACGAACCGCGGAGCCTCAAAGTTTGCGGCAAACTCCCCTAGCGCCTCATAGCTGCTGCACTGCAGCTTCGTTCTCCGCGCGTGAACCACACGGGCATATCCATTCAACTGTTCCCTTGCCGGCGGTAGGGAACCGTCGACCGTAACTGCGCCCGGCACAGGCACCGCATGTGTGTTGAGCGTATGCCGGAGGTCCTCGAGGACTTTGCCTTTCTGTGCCTTGGTGGAGTGCAACTCAAGGCAGAATTCCCCTATCCGCGCCTCGGTGAGTCGTCGGTGGACCACCTCGAGAGCTGCCATCTTCTCGGAAACGAACAGGACGCTCTTGCCGTGGCCGAGGGCATCAGCAATCAGGTTGGCAATGGTCTGGCTCTTGCCGGTGCCAGGAGGGCCGTGGATGACGAGGTCGTGCCCCTGCGCCACCGCCGCCAAGGTGCGAAGCTGCGAGCTGTCTGCGTCGAGGACCTGGAAAGTGCTTTCTGGCGGGTAGTCCTGGTCGAGATCAAGCTCGCCAACACCGGGGGGTAGCCCTCGTTCCGGCTCTCCGGTACGGAGCACCACTCGTTGGACCAAGTGGTGCTTTCTGTATCGTTCCTCGTTCGCTTCGAGATCCTTGAACAGCACCAGCTTCTGGAACGCAAATGTGGCGAGGACCATCTCCTCGGTCACCTTCCACTCTCTGGGCGCTGCAACCTCCGTTGTCCAGCTCTCATAGAATCCCGCAAGATTCCAGGAGCTTGGCTCATCGGAGAGCTCCGGAATATCGGGGACTCCTTTGATCTCGTGGACACGGCGCAGGTATTCGACCAGGGAGGGGTTCAGCACCGGCTCATCGTCGCCAACCGTCAGGAAGTACCCCGAACGAGCGCCTTTCCGCTCGAGTATCACGGGCACGAGAATGAGAGGTGCCCGGAGAAAGCTTGTTGCCTGGGGTGCTTCCTTGTAGTGGAGGAAGCCGAGAGCCAGATAGAGGGTGTTAACACCCTGTTCCTCAAGGCTGGTCTGCTGGAGCTGGGACAGGCGCCGGAGGCTGTTGTCGAGAGATTCGGGGGTTGCTTGGCAGCGGAGGTCGGAGTCTGTGTGGTGATCCTGCAGCTCGTTCAACTCATACGGGACAAATGGCTGGGCGGAACTCGCCTCGCTGTCATCGCCCTCGTCGGGGTGCGGGGAGGAGTCGCTCGGCACGGAGTTGATAGGTGCGCCCTGCCCACCTGACGATTCGCTGCTTTCCTCCAGAGGGCTACCGAGGGTAGCAGAAAAGGTGAATTTCTGCTCCTCGCCGACCAGGAGTCGATAAATCTCGACCGGCTTCTCATCGACGATCGTGAGGGTACCGACCTTGGTTGAGCGATAGTTGAGCGCCCTATTCCGCTTGGAGAGGTCAATAAGGCGACCGCGCCAGGTATCGAAGGCGCTAGAAAGTCTATCGAGAGCTCCGGGTGCCAGCCCACCAAGGATTGCTCCGCTATCATCAGATGTGGTCAAGTCACCCCCGGATACTTCCAGAAACACGCTGATCTGCAGGAGCCGCATCGTCTGAGGCCGCGCGCGGAGAGTCGGTCGCTCCTATCGCTTTGCGAAATGGTGCGCCTCACAAGACCAGCGAGCGTCCCACAGGGGGTCACCATTCGAGGCTCTCGATCAGACGCCTCACTCATTTCATGGGTTGGCCAGTAGCTGCGCCGCCGCGCTCGCTGGCTATCGCCCGCAGGCTTATGCCGGGTCATCAGACCGGCTGCGGCGGAACATGAGCTCGAACTCTGGCCGCTTCAGCATGCGGTTTGTTGCACCCTTGCGAACAAGAAAACGATCGGTGTCCGTGACGCAGCAGGGCTTGTCCGCACAGGGCTTAACTACAAGCTGCAACACCCATTGACCATCAAGATCTCTCCACCGAAATGCGACAGACACGTGGGGAGAGACCCCCTCGGCAATAGCCTTCTGAAGTCCTTTCACGTAGGAGTCTCTTCTTGCCTCTAGGTCCGGCAGATCCTTCTTCGCAAGGATCCTCATGAGTGGCTTTGCTGTGCCTACACAAACACCATAGTCATTCACACCAATCAGAAGCGTCCCACCCTTGGCGTTTCCAAATGCAACGATCGTATCCAACAGCTCGCGAGATTTTGCTTCGTGTCGCTCGAGAGGAATCCACTCCTTGAACTCCACCGTCTCGCCTTCACCATTCTCAAGAGTCCGGGTCAGATCGACGCCGACCGCCGAACCGCCTTGTGGCTGAAGAACTGATCGATCCCAAGTGAGCCTGTGTTCGTGCTCCTCGAACCGATCAAGCAGCTGCTCGTCCTGCGTAAACAGATGCACAGTCGGGCCACGCAAAGTCCGCCCGAGGTCCACGGTCGCGATGCCCTCTTCAAGCTCGACGATGCGCTTGTGGCTTTCACCGTCGAGATCTACACCGTCGATCGTACAGAACTGTCCGTCCAGACGTGGCCGCGAGCTAGTGATAGTGAGCTTGGTGCCGACCATGCGTATGTCATCAATCCATCCTCTGCTGTCGGAAAGAATGATGTATCGCTGTGGGACGACGCTACTCGCGGTAATGCCGCCGGGATAACCAAGCACTCGGCGCCCAACATCGGAAAGATCCGTTGCACACCAGCCGTCCGCCCTGTTGAGAAAAGGCCCTTCCGCGCCCCGGGAGTCCCAAGACAAGGAGCCAACCCCAGTAGTCAACTGAATGACCCAGCACGGGCAAGGCGTCCAGGCATTGCGAGACGGGTACCAAGAGCTGTAAATAGGCCCAACTGTCGCCGTGTCACTGTGTTCACCGAGGACGATTCCGTGCCACCACGACAACTCGGCAAGAAGGCCCTGGATGGTTGAGACCTCCTCAGTCGGCACGTCATTGCCAAGGATGCGGACCGTTCCAAGCTTTACGTCCGTCACGTCCTTGCCAGCAGCGGTGCTGCTCCCAAGCGTGCCGGTTGTTGCCAAATGGACCCACTTGAGAGAGGCAGGTTGCCGGATCAGCATCGTCCGCAGCTGCAAATGCGAGCCGGCGTGCAGCGCACCCGGCGCCAGTTGAATGGCCCTGATGAGCGCTTCCGAGGCAATCGTGCCTGAACGAGGCAGGAAGGGTGAAGTGCCCCAAGCATGATGAACTGTCAGCTGACCTCCCTCGCCACTGGCAATCGTGGGTAGTACGTGTTCGCCAACGAACACCATCTCAAACAGGGTACCCAGCGCAAGCAGAGCTCAGAACGGACGCCGGGAGTCGACGCCAATGCAGCGGCCTCCCTCCGCAAGTACCCGCTGTTGCAAGCACATTTCGGCTTCCAGTCGGACTATTCCGCGGCGCTCATCCCGGCCAAATCCCATTCTCTCGATCCGAGTACGCGTTGCGGAATGCTTGCCTATCAACAGCAGTCAGATCGGTTGCGCTTACCTGATCCGGCTCTACTCCCCAACTTTGTACTTGGAGTCGCGCACCCCAAATGCCCAACGAGTGCCCTCAAGGACGTCCGTCACATACTTTGTGATTGCGGGGTTCTCCAGAGCCCCCGACTCATACGTGACGACATTTCCGGCGGTCTTGTCAATGCTGGCATAAATGACCTGATCAGCATCACACACGACAGCAAGGTTCGGATTGTGCGTAACAATGAATACTTGTCTCCGGTTCCGCGCCTCTTTGATACACTCCACCAGTACTTTCGCAACAGTCTGGTTGTCCAAGTTCCCTTCTGGCTGATCGATGAGTAGCGGGATATCTCCTTTGTCGATGAGCAAGTAGAAGACCAGCAATAGCGCCCCACGCTCTCCAGCGGAAAGCATCGACAGGTCCTTGTCCTCCCAGCGGAGGACATATCTTGGACCAACGTACTCTAGCCCATAGAGCAAGTCGAAGACCTCCTCTGGTTTCTTTCCTTTCACGAGTTGATCCTTAAGCTGCACCGTCTCTCCGTGACCCGGGCGTTTGTCGACGTGGAGCGCCTCATCGACCTGGGTGAGAAAGCCCTGTACAGCTAGTGCGTCCTCCCACACGACGGGCTCAACAAGACTCGCCATCCGAGCAAGCCCTTCATCAAGCCCAAGAAAGCTGCCCTTGCGGTTAAGCGCCAAGTGTGCAAAGAGTCGGGGGCCAACGCCTTCATTTGTGAGTTCGGCTCGGAAATCGAGCTGCAACTTGTCCTTCGCTAACCCGTGTGCATCGATGAAGCGCTGGACCGAACCATAGAGTTCACGGTATACGACTGCTTGAGCGACCTTCTGTTCATGGATCTGGAGGGCCACCTCGAGTTGGTCACTTGTGGCGCGGGCTATGGCGGAAGGCAGGTCAGCTAGCGCCGCCACACTAGCCTCCAGGCCCTCTATCGAGTCCGGCGCCTGATCATTGCCAATGAGTTCGGATTCCTTCGCGCGCCATTCCTCGAGCTCTTTCACATAGATCTGATGCGCTCGCTGCGGGGCGTCAAGCGTCGCCTGTAGCGCGTCCTTGCTGGCCTCCAGATCCGCTAATCTCTGGAGCAGGCTGCCTGGGTCCGACTCGCTGAGTGCAGTTTTGGTTCTCGCGATTAGAGCCGCTTCCTGATCACGGATGAGTTCAACCTGTCCCGGCGTCAGCGATACAGCCACCAGGCTAGCCAAATCCACGCCAAGCTCGCTGGCGTCTTCCGCGAGCGCGGTCAAGAACAGCTCATAGTCCTTCTTGAAATTGTGCATCTTTTCGAGCAGTCTCATGGCAACCGCATATCGTCGCTCAGCTGCGCTACGTTCCCCTCTAGCTTGATCCACCTCCCCGACAATGCCCTCCCGGGTCAATGCGAGGTTGGCAAGGCTGTCCAGTATTGCCCCGTCGGCGGGAGCTAGTCCCCCTGCGGAGTTTGGCTCAGGCACCTCAGTCGGTTTCCCTTCCAGGTGTAGCGCCAGCTCCAAGCGGCGAGCCTTGATCCTTTCCATCAGCTCATGTCTTACAGCGGGATTCCCTTGCAATGCGAGCACGGCGCGTTTGCGGCTCAGTTCCCGCAGTTGTCGAAGGAGGGAGTCAATCCTTTTCTGCTTCTCGCCGGTGTGAAACCGTACCAGGTCATCAAGCGTTTTGTGGCCGAGCCGTTCTGCGTTCGGCACGTGCGAGAATATTACGGCCTTCAATTCCTGCTCAAAGCGCACTTCACCAGGTTCTGCAACCTCGTTGCACACAGCTTCCACGTAGTCTTGGGGCAAATATTTGATACGCTCTACTTCGTTTGGGAGGATATGGTCGGCAAGGGTTCTGGTCGCCGTCTCACCAGATGCCCATTCAATTGTTGCCTCGAAGTGCCTCGCGAAACCGCTGGTGGGATGCCTGAATCGTTTGTCACTTAGGAAGGAAAACGTGTCAGCGTTCTTTGTGGCGCCGAGGAGCCCAAGCGTGTCGGCAAGTGCACTTTTCCCGCTTCCCTTATTGCCAATGATCGCCACGAGGCCTGAATTCAAGGGCACGACCCCTGTGAACCACTGGTTGTTCGCCGGGGCACCGGCGGCACGGTTGAATCCTACTTGGCGGATAATTTTTGTGGGGCTACTCTTGGCACGGATTAGGTCGGGTGGAGTATCGCCGATAAAGACTCGGCCGCGGGGTTCCCGCAGGACCATGAGCATCCCTCGGAACGTCGGATCTGCCCTGAACCAGGTTGGGGCATTTACGGAATAGGCAGTCGCGCGATGGTTATCTGAGCAGAGCACTAGCGGCTTGTCCAGTCCCGTAGCAGGGAATATTGTCTTCAGGTGGACCTCAATATCCTTTAACTGTCCGATCTCCATGATGTCGACATACTGTTTCGTGAGGTCGTACTTGATCCTTTGTTGAAATTGTTCTTTGTTGCTGATTCCTTCAATCGAATTGCTCTTGCCGCCCGCATGTATCGAAATGATTCCCCCAAGCTCACACGTAATCTTGTGCGCGTCCTTTATGGGCACATAGACCTTTTCCTGCCCCCCCTTCCCCTTGATCCCTGCGGCCGTCAGGCCGAGCGTCCCTTGGAAGCGTGTCCAGATTTCTCCCAAGTCGCAAAACTCCGGGAAAATACAGATGTAGTGAACTGGCTCCCCGCCGTGATCACTCCGTAGTTCGATGCCTGGTAAGACGGTGAGTTTGTCAGCGCCAAGCTGCTGCAGCTTCGCGATGCGGGCCACATCTATCGTGTGGTGATCGGTAACTGCCACTACACGGGTGCCTGCCGCAATCAGACTCTCGACGATGATGTCATTGGAAAGGCTCTTGTCCTCGTAGTCGTAAGAGCTTGGAGTATGGCAATGGAGGTCCCACCGATTCCAGAGTGATCCGCGGGGGGAGCCAGATGCGCCTTCTGTCATGTCTTGTATCCCCTGCTTCGACTGGTGGGCGTTTACGGTGAGGAGGCGAAGTCAGCTGGAGACTAATGTCACTCACCTCTTGAGGCGGAGCGCTTAGGCAGCGCGTGCTTGCCTGAGATCAGGGGCGGAAGAAGTGTGTCTCTCAGCGCGGCCAATGTGGCGGCATCACTTGATGCAACAGAGGCTCGTGCAAGAAGCGGTCCGACCGCACGCCCAAAGCATTGCGCGACATTTGGTGTGCCTGTGGTAATGAGGAAATGCGCCAGGGAGTCGACAGGTACGCGCTGACGTCCACTCGATCCCGTCATGCTCTGAATGGCGAAGTCACGAAACTCACTACTACGCGCTAGGCAGTACCCAAACTCCGGCGGGAGGGGTGGCTTTGGCCGGAGCACTATGTACTCCGTCGAACCCCACCCCACCTGTCCTTCAGCCAGAAAATCCACGTAGGCCGTTTTCCCATTCTCCAAGCACGGCGTGATGCGCGCTACCAGCGTATCCCCGTTCACAAATCGCATTCCCGAACCAAAGGCTCGCTCAACCACGTTCTTCGCGGAATGGCCCTTGGTCGGGACGTTTGCCATGTCGAGGTAAGGGGCAAGGTCTCCCTTCCGAAGGCGCCTGGTGGGGTTCACCGCGAACACGTCGGGCAGCGCTGCCACCCCCCACCCCTCCGGAATCTCCCCGAGCTCCGAATCGACCAGCCGATCCTGAAACAGGTCCGCAACCTCCTTCGGCAACCCCGAATCCCGCCCCTCGGCCTTGGCCCGGACTGGGTCAAAGTCCACGAACCAGGATTTGAAGAGCGCCCGCGCGATCGCCTCCAGCGTCTCCGCCATCCGCCGGTTCAGCTCGATCTTGTCGTCCAGCGTGCCGAGGATGTGGGCGATCGCTTTCTGTTCATCGGGTGGGGGGAACAGGAGCTCAAAATGCGGAACGTCTGCGCAGCGCAGGCTGTCGAATATGGCGCCAACGTTTAGGTACTTAGAGATTTGACCCCACCACTCTGGCCCCTGCACCAACCACCTCAAGAACGGTGGATAAACCCTCACGCCGTCGGCGCGCAGTAGAACCAAGTTCTGTCCGAGCGCGAACTCGATGCCACCTGGGACATACGCAGTTTCTCCAGGATTGCACCTCCGCGATAATACCACATCTGCGGCTTGGGGCTTGGCCTTGACGGTCCAGCGCAGGAAGTCCTCATGAGAGATCCGGCGAGGGTTCGCCGAGAAGTCGATCCGTCCACCCCTTATCTGAGGGATTGCGATGTAAGGGTAGCCTGCGCCCACATCAGTAGGAGTCTTGTGGACACAGTCGATGAGGTCAACACCCGCCTCATTCAAGGACATGTATTCCCAATCACCCGCCATACCCAAGCTCCTTCAGGTTGGCTGCGATGGCGGCATCCAGCTTCGTTGCCTCCGTCTGTTGCTCACGAAGTGTCGCGGCAAGCCGCAGCATCTTCTCCTCGAACGGCTCACCATCGTCCTCCAGAACCTCCGCGCCAACATACCTGCCTGGAGTCAGTACATGACCGTGCTTCTGAACCTCCTCCAGCGAGGCGCCCTTGCAGTACCCGGGCACATCCTCGTACGCCCCGGCCCCCTCCTCGCCACGCCAAGCATGGTACGTCGCCGTAACCCGGGCCACTTCCTCGTCAGTCAGCTCCCGGTGAGTCCGGTCCAGCATCCGGCCCATCTTCCGGGCGTCGATGAAGAGGGTCTGGCCCTGACGATCTCGGAATGGACCGCCCTGCTTGTCCCGGGTCAGGAACCAGAGGCAGGCTGGAATCGGCGTCGAGTAGAAGAGCTGCCCCGGCAGTGCCACCATGCAGTCCACCAGGTCGGCCTCGACCAGAGTCTTCCGGATCTCTCCCTCGCCAGACGTGTTCGACGACATCGACCCGTTGGCCAAGACGAACCCCGCCACCCCTTTGGGCGCCAGGTGATGGATGATGTGCTGCACCCAAGCGTAGTTGGCATTGCCGGCGGGCGGGGTGCCGTACTGCCACCGCGCATCGTCCTTGAGCCGCTCGCCACCCCAGTCGGAGATGTTGAACGGCGGGTTGGTCAGGATGTAGTCGGCCTTGAGCGACGGGTGCCGGTCGTTGAGGAAGGTATCGCCGTGGGCGATCTGGCCATCGATCCCCCGGATGGCCAGGTTCATCTTGGCCAGTCGCCAGGTGGTGTAGTTCGATTCCTGGCCAAAGATTGAGATATCGGCCTTGGCCTTGCCCCCGTTCCCATTCCCCTTGGCGTGCGCCCGGATGAACTCCACCGATTGCACGAACATCCCCGACGAGCCGCAGCACGGGTCATAGACTCGGCCTCGGTACGGTTCAATCATCTCCACCAGCAGCCTGACCACGCAGCGGGGGGTGTAGAACTCGCCACCCTTCTTCCCTTCGGCGCTGGCAAACTGGGACAGGAAGTACTCGTAGATCCGTCCCAGCACATCCTTGGAGCGGCTGGCGTCATCGCCGACCGCGATGTTGCTCAGCCGGTCGATCAGCTGGCCAAGTTTGGCCTTGTCGAGACCGGGCCGGGCGTAGTCCTTGGGGAGGACCCCCTTGAGCACCGGGTTGTCGCGCTCGATCCCCTCCATGGCGTCGTCGACCAGCTGCCCGATTGTTGGCTGCCGAGCCTGGGCCTTGAGGTGCTGCCACCGCGCCTCAGGCGGCACCCAGAAGATGCTCCTGGCGCGGTACTCGTCCGGATCCTCGGGGTCGGCGTTGTTCTTCTTGTCGGCCACCAGCCGGGCGTGGTGCTCCTCGAAGGCGTCGGAGATGTACTTGAGGAAGATCAGGCCGAGCACCACGTGCTTGTACTCCGCGGCATCCATGCTGCCGCGGAGCGTGTCGGCCATCTTCCACAGCTCGGCTTCATAGCCGATGGGGGCGGAGGATGGGGCAGCCTTCTTGGACCCTTTGCGGGTGGCCTTCTTTGGCATTCTGGGCTTTCTGTGCGCTGAATGAAGTCAGGCCTGTTTGAGCTTGGGCCCGGTCGAACTTTTCCTGTGGTTCAGGTCTGCCCGAGCTGCCCACAGCAGCATTCTTCGCAGTACTTTATACGATACGAGAACTGGCGTTGCCATCTGGTCTCGTACCGGTACGACATGCCCTTGTCGAAGCTACGCCCACACCTGGCACACTTCCATTGCTTTCGAGCTACCGCGATCACATATGTCGCCGCCGTTCGAATGAATCTATTCCGAGCAGCTTCCTGTTGTTGTGCCCGAAGCTGCATAGATCGGTTGCGTGCCTGCCGAGCCTCCCCTGTCCACTCCTCAAGCCCGAAATTGACGAGGAGGAGCAGGATTGGTGCACCCACCGCCCAAGCGACCGCTACGCGCTTTTGGACGGTGGTGTACTTGCTGTACCAGCCATGAATGCAGTTACCGTGCGTGCACGCATCACGCACAGCGCTATTCGTGACCGAGCAGCCAACGGGATACGCAGCGACACCGAGCCAGAAGATGGTGCGCCGGGTGACCACTCGGTATGAGATCGGTCCAAGCATTGATTCAACCCAACTTAGGGTGCTCGCAAGTTCTGCCACCAGCGCGTGGCTGCCAATAGGTTCTTGATGCCGACGGGCTCACCCAGCGTCAGGCGCCCCCTCGGTGCCCGCCCTTTCCGGTGCACTTCCACCACATTCAGCCCTGGACCCGTCCTCCCCTTACCCCACCACCGTCATCACCTGAATCCTTTTTCTGTACCGGTGCAGCAAATACGCCGTCAGGTCCCCTGCCAACAGCGCCGGATCGCCACCCCGCGTCACGATCCGGCAGAGTAGCAGGTTGGCCGCCGCCTGCCACCGCACGTTGATCGCGCCGTGCCGGTCGGGTCGGGTGCTCTTGATCTTGCTCCACCCCGACGCCCGCCCCTTCCGGCGCTCCTCCACCACCACAAACCCGAACTCCGCCAAGTGTTTGGCGTCGTTCCCGATCTTGTCGCGCAGGCTCCCCGACCCACCACAGGAAACACACAGCACCGTCTGCATCAGAGCCCTCCTCGGCCGGGGTGCCCCGTCCCACAGATCCTGAAACAGTGCCATCAAGGTGTGACAGTCACTTCACGTTTCGGCAGGTGAAACATGGTGCGGATCACCATCGGTAGAATCGCTCCAGAAACGCCCCAGCGGAAGGGGGCGGAGGGCGGAATCCCGACTGTTCCAAGTTGGTATCCCTGCGTCAGTTGGGCGTCAAAGAAAGAAGCGTAGAGACGTTCACCTCAGCCAGCGCTCCACCGGCGTCGCCAGGAACTCCTCCACTGGGATCCCGTCCCCGCCAACCAGCAGGCTGCGGTTGGAGCCGAAGGCCTTCTCGAAAGCGGCCAGACCCGGCAGCTTCTCGCGCCGGTTCCCCGCCTTGACCGCGATGGCCACCGGCCGGCCGGCCACTTCCACCACGTAGTCCACCTCGTGCTGGCCCTCTCGCCAGTAATAGAGGCCAAAGTCACCCTCGGCGGCAGCACCCGCCAGGTAGGCGCCAACCGCCGATTCCACCAGTCGCCCGCGGAAATCGGACGGCGCCAGCGCGCTGGCCGGGCCCAGCCCCGAGGTCGCGGTCATCAGCGCAGTATTGAGCACCAGCAGTTTGGGGCTCGACCCCCGCCGGCGCACCGTCGAGCCAGAGTATTTCTGGAGCCCGGTCACCATGCCCGCCGAGGCCAGCAGCTCGAGATAGTGCGCCAAGGTGGTGGTGTTGCCGGCGTCATGGAGCTGGCCCAACATCTTGGTGTACGACAGCACCTGACCGGAATAGCGGCAGGACAGCTCAAGGAGCTGCCGCAGCAGCGCCGGCTTGTCCACCCGGGTCAACAACAGCACATCCCGGGAAATCGTGGTCTCAATCAGGGCGTCCTTGATGTACCTGGCCCAGCGCTCCGGGTCCGCGGCGAGCGGCGCGGCGCCCGGGTACCCGCCGAAATACAGGAACGCCTCGAGGTCAAAGCCGAACGCAGCACCCATTTCCGCCAGGGTCCAATGCCCCACCCGGATCAGCTCGAACCGGCCCGCCAGGCTTTCACTCAAACCCCGCTGGATCATCAGCGGCGCCGAGCCGAGCAGGACGACCCTGAGCGGCAGTCCGGAGGCAGTGTCCTCGTCCCACAGACGCTTTACGGTCTCGGACCAATCCGGGATCTTCTGGATTTCATCGAGTGCCAGCACCGATCCCGTTGCACCGGCGCACCGGGCCTCCAGACGGGCGGCCTCCCACTGGGCCGCGATCCAGCCTCGGCCCCGGAGCGTCGGTTCGTCGGCGCTGGCGTATCGAGCCCGGTCCCCCCAGCTACTCAGGGCCTGGCGCACCAGGGTGGTTTTGCCAACCTGCCGGGGCCCCGCGACGGCCTGGATCAGTCGCCTGGGTTCGGCCAGCCGCGACTCCAGAAGTCCTTTCTGAGCACGGAGATACGGTGTGTCTTGTGGACTACTCATCATTGTGAGTAAAATTACTCAATACGTTGAGTAAGTCAAGATGGGCGAGGCGGCCGTGTGCAGATCTGCTTGCGGGGGGTTCACGCGGTGTGGAGCGGCACGCAACGATCCAGTAGGGGCCGGACGTGTCCGGCCCATTGATGGTCGGGTCATACCCGTTCAGGGGCGCCCTTTAGGGCGCCCCTACACGACCGGCCCTGCCCGTTGTGACAA
>Ga0163153_10003501_pt1 | contig 20948 bp, 17 predicted proteins | sample OliLakLV19MP6IB1_FD_148629 | JGI IMG/M metagenome (GOLD analysis project Ga0163153, IMG submission 148629) | Freshwater microbial mat bacterial communities from Lake Vanda, McMurdo Dry Valleys, Antarctica - Oligotrophic Lake LV.19.MP6.IB-1 | ecosystem: Environmental > Aquatic > Freshwater >...
ACTTTGGCCACTGACGCATGCTGAACATCCGGCGATACAGTGGTGGCTCCGTGGGCATGGATTCTCTGGGATCATTCATAACAGATTCGGTTTGGGTTCGGTTTAGACTTTGGAAGGCGACAGGCCTTCGCTGCGCGGTCCGGTTGGAGCCGGTTTGGGAACCGGCACAGGCTCGCTGAAATTATCTTTGTCCAAGAGCCGGGCGAGTTCGCGACGTTGCGTGGAGAGGCCCGCATCGACTGGAACTGGTGTCGCTTGCTTGGCCATATCGGACGACGAGCGCGACGAGCCGGTCATGTTCAACGCGAGGATGATCAGCCACACCACCGCCAGTCCGGCCCATGCCTGCGGACTCGGCCACAGCCATTCGCGCCACCAGGCTTGAGTTGTACCCGCCGACGTAAGGAGGCGGATAGGTTGCGCAGCGGCGTGGGCTTCGTCAGTCCGCCTCCTCACGTCGGCGGCTACGGAGGCTTTGGCCTCGCGCAGGATTTCAGCCCGCCAGTGGTCCGGCACCGCACGGAGCGGCTGGCGCTGCAACTGTTTCTCGAATTCGTCGGGCTTCATTTGATTTCTTCGTAGAGAGGACGCAGGCGCTCGCGCAATTTGTCTAATCCATAGCGATAACGGCTGGCGGCCGTGTTCAGCGGAATCTCCAGCACGCCGGCAATGGCCTCGAAGGTCAGCCCTTCCCACAGTTTGAGATGCACCATCACGCGCTGGTCCGGCGGGAGTTCGCCCAAGGCGAGGGTCGAGGCTTCGCGAAAGGCCTGTTCATCGGGGTCAGTGGAAGGGGCGAAGACGCCCGTGGATTCGACGGCCAGTTGCTCATGGTTCCGCTCCCGCGTTCCCCGCCGGCGCATCAAATCAATGGCGGCATTGTGGCTGAGGCGCATCAGGAAGGCGCGTTCCTCCCGCACGCCGCTCAGAAGCTTCGGCTGACGGGCCAGCTTGATGAAGACCTCCTGAAGCACGTCACGCGTGTCCGCCTCATTGCGGGTGACGTTCAGCAGGAACGCAAAGATCGCCCCGGCGTGTTCGTCATAAAGGCGTTCGAGGTCAGGCGACGGCGGCATGTGCTTTCAATATGTGCTTTCAATGACCAATGACCAATGACCAATGACCAATGACCAATGACCAATGACCAATGACCAATGACCAATGACCAATGACCAATGAATGACGAAAGAGCGGGCATGCAACCAAAGCCCGCCAGCTTCATTTCGCATTGTGCATTGATTGGGCGTTAGTCAGTGCGTCCTTGGTCGTTCGCCTCACCGGCAACTTGGAACTTGGAGTCATCGGCCAGCTCCAATTAACCTTCCGCCATGCGAATTCTGTCCGGCATTCAACCCAGCGGCGCGCTGCATCTCGGCAATTACTTCGGGATGATGCGGCCCGCCATCGAGCTTCAGGATCAAGGCGATGCCTTCTACTTCATCGCGGACTACCACTCGATGACGTCGCTCACCAACGCCGCGCAGCGCCGCCAGAACACGCTCGATGTCGCGCTCGATTTCCTCGCCTGCGGTCTCGACCCGAAGAAGTCCGTGTTCTGGAAACAGTCCGACGTGCCGGAAGTCACCGAGCTCGCCTGGCTGCTCAGCACCGTCACGCCGATGAGCCTGCTGGAGAAATGCCACTCCTACAAAGACAAGCTCGCCCACGGCATCGCGCCCAGCCACGGCCTCTTCGCCTATCCCGTGCTCATGGCAGCGGACATCCTCATCTTCGACTCGAACGTCGTTCCCGTCGGCCGCGACCAGAAGCAGCACGTCGAGGTCACACGCGACGTCGCCATCAAGTTCAACGAACTCTACGGCCAGACGTTCATCCTGCCCGAGCCGCGCATCCGCGACGATGTGGCCGCGGTCCCCGGACTCGACGGCCAGAAGATGAGCAAGAGCTACGGCAACACCATCGAGATTTTCGGCGAAGAGAAGGCCACGCGGAAAAAGATCATGGGCATCGTGATGGACAGCCGCACGCCGCAGGAACCGAAGCCTGACGCGGACAAGAATCTCGCCATCCAGTTGCTCAGGCTCGTCGCGCCGGCGGATGTCGCGAAGGATTTTGAAGAACGCCTCCGCGCCGGCGGGCTCGGCTATGGCGACTTGAAGAAGGGACTGTTCGAGCACTATTGGAATCACTTCGCTCCCGCCCGTGCCCGGCGCGCCGAGCTGGCCGCGAACCTGGACCATGTGAACCAGGTGTTGAAGGACGGCGCAGCAAAAGCCCATGCCCTGGCTCGCAGCGTCCTCGACCGCGCGAAGAAGGCCAGCGGGCTGATTTAAGCGCCGCTTTTCAAGGCAGCTTCAGCTCCACATGCTCTGAGCTGACGTGGCAGCCGGCTTCATCCTTGACCGCAAGAAACGCGACCAGCGGGCGCGTCGCCGGTAATTCCCCAGTCAGTTGCCCGCCTTCCACACGCGCCGGAATCGTCTGCCACTTCCGCTGCTGCCACGGACCGGAGTTTGTCGTGTAGCAGAGCGACATCTCCTTGAAGCCCGTCATGCGATCCAATCGCGCCACCAATTTTCCGCCCTCGATATTCGGCGCACCGACGCGCACCAGCGGAGGGTCATTCCGCAGCACGCTCGATGCGAAGGCATCCACTTCTGGGAAGGTCCAGATGTGACCGTGCGGACGATTCACCTCCATCGAGACATGACGCCATCGGTCCGGCACGAGGCGATAGGTCTTCAGATAGCTGTCCATCGGATAAGCGAAGTCCGTCGTGCCGTTCACGAACAGGATCGGGCAATGGACTCCGCCCACGTGGCGGCTCGGATCAAAGAGGCGAAGCCAGAGTTCCCGCGCCTCGGTCGTCATCGCGGCCAGCGATTTGTCCGTCCAATAGCTGTTCGCACCTAGAAACCCGCAGCCGTAAACCGGCACCGCGACCTTGAAGCGCGGATCGATTCCCGCGACGATGCAGGTGAGATAACCGCCCCAACTGATGCCCGTAATCCCGACGCGATCCCGGTCCACCTCCGGCAACGACCGCAGCAGCGAATGTCCGCGCACCACCGCCGCGACCGCGTGATAGCTCCACATGTCGCGCGCATCGGTCTCGGTGAAGTTGCGGAACTTCACGGCGTCCGACTGGTCCGGCCCGCCATCCGGCAAACGGCCGGCCGGCCCATTGCCGGCGAGATCCATGGCCAGGGCCACGTAGCCGCGCCGCGCCCAATGCTCCGCCCATTCCTTGAACGCCTTCCCGCCTCCGCCATGCACCAGCACCATCGCCGGACGTGGCGCGGCGACCGAGTTTGTCGGCCGCCCGAGATAAGCGAAGACGCGCGTGGGTTTTCCATTCAACGGTTCCCCTGCGTAATACAGCTCCTGCACCAGCCCGTTCGCCGCGCCCCAGGTGAAGGTAGGCACCTTCGACAATTCCTCAAAAGCCCAAGGCCCGGTCGAACGCGTCTGTGAAACAGTGGCGCATCCGATGGCGAGCACCAGGCCCAGCAACGCCAGGCCGAACCTCGACGACGCGAAGAGTGACGGTGATGCGCGACGTTGCCGCGAGGCAGCTATGGATGAAACGCGGTCAGTGTTAAATGGCATGACCGACGATGTTCAGTCCGGCAAAACGTGTCAACGCAGGCTTGTGAAAAGGAGGTTATTGGGAAGATTGATTCTTGCCGGATCGCACCAAATCGGTGGCTCACCGACTCACTCGTCGCCGGATCACCGCTGCTTCACCCAGAGGAATCTTCAGCGCACCAGCCACCGAATCTTGGAGCGTGAGCTGACCGGGCTGAATGCGAACGGAAGACGGGCAAAGCACCGAGCCATCGCGCAGCTTCACTTCAAAGAGCGCCGGGTTCGCGCTCACGTCGCGCATCACCACGGCGACCGCCTCTTTCTTGACGTCATACGAGCGCGTGCCGAACAGGATCGAGCTCAGCTTGATCCGCTGTCCGTCGAAGCCGCGAAAGTCGCCATCGACGAAATCGCCTTTGGCCAGCAGGACGCCCGGGCGCCCCGCCTGCATCCGCGCTTCCATCACCTTCGAGATCGGCTGGAAGACAATGCGCGCCACATTAAGCGTCGAGACCGGCGCAGCCTTCAGGAGACCCGAGGCGCGCAGGGACGTTTCCGTCGCGCGCTCCACAGCACAGGCCACGAAGCTGCCGTTGCGGAAGAGCAGGCCCGGCGGCGTCTTCGCATCCGCGCCGATTCCCGTGATGGAACCCGGTGGCGGTGCGGACGGATAAAGATGCGAGGAAGGAATGTTCGTCTTCACCGTCGACGCGCTGCTCCACTGGAGCTTCGTCACGGCGTCGCCACCGGTGCTCGATGATTCCAGACGGATGTCGTAACGCTCGCCGGCGACCAGCGGCAGGCTGCCCCTGCTCTCGGAAAGCCAGAGCTGCTCCGTGCGATTGATGAGCGGCCGGCCATCCACCCACAGCCGCACCCGCTCATCGGCCACGACGTAGAAGCCATATTCCTCCGAATGCTCCACCCTCACTTGTCCCGTCCAGCGCACGCCCAAGTTTGTCCGCGCAAAGCCCGGCAGCGGATCGCGCTCCGACCAGGCGAAGTTCACGAGCGGATCGATCCGCGTGCTGCTCGGCCCGGAGAAGCTGGCGCTGCCGAAGTAAGTGCCGAGCAGACCCGAGCCGGGCGTGATCGACGCGGCATGGGCGGGCAGCAGGCTCTTCGCGTGCAAGCGGCCTTTCGGCACGGTGCGCTTCGAGAATCCCGGTCCGCTCCACGACAGTTGCGCGCGCGCAGAACCGGTGGCGTTCGCGAGCACGAGCTTCAACGGATAACGCTGGCCCGTCTGCAGGCTGACGCCGGGACCGGTCGTCTCGCCGCCAGCGCGGGCTGCGTTCACTGAGACCGGAGGCTTGTCGGCAACGTGGAGCGTCGCGGAATCATCCGCCGCGAGGATGAAACGAAATTCGCCGGACGCCGGAGCCTCCACTTCGCCGCACCAGGCCACACTGAAATGGTCTGCCGGAATTCCCGGAGCCGCCTCGCCGCTGGTCCAGTTGAACTGAACCGATTCATCCAGCCGTACGAACGGCGCGCCCGCGAGATTGGTGTTGCTGAAGTAAAACCCAAGCAGTCCATTGCCAGAACCCGCGCCGCCGGCTTCTTCGGAATCCGGCGTGAGAAACTCGGCAGACAGCAGATTGGTCAGCGGAATGGTTTCGTTCGTGCCACTGGAAGCAACCGTCAACGCGCCCGCCGCGAACTGAAGATCGCCCGTCAGTCGGCGGCCATCGATGGTCTGCACTGAACCCGCTGAAACGAAGCCGGCCATCGCGAGCCAGCCGAGAATTCCTGAAATACGCCAAAGCATCGCGGCGAATTAGAACCAGCCTCCCGGAGCGCGTCGAGCCTGGAACCGCTGCGGGAGAGGATCAGAAGCGACAGGCAAGATTCAATTCTCACTTCCACTCCCACTCACACTCCCATTCTCCATGAACTTCAGCGGCAAGGGTTATTTAGCTGTTTAGGTTTTCAGAGTCCACCGGGGGGACATGCAGCAGGCACACGGGTCTTGACCTCCGCATTGGACTCAAGCCAAATGCGCACCGATGAAGGTGATGAAAGTGATCCCGGGCGGAAGAAACAGTTTGTGCAGGAGATGAAACAAAACATTAACTCATTCGGGAAGACAATCGGGTCGTGCATCGGCTGTGCCGTTTCCCTGCTCGTCCTTGCAGGCTGCAGTTCCACCCCAGTGGAGAAGGCACCCTCTAAGACGGCGGCCATCAGCCCGCCCGTTCCCCAGGTGTCGGACGAGTCCTGGCCAACAGGTGCCTATGTGCAGATCGGCATGCCCGATCCCGGTCATCGGTGGACGGCGAAGGATTTTGGAAACTGCCGTGACATTCTCTATCGCTTGGACCGGACCAACCGGACTGCGCTGCCCCGCTCGGAAAGTTTGAAATCAGGGGCGGTGTTTGCCCGGTTGATTAACCCGACTAACACGCTGCTGCTCGGTGAACAGTTGCTTCCGTCGCAGGAGCGGGGCCGCGAGTTCATCACGATTCTCAACCGTTACTCCGCTTTCCGGGACATCTACCGTTTCGACACGCGGGGCCCAGTTCTTCTTCGCGAGATGATGGAGATCAACCATGCCTTTCTGCGCATGCTGGGGAGCGCCGTGGAGTGGGACGGCAAACCCTTGCCCCTGGCTCCGGGGGAGAAGCGCGCTATCATCTTCCGCCTGAGCGAATCACTCCGCACTTACAGCGAGAGCCTGTTGAACCTCCCTCCCTCACAAAGCGCGGTGCCGCGCGGGGAACGGTTCATCATCGTGGGCGCCTACACGGCGGTCACGCTGGGTTTTCTGCCTTGGCTCGCGGACGGGACCGAACTGGGAGAAGCGGACCGGCTCAAGGCCGTCCGTTATCTGCGGGCGGATCTGCCTGTTCTCTGGCGCCACGTCAGCATCGCCAATCAGCGCGAGTTTCTCGGAAACCTGGATGAAGTTCTGCGCCGCACCCGCCATGAGGAAATCCGACGAAACCTTGATGCGTTTCGTCAGGAGCTGACTTCCATCGGCGGAAGCAAGTCTCCCGACTGACCCATCAAGCAAAGAGTCACTCCCACGTCTCATGGACGTCGGCTGCCCATGCCAGTTTGGAAACCGGCGCTCCGGCCGTGCTTCAATCCCGCGCCGGAGCAATCACGCCTTCGTTCAACGTCGCGGACCGGTCGCCGTAGAGACCGCGATTGCTCTGGTTGAACTCGAACTTCAAATCCACCTCCAGCGTCGCGAGCGACACCAGCTTCCAATGCGTGGGAACGAAGACGGTCTTTCCTCCGCGCTGGATCTTCTCCAGCTCATACCCGAGCAGCAGATGCACCGCGTCGCGCGTGACCTTCGGCGTCGCGCTCGGCGAATAGTAGAAGCTCCGCTGCGTCGTGTTCACCGTAGTCGCGTTGTAAGTCTTCAGCTCGATGTAGCACGGAACAGGCGCGGCAATCTCGATGTCCGGATAACCCACCACCTGCGCACGCCCTTCCGAGGTGTGAGGGATGCGCGCCTCCAGTCCATTCTCCTTCAACGCAGCGAGCACGAACGGTTCGAGATGATTGCCCGCCTCATTCGGACGGGCGGCCAGCAGACCTTCGCGATGCGCGCGTTCGCCCGCCATGCGCGCCGCCTTCAAGATTCTCAAGCGCAGATCGGCGTGAGCTGGATTGTTCGTTTCCAGCTCCAGCACGCGACGGCCCGTCGTGGCGTGGATGACGGCCGTGAACGGAATCTTCTTCGCGGGCTTGGTGAGCTCGGACAGCGAAACGGCGAGAGAGTTCGTGGCGGTGGCGGAAGGCGTGGGCTGAGAGAAGGCGCGGTGGGGAATGACCAATGACGCAACGACCAATGCCCAAGGAAGGAAGGATGACTTGGAGAACCGCACGTTCAGCCGCTGAAAGTTCATCGCGACATTGGACATTGGGCATTCACATTCACCCCGGTTTCCGAAACACGACGATGCGGTTCGTGTTCGTCCCCTTGCCCATGTTGTCCACGCCCCAGCAGTTCGCCGTCTTGGTGAACTCCTGATCGTTGATCACGATCAACTGCGGCTCCAGCCCCGCCGCGATGCCGCACGGCAGGACCGCCTCCTCCAGCTTCGTCTTGCCGCCGTGAACTTCCCCAACTTCGAACGCAACGTGTCCGCCGGGCTTCAGCACGCGATGCAGCTCGCGGAACACCGCCGTCATCGCTCCCTGCCATTGGTCCAGCTTCTTGAGCATCGTGATGTTCACGGACTTTGCATCCACGCCGAGAAACCAGCAGCGCAGCCAGTTGTCCGCGCCGTATTGCACGACGTCCAGAAACGGCGGCGACGTCACGACCAGGCTGACGGAGCCGGAAGGAATCTGCGGCGTGCCGCTCGACGCGCCCGTCACAATGAGCGCGGCATCGGCCACGGACGCCAGCGTTCCTCGCACGTCCACCGTGACATCACCGAGCAGTTGCTTCGACTTCTTGAGAATGATCTTTCGCGTGTCGCGCACGGGCGGAACCTGGTTACGTTTCGCGTTGATGCGCAGTTGTGACTTCACCGAGACCGCCTGGTTCGGCGGCAGCGTATAGACCGAGAAAAATCCCGGCGAATGGCCGGTCAGCCGGTTCAACGAGACGAGCGCGATCCAGTCATCCAGCGCATCCGCGCTGCCGTCCGCACGACGGCGAAGGATGTATTTCTTCAGCGCAGAAATCTGCCGGAGCGTTTCCGGATGATAAAACACCAGCAGATCGTCCGGACATTCCCCGGTGTCATCGAGCGGAATCGATTCCAGCCTCGCCTCGACTTCGCCGAGCGTGGGCGGACGCAGGCGCGGGCGCACAAACGTCTGGCTCAAGGGATTGATGTCGCAGCCCACCGGCACGCGTCCGAGCAGGGCGGCTTCAATCGGCGTCGTGCCCCGGCCCATGAAGGGATCGTAAACGCGTTCGCCCGCCACGGTGAGCCGCTCGATGAAGAAGCGCGGGAGCTGCGGCTTGAAACAGGCGCGGTAGGAAACTTCATGCAGCGAGCTGGCCTGCCGCTGGCGCGCGGTCCAGAACTCGTTCACGTAGGTCGGCACCTCGACCGGGCTGCCCTCGAACGTCGCCGAGCGCGTGGTCAACAGCCGCGTGGCCTCGCCGAACTCGCAGAAGGCCGTGAGTTCGTCCACGAGATTTCCATGACGACGCACGGGTGGCGGCGGCTGTGACTTCGGCGGCGGTAGCTGCGGCGAATCAGACGGAAACAACGGAAGTTCCAACATCTCAGAGGACATGCGGCTCGCATCACATCACCGCCATCGTTCCGTGGCAAGCCATGCGAATTCGCATTCAGGAGAATGAGGGAGCAGTCAGTGGGTCAGTAGTGAGTGGTCAGTGGGCCATGGTGGCGCGAAGCGTCTTGGACTGCGTGCGCCGCTGGGCCGCTTTGGGAACCGCTTATACATCCAGACGCTCCAAGAAAAGCGCCGGAGCACCGGCGCAGTCCAAGACGCTTCGCGCCACCTTGAGCTACGGATTCGCACCCGCGAATTCCCACTTCCTTTCCCTTTCGCGCTTCGTAGCATGGACGCATGGACAAAGAAAGTGTGGCTGGAATACTCGTCGATATCGGCACCCTGCTGGAGCTGAAGGGCGAGAATCCGTTCAAGACCCGCGCCTACGTCAACGCCGCGCGCACGCTGGAAAGCCTCACCGAACCCCTGAACACCATCGTCGCGGAAAACCGGCTCGCAGAGATCAAAGGCATCGGCGACGCGCTCCAGCAAAAGATCACGGAACTCGTCACCACCGGGAAACTCAAATACTACGATGAGCTGAAGGCTTCCGTCCCGCCCGGCCTCGTCGAAATGCTCGGCATCCCCGGCGTCGGACCGAAGAAGGTCAAGGCGCTCCACGACAAGCTCGGCATCACCTCCATCGAACAGCTCGAAGCCGCGTGCAAGGCCGGCACGGTGGCGACGCTCGATGGCTTCGGCGAAAAGACGCAGAGCAATATTCTCGAAGGCATCCAGTTCAAACGCACCTACGCCTCGCGTCATCATCTCGACACCGCGCTGTCCGTCGCCGAGCCGGTCCTCGAATCGCTGCGCGCGCATCCCGACGTGATTCGTTGCAGCACGGCTGGCAGCTTGCGGCGCTGGCGCGAGACGATTGGGGACATTGATTTTCTCGTCTCGTCGAAGAATCCGGCGGCGGTCATTGAGTTCTTCGTGTCGCAACCCGGCATTCTCAGCGTGAGCGCGAAGGGCGAGACCAAGGCGAGCGTCATTCTGCCCGGCGGCATCCAGGCGGATCTGCGCGTGGTGAGCGATGCGGAGTTTCCCTTCGCCCTGCTCTACTTCACCGGCAGCAAGGAGCACAACATCGTGATGCGCCAGCGCGCCATCCAGCGCGGCCTGCGCCTGAACGAATACGGTTTGTTCAAGTCGAAGGAGGAAACGCGCGATCCGAAGCTGCTCGTGTCGTGCAAGACGGAGGAGGATGTGTTCGTCGAACTCGGCCTCGCTTACATCCCGCCTGAGATGCGCGAGGATCACGGAGAATTCGTCGCCGCCGAGAAAGGCAAGCTTCCGCGCCTCATCGAATGGACCGACCTGCGCGGCTCGCTGCACAATCACACGACGTGGAGTGACGGCCATCATTCCATTGAGGACGTCGCCGCGCACGCCATCGAACTTGGCTGTGATTACTGGGCGATCACGGATCACAGCAAATCTTCCTTCCAGGCGCACGGCCTCGACGCGGCGCGATTGCGCGAACAGATCAAAGCCGTGGCCGCGCACAACGCAAAGCTGGCGGAGGAAGGCGTGGAGTTCCGGCTGTTCGCCGGTTCCGAGGTGGACATCTTGAAAGAGCGCCTCGACTTCGATGACGACCTGCTCGCGGAACTCGATGTCGTCGTCGCCAGCCTGCACGTCGCGGGCAGCGATGAGGCGGACAACACGAAGCGGCTGATTCGCGCGGCGGAGAATCCTTACGTCCACATGCTCGGCCATCTCACCGGACGGCTCCTGCTGGAACGCGAGGCTTACAAGGTGAACCAGCAGGCGGTCATCGATGCGTGCGCGGCCACCGGCACCTGGATTGAGCTGAACGCGAATCCCTATCGTTTCGACATGGACTGGCGGATGTGGTTTTACGCAAAGTCGAAAGGCGTGAAGTGCGTGATCAACTGCGACGCGCATCGGCACGGGCATGCGGGCTTCCTCCGCCTCGGCGCGCACATCGCACGCAAAGGATGGCTGGAGAAAGTGGACGTGATCAACACGCTGCCGCTGAAAGAACTGACGGCGGCGCTGAAGGCGAAGCAAAGCGGCAAGAAGTGAACGCGACGCTCACCTAGCGAAGATCTGGCGGATGACTTCTTCGATGGGCACTTCCTGGATGTCGATGTCGTTCACGGGCAGTTCGTCGAGCAACGCCTTGCACACGGGAATCACGCGGTCACGTTTCACCTTCAGCTTCACCATGTCGCGATCCTGCTCCACCACTTCGCCGAACTTGATCAGCTCAACTGGCGGCAACGTCTTGCCGCCGTCGCAGTGAATGGTGATGAGCTTGAAGTCGGCGAAGCGATCAAACACGTCGTCGAGCTGGCCGTCGAAGAAGATCGTTCCCTTGTCGATGATGATCACGCGGCGGCAGAGCGCCTGGATGTCCGCCATGTAATGGCTGGTGAGCAGGATGGTCGTCTTGCGCTTCGCGTTGTAGTCGCGCAGGAATTCGCGGACGATCTTTTGCGAGACGACGTCGAGGCCGATGGTGGGCTCGTCGAGGAACAGGACCTTCGGCTGATGCAGGAGCGAGGCGATGAGCTCCATCTTCATGCGTTCGCCGAGTGACAGCTCACGCACCATGACGTTGAGCTTCTCCTTCACGCTGAGCATCTCGGTGAGTTCGCCCACCGTGCGCTCGAAGACGCTGCGGCCGATGCCATAGATTTTCGCGTTCAGCTCCAGCGATTCGCGCGCGGGCAAATCCCACCAAAGCTGGTTCTTCTGCCCCAGCAGCAGCGCAAACTGCCGACGATAACCATCATCGCGTTTCCAAGGCGTGTAACCGAGCACGCTGGCCGAGCCGCCCGTCGGATAGAGCAGGCCCGAGAGAATTTTGAGCGTGGTGGTTTTGCCCGCGCCGTTCGGTCCGAGAAAGCCGACGAATTCACCCTCCTCGACTTTGAACGCGACATCCTTCACCGCGAAGGTGGTCTCGTATTTGCGGGAGACCAATCCCTTGAGCGCGCCCGCAAATCCCGGCTCCTTCTTGTAGGTGCGGAATGTCTTGGTGAGACCTTGAACTTCAATCACTGGCATGGGGCGCGACTGTAACGGGCAGTTTCGGAATTGAAATTTGAAAGTAGCGCAGACGTCAGGCGAAGAAAAAGGGGCACCGAAAAACCGGTGCCCCTGAAATCTTTTGCTCGAAAACTGGGGTTAACGTGTCAGTTGCTTCTCCAGATAGCAGACGACCTGGCGGACGTTGGAATCGATGGTCATGCGATCTTTCACGAGACGGCAGGCATGGAGCACCGTGCCGTGATCGCGGCCACCGAAGGCTTCGCCGATGGTGTTGAGGGAGCTTTCGGTCATCTGGCGGGCGAGGTACATCGCGATCTGCCGGGGAAAGGCGATGTTCTCCGGGCGACGCTTGCTGGTCATGTCAGCCAGACGGATGTCGAAGTGCTCGGCCACTTTCTTCTGGATGATGTCGATGCTGATGGTGAAGCGGCCTTCCTCGTGAAGGATTTCGCGAAGAAGTCCTTCGACCACTTCCAGGCTGAGCTTCTTGCCGGTCAACGCGGCAAAGGAGGTGACGCGAACCAACGCGCCTTCCAGACGACGGATGTTGGTGCGGATGCGTTGCGCGAGAAAGTTGATGATCTCTTCGGGCAGTTCGACGCCCATCGACTTCTCTTTCTTGCGCAGAATCGCCAGACGCGTCTCGACATCCGGCGGCTGCAAGTCAGTGACCAGTCCCCACTCGAAGCGGGAGACGAGGCGTTGCTCGAGGTTTTGAATCTCGCTGGCCGGACGATCACAGGTGAGGACGATCTGCTTGCGGGCCTCGTGCAGAGTGTTGAACGTGTGGAAGAACTCCTCCTGAATGCGTTCTTTACCCGCGAGAAACTGGATGTCGTCGATCAGGAACACATCACTCTGCCGATAGCGCCGACGGAAACGAACAAGCTGGTTGTTCTGAATGGCGTCGATGAATTCGTTGGTGAACTTCTCGGTGGAAACGTAGGTGACGCGCGCGCCCTTCTTGTTCTTCGCGACATGCTGGCCGATGGCATGCAGCAGATGAGTCTTGCCGAGACCGACGCCGCCGTAGAGGAAGAGCGGATTGTAGGATCTGCCGGGCTGCTGGGCCACGGCAATGGCCGCCGCGTGCGCGAAGGTGTTGTTGTTGCCGACGACGAAGGTGTCGAAAGTGTTCTTGGGATTGAACGGGAGTTCTTTGGCCGCGCCGCTGCGCTCGGTCGCAGGAGACTCTTCCTGGGCTGACTTTGAATCCTCAGTCACCAGCTCGGCGTCTGCGGGCTCAACGGGCCGCCCGAGAGTGACGCTCGAGTTCGTGACGCGAAACTTCACCGTCATCGGCCGGGCCGAGGCTTGTGAAAGGACGTTGCGAAGCAGGTCGAGGTAGTTGTCCTTGAGCCAGACCTCGGAAAACTCATTGGCTACATCAAGAGTGATCGTGTCTCCATTCACCTCGCTGGCCCGCAACGGTGCAAACCACAGGTTATAAATCTCGCTGTTGTTGAGCATGGCCCGCAGGAATTCCTGCGCCGCCGGCCAAAGTTTTTCTGCAGATTCTTGCATTGTGTCCCGTGTCAAAATTCCGTTTTTCAGGGATTTATTCACCTGTTACGATTTCCGTCCCGCCCCACCGTCCCCAAACCGACCGCCTGCAGCGTTCTGCCCAACAAATCTTTCAATCATACCGACATTGAAGCCCTTGCGATCCCGCAAGAAACTCGGCTCGCTTCACAACCGATTGAAAACCAGAGCCTTCAAAGGAAGAATCTATAAACCGACCGCAAAACCCAGCGACAAATATTGAGCCGCGTTTTTCACTTCCTGTAACGGGCAGAGTGTTTAAGGCAAGTCCCTGAACCTGACGAGGACAACCTATTAACTCTTGTTCACGAGTTATTCACATGCCGATGAAACTCAGAAAATGACGGATTTATGGCGGTTTTGAAACGAATCCAGATTCTCAGTCGTTTCCACAGCGTTCTCGTCGCTCCAGCCTTTACAGTTCGATCCAAAAAGAACTCTCTAAAAATCAGAAATCCCCGCTTCGTTTTTGTGTTTCGGGTCAAATGCGAGACGAGATTATTGAGAGCAACTCCAATTCAAGTAAACAAGGATCTGAAACAAGATGAACATTTGAACATGGAACAAAACAAATGCGAACGCCAATCACTGAGGCCGCTCGCTCGTTCCGGATGAACCAATCCGCTCTCCCGACCCATCGACAGCCAAATTAATCACAGCTGCCACACAAACTAATATCTTCCCCCCCGTATTGACATGCCCCCTCAAAGACGGTCTACTCACGTCAGATTACACAAAAAAGATTTCGGGCGAAATTAAACTGTTCTTTCTAGCCCAGCAGATTTCAGAGCCTGTAAATACAGCCGGTTCTGATTATTCCACGTAATCCTACATTTGTATTAAATTCGAAATTCCCCGGGTCGCTACGTCATCCCCTGACCAAGCGACCCGGTTTTTTTATAAAATGGAGCTGCCTATCTGCAATGTCCCTGCTTCAATCCGGGCGACGACAGTTTATGAAACAACGCGCTCCTTTGGTCAGTCGTTTGCAACCTCATGGCAGACAGGCTCGCAAAGACAATATCTCAGTCATCGAAGCTTTTGCCGGGCACAGGTCAGGTTGCTCCAAATCAAAGTGAACGGAACAAACGGCTTCGATGACCTGATACTTTGCCTGGAGATGCTTGACCCTTGAAACCAGCCTTTCTCGGAGAAATCCTTCCCACATTGAAGACCCGATAAATGGAGACATCCATCAAACGCATCGCATTGGTCACTGGTGCCAGCCGTGGCATCGGCCAAGCCATCGCGGTGGCTCTGGCGGCGGGCGGCTGTCATGTGGTGGTGAACTTTCTCAAGAACGAGGCGGAAGCACAGGAAACCCTCGCCTCCATCCAGAAGGCCGGAGGAAGCGGTGAGCTGAGCCCGTTCGATGTGGCGGATACGGCGGCGTGCGAAGCGGCGATTGAGCGGCTGATCGCCGCGCATCGACGCATCGACATTCTTGTGAACAACGCGGGCATCCGACAGGACGCATTGCTTGTCTTCATGAAGCCCGAGCAATGGTCGGAAGTGTTGGCGACGAATCTCAACGGCTTTTACAACCTGGCCAAGCCCGTCGTGAAACAGATGGCCCTGCAACGCTGGGGACGCATCGTGAGCGTGGCCTCTACCGCCGGGCAAACCGGTGTCGAAGGCCAGGCCAACTACGCCGCCGCCAAGGCCGGCGTCATCGGCGCGTCCAAGGCGCTGGCGCGCGAAGTTGCCAAACGTGGCGTGACGGTGAACGTGCTCGCGCCGGGCTTCATCGAGACGGACATGACGAGCGACTTGCTGCGCGAACAAATGCTCGCGCGCATTCCCGCCGGACGTTTTGGCAAGCCAGAGGAAGTCGCGGCGGCGGCGGCGTTTCTTTGCACCGACGCGGCGGCTTACATCACGGGCGCGGTGCTGAACATCAACGGCGGAGTTTACACCTGAGATGGCGGCTCCCGCGTCTTCAACAAAACATTGGTCCGGCACTGGCAAGATGCGCGGCGGCGCAGGCGGACTGCGGATCTTCATGACCGCGCTGCGTCTGTTCGGGCTGCGCCTGACTTACGTTCTCAGCATCCCCGTTGCGGTCTTCTTCTCCTTTGTCTCGCCAGATGTGCGGGCCACCATGCGCTACCATCAGAGGGTGTTTGGCGCAGCGACAGCGTTGGGCCGGCGTTGGCGGGTGTTCCGCCATTTCTTTTCCTTTGGCCGCGCGATCATCGACCGCACCGCCATCCTCGCCGGCATGACGAGACGCTTCAGCTTCACCTTCGACGGCGAACAGCATCTGCGCGACGCCGTGGCGGGCGGCAAAGGTGTGCTCCTGCTCACGGCGCACGTCGGCAATTGGGAAGTCGCCGGCCAGCTCCTTTCGCGCATCGACGTGCCGGTCAATGTCACCGGCTTCGACAACGAAAACCCGGAAGTCCGCGCGCTGTTGAACAAGTTCTCGAAGCAGAAGTTCAAACTCATCCCGCTCACCGGCGCGCCCACGGATGTTATCGAGCTTGTTGCCGCGCTGCGCCGTGGTGAACTGGTGGCGATGTTGGGGGACCGTGCTTACGGTGGCCCGACTGCTCGGGTTAAGTTCTTCGGTGAAGACGCGTCGTTCCCGGTCGGGCCGTATGTAATGGCGGCCATCGCCGGTGCGCCTCTCGTGCAAGTCTTCAGCCTGCGGGAGCCCGGCGGGCACTATCATTTCTTCGGCTTCCCGGCGATTCCGCCGCGTCATCCGCCGCGCCACGAACGCGATGCCCACCTCCGCCGTTGCGCCGCGCAATTTGCCGCCAACCTGGAAAACATCGTCAAACGCGATCCGCTTCAGTGGTACAACTTCTTCCCCTTCTGGGATGGGCCAACGCCTCCCGCCAAACCTGACGCAGCATTAGCCACCGTCGCCAACCCTCCCGACGCCACCGCGCGTATGAGCTGACCATGTCCGCCGAGATCGAAAAACTCCTCCCGCACCGCGCGCCCATGCGCTGGGTGGATGCGCTTGTGGACTGCACGGAAACCACCGCCATCGCCACGGCGCGGATCGACCCCAACCACTTCGCCGTGGAGAACGGTGCGTTGCTGGAAACCGCGCTCATTGAATGCGTCGCACAAACCGTCGCCGCCGCCCTGGGCCAGCGCATGAGCGCCAGCGGCCAGAACGCATCCAGCAACATGGGAATGCTCATCGGCGTCTCGAATTTCCGCATCGAGACGCGTCCGAAGGCCGGGCAGATGCTCACCATCGAAACGCGCGAAGTAAAACGGCTTGGTCCAATGCTGCTCGTCGCCGCAACGATCACTTGTGAAGGCGAACTCGTCGCGACCGGAGAACTTTCGTTATATGCCTGAGCGCGACAGCAGCACCAATCCAATTAGCAGCCGACGTGAGGAGGCTCTGATCTTGATCGGAAGCCCCACAGATCAGAGCCTCCTCACGTCGGCTGCTACGAGAGTCGTCATCGCCAGCTATGGAGCCGTCACCGCTGCCGGACCTGATGCCGCCGCGTTCCTCGCCGCGCTCAGGTTGAACACCTCCGGCCTGCGCCCGGACGAACGCTTCAACTCCCCACGCTTCCAATCCAGCGTCGTCGGAGCCGCGCCGCGCAACCCAGACTTCGCGAGCGAGGACGATCCCGCGCACGCCCTCGCCACCGATGCGCTCACGCAGGCGCGACGAGCTGCGGGCACGGCGAGCGCTCTGAAGCTCGCGCCTGGACGCATCGGCCTCGTGCTCGCCACCACCAAGGCGAACATCGAAGCACTCGAACGCCTCGCCGACGGACGCCCCACCTCTGAAGCCGCGCGTCGCCATCTTCAGCCGGAACTTCTCGCCGCCGATCTCGCCGTAGAACATGGCGCGGGCGGTCCGGTGCAAACCGTCTCCACCGCCTGCACCTCCGGGAGCATCGCGCTGCAACAAGGCGCGAAGCTGATTCAACGCGGCGCGGCGGACGCGGTCTTCGTCGTCGGCGCGGATCATCTCTCCGCGTTCGTTGTCGCCGGTTTTACGTCGCTCAAGGCCATCGATCCTTCCGGCTGCCGCCCGTTTGATCGCGAGCGCTGCGGCCTCAGTCCCGGTGAAGCAGGCGCGGCGATTCTCTTGGTCCGTGGTGATCTGGCGGTCGGTCCGACGGTTGAACTCTGCGGCTGGGGTTCCAGCAACGACGCCAATCACATGACCGGTCCGTCGCGCGACGGCTCCGGCCTGGCCCAGGCGATTCGCGGCGCGTTGAACTCCGCGAACATCACCGCCGCCGACATCGATTACGTGAATGTCCACGGCACCGGCACGCCTTACAACGACGCGATGGAAGCCGCCGCGCTCCGCACGATCTTCGCCGATGCCTGTCCGCCAGTGAGCGGGCAGAAGGGAATGCTCGGCCACACGCTCGGCGCAGCAGGCGTGGTGGAAACCATCGCCTGCGTCCTCGCGCTGCGTGAACAGTTTCTGCCCGGCACGCCGCGTCTGTCGAACGTCGCCGATGGAATGCCGGCGAGTCTCGTGAAGGAGCCTCGTCCCGCCGAACGTCTCCGGCATGTGCTGAAGTTGAGCACCGGCTTTGGCGGAGTGAACTGCGCCCTCGTCTTGCGTCATGGATAAGCCCGTCATCAGCTCCACCCACCTCGTGAACGGCGACGACGTCCGCGCCGCACGGCTCGGTCCGCGCTTTGGCCGGATGGACCTGATGAGCCAGCTCGCCCTGCTGGCCGTGGAGCCGCTCGCCGCGCAGTTCGAGTCCGTGGCCCGTCATCGCATCGCGATCTGCCTCGCCGCGCGCACCAGTTCGCTCGCGACGGACCTGGAGTATTGGAAAGGCCGCGACAACACCGGCGGCCCCAGCCCCACGCTGTTCACCTACACGCTGCCAAGCGCGGCACTGGGCGAGATCGCCATCCGCCATCGCATCACCGGGCCGCCGCTGTGCTTCGTGGGTGCTGGCGACGAAGTGCTGGCTGAAGCAACAGAATTGTTGCAACGCGGCGAAGTGGACGGCTGCCTCTGCGTCTTCGTGAACGTGGTCACCGCCAGCCTCAAAGACCTGACCGCGCTTCCTGAAGCAGCGGAGGCCAAAGCGTTTTACATCAGCCGGACCGGGTGAATTGTTCCACGCCTCCACCTTTCCAAAACGGGCTTTCCGTTGAGGGAATTTGGCCGTGACTTGGAGGCGCTCTGTCACTACGTTCGCGCGCAATTAACTACTGACTAATCCATGCCTGTTTCAACGACGGAACTCAAAACGCGGATCATCGAGGCGCTCAATTTGCAGGACACCACGCCGGAACAGATCGACGACGATGCGCCGCTCTTCGGCACCGGCCTCGGCCTGGATTCCATCGACGCGCTCGAACTCGTCGTGATGCTGGAGAAGCACTACAGCATCATCATCAAGGGCATTGAAGAAGGCGGCCCGGCATTTCGTTCCGTCCGCGCGCTGGCTGACTTCATCGGCGCCCGGCGCGCCGGCACTTGATGGCGCAACAGCCTGTCATCACCGGTTTGGGCGTCATCGCCTCGCCCGGCTGCGGCGTGGCGACCATCTGGGAGGCGGTGGCCGGCCAACGCGACGGCTTGAAGCCGCTCACTCTTTTCCCCTCGCCGCGTTACGGACCCGTTCCCGTTGGAGAAGTTCAGCTCGATCTCCTCAAGCTCGGCGCTCCGCGTCGCGCCTCCCGAACGGATCGTCTCGGCTGGCTGGCCGCGCGCGAAGCCATCCAATCCGCCGCGCTGCCGCCCGAAGCATTCGGAGATCGCGCGGGCGTCGTGCTCGGCTCCTCAGTCGGCGGCTCCTTCGACAGCGAAGGCTTTCTGATCAAGCTGATCAAGGAAGGCAAATTTCATCCGCGCCCGACGCGCTTTCACGAATGTCATTCCTCGGCGGAACTGATCGCGGACAGCTTCGGGCTGTTCGGTCCGGCAATGACTGTCTCCACCGCGTGCTCCTCCGGCGCGCTCGCCATCGCGACGGCGGCGGAAATGATTCAAGCAGGCGAAGCGGACGTGATGCTCGCGGGCGGCGCGGATTCCATCTCGCGCATGACGTGGGGCGGTTTCCACGCGCTGCTGCTGGTCGATGGCCAGGGCTGCCGTCCGTTCGATGCGGCGCGCGGCGGGATGAGTCTCGGCGAAGGCGCGGCGATCCTCGTGCTCGAAACGGAAGAGAACGCGCAACGGCGTGGCGCGAAGATTCTCGCGCGCCTCAGCGGCTGGGGCGCGAGCTGCGACGCCCATCACGTCACCGCGCCGCATCCCGAAGGCGCGGGCGCGCTCGCCGCCATGCGCGTGGCATTGCGCCGCGCGGGACTTGATGCCGCGCAGATTGATTACGTGAACGCCCACGGCACTGGCACGCGCGACAATGATCTCGCGGAAGCCAAGGCGCTCAAGGCGCTGTTCGACGGACGCGTCCCTCCCTTCTCCAGCTCGAAACGATTCTTCGGCCACTCGCTCGCGGCCAGCGGCGCCATCGAGGCGGTCCTTTGCATCGAAGCCTTGCGCCACCAGCAACTGCCGCCGAACCCCGGCTTCAGCCAGGTCGATCCGGCGATTGGGATGGAGCCGGTGCGTGAACTCACTTCCACGACGCTGACTCATGTGATGAGCAACTCCTTCGGCTTCGGCGGCAACAACGCCGTGCTGATCTTCTCAACGCCAACGAGCACCGCGACGACGAGGGCGGCGAAGCCATCGCCCATCAACGTCACTGGCCTGGGCGTCATCGGGCCGGGCGCGGTGACGATGCGCGACATCACTTCACCGATGCCTGCGGATCAACTGAGCGTTCGTTCGTGCGAACCGTTGCCGGGCGCGGCTTCGCTCACGCCGAACCAACGTCGGCGTCTCGGACATCTGCACCAGATGGCCGTGCTCGCCGCGCGCGCGAGCCACACGCCGGTTGCCGACCAACGCGTCGCCGTGGCGCTGGGCACGGGCTTCGGCTGTCTCGCGGAAGGCGCGGCGTTCATCGAGAACTACGTGGCCAAGGACGAAGCCGAGCCGATGCCGTCGCGCTTTCCCGGCTCCGTTCACAACGCGCCCGCCGGACAGATCGCGATGGATCTGGGCTCACGCGGCTTGAACTCCGCGCCGACTGCGGGCGCGATTACTTTCGAGTGCGCGCTGTGGCAGGCATGGCGGCAATTGGACGCAGGCGAAGCCGACGTGGCACTGGCCGGCGCGACGGATGAGTTGCAGAACTACCCGCTCGCCATCGGGAAACGCTGGGGCATCTGGACGGATCAAACGGTTCCCGGCGAAGGCGCAGTCGTCGCGAGACTGGCGTCCGGCGAAGCCAGCTCTCCCGCGCTCGCGCGAGTGACGGCGCTTCGGCTGGGACGTTATCGCCGCCCGTTCGACGCGGCTCGCGAGACGGCATGGATTTCAAAAACGGTGGCTCTTTCGTCCATTGGAATTCTCCTGAGCGGCGGTCACGGCTTGCCCGTGCTGGAGCCGCTCTATGAATCCATGGCGCAAGAAATCTCGCGTCGCGCCGGACGAACCATCGAGCATCAGACTTACAAGCAGCTCTGCGGCGAGTTTCATTCCGCGTCGGCATTCGGCTTCTCCGTGGCGGTCAGGCTGGCGCGGGAACGTCAATGCGGCGTGCTGCTCTACACCTTGTCGCCGCGCGGCGGGAAGGCGCTCTGCC
>Ga0163153_10003504_pt1 | contig 20934 bp, 20 predicted proteins | sample OliLakLV19MP6IB1_FD_148629 | JGI IMG/M metagenome (GOLD analysis project Ga0163153, IMG submission 148629) | Freshwater microbial mat bacterial communities from Lake Vanda, McMurdo Dry Valleys, Antarctica - Oligotrophic Lake LV.19.MP6.IB-1 | ecosystem: Environmental > Aquatic > Freshwater >...
CCATAATATAGTCAGTTAGTTAGTCAGTTAGTTAGTTAGTTAGTTAGTTAGTTGACAGTCGGCAGTCACTAGTCGGCAGCAATCAGGTTTCAGTAATCAGGTCAGTAATCAGGTCAGTAATCAGGTCAGTAATAGTAAAGATAAGCTTGCGGCTCGAATCTCGCTACTCGTAGCTCATGCCCCGCAGCTCACATCTCCCATCCCTTCCTGTACTCCCTGTAAAAATACTTATTTGCATCTTCATTGTTCGTGATTTTCATGGTAGCGGTATCATAGATGAGTTTCTTTTTCGCACGGAGGGCAACAGCACCCAGTTGGATAGTTTCCGTTACAGCGACTGCATTCAAAAAACTGCCAGGTGATTGGGTTTTATTTTTAAAAGCATCCAGCCAGACATTATCTCCCCTGGAATTTACTTCAGTAGGTGCCGGTTGACCGTTGAGGGCGGCAGTCATTTTAGCATCTGGTAATAGACGGGGTTTTTCACCACGGAAACCGGCTATGATCTTGCCCTGGTCGCCCACGATCAGCAAACCTTCTCTCTCCATGGGTGTATCTCCAAGTTCATCCGGAGTAGCTGGACGAATACCTCCATCATACCAATACAAATCAAAAGCAGGCAAGCGCACTTGCTTTTGGAATTTAAATTTTACGGTACTGGAATAAGGGAATGCCACATCGTTTACCACCCCTTTACACACCTGGTTTTCCACCATCGCGTTGGTGGTTCCATTTCCTTCTGCTGAGATCGGTGGGGTTTCGATCCCGATACTTAAAAACAAAGGCCATAAACTATAATGACCCATATCAGCTATACTGCCGCCGCCAAAATCATACCAGCCGCGGAATACATTATGCGTATAATTAGGGTGGTAGGGTCGATTTGGCACACAGCCCAACCACAAATCCCAATTGAATCCTTCCGGAACAGGGGGCGTATCAGTAGGATTTGCCACCCATTGCGGCCACACCGGGCGGTTGGACCAGTTGTGGATTTCTTTTAATGCTCCGATTTGTCCTTCCTGGATCCATTTATTGATCAATTCTAAACCGCTTCGTTTAGACCAGGCCAGGAGGTGGGTACTTACCCCGGTTTCACCAGCCGTTTTTATAACCTGCCTGGCTTCGTACATGCGGTTAGCCAAGGGTTTGTGAATGACTACATGTTTCTTTTTTTTCATTGCCGACACGGATATGTATCCATGCAAATGATCGGGGGTCATGATTTTGACCGCATCAAAATCCTTTTCTTTTTCCAGCAATTCCCTGAAGTCGGCATAAGCCGGACAATTGTGATTATAGGTATTGTTGGTTTTGTTATAATATTCATCAACCAGTTCTTTGCCTATATCCCTCCCACCAGGTATACCTTTTAAGTCAGCTCCCCAATCGGATTTGCCCAATACTTTACGGATACCATTGCGGATTCCATGTTGGGACCAGTCCAGATAATTGGTGCTCATTTTATTCGGGTCGCATACTGACGTAATTTGAAGTTTTGGATTGGTGATGAGGTCACACATTTCCCTCAAACCCTGGGTACCACAACCGATATAAGCGAGATGGACTTTATCACTTGGGGCAATATATCCCTTCCCCCCTAAAGCCCTGCGGGGTACAATATGAAAGGCCAATGACCCCATGGATGCGGTAGAAGCTGTTTCGATAAACTTCCTCCGGTTTATTTTATTTTTATTATTCATCTTTTTATTTTCATTCCTCCTTCCCCCTTCCTCCTTCCTCCTTCCTCTTTCTTTACGATTTTGCTTTTAATAAAGTTATCGTTTTATTTATTTCACCGATATAAGTATTTAAAGTCTTTGCTACGATCTCAATATTTTCCTGGGCTTCGGTAAAATTGTATTGTTCGATGCCCTCTCTTACGCCGGGAATAGTCTTTACGCCATAACCGGTATAATAGCCTGGGGCATAGATCTGGTGTTTGTACCAGGATCTTCGCGGCAAACCATTGGCCTGCAAAAGACTTCGTTCGATCTGGAACAGGGATTTATTAATTTCTTTTTGTTTCTCCGGGGCTAACAAATGAGAGGAGAGGGATAATTTCTGAAATTGATCCGCACTGTTTTTTAATAAAACCATGGCGTTTTCCAGGCTGCTGAAATTCAAAAAAGGTACCGGCTCTTTGGGGACGGGGATTAAATTGGTCTTGGTCGGATCATTGGCAAGACTATAGATGTTTTCAGTGATTAGTTTATTGGTGGTTTCAGTTTGGGTGCGAATGGTTTCAATCAGGCTCTTTAATTCAGCCACATAATCATTGATGGTTTTATAAAATTGGTTAAACTCGAATGGAAGCACATCGGCATTGGCCAGGCGCATCATGATCCTCCCCGCTGTTTTGGATAAAGTAACCCCGTATTGAAATCCGGGATCTTTGAACCTGGTGAAATGATCATAGGAGTCGTAAATAGAGTGATATTCTCCACCGCCACCTTCGCCCCCAAATCCCAGGTTGAGGGAAGCAATACCTAAAAACTGAAGGAACCCCGACCAATCGGAACCGGCGCCAAGGGCAGACAGTTTGATGTGTTTATTGCCAATTAATTTGACCCTGGTGGCGGCATCTGCATCTACCAGGGATTTAGCATATTTTCTTTCTTTTATACTTACCCCGGTTTGTGGATCCATTACACTTTCCGCTATTTCATTAAAAAAAGCCTCAAGGGTATGTGATCCTCCAATGCCCACGAAACCCCGGCTGTTTCCATCTGTATTAAGATAGGCCACCGCTTTTTCTTTTAACTCTGCACGGTGATCTTCAGTCCATTCCGTAGAACCCAGCAGGCCCTGTTCTTCTCCATCCCAGGCGCAATAGACCAGGGTGCGTTTGAGTTTAAACCCTTTTTTTACCAATTCACCTATTGCCCTGGCCTCATCTAATTCGGAAACCATCCCGCTTAAAGGGTCTGCAGCCCCATTGACCCAGGCATCGTGGTGATTGCCACGGATGACCCATTCATTTGGGTAAACCGAGCCAGGCAGTTTAGCGATCACGTTATATAGAGTCTTGATATCCCAATTGAATTGGAGGTTGATATGTACCTTGTCCTTACTGGGTCCGACATGATATGTCAGGGGCAGAGATCCCCTCCAACTGGCAGGGACTACAGGACCTTTTAAGGATTGTAATAATGGTAATGCATCTTCATAGGAAATCGGTAAGACCGGAATTTTCATCAAGGTGGTTGCATCCGCCAGAGCCAGGCGTTTGGCGTCTTTAGTGGCCCCTATTCCTGGTGTCAAAGGATCGCCGGGATATACCGGCATATCCATGACCGACCCCCTTTGCACCCCGTCCTTTGGGCGATAGGGGCCTTCGGGATATACATCTCCCTGGGTATAACCATCGTCTTCCGGATCAGAATAGATCAAGCATCCAATGGCGCCATTTTCATATGCTACCTTAGGTTTTATACCCCTCCATGAACCGCCGTATTTAGCGATGACGATTTTTCCTTTGACATCGACACCCATCCGCGCCAACTCTTCATAATCTGCCGGTACTCCTCGGTTGACAAATACCAGGGGTGCCGTGATATCCCCGTCAGCAGAGTATACATTGTAGGTGGGTAGCTGTTCGGATTTTTGTCCGGAGGTGCGATCTTGCGGGAGAGTTGATTCTTCCAGTTTTAATTTATACGGATTTGCCCCCAATAATTCTACCAACCTGAATTTTGGGGTGGGAAACAAGACCTGATATTCTGCCAGTTCAGCCTGATAACCCCAGGATTTAAACAAGTTGAGCATGTAGTCAGCATTAGCTTTATCATGGGGGGAACCCAGGTGGTGGGGTCTGGAGCTCATGAATTGCATCCAGGTGTCCTGGTTTTTGGCGCTTAAACTGGCATCAAATTGTTTTTCCCAATCCAATTGAGTTTTAGAGGTCGACTCGGTGAAGCCCATAAGTTTGTTTTGGGCTTGTATGAAAAGAGGAGAGAGGAGAAAGAGGCAAAGGAGTTTTTTCATATCTTAAAAATAGGTATAGAAGACGGAAATCTATATTGGTTAATTGGATAATTGACAAATCAGTGAGGATGGTTTAAAAGAACCGTTAAAACGGTTCGCGATGGGTTCATTCAATCACCACGGTTGAAACCGTGGGTTGGATTAAACCGAGGATTGGGATAGGAATCATGGTTTGGGGTTCCCATGGTATTTGGCAACAACCTACGTTGAAAATAGTAAATCGAGTTTGCAATTATCCCTTAGCCCGCAAATTTTATAAAACCCACGATTTTAATCGTAGGGTTTCAACCATTTTTACCAAGCCTGGATCAACTATCCATTTCTAAACCATGTTCTTTTAATAAATCATCGAACTCTGTTTGGAAAGATTTTTTGGCATGGTGCTCTTTCTGAATTTGAATATATAAAGAAACGGTATCAACTAAAGACCCACTGACGGAAAATGCGGCATAGCCCGTCTGCCAGGAAAATTTTTCCTGAGTCAAATCCTGTTGGTTGATGATATGGGACGAACTGCCTTTTACCTGTTTGATAACTTCTGCCAGTGATTTTTGAGGATTTAGAAGGAAAAGAACATGGATGTGTTCAGGCTTGCCATTTATGGCATTTACCGGGCAACCGAAGTCCTGAAATTTAATATTTATAAAATCATAAATCAACGGTTCTGCATTTTTATGAATTAAAGGTCGTCAGTCCTTCGTCGACCAAATGGCATGAATCCAGATCCTGGAAAGTGAATGTGACATAGTGCGGTGTGTTGTTGAAAAATAAAAATAGCGGTTAGGAAAGGATGTTTCAAAGTATTTTAGTTAAAAGCTGTCAAATGGGTTGAAATGGCGCAGCATTTATTTGTTAGGAACTGAACTAAACACCGATTTGATGCAAAACCGTTAAAACGGTTGTTGTTGGGTGCGCGGTATTACCCCAGGGTTGAAACCGTGGGTTGATTAGCCATTCCGCCAGGATGAAACCATTCTTATCTAGAGGAAACGATGTGTATAGAACCAATCATCGCGGTCAAACATATTCCGTGAAAGTGAAAACATTCCGTTTTGGGTGGATCTATTTGGGCAAAATCTTACCGTACTATTCAATTTTCGGCTTGTAATCTCTTTATATTATCCGAAATATTCTCCCCAGATGGTAAAATAGCCCACGGTTTTAACCATAGGTAAAAGGCCGAATCTCAACCCTAATGGTTTTCAACCATTATAGAATATTCTACCACAACCACCCCAATTCCATTACCCTTGGATTGAAACCAGGGCTCCATTTTCAAATCAAATTGGTCCATCGAATTCTCCATTTATAAATTAGGATGGGTCACCCTGAATTATCCTATTTTTATACAAAAATTTTACTGCATGAATCGGAAACTTAGAATGGGAATGGTAGGCGGTGGCCGGGGAGCTTTTATCGGTGGGGTACACCGTATCGCCGCCAGCATGGATGGTCTGATTGAATTGACTTGCGGGGCGTTTTCATCAGAACCAGGAAAGTCAAAAGCCTCGGGGGCCGATCTGATGCTGCCCCCGGAAAAATGTTATGGCGATTATGAAGAGATGATCCTGACCGAAAAAAATTTGCCGGAAGGAGAACGGATGGATTTTGTCTCGATCGTAACTCCTAATCATATGCATTATGGTCCGGCCAAGCTGGCGATGGAGAGCGGGTTTGATGTCATCTGTGATAAACCGATAACCTTTACCATGGATGAAGCCCTCGACCTGGAAAAAACAGTAGCTGCCACGGGGAGGGTATTTGCTTTGACCCATAATTATACCGGCTATCCTATGGTCAAACAAGCGAAAAAAATGATAGCAGATGGAAAACTGGGAAAGATCCGGAAACTGGTGGTGGAGTATCCCCAGGGCTGGCTGACCGATAAAGAAGAAGACAATAATTATAAACAGGCGATCTGGCGGACGGATCCCGAAAGATCGGGGATTGCAGGGGGCATGGGCGATATAGGAACCCATGCGGAAAACCTGGCTGAATATATTACAGGGCTTCAAATCGAAGAGCTTTGCGCCGATATTAACATCATGGTGCCGGGACGATTGCTCGATGATGATGGCAATGTCTTGTTGCACCTGAACAACGGGGCCAAAGGAATTCTATATGCCAGCCAGATCTCCGCGGGGGAGGAAAACAATCTCCGCATCCGGATCTATGGCGAATTGGGTGGAATGGAATGGGCTCAGCAAGAGCCCAATAGCCTCATCGTCAAATGGCATGGAAAACCGATGGAAATTTATCGCACGGCGGTCGGAAATCTGTATCCTGTAACCAAGGCCCATTATCGGATACCGGCCGGTCATCCGGAAGGTTACCTGGAGGCATTTGCCAATATCTATCGCAATTTTGCATTAGCTGTTATTGCAAAAAAAGAAGGAAAATCACCCGACCCCATATATGATTTTCCCACTGTAAAGGATGGAGTGCGCGGCATGCAGTTCATCCAAAGCGTTATAGCAAGTGGTAAAAGTCAACAAAAATGGGTCAAATTCTGATGAGGAGATATAAGAACTATTCGCCGGGCATTAAACTTTGGATATGTATACTGCTGGTTGGGACAGGGTTCAAGGCAGATACCCAGAATTTTCAGTCCTCTAACTTACCCATTTTTGTAATCAATACTTTTGGAAATCCCATAGCCAATGAACCCAAAATCCTAGCCGATCTGGATATCCTATACAATGGGCCCGGACAAGTTAATCGCCTGACCGATACCACCAGGCATTACAGGGGAAGGATAGGGGTTGAATACCGCGGTTCATCTTCACAGGACCTTTCTCCCAAAAAACCACTGGGTTTTGAGACCCGTAAAGAAGATGGGGAGACCAATCTGAATGTAAGCCTGCTCGGTATGCCGGCAGAAAACGATTGGATCCTGCTGGCGCCATATAGCGACAAATCTCTGATGAGGGATGTATTGATCCATCACCTGGCCGCTCAAATTATGCCTTATTCCTCCCGGACCCGCTTTGGGGAATTAGTACTCAACGGACAATATATGGGGGTATATGCTTTAATGGAAAAAATCAAAAGGGACAAAAAAAGGGTCAACATCAGCGAACTGGAACCTACCGATAATTCCGGGGACAAACTCACCGGTGGATATATTTTAAAAATTGATAAAATCAGTGGAAGTACTCCACAAGGTGGATTTAATTCCAATTTTAGCTCGGGTAATGGATTGATCCCGCGTCGAACGTATTATCAATATGAAGAACCAGAAGCCAATGTAATCACCAACGCTCAAAAAGATTATATCCGGAACCTGGTAAACAGTTTTGAGGCTTCATTCTCCTTGCCTAATTATAAGCACCCCACAGAGGGCTATCGCAAATATGCAGATGAGGAGTCCTTGATTCATTTTATGATATTAAATGAATTGGCCAATAATGTGGATGGGTACCGGTTGAGTACATTTCTGTACAAAGATGTAGACAGCAAAAGCAAAAAACTCAAATTTGGGCCGGTCTGGGATTTTAATCTGGGCTTTGGCAACGCGGATTATTGCCAGGGTGGAAATGCAGCGGTATTGGCCATGGATTTTAACAACCGGTGCCCTAATGACAACTGGCAGGTCCCTTTCTATTGGGCTGCCATGTTTCAGGATTCATTATTTGGAGCCAACTTATACAAACGCTGGAGTGATTTAAGGAAATCCACTTTGTCCGAACAAAAAATAATCGGTGCTATTGATTCCATGGCTGCTTTGTTGAACGAAGCCCAGCAAAGAAATTTCCAGCGATGGAACATCCTCTCTCAATACGTATGGCCCAATGCCTATATCGGTAATTCTTATAACAATGAAATCCAATACCTGAAAGACTGGGTCAGAAAGCGGTTGATTTATCTGGATGCTTCTTTCAAACAACTCACTCTGCCAAAGTATTATGCCGACCGGTATTTTGAGCCTGTAGTTTTTCCTAACCCGGTAGCACAAAACCAGGACGTCAATTTTAAGTATTATATCCACGATTACGATCAGATCCGCGTCGAGGTCCATGATATTATGGGTCGCAGGATGTTTGATTTGAAGGACGGACCACATTTTAACGGGACTAATCAGATAAGGACGACTGGTCTCCGGTTACCTGCCGGATTATATGTTTACAATATTTATATTACAGGCACCCGGGAGGCTTTCCAAACCGGTAAAATCATTGTGCGTTAACCTTTTTGTGAGTTGATTCGCTTAGCATTCAGGGAGGTTGGACAGGGTCAGCCGCTGATTATTCTCCACGGTTTATTCGGCTCATCAGACAATTGGCAGACGTTTGCCAAAATGATCAGTGACCGTTATCGGGTCATCTCTTTGGACATCCGCAATCACGGTCTTTCACCCCACACGGAGGAGTTCAGTTATGAATTGATTTCTTCAGATCTTTTAGAGTTTATCCGTGATCAGGGCCTGGAATCAATTTACCTTATGGGTCATTCTATGGGGGGCAAGGCTGCTGCTCATTTTGCTTTACAATATCCTGAAAAAGTATCCAAACTTATTTTACTCGACATCGCCATGAAGGCATATCCAGCGCACCACGAAGTTTATTTTAAGGCGATGCGGAGCATGGATTTGGATAAGATCACGACCCGTGCAGAAGCGGATGCCTGGTTGTTGCCGGATATCCCAACGATCGCTGTACGCCAGTTTATTTTAAAAAATCTGGTGCGGGATGGTGAAGGAAAATTTCGATGGAAATTTAACCTGGAAGCGTTGTATCAACATTATGATAAGATCAATACAGCCATTGAATCAGCTCGGCCATTTCTTCATCCCGTATTATTGTTGAGTGGTGAATACTCCAATTATATCCAAACGGAGGATATACCAGAAATGAAAACCCTGTTTCCTTTATTGGACAATATTACCATAATGGAGGCAGGTCATTGGATACATGCGGATCAGCCGGTGAGATTGAAAGAAGTCGTCGTTGAATTTCTGGGAGCTGTTGAATAAGATCGGTTGGGGAGGAGTAAAACACCGGAAGTTGCACATCGACTTCAGGTGATTTCATTTCCCAGTTTGTTTTCCCACGACGGCACCAAGACCACGGCGAATTTGCAGGGAGAGGGGTGAAGCCCCGGAAGTAAAGCCATTAAAGCTACCCCGTCCCTCGTTAACTAATCAAGGTTGAAGCAGCTTGCAAGGCGCAGCAGCAACCCAGTGGGTGAATAATACTTAATACCTGCATAATACCGGCTTAATATTCAGTTCATTTTGCCGGTCCATCTTTGTAGTATCAAAATAAATTAAGAAATAAGAATATTTATATAATACCCCAGGTGGGTTTGTTTAGTTGCCTTTCAGTGAATGGATATGTAGATGCTGAGGGGCTTTTTTGTTTTGGGGAGGGCGCTGAGATATTGTTGATGCCTCAGAGGCACAAAATGGCACAGAGATAATTGAGGTTTTATTGATACCAAGGGAAGTAAGGATGCCGGCACAGAAAAGTCAGCTAAATTGATCCTGAATTTCAGTGACCTTCTTGTTTTCACTTTTACAGATGCGCTTGCTGTGGTAATAGAATGATCCAACTTGAGTCCGGAAAGAAAGGTACCCACAAATAGTCCTGAAATTATGTGCCCTTCTGTGTTTTTATAAAAGAAGAATATTTATATAATACCCAGGTGGGTTTGTTTAGTTGCCTTTCAGTGAATGGATATGTAGATGCTGAGAGGCTTTTTTGTTTTGGGGAGGGCGCTGAGGTTTATTGATGCCACAGTAAACTGCAAAGCAGTGAAGCGGAGGGCACAAAAGACAACGAGTTTCCTACCGCAAAAAATGTTTATTGATGCCACGGAAACACAAAATGGCACAGAGATAATTGAGGTTTTATTTGATACTAATGGCAGTAAGGATACTGGCAAGGATGGTCAAAGAAGCCAGCATCTATGTCACCCCAACCAATTATTTTTTTCTGTCCTGTTTCGGTAAAGAACAAACAGAAGAATTCATTAAAAGCAAACCGGACTATTCTTATATCCCAACTCAGCTCATCCAGGAGCGCTGGCAGATCCGTCAAAGGCGACTGGGTATGAACATCCCGGAATCCAGCCTTGAAAAATACCGAAGTCTGAGGCATAAAATGGTGAATGAACTCTGGAAAGCCGGAGTACCGTTGATGGCGGGCTCGGATTCTCCGGAATGGTTTTTGGTGACCGGGTTTTCCATTCATGATGAGATTGAATCTTTCGTTCAATCCGGCTTGACCCCCTGGGATGCTTTGCAAACCGCAACAACAAATCCGGCAACCTATATGGGCATCGGGAAGACAAAGGGTAAGATTGAAAAAGGCTACGACGCTGACCTGATACTGTTGAATGCGAATCCCCTCGAAGACATCCGAAACTCCCGGTCCATACATGCCGTGATCAAAAATGGGGTACTGTATGACCGGCCCACGCTGGATGGGTTTTTGAAGGAGGCGAGGTATCAATGATGGAATGTTTCATACGAAGAGGTAAGTTCGCATGGAGAGCACGGAGAAAATAAACGTCTTAACCTTCCATGATTGAATGTTTCGTACGGATAAGATGTTTCGCACGGAGAAGTCTGTTCGCACGGGGAGCACGGGGAGCGCGGAGAAAATAACCGTTTTTACCTTCCAATGAGGGAATGTTTCGCACGAAGAGGTAAGTTCGCACGGAGAGCACGGAGAAAATAAACGTCTTAACCTTCCTTGATTGAATGTTTCGTACGGATAAGATGTTTCGCACGGAGGGGTTAGTTTGCACGGAGAGCATAGGGAGCACGGAGACAAAATTGTTTTCCTATATCATTCAATGTAATGTGGTGACTTGGAGCTAAGCATTCGAGGTTTTTACACGATGAATTTAAAAAAATTATGACCTGATAATTGGCATGATTATGCTCTGAATAATATTAACTGGAAATTAAAATAAAACCCAATTCGGAAAAGTTATTCAAAGGTTACTTTTTACCGTATCAGGCACAAATAAAATACGCGGGATATCGGTTTTATTTTTCTGTTTTTCATTTAAATAACAATTCATATGGCTGCATCCAGGCCTGATCATATGGGATATACCTTTGCAAAGATTAAGCTATTTTCCATTCGGCCTCTGTTATAAAAAAGCTCCATTTATATGAAAATTCTCATCGGTTTATTTTTAAATATTTCTATTTATTCACTCCAGGCACAACAGGCCTACGCTGATGCGGTCCGGATTAAAAATTTTGTCCAGCATACCCCCAAATCAGGCCCGGCAAAAGATGGCATTGAACTTATGGATACCCTATATAATATGGGCAAAATGGTTTCAGAGACGTATTCACCGGTATTAAAAGATTCAATTTCATCTATTCTGTCTAAATATTATACAGCGGACTCATTGGCTTCTACTCTGGACAGCAATTCCATTCTATTTAATCCGTATTTATCCCATGTATCGCCTTATCTGTTTACTTATGTTAAGACCACCTGGCCTGGACGAAATACAGTTGAAAACCGATAATATATCAATATACAGGGAGGTTATAAATTTAACAACGAAGAACCTGGAATAAATTTATCCGCCTTTAAAATAAATGGCACGGACTATTCACGGTTGGTATTCTCTGCCTGGTTTAATTATTTAAGCCAATCAGCAAGTCCTCGCGTCATCCAGGCTTATTTAAACTTGGTACAATCCACCTCGACAACCCTTGATCATGAAAAGTATATTCGGACTTTAATGCCTCAAACTAAAAAATATGTGGACCAGCATAAAGCACCTTCTAAATAGTCAGCGGATATCCTGAATATAAAAAACGAAATAAAGCAGGATCAGTTCAATCTCAAATCCAACCTGAACGCTTCCAGTCGTTTACTTCAGGGTTATATCCCTGGAGATGAGATCAACCATATGTTTAACCTGCTTCAAAAAGATATTCACGATTTAAAAAAGTCTTCCGGTATGGATGGATTAAACGAGGTCGTTTTAAGCGGATTGGATCTAGGGTCTGAATCTTTTAAAATCCAACGTATGCTTTCAATGGGTGTTTTGATCCTGAGCCTGACGGAACCAGCTACCGGCAGTTTACTACCAAATATAAATGAATTAAAAGAGGGGGACGTTAGTAAAATTTACCTGGGGCTCGTTTACGTCGGGTTTAACAAACTCATGTCAGCAGATACCGGGCTGTAAATAAAGGAAATACCTGGTTAGAGCGAACTTTTAGCCGCTGCAGCCATTTTAGCTTCTAACTCTTTTTCGCTCCCTGGAAGATATCCTGTAGCCTGATAGATCACATTTCCTTTTTGATCCAATAAATAGAGTTGGGGTATACTGGAGAACCCTAATTGCCTTTGTAAATCATTGTTGGCATCGACCAATATGGTATATGGCCATTTGCGTTCATTGACCAGCGGGGATATTTTGGCCTGTCCCCTGATATCGTCTATGCTGATAGCCAATAATTGTGTTCCATACTTTTTATTCCATCCTGCAAAATGTGCATTATAGGCATCGAGCTCTTTTTTACATGGGCCGCACCAGGTTGCCCAAAAGCTGACAATGGTAATTTTGCCTGCCTTGGTATAGGTATTTAAATCCACCAGTTTTCCATTGGTATCTTTAACTTTTCCGTTGGGTAAAAGCTTGACCGGTCTCTGAGAAAAACCAAGAGAGGATACAAATAACAGGCATATAAACAGATAAATTCGATTCATGGTACAATACTTGAATAGGAATAGAGTACAAAACTAAGTTTAATTTTGTTGCCTGATTCAAATGCCTCTACGATTTAACATCCTATTAACCGGCTTGATTTTCAATACGATATGTGGGTTTGCCCAGGAAGAACCTGCGGGTCCTACCGGAGGTGTCTTTAATGCTTATCTGAGCACCCAGGCCAGCGTTTTTATCCGGGATAGCACGATCGGTGCGAGCGGTACCCCTCAATATGACCATCAGCTTTTCGGCTCAGAGACCTGGCTTGATGCCCGGTATACTAACTGGGGTTTGGATTTTGGACTCCGCCTTGACCTTTATCAAAACAGTAACCTCATCAATCCCCAGGCATCTTTCAACCGCCAGGGGATAGGAAGATGGTTTATCAAAAAAGAAGGTTCAAAACTTGGATTTGAAGCCGGATTTATCTACGACCAGATTGGAAGCGGGATCATATACAGGGCATACGAACAACGAAACCTGGGGATCGACAATGCTTTATATGGCCTGAAACTTAGATACCAATGGAATGATTATTGGCATATCAGGGCTTTTGCGGGCAAACAAAAAAAACAGTTTGAAGAATATGAATCCCTGATCAAAGGCCTGGCTCTGGAAGGATATGTTCACGGCGGAGATTCTTCCTCCTGGTCCTGGGCGCCGGGAATCGGATTTACTAACCGCACCCTGGATGATGGCAGCATGAATAACTTGTTGTCTACCCTTAGCACTTATCAACCCACTGATCAATTTCTGCCCCAATACAATACTTATGCTTTTACCTTATTTAATACCATCCAGTGGGCCGATCTCAATCTGTATATTGAATCTGCCTTGAAAACCAGGGACGTAATGAATGACCCCAATGGACAGCGAAATAACTCGATGGGGGAGGTAATTATCGGACCAAAATTTATCCATAAAATGGGTCAGGTATTTTATGGGTCAGTAAATTATAGCCAACCGGGTTGGGGCATCTCCGTGGAAGGCAAACGAACCCGGTTTTTCGGATACAGGACTCGTCCCCAGGAGGAACTCAACAATGGGTTGATCCAGTTTATCCCACCCATGTCGAGACAAAATTCTTACAGGCTGACTTCGTTTTACCAACCCGCAACACAGGAATTGGGTGAGCAAGCCATACAGACAGAGTTGCAGGTTTCCCCCGCTTCTAATTGGAACCTTACCCTGCATCATAGCCGGATAAATGGTATTGCGGCAAAAAAACTTTACCGTGAAATTTTATTGGAATCCACCTGGCGGAAACCGGATCAGTTTACCCTGATCGCAGGTATCCAGCATCAACATTACAATCAGCAAGTCTTTGAAGGAAAACCACTGGCGCCCCTCGTGAAAACCTGGATACCCTATATCGACTGGACCCGACAGTACGATGACCTTCATGCGATCCGGATTAACCTGGAATACATGTACAATAAACAGGATATGGGAAGCTGGGTTTCTTTATTACTGGAATATAGTATAGCGCCGCAATGGGTATTCACCGTTTCTGATATGTACAATATTAAACCGGTTCAAGGAAAGAAAAACAATTATTATACCGCCGGCGTTGTATACAGCAGGGACGTGACCCGTGCCGGGATAAACCTGGTGCGACAGCGCGCGGGCATCGTTTGTACCGGTGGTATCTGCCGTTATGAACCTGCTTTTAATGGAATAAAATTTAATCTGGAATCAAGATTTTAAATGAGGGTAAGTGTTTATATTTTTTTGTTTGGTATACTTGTTCAGGCTTGTGAAGAAGTACCGGTTACCCTGTCCACCAACACGGATCAACCCGGTTCCGGTTATTCTCAAAATGTATTGATCGAAGAGTATACCGGGGTCAGATGTCAAAACTGCCCGGCCGGTGCTCAATTATTGGAAGAATTAAAACGTATTCATGGAAATAGACTGGTGATCGTTTCGGTGCATGGAGGTTTTTTTGCCCAACCGACTAATAAAGAAAATAAATTAAAATTAGATAATGCGGATGGAGAAGAATTGATCAGGATCTTTAATCAACCGCAGGGTTATCCATCCAGCATGATTAACCGAAAAGTATTTTCCGGGCAATCTTCTGTCTTTTTAGGAGGAGGATCCTGGGCCGGATATGTGGATGAAGAAAAAAAGAAAATTCCTTCCATGGGAATCAACCTCGAAATTCAATCTGATTCTGCCCTGAAAACAATAGATGTTTCCTGTGAATTAAATGCCCTGATTATTCCATCTTCGAATCCACTTTTTTTATCTGTAGTATTGGTGGAAAACAATATACGGGACGCACAATTGGGCCCGGCGGGAGTGGATACCAATTATATTCATCGCCATGTGATGCGCAAATTCATCAGTGGGATCAAGGGCTTAAAAATAGTGTCGATGAATTTAAATGAAAAACGGGTTTATAATTTTAATCCCGACTATGCACAAGACTGGAAGTTAAACGATCTGGTCGTGGTTGCTTTTGTGCATTACGGAAGTCCGGGTTATGAAGTGCTGCAGGTAGTTGAAAAAAGGGTGAAATGAAGGAACTGACTATCTCCTGAAAATTCTAATCAACCGATTTTAAAATTTCATTTGGTTTTGGGCAGCAGGTCCGGATTTCAAGCTAGTTTTTATCAAAAACTTTTGGCGTTTCAATCATTGGTATGAATTGGCATTATTTGTCCTCGAATCTACCGGATAGACTATGTTTGGCTAACGAATTGTAAGTTAATTTAGCCACAGATTAACTCTTCCATCATATGCCAGGAACTTTTACTCAAATCTATATTCAGATCGTATTTGCGGTTAAATTCAAACATAAACTTATTCATCCATCGTGGAAAGAAGAGCTGAATAAATATATAGCTGGGATTATTAATGCAAAAGGCCAGAAACCAATCATTGTAAATGGAGCTTCTGATCATATCCATATATTTATTGGATTTCGACCATCCATGTTGCTTTCAGATTTGGTGCGAGATATCAAAAACAATTCATCGAAGTTTGTTAATGAGCAAGGATGGATCCGGCAAAAATTCCGATGGCAGGAAGGTTATGGGGCTTTTTCGTATTCACAATCGCATGTTAAAAATGTTTATAATTATATTTTGAATCAAGAAGAGCATCACCGTAAAAAATCATTCCATGAAGAATATCTGGAATTTTTGAAAGAATATGAGATTGAATACGATGAGAAATATGTATTCGATATCAATGGATAAATTTGGTAATTAAATTTCATGCCGGGATTATAATGACACACCTATCTTATAATGTCACCCCTTCGGGGTTTTGGGGACAGGGTATGTAAAATAATGTCACCCCTTCGGGGTTTTGGAGGCATGGTATATACAATAATGACACCCCTTCGGGGTTTTGGGGACATGGTATATAAAATAATGACACCCCTTCGGGGTTTTGGAGGCATGGTATAAAATAATGACACCCCTTCGGGGTTTTGGGGGCATTGTAGATTTGGGTATATAAAATAATGACACCCCTTCGGGGTTTTGGAGGCATGGTATGTACAATAATGTCACCCCTTCGGGGTTTTGGGGGCATTGTAGATTTGGGTATATAAAATAATGACACCCCTTCGGGGTTTTGGGGGCATGGTAGATATGGTAACATTCATATTGCGATTTCCAGGATTGATAGATAAGTGAATCCCGAAGGGATGAAATTATTTTACCAAACATAAAGCATAACTTTAGAACCCCGAAGGGGTGACATTTTCTACGGAGGTACGTATCTTTAATCATGATAAAATATTTCCTGCTTATTCTATTTCCCGTTCTCATACAAGCTCAATCCTGGACTACTCTCCAAACGACATCTTCCTGCACGGCTCGCGGTGAAAGCGCATTAGCCCAGGTCGACAACAAATTATATCTCCTCGGTAGCCGGGGCATCAAGCCCGTGGATGTCCTCGATCTTAAATCCATGACCTGGACAGCAAAACAAGCTCCACCCATTGAGCTCCACCATTTTCAGGCGGTCGTTTATAAAAATGAAATCTGGATAGCTGGAGCACTGACAGGTAATTATCCTCACGAGCTGCCGGTAGCTCATTTTTATATTTATAACCCGGCTAATAATCAATGGAGAAAGGGTCCCCCAATGCCTAAAGACCGTATCCGGGGCTCTGCCGGGGTGACCATTTATAAAAACAAACTCTACCTCGTAGCTGGTATCCAGGACGGACATTGGGATGGCCATGTGTCCTGGCTCGATGTTTTCGATTTTAAAACGAATACCTGGTCGATATTGGCGGATGCCCCGCACGCAAGGGATCATATCGCGGTGGAAGTGATCCAAGATAAACTCTACGTAGCCGGTGGCCGTAGGACCACAGCGAAAACCAATAATGTCATCAACCTCAAAGAAGCTGCTATCGATGTATATGATTTTAAATTCAATAGCTGGGCCACCCTGCCAGTAGGATCAAACCTTCCTACGCTAAGGGCTGGTGCCAGTGTAGTAGCGAAAGACAAGCTGCTGTTTGTTATAGGGGGGGAAAGTGATACCCAGGTTCCGGCTCACAGCGAAGTAGAGGTCCTTAATACCAAAACGAATACCTGGTCAGCCTATCCCAAACTCAACCAGGGGAGACATGGAACCGGTGCCGTCCGAATTAAAAATGCAATTTATACTGCCGGCGGAGCAGGCAACCGGGGGGGTGGACCGGAATTGAACAGCGGAGAAGTATTAAAGTTAAAATAATTATACTTTGTATATTCTCCTCACGGACACTTGACATAAGCTCACAACACGCTGACCGGGAAATGGATCCGTCAATAAAAAAGGCCTCAATTTGGTATTGAAGCCTTCACGCACTATAAATAAATAAGGATTCGGTATGTTTATTTTTTTCGGACGTAGATATCCCCATTGTAGTTTTTAAAGCTGATCTCCGGACCGCCACCGTTGATATCACCCCGCTTCCATTCGTTGATGACTACTTTATACACTCCGGACTTTGTATCTTCTTTTTTAATGGGGCCTGAACTTTTAATATCCACATCAAAACCCGTGTAGATATCTCCCTGATCGGTTTTAAATTTCATCGAGGCTTTGACCGTACCGGGGAAGGTGACATCGATGTCTCCATTGTACGTGGAGAAAGCCATAGGCACCCCGTCCTTGACTTCATCAAAACTGACTTTGATATCATCATTGTACGTGGTAGCCACTACGGAACCTTTGATATTTAATGCCTGGATGGCACCATTGTAATTGGTCAGGTCGATCTCGCCATTTACATTGGATATCATGAGGTCGCCGCTATTGTAGGTGTGCAATTTGACATCACTGCCACTGGGTACTTCAATTTCAAGGTTGAGTTCTTCATTCCAGGAATTGGAAGAGATTTTTACTGTATTGTCCACTTCAGAGGCCGTGAGGTCAACGTTTCCACCACTAACCCGTTTTAGTCCGTCTTTGGAAGCGCTTTTTTCCTGTTTATCCGCCTCTGCGGTATATTTGACCAGGATATCCTTGCGGGCTGTACCTTTCACGGTGATCGAACCCGAATTGAGGTGAGCAATTACTTTACTTCGTTTAGCGGGGTCTTTGAGTGGGATGACAAATTCATTGCTGCCTTGTGCCTTGCTCTGCCCAGCCCATCCGACCATGCAGATCAAGAAAGAGAGCCAAATTGATTTTTTCATTGGATATTGGTATTTATATTAATTGATAATTATTTGTTGACTAATTCTTTGATATAAGCATCCCCGTTGAAAGTTTCCACATCGAACATGGGGCCGCCGGAACGGATCTGGTAGCGCTCACTTTCGATTTTGTACTTGATGCCTTTTTCGGTTTCTTTTTTATTGACTACAGCAGGCATTGGTGTAAGGGGATCGATATTGGTATATAAATCGCCATTAAAACTTTTAAAACTCATCCTGCCGGAAACCACACTGGGAAAATTGACGCGGATATTACCGTTTAAGGTGTAATACCTGCAATCTGCTGAGGGGTTTTTACTATAGTCTATATCGACATTGCCATTGATGGTATGTGCTGTGGTTCCTCCGGCAATCTCTTTGAGGCGGATATCGCCATTGACATTATGCGCACGCACCTGTCCCCGGGTATTGAATACCATCACGTCGCCGTCATTGACCGTAGAAGCGGAGACTTGGAGATCCATAGGTATTTTTATCTTAAAATCCATGGTATAGTCAAACTCGAGGTCATGCCCATCCCTTTGTTTGTCCCATTGATAACCCCAACCGTACCGTTTTGTTTTACCTTTTTCAGTATCGTGCTTTCTGAATTCAGAACCAGTGCCTTTGACATAGAAGATGAGGGTATCGGCCAGGTCGATAACCCCCAGTTGAATATCTTCCTTGCCTACTGCTAATCGCGCATCGGTTTTTGCTCTGATCGTCTTGGTGACTTCCAGCACGATCTGATCACCGGGAGTGCCTTCGATTTCCACATCACCCGAAATATTGTAAACCAAAATGGCATTTTGACTTCCCTTTTTTTCAAAGGAATAGGATTTGTTTATTTTTTCAGTGAAGGATTGCGCATAATCCAGGCCGGCCCAGGACATAAGTATGGCCAGTATAAAAATTGATTTATTCATATTTAGGTTTTTTTAAGTTAAATGATCTGCTGGATACAACCTTTTAGTTTGCTTTTTACTGCTTCCGGTGTTTCCTCGGCGTTGATCAGTTTTTGAAATTCCTGTATAGATGACTTTTCTTTTAAGGCTACCATACATTCCGCCAGGGCCACCTGGACCAAGGGTGATTCCTGGAGGGTAATGGATTTGACCAGTTGGATCCTTACCCAGGATTCAGTGCCATACCGTTGCAAAGCTTCGACAGCAGCCAAACGGACGTTAATATTATTGTCTTCATTCAGGGTGGCAAACAAAGCTTCGATCACCGTCTGACTACCAGGGTCTAAATCATAACTATAACTCACCGCCCTCAACCGGTCCGTCACGGTTTCTTTTTCCAGTAAAGTCAGTAACATGGTTTCTTTGAGGGAAACCATCTCACTGCGCAACAACGCAACATCCTGTTTCGGAGCGCTGCCTGGCCGGACTACTACACCAATGATCAAACCGGTAATCATAGCGGCTGCGGCCAAAACCGTGCGGATGACCCACTCTTTACTGATCACTATCCTTTCTTTGTTCATAAAGGCCTGTTCGTTTTCAATCATTTCCAAGACCTTCATCCTCGTAGCTGCAGGAGTATTTTCTTCCCCCATGTATTGAATACCATCTTTCAGTTTAGAAAGGATGGTGATTTGATTGATATCAACCAATCCCTGTTCGATAGCGTGCTCCAGTTTTTGCCATTCATCATGGTTCAGCTGACCGGTTTGATACAGCTGGGTTAATCTATTAATTTCGACTTCTGTCATAGTATTTCATTTTTTTCATATTGATGATACAAGACGCGCAGATCGTGTAAGGCTCTGAATACCCTTACTTTTACTGCACCTTCATTACAACCCAGGATTTCGCCGATTTCTTTGTAGTTTTTTTCCTGGTATTTACTCAGCAACAGAATTTCCCTTTTATCCTCCGGCAGCCTGGCCATTGCTTTTTTAAGCTGCTGAATTTGTTCTTTGGAATGCAGGTCAAAGTCTGCCTCCGTTTCATCCCTCAGCAAATCCCTGTATTCATCGACTGAAACATGCACCGGTTTATTCTTTTTCCGGTACTGATCGTGATGTACGTTCCGGGCAATGTGGAACATCCAGGATTTAAATTGACCGCCCTGAAATTGATTCCTGTACTTCAGAATGCGGTAAAAGACATTTTGTACCAGATCAGCACTCAGCTCTTTGTCCTGGGTCATTCCTTTGAAAAACCCAAATAGCATACCCTGGTATCGATCAAACAGGATACTCATCCGCTCCAGTTTGCCGCTCCGTACCTGGTACATCAACTCGTTATCCGTCTCTTCTATCACGTTAATTCATTAGGGAAACTGCTGAAATCTTAATTGGTTACACAGAAAATAAGTTTTTCAATTTAATCCATCTCAGAAAAACTGCTTTAAGCCTGATTTTCTGGGAGTTAGCCAAAGTTAAGGTCCTTACCCTTACCCTTACCCTTACCCTTACCCTTAACCTTAACCTTAACCTTAACCTTACCCTTAACCTTAACCTTACCCTTAACCTTACCCTTTGCCTTACCCTTTTATTGCCCTATTTTTGCGCCGTGCCATTCAAACTCACCTCCAAATACGAACCCACCGGCGATCAGCCCGAGGCTATCAGACAATTGGTCCGGGGAGTAAAGGA
>Ga0163153_10003506_pt1 | contig 20925 bp, 11 predicted proteins | sample OliLakLV19MP6IB1_FD_148629 | JGI IMG/M metagenome (GOLD analysis project Ga0163153, IMG submission 148629) | Freshwater microbial mat bacterial communities from Lake Vanda, McMurdo Dry Valleys, Antarctica - Oligotrophic Lake LV.19.MP6.IB-1 | ecosystem: Environmental > Aquatic > Freshwater >...
TTGGGCCGGCGCCACGTATTACTTCGTGCAGGTGAACGACCAACGAACCGCCGCGGTGTTATGGGACCTTTGCCGCGATCCGCGGGTGACGCCGGCCCAAGCCTTCGGAATGGTGCAGTCGTTTCAAAGGTCGTACTTGGGCGACAACTACCACGACGCCGACCGGGCGTCGCCCGCGGGCCGAAAGCGGTTGCTCGCCGAGGCTACGGAAAAGTTGCGGCGCGGCGGGCCGACGGAGCGGGCCATAGCCTTGGCGCTGCTTGCCGTTTCGCTTCGCGAGGACGGACTCGCCGCCGCGGCCGACGTTCTGAACGCCGACGTCGAATTGGATTCCGAACTGCGGCAGCTGGCTTTCCGCATCGTGCTCTTGGGGAGCGGCAAAGGCGAGGCCGACCGCGCGGCGATGTGGGCGCTGGAGAACGACGAGCCTGATTTTTATGCGCCGGCGTTGGCCCTGTTGGCGCGGGATTACGGTCATTTGACGTACTGGAAGGGGCACGGCTACTTCCTTTCCGATCTGCGCAATCACATTCCCTATAACTTGCGAGAAGAGCGGGCGACCTCGACAAACCCCTTTGATCCGACGGTGCCCGCCGGCTTGACGAGCGCCCACCTGCGACGGGCCGCCAAGAGCGTCGCTTCGCCGGATTCGGGGTACGTGCACTACTTCCGGATCCTGCTCGACGAATCCGAAGACGTCCGGCCGTTGGTCGTCCTGTGGGGAGAATCGCCCGACGACGCGACTGCACGCCGCTTGCTCGTCCGCGCGATCGCCTACCTGGACGATCCGGCGAATATTCCGATTCTGGAGCGGGTTTTCGCCCAGATGAAAGAAAACTCGAGCGAGAGGGGGGATTTTTATTGGACGATTCGCATCATGAACGGGCCGGAGATCCTGGCCTTGCGTAAGCGCATTCGCGACGAGGTCGGCATCGATCAGCTGCGCTAGGGGATGCGAAGAGGCTTTGTTTTTTCAACCGATTCGGAGATTGAAATATGTCGCCGCCGAATGCGTCGTTTCGACGCTTGTTTGCGCTGGTCGGGTTCGTCGTCGCGTCGTCGATCGGCTCCGCCGCTCACGGCCAGTTCGGCGGATCGCCGTTTGTGCAGGGGACGGGCACGGCCACGCTCGAGCGGATGCCCGAGGTGCTGCGGTTGCACGTGCAACTTTCCGGCAAAGGAAAATCGTTGAAGGAAGCGCTCGCCGCTTTGAAAGACCGGCGGGAAGCCGTGAAGGCCGTGCTGCCGACGTTGGGGGCGGCGGTCGACTCGATCAAGTTCGACGATCCGCAAGTGACGCGCGGCGAAGAACAGCAGAAGATGAACGAAATGTTGGCGCAGCGCATGGGACGTACCAAGCGGGCCACGCCGGGCGAAGCGGCGGCCTTGCCGACGACCGCGACCGCGGACCTCACGGCCGATTGGCCGATTCAGGCGGCCGACATCGAGCAGCTACTCGCCAAGGCCTTCGAACTGCAGGAAAAGATCAAGGCGGCCGATTTGGGAGGCACGAAGGAAGCGGCCAAGCTCTCGCCGGAAGAAGAAGAGCTGCAAGCCGAGATGCAGCAGATGATGAGTTCCAATCAGCAGGGGCCGTCGCCGGGCGAGCCGCAATTCACGTTCGTGCTGAAAGTCGCCCCCGACGACCAAGCGAAACTGACGGCCGACGCGTTTCAGAAAGCCAAGGCCGACGCCGAGCGCCTGGCCACGGCCGCCGGCGCGAAAATCGGCAAGCTGACCAGCTTGCAAAGCACCACCCAATCGGCCGACACGAGCGGGAGCTACGACAACTACGGCGGCAATCCGTACTACTACCAGATGATGCAGCGGCGGCAGATGCAGATGGCGGCCGGTGGCGGTGACGGGGAAACCGGCGACGAAGCGGTCGGCATGACGGCAGGCAAGGTGAAAATGACGGTGGTCGTCAACGCTTACTTCGGGTTGGAGTGAGTGAGGAATTCCGGCGGATTATTCGAGCTTTTGCCGCTCGTCGGCATTCGAAGGAATGCGCCCGCGGAATCGCCGGGGAGCCGAGCGTCCTCTACCGGGTGACGATCGCGAAGCCGGATCGTTGAGCGGAGGTCGTTGGACGGTTTGCTCGCCGGCCACAAGTTCCGCATGATAAGGGCTCGCCGACCCGAAGGCTTTTCGGTTAGTCTCATGGGCCGAATTCCAAATTTCGGTTCCCGAACTTCTCGAGTACCCGGCGCTATCAAATGGCGTCTTGGTACCGTCGCAGTTGGTTCATATTACGGACGAGATTGATGCTTCACCTTTTACATCTCACGAACGTCGGGCCTTCTGCCGAGATGATGCTTGAGTTGGCGCCTAGGCTCAATCTCATTACCGGGGACAACGGACTCGGTAAGAGTTTTCTACTCGATGTTGCTTGGTGGGCTTTAACGCGGCGTTGGCCGCAAGACATTAATTCCAAGCTCACTTCCGGTTACGCCGCACGTCCGAGCGACGTCAAGAAGTCCGCCACTATTGAATTCGCAGTAACGTCAAAAACCAAGGTTGTCAACTACACCAGCAGGTATGAACCGCGCGACGAGAGTTGGCTCGGAAAAGCCGGTCGGCCGTGGAATCCGGGTCTGGTAATTTATGCCCACGCCGACGGCAGCTTCTCCGTCTGGGATCCCGCGAGGAACTATTGGAAAAAACAGGGGAATCTCGACGTTCAGGAACGGCTTCCCGGATACGTCTTTTCACCGAAGGAGGTCTGGGACGGATTGAATGTCGACCTTAACGGGAAAGAGACTCCCGTTTGCAATGGGCTGCTTCTCGACTGGGCGACCTGGATTCGGGAGGGCGGAGATGACGCCAAGAACATGGAAGCGGTCTTGGCGGACTTATCGCCTTCGGATAGACCGGAGGATCGGCTGAAACCGGGCCCTCTTACGCGAATATCGATCGACTACGGACGCGACATTCCTTCGCTCAAGACCGGCTACGCGAATGCAGTTCCGATACTTCACGCGTCTGCGGGAATTCGACGAATCGTCGCGCTTGCTTACATGCTGCTTTGGTCGTGGAATGAACATCGGCTCGCCGCCAAGCAGCTTGGCGAGCGATTTACGACGCAGGTGGTTTTTCTAATAGACGAATTGGAAAGTCATCTTCATCCGCGCTGGCAAAGATCGATTTTGGGCTCGTTGCTGAAATTGGTCACGGTCTTGCACAAGTCCGCCAAGACTCAAATCATCGCCGCGACCCACTCGCCTATGGTCCTGGCCTCTGCGGAGCCGTTTTTCGACGCGGAAAAGGACGCTTGGTTCGATCTTGATATTGACGGGAAGGGCAAAGAAGCTCGCGTTGAATTGGTCAAGCGCAACTTCGTGCGGCGCGGGGACGTGTCCAAATGGCTCACGAGCGAAGCATTCGATTTGAAGGAACCGACCTCCTTGGAAGCTGAAGAAGCCATTACAAAAGCACTGGCGTTACTCAAGAAGTCCGTGCCTTCGAAGAAGGAGATCAACGAGGTTGACCAGATGCTCAAAGGCTCTCTCGGTGAGACTGATCGGTTTTGGGTGCGCTGGTCCGAATTTCGCCAGAAGTCGGGAGCGGCTCAATGATACGCGTTGAAAGTGCTAAGGAACCGGATGGCTTCAAAGTAGCCGTCCGCGAGCCCGGCCTTCGAGCGATTGCCGAGATGGTAGGCGAGAAGCCGCCGCGTCCTGCGGGCAAGCGCTTTGCGAAAATAGCCGAGCGACGTGAAGACATTTCGTCGAACAATTTCCCGTCCTACTGGACGGAGTCCCTCGCAGACCTGATGCGTTTATACCACCGAACGTGCGCCTACAGCTGCTTCCGAATTCACCCCGTGACGGGAGGACGTTCCGTTGACCACTTCGCGGCCAAATCCCGCAAATGGGATCAGGTTTACGAGTGGGAGAATTATCGACTGGCTTGCTCCCTTCTCAACGCCCGAAAGAAAGATTTCGGGGACGTCCTCGACCCTTTTGAGATCGCGGACGGCTGGTTTCAATTGGAGCTTGTTGGATTTCAAGTTCGACCGAATCCGGACTTGAATGAGAGCGTTCGCAACCGGATTCAGCGCACCATTGACCGCTTGGGGCTAAACGATTTTCGGACGGAAAGAGCTGAAGACGCCGAACGGTATTGGACTAAGGAGTATTCCCTGGCGACTCTTACGCGAGAGTCGCCCTTTGTGGCGATGGAACTTCGCCGTCAGGGCAGGCTCCTGGCGGGCGACGCGTAATCCGGCTTCCAAACTTCTTCCGTTCGCGTCAGGAATGTAACCCGACAAAGGACGTGCCGGTTTTGTTCGCCGTTGAATCGACCGAATCTCGGATTTGACGAACGGCCTCCGCCATTTCCGACGAGCGACATCCGGTCTATTTCGACGGCACCGCGCGAGATTGCAGGGTCCCCCCGGTCCGTCGTTCGCTTGTTGCCGAGAAGTGACCGCCTGGCGCGGCATTTGAGTTGGAAAGCGGCTGCGACGATGCGATCATAGGCGGCTATCCGCTCGCCCCACCGTAGGAGACTCCGATGACACGCCGCCGCGCCTCCGCCGTCGTTTTTGCTCTAAGCCTGATCGCCATTTTCGCGACCGGTCCCTTATGGGCACGCCCCGTCGCGGGCGACGATTGGCCGCAGTGGATGGGGCCGAATCGCGACGACGTTTGGGCGGAGACGGGAATTGTCGAGGCTTTTCCCGCGGATGGCCCGAAGGTTTTGTGGCGCAAGCCGGTGAACGGCGGGTTTGCCGGGCCGGCGGTCGCCGGCGGCAAGGTTTACGTCACCGATTATGAGAAGGCGTCGGGCGACGCTAAGCCGTCGCCCACCAATCGCAACAGCCTGGTGGGGAAAGAACGCGTGCTGTGTCTCGATGCGAAGACCGGCGAGGAACTTTGGAAGCACGAGTACGCTTGCGATTACACGATCGCGTATCCGGCCGGCCCGCGCTGCACGCCGACCGTGGACGGAGGGCGAGTGTATACGCTGGGGGCGATGGGGGATTTTTTGTGCTTGGATGCCGGCACGGGCAAGGTGGTGTGGAAGAAAAACCTGCCGCAGACCTACGGAGCGCAGGTGCCGCTCTGGGGTTACGCGTCGCATCCGTTGGTCTATAAAAACCTTGTGATCGCGACGGCCGGCGGCCCGGGGAGCGCGGTGATCGCGCTCGACAAGCTGACCGGCAACGAGGTCTGGAAGTCGCTCACTTCGCCGGAAATCGGCTATAGCCCGCCGACGTTGATCGAAGCCGGGGGCACGCTGCAACTGTTGATCTTCAACGGGAACGGACTGAACAGCCTGAATCCCGACACGGGAAGCGAGTTCTGGTCCGAGCCGTTAACGACCGGCCACTCCATGGCGATCATGGCGCCGCGAGTCGGCGGTGAATTCTTGTTCGCCGGCGGCCTCGGCCAGTCGCTCGGACTGAAGCTCGACCCGGCCAAGCCGGCGGTGACCAAGGCTTGGAAAGGTTCGCGCGATTTGGGATTGGGGCCGGTGAGCGGCACGCCGTTCGTCGAAAACGGCATCGCCTACGGGATCGACGGCAACGGATTGTTCCGCGCGATTCGAATGGCGACCGGCGAGCGGTTGTGGAGCACGGCCAAGCCGGTGAACGGCCAGGACGACACGCGACGGGGCCCGAACGAAGGGGCGGCGTTCGTCACGAAGAACGGCGACCGTTTTTTCATCTTCGGCGAGAACGGCGACCTGGTGATCGCCCGGCTTTCGGCCGAGAAGTACGACGAGGTGAGCCGGACGAAACTGCTGGAGCCGGTCGGCACGGGGCTGGGGCGCGCCATCGTTTGGAGCCATCCGGCCTACGCGATGAAATGCGTCTTCGCCCGCAACGACCAGGAAATCATCTGCGTCTCGCTGGCGAAGGAGTGACCTGTATCGATCCGCGCCGCCGAATAGCCGTCGGCCGACGCGCCACTTGGGGGTCGAGAGCTCGTACTTACTCACCTTCCTGCCTCGAGATCCGGCCGATGAAATTTGCTTGCCTCGCCCCGTTATTGATCGTCGTCGCTTTGTTCTGCCGCACCGCTGCGACGGCGGAGTTTACCGTCGTTAGTAACGGCGAATCTCGGGTCGCAATCCATGTCGACGCTCGGAACGCGAATCCGGAGGGCCGGGAGATTCTGCTCGACGCCGCACGATGGTTGGCCGAGGCGGTTCGGCAGTCGAGCGGCGCCGATCTGACGGTCGGCGAGGCGACCGCGGGCGACGACGCTCCCGCCGTGATTGTGGCCCGGGCCGACGCGCTGCCGGAGGTGGCGCGCGAAGCCGGTTTCCGGTCCGACGAATTCGACGCTTATGCCGTCGTCGTTCGACCGCGTCGCCTGTACCTGCTCGGACGGAGCGAAGCGGCCGTGCGGCATGCGGTGGCCGACGTTTTAAGCGGCTGGGGTTTTCGCTACTACGCTCCGTCGCCCCGCTGGCACGTCGTGCCTCGCGCCGCGGAACTTACCGTCGACGGCGTGCGTCTGGGCGCCCCGGCCATGCCCACGCGTAAGATTTGGTATGCCTACGGACACGCCGGCGCGGGCCTCGGCCGGCTTACCGACGACCATCGGCGATGGTCGATCGCCAATCGCTTGAGCGACGTCAATCTCACGCAGACCGGTCACAGCTACGGCAACATCATCCTGAGAAACCAGAAGGAGTTTGCCGAACATCCCGAGTACTACGCGCTGCTGCCCGACGCCCGGCGCGATAGCGAGCGCCCGGTCGCCGCGCGAAAGTTCTGCACGAGCAATCCAGGGCTGTTGGAATTGGTATCGGCGGACCGTTTGCGTTTGCTCGAAGAGCAAAAGCGAACCAACCCGGCGGCCTACATGGTGTCGGTCGATCCGTCCGACGGCGAAGGGACGTGCGGCTGCTCCGAGTGCGCCAAGCTCGGGACGCCGACCGACCGCGTGCTCAATCTGGCGAACCACGTCGCCCGGCGGCTGCGCGCGAAGCACCCCGAGGCGTGGGTCGGGCTGTACGCCTACAGCAGTCATCGTCTGCCGCCGACGATCGCCGTCGAGCCGAACGTTTACGTCCAGGTGGCGATGGGATTCAATCGCACGCAGTATACGTTGGCCGAACTCGTCGAGCTGTGGTCGAAGAAGGTCGGGGCGGTCGGATTGCGCGAGTACTACGGGGTCGAGGCTTGGGACTGGGGGCTCCCCGGCCGGATGCGGGGGAGCCGCGTCGAATATCATCGCCGCTGGATTCCGTACTTCGTCGAGCGCAACGTGAACGCCGTCAATGCCGAGACGAACTCCAACTGGGGCGGCCAGACGCTCGGCCACTATGTGGCCGCACAGCTCATGTGGAATCCGCGGGCCGACGTCGACGCGCTGGTCGACGAGTTCTTCCGTCTCTCGTTCGGCGAGGCGGCTCCGACGATGCGCCGTTTGTACGCGAAGTTCGACGCCGCGCCGCTCTTGCGTTCGGCCACGCTCTTGCCGATGTTCGACGATCTGGACGCCGCCTGGTCGCAAACCTCCGAGGCAGCCGTCCGGGGCCGGCTCGTCGATCTGACGGCGTACCTGGTCTACGCGTCGAAGTATCGCGACTTCGAACTGGTGCAAAGCCGGCAGTCGTCGCGAAACGACGCCTACTACGACGCGCTCCGTCCGCTGATGGAATACGCCTATCGGATTCGCGAGCGCGACTGCGTGCACTACTACGCCCTGGCTCGGCGGCTTTGCAACGGCCTGCCCGTGCAAGACGGCCGGCTCGATTTTTACCTGGCGAATCGCGACGCCAAGCCGGTCTGGATGACCGGCGACCCGTACTCCGATGACGAGCTGCGCTCTCTATTCGTCGATGTGCGGCGACGCTTGCAGGAAGACAAGGATCCGACGATCACGTTCTCGCGATATCTCGACCGGATTCCGGCGACGGGCGACGATGCCGGACCGAGCCGAATTCTCGGTTCCGATGAAACGTCGATAGCCCGATTTCGAAAGAACCTGCGGGGATATCTGCAAACGTCGACGAAGCAAACCGTGCGGCTCGGCGTCGCGGCGACCGGCCGGCCCGTCGTGGTGACGGCGTATGTTCGCGACGACGAGCCGCTCTACCGGCAAGAGATCCGTCCGCGAGCGCCAGGCGAGAAGGAAGCCGGCGACGCGGCCGATTCCGCCGCGTACCGATTCGACGACGTCGTGTTCGAGCTGCCGAAGGCCGGGGAGTATCGCCTGGAGATCGAAGGGGATTGCGCACTGCGCGTCCCCGACGAGGTGTCTTTCGTTTTCGAGGCTTCGCCGACCCGCCCGGCCTGGATCGACTACAGCGGTCCGCACTATTTTTACGTGCCGCGCGGTACGAAGGAGATTTACCTCGACGCCGACCCGAGGGTCGGCCTCGTCGCGCCGGGATCGAAAACCAAAATCGAAGTCGGTCCGTCCGATCGCGCGCCGGGCCGGTCTTACACGGTCGTGCCGGTGCCTGTCGGGGCCGACGGCCGGGTCTGGCATACGAGCCCCGATACCAGGGGAGCGGTGATGCTTCTCAACGTCCCGCCGCTACTGAGCTTCCATCGCGGTACGATCCTGGTCCCGCGGGAGGTGGTTGATCCGAACGAGGCGAACTCGAAGGCCGCCGATCCCAACGCCCGATAGACGACCTAGCGGCTCGACGGGAACTGGATCGCATTGTGACGCATGACGGGCGTGTATCGGCGGCGGCCGTCGTGCTCATTCCCGCCGGCGACGGTCATTCGGAGCGGTAAAATCAGCGGCCCGGAAGGCGCTAGTTTCCCTCGGCAGCCGGCTATAACGGGCCCGGTTCACCGACTACAATCCTAGGGATGTCGGCAGACCGAATGAACCCGGCGGAGCAAACGCGAAGTCGGCCCTGTTTCCGTAAGTACTTGGCCGCGGCTTCCGCCGGGCGCCTCGGGCTCATTCAGTGCGCAGTCGTCAATCAATTGCCGTCGCAGACCGCCTTTCCGGGATAGCTCCATCGCATCCCATTTTTCCCGTCAAGAATCACGCCGCCAGGAGAGACAGATGAGTCGTAAAACGCAACGTCGCGAGTTCCTTCAACGTACGTCGGCAATCGGCGCCTCGTTCTACCTCGGAGGGGCCGTCGATCTCCGCGGTGCGGAACGTTCGGCCAACGAGCAACTCAACGTGGCTTGCTTCGGCGTCGGCGGCAAAGGCGGCAGCGATTCGAACAACGCCTCGCAGTTCGGCAACGTCGTGGCCATCTGCGACGTCGATCGCAACACGTTGGAAAGCAAAGGGAAAGCGAAAGGCTTCGAGAACGCCGAAAAATTCACCGACTACCGCGAGCTGCTGGCCAAGTACGGCAAGAAGATCGACATCGCCACGATCAGCACGCCGGACCACATGCACGGCCCGATCACCTTGGCCTGCATGCGGTTGGGAATCAGCTGCTACACCCAAAAGCCGTTGACGCGAACCATTTACGAAGCGCGCAAGCTGGCCGAAGTCGCCAAAGAGACCGGCGTTTGCACGCAAATGGGCAACCAAGGAACGGCTCTCGATTCGTCGCGCGAAGCGATCGCCCAGATCAAGTCGGGCGTGTTGGGAACGCTCAAGGAAGTGTACGCCTGGTCGAATCGCCCGGTGTGGGCCCAGGGCCCCGGCCGGCGGATGACGATGGAGAAATTCTCCGCGCAAGCCAAGAAGGACGATCCCGAAAACGCTTCGAAGCTGATCGAGAAGAAGCAGGAAGAAATCGAAAAGGCGATGGTCCGCATCGATTGGAAAGCCTGGCTCGGCGTCGCGCCGCCGCGCGAGTATTGGCCCGGCCTGTACCACACGTTCCAACATCGGGGTTGGTGGGATTTCGGCACCGGGGCCCTGGGCGACATGGCCTGCCATCAGTTGACGGTTCCGTTCGCCTCCTGCGGACTGCGCGATCCGATCTCGGTCGTCGCCAAGAGCACGGGTCACGATTTCGACAGCTTCCCGGCCAGCTCGGTCATCAAATTCGAATTTCCCGAAACGTCCGAACGACCGGCGATCCCGTTCTGGTGGTTGGATCGCAAGGGGAACAAGCCCCCCATGGAAGTCTTTGAGAAGCACGGCGTCACGAAGGTCTCGGACAGCGGCGTGATGATCGTGGGCGAAAAGGGCGCCTTCTACAGCTCTGACGATTACTGCGGCAAGTACGAGCTGAAGGGGGTCGACAAGGTGACGGTTGATTTCGAAAAGGCCGAGAACAAGGGAAACAACGACCTGAACAACATGTACGAGTTGTTCCGGGCCAAACGGGCCAACGATCCGCTGATCTGCAAGTCGAACTTCATCGAGCGCGCCGGCCCGTTGACCGAGACCATTCTGCTGGGCAACCTGGCGGTGTGGGCCGCCGCCAAGGGCGGAAACGACGGCGCGATGGGCGAATGGGGCGAGAAGGTCGAGTGGGACGCCAAGAATCTCAAGGTCACCAACCTCGCGTCGCTCCACACGCCGCGCGTCGCCGACCTGATCAAGCCGGCGTACGCCGAAGGACACCGGCTCGACTAACCGGGCAGAGGGTATCGATCGACGACGTCGGGCGCACGCGCCGGCCGCGCGTGCGCCCGATGTTCGTAATAGGGGACGTCGACATTTGGTTCGTAGTTCTTGGTTCGTTGTTCTTCGTTATTCGATACTCTGACTCACTAAGTAAGGCTGCGGGCATGACCAGAATGCGTTGGAATCGGCATTGGTCGCGAAGCGTAGTCGTCGGCCTCACGGTCGGGCTGCTGGCGACGACGGGGTGCAATAAGTCGGAACCGGCCGGCGGCGCGAGCACCTCGGCCGGCGCGAGCACCTCGGGCGGCGCGGCGGCGACTCCCCCGTCCATCGCCCAATCGAGCGACGTCCAGGCGGCCAAGGCGCGGCTCGACGCCTTGGGATCGATCGCCAAATATGCGTACCAAGCGGGCGATCGGTTGACCGAAATCGTCATCGAAGACGGCTCGAATGTGACGGCCGACGATTTGGCGCTGTTCGGCAAGCTCGGTGATCTGGAAAAACTGCAGATCTTCAACTGCCGAACGCTGAACGACGAAATGGCCGCGAAGTTGAAACCATTGAAGGGCCTGACCGCCTTGGCGCTGACGAACTCCGTCATCGGCGACGCCACGGTGGAAATGATCGCTCGATCGTTTCCCCAGCTCACCGACCTCGATCTCTCGTCTAACACGAACATGACCAACGGCGTGGTCAAAATCCTCGGCGAATTGAAACAACTCCAGCGCCTGACCTTGCTGCAAAACCAGGTCAACGACATCGGCGCCCAACGGCTGGCCGCGTTGCAAGAACTGCGCGCGCTCGATCTGCGGGGCAATATGGAGGCGGGCGACATGGCCTTGGAGGTCGTCTCCGGACTTCCCAAGCTCGCGGCGTTCAAGCATCGCAGCACGGCCGTCACCGATTCGGGTCTCGAATATCTCGGTCGCAACCAGGCGCTCGAATCGCTGCTGCTGCAGGACTTCGTCATCACCGACCAATCGGGTCCGTACCTGGCCCAGCTCAAGAAGCTGTCGCAACTCGAGATCTTTCGCTGTCAGGGGTTCGGCTCCGAAGGGGTGTTGGCCCTCAAAGGCATGGGCCTGACCCGATTGACGCTCCGCGATCTGCCGAACGTCGACGATCGGGCGATGGAGGTTTGCGACGATCTGCCCCAATTGCGGCGACTTTACTTGCACGAACTCTCGAGTGTCGGCGACGCCGGACTCGAGCACCTCGCGGCCCTGAAGTCGCTGGAGTTGCTCGACATTTGGGCCGTACCGCAGATGACCGATGCCGCCGTCGACGTGATCGCGACCCTGCCGAACTTGAAGGAATTGTCGATTCGGGCGACCGACGTCACCGACCGGTCCGTCGAGAGGCTGTTGAAAATGCCGAACTTGCAAGCGTTGACGTTCAAGGAAAACGGCTCAGTCACCGACGCCGGGCTCCAAAAACTGGCCGCCAAGAAATGGACGAAATTGGACGTCGGCACGGCCGACTCCGGTGCCGGGGCCGCTCCGTAGCTTCTTCGCCGGAGAAAAACCGATTCGCCGAGGCCCGGCATCCTGCCGCCTGCGACGCGGGATCAAGTCGTCGGCTCCAGGCCGCGCATTGTGCCGGTGCTGGTGGCGAATTGTTCGGTTTCCAGGCCCGTTTGTTGGAGCATCGAGAGGTAGAGGTTCGGCAGCGGATAGTTGTTCTTGCGGTCGAACGCCAGGTGGCCGGCGTGGCGGAAGCCGCCGCCGGCGACGAGCACCGGCATATTGCGGTTGTCGTGGCTGGAGGCGTTGCCCAGGTTGCTCGTGAGCAATACCGACGTGCGGTCGAGCAACGTGCCGCCGTGGTCGCTTGCGGCGTCGAGCGAGCGGAGGAAGTCGCCCCAGGCTCGTACGATCTCGGTTTCGACCAACGCCAGTTGGGCGAGTTTTTCTTCGTCGAGCCCGTGGTGGCTCAGCGAGTGGTAACCTTCGTCGACCCCTTCGATCGGCACGACCCCGCCGCTGCCGCCGAGGTGAAAGCTGACGAAACGGGTGGAATCCGTGGCCAGCGCCAGCCGAATCATGTCGCTCATCAGCCGCTGGCGGCCGACGAAATCGTTCGGGTTGCCGATGTCGACCGGTTTCGTGACGTCGACCTGCGGCTTGGGCCGGCCGCTCCAGGCCTCGGCTTCGACGAGCCGCCGCTCCAGCTCGCGAACGCCGGTGAAGTAGGCGTCGAGCCGATCGCGGTCGCCGGCTCCGAGTTGCCGCTGGAGCGTGCGGGAGTCGTCGGCGACCAGGTCCATGATGCTGCGGCCCTCGCGGGCCCGCTGCGCTTGGACGGCCCGTTCTTTGACCGAATCGTTGACGAATAGCCGGGTGAATAGGCGGGCCGGCGACTCCTCGGCCGGGATCATCGAGCCGTTTTCGGTGTAAGACGGGCTGTTTGTGCCGGAGAGCCCGAGCACGAGCGAGGGGAAACGGGTTTGGTCGCCGAGGTGCTTGGCGAGGAGTTGATCGAGCGACACGGTGTTGCGCGTGGCGGCGGCTGAACTCATCGGTGCGGCGGTGAGCAAGCTCGCTTCCGCGCGGTGACCGCCGGCAACGCCGGGGTGCGAGGTGCCGGAGATCACCGTGAACTTGTCGCGGATGTCGGCGAGGCTTTTCGTGTAGAGCGAGGGAGCGCTATCGCGGCCCGCCGTTTTTGGCGCCAGGTTCTCCGCCACCAGGCCCAGGCCGAGCGTCATGCAGACGACGCGACGCGGCGGCTTGGCCGATTCGCCGGCGGCGAAGGCGCCGGACATCGCGCTGAGCCACGGCGTCGCCATGGCGACGCCGGCACCGCGAAGAACCGTGCGGCGCGATAGTTTGCGGCCGAAGTTGAAATGGATAGGGGTGTGCATTGGGGGTGGTGTTTCGTGTTTTGTGTTTTGTGTTTAGCTGATCGCTTTCGGTGACTCAGTGCCTGCGCCCGCGAACGGCGGGTCATCGCTCGGATTGCCGCAATACGGTGGCTACTCCGTTGCTCGCTCGACCCACCCTACTTCTTCAGAAACACCGGGCTCGTGACGACGGCCTCGATGATCGAGCGGAAGCCGTAGCCGGGCTCGGCAGCGGCCGCGACGATTCGCTCGACGTCGTCTCGGTCGGCGAAAGTGATCGGGGCTCCGGTGCCGTAGACCAGCAACTTTTCGGCGACGTTGGCGGCCAGCCGTTTGGGATCGGCCGCCAGGAACCGTCGGAACTCGTCGCCGTCGGCGAACGGCCGGCCGTCGGCCGTGATGTAGCCGGAGTCGATCACAGGGCCCGGCTTGCGGCTTTTACCGTCGAGCCGCGGGTAGTTGTTGCGCCATTGGCCGGCCGGATCGAAGTTTTCCAAGGCGAAACCCGGCGGATCGATCTTGCGATGGCAGACGGCGCACGACTCTTGCGAGCGGTGCTTGGCGAGTTGCTCGCGAATGGTCGTCGCGCCGCGAATATCGGGCTCGATGGCCGGGATGTTCGAGGGGGGCGGCGGAATCGGCACGCCGAGAACTCGTTCGGAGATCCAAACCCCGCGCACGATCGGCGAGGTGTTCGAGCCGTTGGCGGTGACCTTGAGGATCGCCCCTTGCGTGATCAGGCCGCCGCGGTTCGAGTCGGCCGTCAGTCGCACCCGCTTGAGCGGATCGTCGTGCACGCCGTCGATGCCGTAAAAGCGAGCGAGCCGGCTGTTGAGGTACGTGTGATCGGAACGCACCAGCCGTTCGACCGGCTGATTCTCCTCGAGCATTACTTCGAGGTAGGCGTGTGTTTCGGCGAGCATCGAGTTCTTGACGATCGAGTCGAAACGGGGGTAGAGCTTTCCGTCGGGCTCGGTGAAATCGATCAGGTTGAGATCGAGCCACTCGGCCGCGAAATCTTCGATGAATCGCCGGCCGCCCGCGTCGGCGAGTAGCCGACGGGTCTGAGCGCGCAGTACCTCCGGATCGCCGAGCCGGCCGTTGTCGGCCAGGCCGGCCAGTTCGGCGTCGGGCGGAGCGCCCGTGAGGAAGTAGCTCAACCGCGCGGCCACGGCGTGCGCGTCGAGCGGGCCGGGTGTTTCCGTAAGGTATAAGAACCGGGGGGAGCAGAGCACGGCCCGGTAGCCGACGCGGAGCGCCGAGGCGAAGCTTTCGCCCCGGTCGAGGGCTGCGATCGCCAAGTTGACGTATGGTTGCACCTGCCCGTTCGTGACGGGCCGACGGAACGCGCGGCGAGCCATGTCGCGCACGAGGCCGGCCAAATCGGCCTTGGCCGCCGCGGGAATCAGGCGTCCGGACGACTTGCGCGAGCCGGTCTCGTACCGCAGTTTGCCGATGAGTTTTTTCCGCAAATCGGCGTCGCTCGCATTGGGGTGGATGCGGTGCATGGCGAGGCCGTGAATGGCGATGCCCGGCACGTCTTGCGGTTCCCCTTCGCCGACGCCGACCTGGCCCCCTTGGAAGCGGGCCCGCTTCAGCATGATGTCGCCAGGGCGAATTTCCAGCATGTGCTTCTTCGGCAGCCAGGCGACGAACTCGATGGTCTTCGGCTGCTCGGCTGCCTCGAAGGCCGTGACGTAGGAGAGCAGCGGCGCACTCGAGACGCAGAGGCCCGTGTGGACGGTCGCCCAGACGCCGCCGGTCTCCGGCGGCTTTAGGGCGGAGATGGTGGCGGCGAAGCGATACCAGCCGTCTTCGGGCGCGGTGGTCGAGGGAAGGCGGCCGTAGAAAATCAGGCCTGACGACCAGGTGGCGGCCAAGCCGTCGCGCATTTCCGGCTCCCGGCAACGGACGCGCGGATTGCGCCGGACGATCTCCGCGGGCTGGAGGTCGAGTTCGTAGGCGTCGGCTTGCGAAAGAGAACGGCGGAACGCCTCGTCGAGCGCCAGATCGACGACCGCCAGGTGCCGCTCGAGTTGAAAGTGCGACATCGATTGGCCGTCGGCCACGGTCGTGAAGCCGGCAGAACGCATCTCTTCCGGCAATTCATTCGCCAGTGGAATATCGATGCCGAGCAAGGCGTGTAAGGAACGCTCGACTTCGCGACGAGTCAACCGACGGGCCCGCACGCGCCCCAGTTCGGCGTCGCGGGCGTGTTGAAACCGGCGGAGCCGGTCGCCGGTCGTACGGAGAAACTCTGCAACTTCGGCGGACTGCGGCTGGTCGGCGTCTTTCGGCGGCATCTCGCCTTCGTGAACGCGGTCGAAGATTCGAACCCACCGCTGTTCGACGGCGGGATCGGAGAGGTCGTCGCCGAGGGTGGTCAGATCGAGCCCCGCCTCGGCCTCATTGCCCGTATGGCAGCTCACACAGTGCTTCTCAAGAAACGAAGCGGCGGCCGATTCGGCGCAGGCCGCGCAAACGGCCACGTAGGTCGTCGCCATGACTGCAGCAAGCCGCAGGCGCGGAAGGTTCAAAAACGGGGTCATCGGAGCCGGCAGGCCAACGGGGGGGACGCAGTCGAGCTGCGCGAAGCGTGCGGGAACTCGACGCGCGAGGCGCCGAGACTATTCATTCTATCGAGCGGACGAGCGGTTTGACCGTCGGAAAAGGCCGCGTTGCGGGGCAAGTTGGATGCCGAAACTGCGTTTTGCCGTCACCGCCAGGATCATATTGGATGCTGCCGATGGGTTTCACTATACTACAAGTCTGCGACACCGCACGCGGAAGACCCGGCCGATTGGGCCGCGCGTTTTTTCCGGCCTGCCACCATCCCGCCTCGATCTCACGCAGCCAGGTATTTCCATGAACCCAATTGAGCTGAACCGACGGCAGGCCCTTATCGCGGCGGGCATGGGCGCGCTTTCGCTGGGGATGCCGGGAATGGTCATGGGGAGCGACAAGCTCAACGCCGGCGGCAAGGCGGTCCACGCCGAGAAGTCGTGCATCTTCGTATTGCTCTGCGGCGGACCGAGCCATATCGACACATGGGATATGAAGCCCGACGCGCCCACGTCGATCCGCGGGCCGTACGTGCCGATCGCCACCCGCGTGCCGGGGATGCGAATCAACGAGATGCACACCGAACTGGCGAAGGTGACCGACCAGTTCACGCTGATCAACTCGATGTCGCACCAGGGAGCGATCAGCAACCACTTCGATGCGATGCACAACCTCTTGAGCGGCCAATCGCAAGAGCGCGTCGCTCAAGGGGTGACCAACGATCAGCCGTACATCGGCTGCCACGTGGCGCGGGCCCGACCGAGTAAGCGGAACATCGTCTCCAACGCGTGGCTGATCAAGTGCGTCGGCCCGCCGGTGTTCTGTGCGCCAAACCTCGGCATCGGCGGCTACATCGGCTCGGCCTACGCGCCGGTGTTCGTCGGTGCGGCCGACAATCATCCGGCGATGGATAACTTCAAGCCGCCGGAGATCTACGACCCGGTCGACTCGAATCGGCTCGGCAAGCGACGTGGATTACTCTCGGATATCGAGAGCCAAGTCATGGCCAAAGACGCCAAGGGGACCGACTGGAACCAACTACGGGAGAAGGGCTACGACGCCCTGACGCGAAAAGAGGGACGCGAAGCGTTCGAACTGAATCGCGAGCCGGCCAAGGTACGCGATCGCTACGGCCGGCATCCGCTCGGACAGAACCTGCTCTTGGCCCGGCGGATGGTCGAAGCGGGCGTGCGGTTCGTCACGGTCAACGGCTGGGCCGGCCAGGCGCCGCACGATACGGCGGGCCCGCCGAGCAGCAGTTGGGATATGCACGGCGGCAACATGGGGATGGGCAACGCCTTCGGCAACGGCTCGTACGGCATGGGCTTCTGCCTGCCGCGGCTCGACCAGGCGCTCGCGGCGCTGATCTCCGATCTGAAGGATCGGGGCATGCTGAAGAACACGTTGTTGGTCGTGACGGGCGAGTTCGGCCGGACGCCGAACGTGCTGACGCAGACGCCTCCCGGACGGCAGCACTGGCCGAGTAGCTTCTCGTCGATCATGGCCGGGTGCGGCATCGGCGGCGGCCGGGTGTTCGGCAAGACGGACAAGAACGGGGCGTACGTCACCAACAATCCGATTCGTCCCGAGGAGTTCGCGGCGACGATCTACCACGCGCTCGACATTCCGCTGAACGAGCCGCAAAATAACAACGGCGTTTCGCGCCCGCTGACTACGGGCAGACCGGTGCTGGAGTTGTTCGGGTAGAGTCGATCAGACTCGCCAGCCGTCGCGGTTTTCGCGTTTCACCAAGCGGTTCAGGTCGGTGAGGTTGGTGACCTTCATTCCCGGGCCGTCCCACGCGATCGGATTGCCGACGCCGGCGCGTTGGGCCAGGTTGCCCAGCAGGGTGAACTCGGTGAGGCGGGCCGAGTAGTCGAAGCCGGCCGCCGTATCGGCTCGGCCTTCGCGGACGGCGCTCAAGAAGTCGCTCGCCGCGCTTGCGACGCGCGGCAGCACTTTGGGCGGGCTCGGCGTGTCGCGCATTTGGTCGTGGTCGACGATGCGGACGTCGCCGCCGTAGCAGGAAGTGTAGAGAATGCCTTTCTCGCCGACGTAGAGCGTGCCGTTGGAATCGAACTTGTCTTTCGGGTACTTGCGTTTCAACTCGGCCAGCAGGGGGGGCAGGTTCGGCGTGCCGCGCGGGCCCGCGGGGGCGGCCTTGTTGGCGTCGCCCGTATCGCCTTCGCCGAACCGACCGTCGTACCAATAAACTTTGACGGCGGGCATTTCCGCGCGGGCGGGAAAATCCCAGCGGATGCGGGTGCCGGTGGGAAGTCGCTCGTCGCTACCGCCGGAAGCTTGTTCGACTTCGATTTGCGTGGGATGCTCGAGCTTCAGGGCCCAGTAGACGCCGTCGAGCACGTGGCAGCCCATGTTGCCGAGCGACCCGTTGCCGAAGTCGTACCAGCCGTGCCACTCGTGCCGGTGGAGATCGACGTGATAGTCGCGGAAAGGGGCCGGGCCGATCCAGCTATCCCAGTTGAGGCCGGCGGGAACTTCGAGCTTCGGCGGCCGCGGCCCAATGCCGCCGTTGGCGCGGTTCGACCAACTGTGCGTTTCGATGATCGGCCCGACGGCCCCGGCCCAGACGTATTCGCAGAGTCGGCGATAGCCTTCGGCGCAGTGGCCTTGGTTGCCCATTTGCGTGGCGACTTTGTACCTGGCGGCCGCGGCCGCCATCGTGCGAGCCTCGTCGACCGAGTGGCAAAGCGGCTTCTCGCAGTAGACGCCTTTGCCCAATTGCATGGCGAGCAGAGAGGGGAGGGCATGCTGATGATTGGGAGTGGCGATGAAGACGGCGTCGATCTCTTTCGACATTTTGTCGAACAGCGTCCGGTAGTCGGTGAAGACCTGAACTTTGTCCGGATCGGTGTTCTTGCTTTTGACGAGAGCCCGGGCCGAGTCGAGCCGTTTTTCGTCGGCGTCGACCAGGGCGACCAGGTTCTGGCCGAGGGCCGTACCAATGTGCGACGTGCCGCGGCCGCCGCAGCCGATGACGACGCAATTCACCTTTCGTTCCGATGCGGCCGCGCGGGCCGAACGGGGCAGGGGGAGACGCGAGGCGGCCGCCAGGCCGGCGGCGGCAACGGCCGATTGTTGTAAGAACGAACGACGGTTATTGCGGGCGGGCATGCGAGCCTCGGATCAAGAGAAGTTAAGGTGGAATCCAGGGCGGCGTAGGTGGCCCCGCTCGAACGGTTTAACGTACGGGCAAATCATCGGATTGCCAACCGGTGATGCGACCTTGGCGGCCGTAGCGAGGCTTGTCGCCGGCGTGAGGGAGGGCGCCGATGTCGGGCCGGTCGGTTCCCTGGGGCCGCAACGGATCTTGGAGTTCAGCCGGCAGTACGATTCCGTGGTTCCGCGCCGGGCTGTCTTCGCGGAGCCGGAAATCGCACACGCCGTCGGCCTCGCGATGGAACTCGACGAATCGCGGATCGGCGACCAGCGAGTTGGCTTCCCAGGTCGGAGATTGCTCGGTTTTGTTGTGGAGCGAGGCGGGGAACTCACGGATGAATTTCAAGAAGTCGTCGGCGAGCGGCTTTTCGCCGGCCGACCAGTGCAGGTTGCCGTCGATTTGCACGTCGTGCAAGTGAAAACGGGGACCTAGCGCCGCCCGGGGCGTGTAGCAGCCGTCGAGATAGACCATCAGGTTGTTGAACACGCGGCGCTTCGTCTTTTCGGTGGTGCCCATGAGCAGATGTTGGTCCCAGGCGTTGTTCTTGCTGGGGGCGACCAGCGTGTTTTGATAGAAGTGCAACGACTCGATGCCGAGCAGTTCGGTGCCGTGGGTCAGGAATACGTTGAAGGCTCCCAGGGTTCCGTCGGGCGTTTTCGGGTTGGGACGGTTGAGGGGGATGCCGCGCCGCATGTCGACGACGTTGCGATAGAGATAGATCGAGCCGTTCGGTCCGCCGCGTTTATTGCAGCCGATGGCCGAGAGCGTTTTCGTGATCAGGTTCTGGTAGACGTGGACGTCGTCGTTGAAGTACGGCGACGGGGCGCTCAGGTAGATTCCGTCGTCTTGAATGTTGTCGACCCAATTGTGATGGAAGCGAATGTGACGACCGCTGACGTAGTAGCCGTCGTGGGCGTCGGTGAACTCGCTGTGCGAGACTTCCCAATCGTGGTTGTAGGGATAATGGAATACTTCGAACTCGTAACTCCCCTCGGTGACGACGAGCGCGTGCGTCGGCAGGCGGGCGATGTTGCGGCGGTTGACGGTTTCCGCCGTCGGAACGTAAGGATCGTAGGCGTCGGGCGAGTAGGTGTAGAGGCTGTTTTCATTTCGCCAGGCCCAGGGAGGAATGATGCCTCGCACGGCCGAGTCGACCATTCGAAGCGGGCCGGTGCTGCGGGCCCGGATGCCATAGGTGCCGGCGAGGATCACGCAGTTGTCGAAGTCCAAATCGACGCCGAACTGCAGGACCACGGAATTGAAGCCGCCGCCGCGGATGAACAAGTCTTGGAAGCGAACGTGCATCCCCTGGTCGACGAAGAGCGGCTCGGAATTGAACGGGGCGATTACGAGCGGCAGCTTGCGGGGATCGGTTTCGCCGGTGTAGTTCGGAATACTTTGCGTCGCCGCGGCGGTCGGGGCGGGATTGTGCGTGTGGGCGAGACGAACATGGATGCGGCCGCTCGGCTTGTCGTACCAGAGGCCCGGCCCGCAGTAGACGGGGAGGACCATCTGTTTTTTTTCGGGATCGTCGATCCATTGCTCGTTGTCGGCCCGCAGGTCTTCGACGTGCCAATAGGTTTGCAGGCCGATGTTCGAATCGCCCAGTGCACCGACGACGTCGCGGACGTTCTTGTAGGTTTTGGTCGAGCGATACTCTCCGGCCGCGCCTCCGGCGGCGGCCGGCACCGGTTCCCAGGCTGACTGCGGATCGCGTTGGAACTCCGGATATCCGCCGTCGAGCACGGCCAACTCGCCGGGATAGGAGCGGATGGTGATCGGTTTTTCTTGGGTGCCGGCGACGGCACAGTAGACGTTTTCAAAGTACGAGCCGCCGCGCAGATAGAGGGTGTCGCCGGCGTCGAGTTGCGGCAGCC
>Ga0163153_10003507_pt1 | contig 20919 bp, 10 predicted proteins | sample OliLakLV19MP6IB1_FD_148629 | JGI IMG/M metagenome (GOLD analysis project Ga0163153, IMG submission 148629) | Freshwater microbial mat bacterial communities from Lake Vanda, McMurdo Dry Valleys, Antarctica - Oligotrophic Lake LV.19.MP6.IB-1 | ecosystem: Environmental > Aquatic > Freshwater >...
CGATGATGGGCGGCGCGGCTGGCGGGTCCAGTAAAATTCCCTTTTTGAGGTTACGGGACCCGCCAGCCACCGCGGCCCATCCGGCCAACAGAATCGTGCTTCGCATCTCCAACATCACCCTGCGCCGCGGCGTGCGCGCGCTGCTCGAAGACGCCTCGATGAACGTCCACCCCGGCCAGAAGGTCGGGCTGGTGGGCCCCAACGGCAGCGGCAAGTCGAGCCTTTTTGCCCTCATCCGCAACGAGCTGCACGCGGACACGGGCGAGGTCTCGCTGCCGCCGCGCTGGGTGCTCTCGCACGTGGCTCAGGAAACGCCCGCAGTCGAACGCGCGGCGCTCGAGTTCGTGATGGACGGCGACGTGGAGCTGCGCGAGCTCGAGCACGCGATGGCGCAGGCCGACGAGGGCCACCTTGCCGACCTGCACGCGCGCTACGACGAGATCGGGGGCTACCAGGCGCGCTCGCGTGCCCAGACGCTGCTGGCGGGCCTGGGCTTCGACGAGGCGGCGCAGGCGCGCAACGTGGCGCAGTTCTCCGGCGGCTGGCGCATGCGCCTGAACCTGGCGCGCGCGCTCATGTGCCGCGCGGACCTGCTGCTGCTCGACGAACCCACCAACCACCTCGACCTCGACGCGGTGATGTGGCTGGAGGATTGGCTGCGCGCCTTCCCCGGTGCGGTGGTGCTGATCACCCACGACCGCGAGTTCCTCGATGCCGTGGCCACGGAAATCGTGCACGTCGAGAACAACCGGCTCAACGCCTACGCCGGCAACTACAGCGCCTTCGAGACGCAACGCGCCGCGCGCCTGTCGATGCAGCAGGCGACCTTCGAGAAGCAGAAACGCACCATCGAGCACCTCGAATCGTTCATCCGCCGCTTCCGCGCCAAGGCCACCAAGGCGAGCCAGGCCCAGAGCCGCATCAAGGCGCTGGAGAAGATGGAGCGCATCGCGGCGGCGCACGTCGATTCCCCTTTCACGTTCGGCTTCCGTGCCCCGATCGAGAAGCCGCGGCAGCTGTTTCGCCTCGAGGAGGCCACGCTCGGCTACCCCGGCACGCCGATCCTGGCGGGTGTCGAATGGAGCGTGCTGCCGGGTGATGCCATCGGCCTGCTCGGCCCCAACGGCGCGGGCAAGTCGACGCTGCTGAAGTCCATCGTCGGCGACCTCGACCTGCTGGGCGGAGAGCTGCACCGCGCCCAGGGACTGCGCATCGGCTACTTCGCGCAGCACCAGGTCGACCAGCTGCGGGTGGACGAATCCTCGCTGTGGCACATGGAAAAGCTGGCGCCGGGCGAGCGCGAACAGGTGTTGCGCGATTTCCTCGGCGGCTTCGACTTCCGCGGCGACCAGGTCAACCAGAAGGTGGCGAGTTTTTCGGGCGGCGAGAAGGCGCGCCTGGCCCTGGCGCTCATCGTGTGGCAGCGCCCCAACCTCCTGCTGCTCGACGAGCCCACAAACCACCTCGACATGGACATGCGCGAGGCGCTGGCCGAGGCGCTTACCGCCTTCGAAGGCGCCCTCATCGTGGTGGCGCACGACCGCCACCTCCTTTCGGCGACCACCGACCAGTGGATGCTGGTGGCCGACGGGAGGGTGGCGCCCTTCGAGGGCGGCCTCGACGATTACAAGCAGTGGGCGCGCGAATTCCACGCGCGCGGCGCGAAGCGCGAAGAGCGCGCCGATTTTGTCAGCCGCAAGGACGAACGCCGTGCCGAAGCCGCGGCGCGCCAGCGCGAGGCCCAGGCGCGCAAGCCGTTCGAGAAGCGCCTCGCGGCCATCGAGAACGAGCTTGCGGCGCTGGCCGGGGAGTCGAAGTCGGACGAGGAATGGCTCGCCACCGCCGAGGCCTACGAGGAGGGCAACCGCGAAAGGATGCAGGACGCCCTTCGCCGCCGCGGCGAGGCCGCCGCGCGCATCGCCGCGCTCGAGGACGACTGGCTCTGGATCCAGGCCGAGATGGAGAAGGCGCTCGTCGAGCCGACCTGAATCGGCCGGTTACGGGGTAGGCGTGTAGGCCATCATGCCGGGAGAGGCCGAAAAACGAGAACGCTCATGCGGGACTGACCATGGCAACCGTGATCCAGGTGAAGGTCAGGCCCAACGCGCGGGTGAGCTCGCTCGTGCAATCCGCCGACGGGACATGGGTGGCGCAGATCAAGTCCCCGCCGGTCGACGGCAAGGCCAACCGGGAGCTGGTCGAGCTCGTCGCGCGGCACTTCGGGTGCGCCCGGGCGGCGGTCTCGATCAAAAGCGGCGCCAGCGGGCGCCTGAAGCTCGTGAAGGTCGCCGCGCCTAACGCGGGGTGAGCTGCGCCGGGTCGTAGAAGAACTGCTCCTCCACGATCCGCTCGCCATCCCAGCACTGGTACGCGAGCTCCTCGATGCGCGTGGACTTCCCGTCTTTCCACGCGAAGCGGAAGACCCAGCGGATGACCACGATGTTGCCGTTCACCAGCACCGGGCGAACACATCGGGAGTCCACCAATTGCGCCCTCGCCAGCGCGGCGCGCTCGTTGGCCACCAGGGTGTCACGGCCGATGCGGACGGCGCCGTGGTTTTCCCGCATCGACGCGGTTTCGCCGTAGAACTCCTGGATCGCTTCCACATGGGCGTTTTCCTCCACGCGGGTGATGAAGCGCTCGAGTGTCTCCGGACTCGGCATTTCAGTGGCGGCGGTGGCACGCGTCCGCGTGGTCGCGCTGCAGCGCCTCGAGTGCGCCCGGCCGGCCGTGGTCGACGGTGGGGCCCGAGGTGCGGCTGGAGGCGAGGACCTGTCCCGGGAACGTGCTGGCGGAAGCGGCGCCTGCAGGAAACACGGATGCAGCGAGAACTACATGGGCATTTCGCATGTTGACCTCCTGATCACCAGACCGTGAACACCCTCACCGAGCCTGCGGCCACCACAGCTCCTCGGTTTGACCGGCAGCCGCATTCTTGCCCCTCACCCGCCCGCGGTCAAACCGACGCCTCAGAGGCTGAGCACCGCCACCGGGAATGTGCGCAGCAATTCGCCGATCGCCAGGCCGCCTTCCGCAACACGGTGCTCGTGTCCCGAAAGGATGTCGCGCAGCACCGTGCCTTCCTTGAAGAAGGGCAGCGCCAGGCGGGTATCGCCCCAGACGTCCGGCCCACACGGCAGGTTGCCCGGCGTGATACCGAGCCCGCCGATGAGGCGCGGGGCCACGGTCACGATCGCTTCGCCGCAGTGGCGCCGGGCAAAGGCGACAAGGTTCTTCGCGCGCGACCCCGACGGATGGACCGCGGTGTAGCCGCCGTGCAGGAAAAGCGGTTCGTGTGCCTTGCGAAGCTGCAAGAGCTTCCAGGTCACGTAGAGCTTGGCGCGCCCGTCGGGCACGTTCGAGAGCAGGTCGCGCAGGAGTTCGTCGGAAGGCGCGCCGGCCGACTCGAGCGCGGCCAGCATCGCGCGCCTGCGCCCGTAGTCCACGGGGCGGCGGTTGTCGGGGTCCACCAGCGAGAAGTCCCAGGTCTCGTTGCCCTGGTAGATGTCGGGCACGCCGGGCGAGGTGAATTTCACCGCCGCCATCGATAGCCCATTGAGATAACCGATCCAGGCCACCGGGGCGGCCGAGGCCCGCAGGTCCTCCAGGAAGGCGTTGCCGGCGCGTTCCTCGAGCAGGGCGCGGACAAATCGGGATGTCGCCTCTTCATACGGCTCGTTGACGTTCGCCCAGCTGGTGTGTTGCTTGGCCTCGCGCGCGGCTTTCTGCATGTAGGCGACGATGCGTTGCGCATAGGATTCGAGGCTCGCGTCACCGGGGAAACTTCCCAGCAGTGTCTGGTAGAGCAGGTACTCGTCGTTGAGCGAGGGCGCCGGCGCGCCGTCCACCTCCACCTTGCGCGACAGGTTCATGCGGCTCCACTTGCGCAGCTGCAGGCGCCACTGGGGCACCTTCTCCGAGATCACGTCGATACGCGCGCGCACGTCCTCGCTGCGCTTGTTGTCGTGTGTGGAGGTCGCGAGCATGGTGTGTGGCCAGTGGCGCGCGCGGTGCGAGCTGGCGCGGTGGAAGCGCGCCGGCGGGAAGCCGAACTCCGACGGATCGCCGCCCACGTCGTTGAGCGAGAGCAGGCGGTTGTAGACATAGAACGTCGTGTCCTCGACTCCCTTGGCCATCACCGGCGAGGTGAGCTGCTGGAACCTGCGCGCGAACTGCCGGACGGTGGCCGCGAGCGCGGGCGAACCCGTAGGCAGCTCGCAGGTGAGCGCATCGCGCAGGAAGTCGAACACGCTCACGTCGGCCGCGCGGCTGTCGGCGCGCGCGCGCTGGATCGCCCAGTCGATGTAGCGCCGGTCCACGGGCCCCACGTGGTCGTCGATGTAGGTGCGGTAGACCGGGAAGGCCGCGATCACGTCGGCCAGGCCCTCGCGCAGCGTGGTGAAGGTGAAGTCGCGCGTGTTGCGGTCGGCGCGCGAGATGCGCGCCAGGCGCGAGGTCAACATCGTCAGCTCGCTGGCGAGCGCGGTGCGCAGCACCTGGCGCTTGTTGCGCCGCGCCAGCTCCTCGAACGAGGTCTCGGTCCGGATGAAGCCGTGATAGGCGCGCGTGAGGCGCGCTCGCGCGGACGGATCGACGAACAGCCCGTTCACCACGTTGGCGAAGCGGTAGCCGGTGGTCCCGTGCACCGCCCACTCCTCGGGCAGGTTCTCGAACGGCGCCACGATCTTCTCCACCACCACGTAGGTGGGCTTGCCGCAGCCCTCCTGCAGGCGCTGGAAATATTCGCGCGGGTCGTAGAGCCCGTCGGGGTGGTCGATGCGCAGCGCGTCCACGGCGCCCTCGCGCACCAGCTTGAGGATCATGCGGTGCGTCACGTCGAATACCGCCCGGTTCTCCTGGCGCAGCGCGGCGAGGTCGTTGATGTCGAAGAAGCGCCGGTAGTTGATCTCGTCCTGCGCCACGCGCCAGAAGGCGAGCCGGTAGGGCTGGCGCTCCAGCAGGTCGTGCAGCTCGTCGAAGCTCGCCGGGTCGCCGGGCTCGCCGTTGAGCGCGGCGAGCGCGCGTGCCAGCGCCTGCACAACCGCGGGCTGCAGGCGCGCAAGGCAGGCGAGCCGCGCCTTGAGAACCTCCTTGTTGAGGTTGCGTTCGTCCATGCGCGCGCGCGTGGTGTCCTCGCGCCGAGGCAGGCGGGCGAAGGCCTCCATCAGCGCGCGCAGCGCCTGGTGCCCCAGGTCCGGGCCCGCGGCCTCCAGCGCGCGCACCGCGGGCGCCAGGATGCGCGGATAGAGCTGCGGGTCGATTGGCAGCCGGTGCTCGAAATAGCGCACCGCAAACGCTCCGCCGTCCTTTTCGAAGCCGAGCTTGAGCCTGCCGCCGGATAGCTCCACGCCGTAGTGGTCGCCCAGCACCGGCAGCAGCACGCGGTTGGCCAGGTGCTCCGAGGGCGGGCGCCAGTCGATGTCGAAGAACTCGGCGAGGGTCGAGGCGGGGCCGTTTTCCAGCAGGTCCTGCCACCAGTCGTTGTCGGCGCCGAGCACCCCCATGTGGTTGGGCACGATGTCCATCATCTGCGCCAGGCCGTGACGCTTGGTCTGCGCGACAAACGCATCGAAGTCCGCGGCGGTGCCGATCTCGGGGTTGATCTCGTCGTGGTCGACGATGTCGTAGCCGTGCGTGCTGCCGGGGCGCGCGCGCAGGTACGGCGAGCAGTAGACGTGGCTCACGCCCAGCGCGGCGAGGTAGGGGATGAGCGCGGTTGCATCCCTGAACGTGAACTTGCCGTGCAGCTGCAGGCGATAGGTGGCGCGCGGGATGGGTGCGGCGCCGATCCCCGCCGGCACCTCGCGGCGCGCGCGCCGGGCCCCGCGTGTTTCGGCCAGCAGGCGCGCCACATTGCGCAGGCGTTCGTCGCGCCCCCATGCCTCGACCGGCAGCGGCAGCTTGCGCCGCCAGTTGGGGTGTTCGTCGACGGTGCCCGGCAGGTTCGGCTGTTCGGCCACGCCGAGCACGTCTTCCATCTGCGCCACCATCACGCTCGAAGGCGCGCGCGCGGCAAACGTGTGCACCGCGTCGATCAATTCGGGCGTCGCCTTGCCCAGGGGCGGGGTGGATGCATCCACCAGGCCTTCGGCGGCCAACGCCTCGACCAGCGCGCGCCTTGCCGCGGCGCGCTCATGGCATTCGCGCGCCAGGCCCTTCGCGTCGAACTGGCCGAGCGCGGCACGGGTCCGCAGGTCTTCTTCCTGCCACCAGCCGGTGAAGGTCGCCAGGTCGTGGGTGCCCCAGGCCACGATCGCCCGGCGCGGGTATTCGCCCGGCGCCCTGAAGCGCGCGCCCTCGCGTTCGAACATGAGCAGGCGATACGAAAGGATCTCGGCCTGCGCCAGTTGCCCGCGCAGCTCGTCGGAGACGGTGCCGAGGTCCTCGCCGATCACCAGGCAGCGGCTGCGGTGGCTTTCGAGCGCCACGATGCCGAGCAGGTCGTTGACGGGGTACTTCACGTAGGCGCCCTGGTCCGCGCCCTTGCCGGCGGGAACCCACCACAGCCGCGCCAGGCCCATCACGTGGTCGATGCGCAGCGCCCCGGCGCGCGCCATGTTCGCGCGCAGCGTGGCGATGAACGGCGCGTAGGCGCTCTCGCGCAGCCGGCGCGGCGAAAGCGGCGGCAGGCCCCAGTCCTGGCCCGCGCGGTTGAACTCGTCGGGCGGCGCGCCCACGTGCACGCCGAGAGCGTAGAGCCGCTGGTTGGCCCACGCCTCCGAGCCGTCGGGGGCGATGGAGATCGCCAGGTCGGCGTAGAGGCCGATGGCCATGCCCATCTCGCGGCAGCGTGCCTGCACCGCGCCCAGCTGCAGGTCCGCGATCCATTGCAGGTATTCGTGCAGGCCGACGCGCTCCGGGTTGTCCTCGAGGAAGCGCCGCGCGGCCTCGCCTTCGGGATCGTGGTATTCGGGCGGCCATTGCTGCCACTTCGCGTCGTGGAATTCGCCCAGCGCCTCGTGCAGCGCATGGCGGCGCAGCTGGCCGGCGCGCGCCTCGCGGAATTGCGAGAAGGCGCGGGCGCGCGGGGTGGCGGCGGCCAGGTGGCGGGTGCGGAAGTTTTCGTACATCTTCCCGAACATCTCGCGCAGCGCCGCCGCGACGCCGGCATAGTTGATTGCGGGCGCGTCGCGTAAGGGTTGCGTCTGCCTTCGCCAGCGTGCGTGCAGCTGCCGGTCCGCTGCCGCGAGCTCGATGAAATCGGCGCTCGCCTCGACGTCGATGTACATCGGGTTGAAGAAGATCCGGCTCGACGGGCTGTACGGGCTTCCGGTGCCGGGATCGCGCAGCGAAAGCGCGTGCAGCGGGTTCGTGCCGACGATCGCGGCGCCGCGGCCGCCCCAGGCCTCGACGCACACCCGCAGGTCGCTGAAATCGCCGATTCCCGCGTTGCGCGCGCTGCGCAGCCCGTAGAGCTGCACCGTCGTGCCCCAGGTGCGCGCGCCGGCCGCAATCCCCGCCGGCACGTAGCAATGGGCCGGCACCACCGCCACCATCCCGGAGCCCAGGATCGTGTCGCCCTCGAGCAGTGTCACGCGGTGATAACCCTCCGGCAGGTCGGCGGGCAGCGGCAGGTACATCGCGCTCGCGCGCAGGTGGTCGCGCGCGTAGTCCTCGATGCGCGCCAGGCGCACGGGGCTGAAGGCCTGCTCGCGGATGTCGCCGCTTTCCGCGGTCACGCGCCATGCCAGCGGCCGCGAAAGCGACGCTTCGGGCAGCTGGATGCGCGTGCCGCGACCGAGCTCGGCGACGCGCAGCACCGTCATCGGCGCCAGCACCTGCGCCCACGCCGCATGTTCGTCGGCCGCGAGCGTCACCCCCACCAACTGCGGATCACCCGCGTCGACACCCATCGCCGCGAGCAGCGCGCGCACGGTCTCGTCGGAGGTCGCGCGCCAGGTGCCCCAGACGTCGTGGTATCCGGGCTCGATCCCGTAGCGGCGCGCCAGGCGCTCCAGTGCCTCATCCATCATGCCGCCTCGAGTGTCCAGGCGCCGCTCCAGCCGGCCATGGAATCGGCCTGCGGCGTGCCGCCTTCGAAATGCAGCAACGTGCCGGCAGCCGCCTTCATCAGCACCGGACGGGCGCCGAAGTTCGCGCGCAGGTGCAGGCGCGATCCGTCGCCCAGCTTCCAGTCGATCGCGACGCCGGTTTCGCCGGTGACGGAGAAGGAGCCGTGCGCGCCCCTGGCGATGCGCGGCACGATCGAACGCGCGCGCAGGCCGAGCAGCGCGCGATGGTGCTCGAGCCAGGCGGCGTTTTCGCGCGCCCCGAGCTGTTCCCAGTCGAGTTTCGAATCGAGGAAGGTGCCCGGGTCGTTGGGATCCGGGATCATTTCCGTGGAGCCGGCGTCGGCGAAACGCGCGAAGGCGGCGAACTCGCGCCGGCGGCCATCGCGCACGGCGCGCGCCAGGTCCCCCTTGAAATCGCAGAAGTAGAGGAACGGCGTATTCGCGCCGAACTCCTCGCCCATGAACAGCAGCGGCACCGACGGCGCCAGCAGCAGCGTGGCGCAGGCGAGCCGCAGCGCCCTCGGTGGGGCCAGCGTCACCAGCCGTTCACCCATGGCGCGGTTGCCGACCTGGTCGTGGTTCTGCAGGAAGGGCACAAACGCCTCGAGCGGCAGGTGGCTGGACGATTCCCCGCGCGCCTGGCCGTCGCGATGCGGCGACGGTTCGCCCTGGTAGGAAAAACCCTCGGCGAGCGTGCGCGCCAGGTGCCATGCGGGCCGGTCCGCGTAGTCGCGGTAGTAGCCGTCGCTTTCGCCGGTGAGCAGCAGGTGGAAGGCGTGGTGGGCATCGTCGTTCCACTGCGCCGTGGCACGCGGCGGGTCGGCCCGCGCCAGCAGGCGCGCGCTGTTGGCGTCGTTCTCGAGCACGATGTGGACGTGGCGTTCGCGTCCGGGGCCCTGCGCGAGCGCCTGCGCGATCTCGCTGACGATGTGGGTGGGCGAATCGTCGGCGATGGCGTGGATCGCATCCATGCGCAGGCCATCGAAGCGGTACTCCTCGATCCAGTAGAGCGCGTTGTGGATGAAGAAGTCGCGCACGGTGCGCGAGTGATCACCGTCGAAGTTGATCGCGGCGCCCCACGGCGTCCGGTGCGCGGCGTTGAAGAACTGGGGCGCGTACAGCGACAGGTAGTTTCCCTCCGGCCCGAAATGGTTGTAGACCACGTCGAGCAGCACCATCAGTCCGCGCCGGTGCGCCGCGTCCACGAAGCGCTTGAGGTCGTCGGGCCGCCCATAGGCCGCGTCGGGCGCAAACGGCAACACCCCGTCGTAACCCCAGTTGCGCGTGCCGACGAAATCGGCCAGCGGCAGCAGCTCGATCGCGGTGATGCCGGTCTGCACCAGGTGGTCGAGCTTGCCGGTGGCCGCTGCGTAGGTCCCTTCGGGCGTGAAGGCGCCCACGTGGATCTCGTAGACCACGGCCTCGTGCCACGGCCGGCCGCGCCAGTGCGCGTCCTGCCAATCGTAGGCGAGCGGGTCGACGATGGCGCTGGGCGAGTTGGCATCCCACGGGTTGTAGCGCGAAGCCGGGTCCGGCACCAGCGTGCCCGCCTCACCCCCGACGCGGTACGCGTACGCCTCTCCCGGCCGTGCGCCGGGGACCACCGCCTCGTGCCAACCCTCGCCTGCCGCATGCATGTTGATGAAACGCGCCGGCTCGCCCAGTTCCAGGCGCACCGCCTCGCAGCCCGGGGCCCAGAGCCGGAAGCGCGTCGCGTCCTCGCCGTAACTCGCGCCGAAGGGCATCTCGTGGCGCACCCTCATGGCGATTTCGCGTCGAACTGTCGCAGGACAACAAGCGAGCGGCCCTGCAGCGGGTATTGCGCCGGCGGGACGGTGCTGTCGGCCGGTGGCTCGCCGGTCTCGAAGGAGGTATCGATCTCGGCGCGCCAGGAGTGTCCCGGTGGAAGGGTGAAATCGACCTGGTCGTGGTGCGCGTTGAAGAGCACGAGGTAGCTGGCATCGTGCAGCCGGCGCCCGCGCTCGTCCATCTCGGGAAGCTGCTCGCCGTTGAGCCACATGCCCAGGCAACGCGCGAACTCCTTTTCCCACTCCTCGGTGGTCATCTCGTTGCCGTCGGGCTTGAGCCAGGCCACGTCCTTGCGGCCTTCGTCGCCGACCGCAACGCCGTGGAAGAAGTTGCGGCGCCGGAAGATCGGGTGCTCCTTGCGCAGGCGCACCAGCTTCTTGGTGAAGTTGAGCAGGCGCCATTTGGCGTCGTCCCAGTACCAGTCGTGCCAGTTGAGCTCGTTGTCCTGGCAATAGGTGTTGTTGTTGCCCCGCTGCGTGCGCCCGACCTCGTCGCCCGCGGTGATCATCGGCACGCCCTGGGAGAGCAGCAGCGTGCCGAGGAAGTTGCGTTTCTGGCGCTCGCGCAGCGCAATGATCTCGGGATCGCCGGTCGGGCCCTCGGCGCCGTGGTTCCAGGAGACGTTGTTGTCGCTGCCGTCGCGGCTATCCTCGCCGTTGGCCTCGTTGTGTTTGTCGTTGTACGAGACCAGGTCGTGGAGCGTGAAGCCGTCGTGCGCGGTGATGAAGTTCACGCTGGCACACGGTCCGCGGTCGTTGCGACCGAAGAGGTCGTGCGAGCCCGTCAGCCGGCGCGCGAAGTCGCCGATCAGCCCGCCGTCGCCCTTCCAGTAGGCGCGCATCGTGTCGCGGTACTGGTCGTTCCACTCCGCCCAGCCCGGCGGGAAGGAGCCCACCTGGTAGCCGCCGTCGCCCAGGTCCCAGGGCTCGGCGATCAGCAGGCGCGGGGACAGCACCGGGTCCTGGCGCAGCACCGCAAAAAACGGCGTCAGGACGTCGAAGGCGCTGCTGTCGCGTCCCAGAGTGGAGGCGAGGTCGAAGCGGAAGCCGTCGACGTGCATCTCGCTCACCCAGTAGCGCAGGGAATCGACCACCATCTGCAGCACGCGCGGGTAGCGCAGGTCGAGCGAGTTGCCGCAGCCGGTGAAGTCGCTGGTGAAGCGCTTGTCCTCGCCCAGGCGGTAATACGAATGGTTGTCGATGCCGCGCAACGAAAGCGTCGGGCCTTTCTCATTGCCCTCGCCGGTGTGGTTGTAGACCACGTCGAGGACCACCTCGAGGTTGTTCTGGTGCAGCACCTTCACCATCTGCTTGAACTCGCGCACCGGGTCTTGCCCGCCATAACGCGGCTCGGGGGCGAAGAAGCCGAGCGTGTTGTAGCCCCAGTAGTTCCTCAGGCCGCGGGCCACCAGCGCGCGGTCGTCGACGATGGACTGCACCGGGAGGAGCTCGAGCGTGGTGACGCCGAGCGACTTCAGGTGGTCGATCACCTGCTGCGTGGTCAGGCCCAGAAACCTGCCCTGGTGCTGTGGCGGCACGTCCGGGTGCAGGCGCGTGTAGCCGCCGACGTGCATTTCGTAGACGATGCGTTCGCTGCAGGTGCGGATCGGGTGGAAGTCGCCCTCCCACTCGAAATGGTCGTCGACCACAACACAGCGCGGCATGACCGCGGCGCTCTCGCGCCGGTCGTGCGACAGGTCTTCCTTCTTGTGGCCGATGGTGTAGCCGAACTGCGCGTCGCTCCACTTGATGTTTCCGGTGATGGCCTTGGCGTACGGGTCGAGCAGCAGCTTGTGCGGGTTGAAGCGGTGGCCCTGTTCGGGCTCGTAGGGGCCGTGCACCCGGTAGCCGTAGAGCGCACCCGCCCTGAGCCCCGGCACGTAGCCGTGCCAGACGAAGTCGGTGCGTTCGCGAAGCGCCAGGCGCTGCACCTCGCGCTTGCCGCTTTCGTCGAAGAGGCACAACTCCACCTTGTCGGCGTTGCGCGAGTAGATCGCGAAGTTCACGCCCTCGTCGTCGAGCGTGGCGCCGAGCGGGTACGGTTCCCCCGGCCACAGCTCGGCCGGCGCGTGCCGCGCCGCGTTTGTTTTTGTCAAGTTTTTGCCAACTCCAGCAGGCCGCGCAACGGGATCTCGAGCCAGTCGGGTCGATTGGCGATCTCGTAGCGCAGCTCGTATAGCGCCTTCTCGATGAGGAAGAGGTCGAGCAGGGCGCGGAAGGTTTCGGGGTTCGCGGATGCCGGATCACCCGCGACCCGGGTGTAGCCCTCGAGGAAATGTTGGGCGGCCTCGCGTTCCCAGGCGGCCAGCGCCTCGATGCCGGCGGCCACGTCGCCCGCGCCGGGCTCGCGGCGCAGCGCCGCGGCGTGGGCCGCATAACTGAAGGAGCGCAGCATGCCGGCCACGTCGCGCAGCGCGCTCGACTTCGTGCGCCGCTCCTCGAGCGATCGCCCGGGCTCGCCCTCGAAGTCGACGATGATGAAGTCGTCCTGCGCCACCAGCACCTGGCCCAGGTGCAGGTCGCCGTGGAAACGCGTTTTCACGAGCCCGGTGAGGTCGGCCTGCATGCGGCGCACGCGATCGCGGATGGCGTCGCGCCGCAGCAGCAGCGGGCCGGCCTTCAGGCGCACGTCCTCGGCCAGGCGCGGCAATGTCTCCTCGACCACCGTGAAGGTCTTGTCGATCTCCACCTCGACACGGGCCTTCCAGTCGGCGAAATCCGCGGCGCTCACGGGTTCGGGATCGAAAAGCGGGTCGCCCGTAGGCCTGGCCAGCGCGACGTGCAGTTGCGCCACGCGCCGGCCGAGCAGCGCCATGCGGCCGAGGTGGAAGTCCTTCGCGATCACCTCGCCCGTGGCCGGATCGTCCGCGGGCCGGGCGACCGGAAGCAGCAGCATGCGCCCGAGGTGCTGGCAGGTGAGCGTCCAGAGGTCGCCCTGGTTCTGCACGAAGCCCTGCAACACGGCAAGGGTCACCGGCGCGGCGCCCTCGCTCCCGCTCAGCTCGACCGCGCCGGCCAGTGGCGCCGCGTGGGGATACGGCGAGGCCTCGGTGAGGAATCGGCCCATCTCGAGCTCGGGGTTGGCCCCCGCGCGCTGGCGACGGTAACCTTTGAGGAACAGGCGGTTGCCGAAAAACACCGCGGTATTGCTCTGCTCCATCGCCGGGGTGCGCACCTCGTCGTCGAGCGCTCCCAGCAGCGGCGGCAGCACCGAGGTGGAGGAGAACCGCAGCCGGCCCTCGCCGAGCGGCACTTCCCGGTTTTCCGCCATGGCGCGGGCGAGGTCGCGGGCGAATTCCGGATCAGCGAACGCCGCGTAGAAGATGCCGACGCGGTCGCGATGGCGGACCTTGGCGATGGTGAACGGGCCCCACCGTTCCGATGGGCTCGCGTCACGCGTCTCCCAGGCCAGGGCGAGCGGCAGGAAATAACGCTGCCGCTCGCCGCCTTCCAGGTCCACGTCGACAAACGCGAGGTGCCAGGTGTGGGCGGCGGTTTTCCAGGGCGCGAGCATGGTCACGCGCGCGTCGGTGATTTTTTCGTTTTTCGCGGCGAACCAGCGCCGCCCGCGCAGGTAGGGCAGCAGCACCTCGTCGCGCAGGCGCTCGCGCGTGAGGTTGAGCACCACCTTCGAGAGATCCTGCGATCTGCCGCCGCGATCCATCGCCTCCTGCCATCCGTTGGCCAGAACCAGCACCGGGATGCGCCGCTCCACCAGGCGCTCCTCGTGCCATTCGGGCGGTTTCGCGTCGGTGGCCAGGCGGAAGGACATGTAGCCGTGGCCGGCCAGCGTCAGCAGGTAGGGCAGCCTGCCGATCGGCGGGAAGGATTCCTGGCCGAGGAGCTCCACCGGGACGCGTTTTTCGAACCGCGCCAGGTCGAGCTCGACCGCCTGGGGAACCCGCGAGAGGTTGGCGACGCACAGGATCGCCTCGCCTTCGAATTCGCGCACGTAGGCCAGCATCTTGCGGTTGCCCGGCTCCAGGAAGGTGAGCGTGCCGCGCCCGAAGGCCTTGTAGCGCCTGCGGGTGGCGATCAGGCGGCGCGTCCAGTTGAGCAGCGACGAGGTGTTGCGCAGCTGCGCCTCCACGTTCACCGACTCGAAGCCGTACACCGGGTCCATCACCGGGGGCAGGTAGAGCCGCTGCGGGTCGGCGCGCGAGAAGCCGGCGTTGCGATCCGGGCTCCACTGCATCGGCGTGCGCACACCGTTGCGGTCGCCGAGATAGATGTTGTCGCCCATGCCGATCTCGTCGCCGTAGTAGAGGATCGGCGCGCCCGGCATCGTCATCAGCAGGAAGGTGATGAGCTCGATCCTGGCGCGGTTGTTTTCCATCAGCGGGGCCAGGCGCCGGCGGATGCCGACGTTGATGCGCATGCGCTGCTCGGAGGCGAAGATGCGGTACATGTAGTCGCGTTCGCGGTCGGTCACCATCTCGAGCGTGAGCTCGTCGTGGTTGCGCAGGAAAATCGCCCACTGGCAGTTCTTCGGCAGGGGTGGCGTCTGCGCCAGGATCTCCACCAGCGGGTAGCGATCCTCCATGGCGATCGACATGTAGAGCCGCGGCATCAGCGGGAAGTGGTATGCCATGTGGCACTCGTCGCTGTCGCCGAAATACTGGCTCACGTCCTCGGGCCACATGTTCGCCTCGGCCAGCAGCAGCTTGCCGGTGTAGTGCTTGTCGAGGTCCGCGCGGATCGCCTTGATGACGTCGTGGGTCTCGGGGTTGTTTTCGTTGCTGGTGCCCTCGCGCTCGACGAGGTACGGGATCGCGTCCAGGCGGAAGCCGTCCACGCCCATGTCGAGCCAGAAATGCATGGTGCGCAGCACCGCGCGCAGGACGCGCGGGTTGTCGAAATTCAGGTCCGGCTGGTGGCTGAAGAAGCGGTGCCAGTAGTGCTGCTCGGCGACCGGGTCCCACGCCCAGTTGGACGATTCCGTGTCGGTGAAGATGACGCGGGTGCCCGCGTATTTCTTCGGGTCATCGCTCCAGACGTAGTAGTCGCGCTTGGCGCTCCCCTTGGGCGCCCGGCGCGCGGCCTGGAACCACGGGTGCTGGTCCGAGGTGTGGTTGACGATCAGCTCGGTCACCACGCGCAGGCCCCGCTCGTGCGCCGCGCGCACGAAGGCCTTGAAGTCCGTGCGGTTGCCGTAGGGCGGGTGCACGTCCTCGTAGTTGGCGACGTCGTAGCCGTCGTCGAGCATCGGGCTGGGGTAGAACGGCATCACCCAGATCGTGTTCACGCCGAGGTCGCGGATGTAGTCGAGCTTCTGCGCGAGGCCCGCGAAATCGCCGATGCCGTCGTTGTTGGAATCGTAGAACGCCTTCACGTGCACCTGGTAGATGACCGCGTCCATGTACCAGAGCGGGTCGTCCGGCATCGCGGTCTGCAGCGCCGGGTGCGCCCCGGTGGTGTAGTGGCGGGTATCCATGTCAGGTGAGCGCGAAGATGTGGGCCGGCGCGTGCGCCGGATCCAGCCGCAGGTAGTTGCGGCTGCCGTGCCAGGTGTAGGTGGCGCCGGAGAGCGCGTCGCGCACGCCGTAGGCCGTGCCGGGTTCGAGCCCGAGGGCCTCGAGGTCCACGTTCACGAACCCCGCTTGCACGGCTTGCGGGTCGAGGTTCACCACCACCAGCACGCGGTCGTCGCCATCGCGCTTCGAGTAGGCCAGGAGCGCGTCGTTGTCGACCGGGTGGAAAACGAGGCTCGTGTTCGACTGCATCGCGCGGTGGCCGCGGCGCAGCTCGTTCAGGCGTGTCATGAGCGGCGCGAGGCTGTCGGGCCGGTCGCGGTCCCAGTGGCGCAGCTGGTATTTCTCCGAGTCCAGGTATTCCTCGGAGCCGGGCTCGCGCGGGCGGTTTTCGCCCAGTTCGAAGGCGGGCCCGTAGACGCCGTAGCTCGCGGCGAGGGTGGCCGCCAGCACCAGGCGGATGCGGAACATGCCCAGGCCGGCGTTCTGCAGGTGGTAGGGAAGGATGTCGGGTGTGTTGGGCCAGCAGTTGGGGCGGAAATATTCCCGCGATTCGCCTTGCGCGAGCCCGGTGAAGTATTCGGTCAGCTCCGCCTTCGAGCCGCGCCACGTGAAATACGTGTACGACTGGGTGAAGCCGAGCTTGGCCAGCCGGTGCATCACGTGTGGCCGCGTGAAGGCTTCGGCCAGGAACAACACGTCGGGATGATCGCGCTTGACCTCGGCGATCACCCATTCCCAGAACGGGAAGGGCTTGGTGTGGGGATTGTCGACGCGGAAGAGCTGCACGCCCTGCGCGATCCAGAAGTGGAAGACGTCGCGCAGCGCGTGCCACAGCGATTGCCAGGCCGGCGTGTCGAAGTCGAGCGGGTAGATGTCCTGGTATTTCTTCGGCGGGTTCTCGGCGTACTGGATGCTGGCGTCGGGGCGCGTGCGGAACCATTCGGGGTGTTCGGCCACCCAGGGGTGGTCGGGCGCGCACTGGAACGCGATGTCCATCGCGATCTCCATGCCGCGCGCGCGCGTGGCCATCACCAGGTGGCGGAAATCCGCCAGCGTGCCGAGCTCGGGTGCAATCGAGAAATGGCCGCCTTCGCGCGCGCCGATCGCCCACGGGCTGCCGACGTCGCCATCGAGCGCGACGGTCGCGTTGTTTTTCCCCTTGCGTTTCTCGCGGCCGATCGGATGGATCGGCGGCAGGTAGAGCACGTCGAAGCCCATGGCGGCGATTTCGTCGAGCCGTTCGTCGAGGTCGGCGAAGGTGCCGTGCACGCCGGGCTGGTCCGAGCTGGAGCGCGGAAACAGCTCGTACCAGGCGCTGAAGCGCGCGCGCTCGCGGTCAACCGTCACCGGGAACGCGGGTGAGATCGTGAGTCCGTCGCGCGGCGCGTGAGCGTGGGCGAGCGCGAACAGGTCCGCGTCGAGCGCGATGGCGCGCAGGCGCTCGACGTCGCCTTCCTCGGCCAGGCTGCGCGCCCAGTGCTCGAGCTTCTCGCAGTCCGCGGCGCCGCACCCTTCGGCGCTGCGCGTGACGAGGGCGGCGCCCGTGCGCGCGGCGAGCCTCAGGTCGTCGGGGTCCGTGCGGCGGGCGAAGCTGTCGCGCCAGTAGCCCAGGTGGTCGATCCAGCATGCAACCGCGAATTCCCACGCGCCCGCGCGATCCACGCTGAATTCGGCGCCCCAGGTGTCGTTGGTGAGCGGCTCCATCGCGACTTCGCGCCACGCCTTGTCCCCGGGGCCGCGATAACGCACCGCGCAGGCGACGCGTTCGTGGCCGTGTGCGAAACACGACGCGGTGACGCCGACACCTTCTCCCACGGCGCGCTTGATCGGGAAGCGCCCGCCATCCACCGACGGCTGCACCGCCTCGATGATGGTGGGCGCGGGTGGGCCCTTGGGAAGCGCCACGTGGGGTGCGAGCGGGTTGCTCACTGTGAGTCCTCCGGCGTGAACATCACGATGCCCAGCGGCGGCACCGTGAGGACCACGGAGTTGGCGCGGCCGTGAAAGGCGACGGCCTCGCCGGCCACGCGCCCCAGGTTGCCGACGCCGCTGCCGCCATACTGGTGGGCGTCGCTATTGAGGATCTCGCGCCAGGCGCCGGCCAGCGGCACGCCGACGCGGTAGCCCTCGCGCGGGATCGGCGTGAAGTTGCAGACCACCACGACCGGGCGGCCCGCGTCGGGCCAGCGCAGGTAGGTGAGCACGCTGTTTTCGGAATCGTTGCCGTCGATCCACTCGAAGCCGCCGGCGTCGAAATCGCGGCTGTGCAGCGCGCGTTCGCCACGGTAGGTGCGGTTGAGGTCGCCGATCCAGCGCTGGATGCCGGCGTGGTCGCTTTCCCGCGTGAGGTGCCAGTCGAGCGCGCGGTCGTGGTTCCATTCACGCCACTGCGCGAACTCACCGCCCATGAACAGCAGCTTCTTGCCGGGATGGCTCCACATCCAGCCGAACAGCAGGCGCAGGTTGGCGAGCTGCTGCCACTTGTCGCCGGGCATCTTCGAGGCGAGCGACTTCTTGCCATACACCACCTCGTCGTGGGAGAGCGGAAGCACGAAGTTTTCGGTGAACGCGTACCAGAGCGAAAACGTGAGCTCGTTGTGGTGGTAGCGGCGGTGGATCGGGTCGTGCGCCATGAAGTCGAGCGTGTCGTGCATCCAGCCCATGTTCCACTTCATCGAAAACCCCAGCCCGCCCGCGTAGACCGGGCGCGAGACCTGCGGCCACGAGGTCGATTCCTCCGCGATGGATCGCGTGTCGGGAAACTCGCGGCCGATGGCGACGTTGAGCGCGCGCAGGAACTCGATCGCCTCCAGGTCCTCCTTGCCGCCGTGGGCGTTGGGGATCCACTCGCCTTCCTTGCGCCCGTAGTCGAGGTAGAGCATCGAGGCCACGGCGTCCACGCGGATGCCGTCGATGTGGTACTTCTCCAGCCAGAAGAGGGCGCTCGAGATCAGGAAGGCGCGCACCTCGTGGCGGCCGTAGTTGAAGATGTTGCTTTTCCACTCCGGATGGAAGCCGCGGCGCGGGTCGGCGTGTTCGTACAGGTGCGTGCCGTCGAACCGCGCGAGCCCGTGGCGGTCGTCGGGAAAGTGCGACGGCACCCAATCGAGGATCACGCCGATGCCGTTGCGATGCAGCAGGTCCACCAGGTACATGAAGTCCTGGGGCGTGCCGTAACGCGCGGAAGGCGCGAAGTATCCGGTGGTCTGGTATCCCCACGAGCCGTAGAACGGGTGCTCCGTGATCGGCATCAGCTCCACATGGGTGAAGCCCAGCTCGTTCAGGTAATCGGCCAGCGGCTGCGCGACCTCGCGGTAGGTGGGCATGTGGTCGTGTGCATCGCGCCGCCACGAGCCCAGGTGCAGTTCGTAGGTCGAAACCGGCGCCTGCATCGCGTTGTGTTCGCCGCGTTCGCGCATCCATGCCCCATCGCCCCACGGGTATTCGAGCGACCAGGCCCGCGATGCCGTCAGCGGCGGGACCTCGTTGTGGAAAGCGAAGGGATCCGCGCGGTCTTCCGCGTGGCCCTGCGCGGTGGTGATGGCGTATTTGTAGGTTTGGCCGCGCAGCACGCCGGGCACGTCGCCTTCCCAGATGCCCGACTGGTCCGGGCGCGGGGTGAGCGGGTGTGTCCCCCGGTCCCAGCCGTTCCATTCGCCGATGACCGCAACCGCGCGCGCGTTCGGCGCCCACACGGCGAAGCGCGCGCCGCCGCCTTCCGCCAGGTGGCAACCGAGGCTGCGGTGCAGGGAAGAATGGGAACCTTCCCGGAAAAGGTAGATGTCCTGCTCGGTCAGCATCGCCAGGTGGGCGCTGCGGCGCCCCTTCGTCAGTGGAGGTGTTGTTGGTGTTGGCCCAGCATCGCTGGCGTGATGAGGGTAATGCCCTTTTCGGTGACGTGGAAGCGCCGGCGGTCTTCTTCGAGGTCGAACCCGGCGACCATCCCCTCCGGAATGCGGCAACCCTGGTCGACCACGACGCGCCGCAGCTTCGCCCCGCGCCCGATCTCCACCTCCGGCAGGATCACGGCGTCGGTGATCTCGCAGTAGCTGTGCACGCGCACGTTCGAGAACAGGATGGAGCCGCGAACGACGGACCCGCTCACGATGCAACCCCCCGAGACCATGGAATCGATGGCGGCGCCGCGGCGCGATTCGAGGTCGAAGACGAACTTGGCCGGCGGAAGCTGTTCCTGGTGCGTCCAGATCGGCCACGACTGGTCGTACAGGTTGAGCGCGGGGGAAACGCGCGTGAGCTCGAGGTTGGCTTCCCAGAATGCGTCGATGGTGCCGACGTCGCGCCAGTACGGGCGGCCCTCGTTCAACTGCGTGCAGCTGTCCTGCAGCCGGTGCGCGTATACGCGGGCGCCGGTGGCCACGAGGTGCGGTATGAGGTCGTGCCCGAAATCGTGCGACGAGCCGTCGCGGGTCGCGTCGGCCAGCAGCTCGTCATAGAGGAAACCCGAATTGAAGACGTAGATGCCCATGCTGCCCAGCGCCATTTCCGGGCGGCCCGGCACCGGGCGCGGCTGCGCGGGTTTTTCCTCGAAGCCGATCACGCGGAAATCGTCATCCACCTCCATCACGCCGAGCTGGCCCGCGGCCTCCGCCAGCGGCACCTCCACGCAGCCCACGCTCATGTCCGCGCCGCGCTCCACATGTTCCAGAAGCATGCGCGAGTAGTCCATCTTGTAGATGTGGTCCCCCGCCAGCACCAGCACCAGGCGCGGGTCGTGGCGGCGGATCGGGTGCAGGTTCTGGAAAATCGCATCGGCCGTGCCCTTGTACCAATCGGCATTGTCGCCCTGTTGCGCGGGTAGCAGCTCGATGAATTCGTTGAAGCGCCCGTCGAGGAACGACCAGCCGCGCTGCACGTGGTGGATGAGCCCGTGTGACTGGTATTGCGTGGCGATGCCGATGCGGCGGATGCCGGAGTTGAGGCAGTTGGAAAGCGCGAAATCGATGATGCGGAACTTGCCGCCGAAGGGCACCGCGGGTTTGGCCCGCGCGTCGGTGAGCGCGCCCAGGCGCGTGCCGCGCCCGCCCGCCAGGACCACGGCAAGCGTCTGGCGCGCGATCTGCGCCATGGTTGGATGGTCGGGCAGCCCGTGGGCCGGCACATGCCGTTCCAGCGGCAGCCCTTCCAGCGCGCCCATTGGCCCGTCCATCAGTACCTCCGGAATGAATGGTGGCTCGCGCGCAGAACGCGTGATGCCTGTGGTCAACGGAAATTCTGACCCGGGCGGGCGAGAAAAATTCCGGGCCCGCACCCCTTTACATGATGGGGCCGCGCGCTCAGGCGCGCCGTAGGACCCGTCCTACTTCGGCACTTTTTTCTCGCGCCGACGGCTTCATCGCCGGGGCATCGGCCGACACGCGCGCAACGGTGACGAGGGCCACCGGCTGCTCCGACCGGGGGAACCACACCAGCGCATCGTGTTCGCGGGGCGCTTGTTGCGGAAGCGCCGGCTTGCCCCAGGCCACCGCGGCGGCAAAAGCATCCACCATCGCGCCGGCGCCGGGGCCACACGCCACAAAGCCATGCACGCCGGCGAGGATGCCGGGTGCCAGCGCGGCGGGATCCGCGGTCACGTAGATGGTGTTTTCCGCCGCGGCGCCGGCGCGA
>Ga0163153_10003508_pt1 | contig 20918 bp, 16 predicted proteins | sample OliLakLV19MP6IB1_FD_148629 | JGI IMG/M metagenome (GOLD analysis project Ga0163153, IMG submission 148629) | Freshwater microbial mat bacterial communities from Lake Vanda, McMurdo Dry Valleys, Antarctica - Oligotrophic Lake LV.19.MP6.IB-1 | ecosystem: Environmental > Aquatic > Freshwater >...
CATCGCCACCCACGGTTTCTTCCTCGAAGACCTGCCAGGCAACGCCGAAGACCCGATGCTTCGCTCCGGCCTCGTGTTCGCCGGCGTCAACGCCTTGAGCTCCGCCGAAGACGACGGCGTCCTCACGGCCCTGGAAGCCAGCAACCTCGACCTGCGCGGCACCAAACTCGTAGTGCTGTCCGCCTGCGAAACCGGCCTCGGCGAAGTGAAAAACGGCGAAGGTGTCTTCGGCCTCCGCCGCGCTTTCGTCGTTGCCGGTGCAGAGACGCTGCTGATGAGCTTGTGGCAGGTCGCCGATGAAGCCACCAAAGACCTGATGACCTCCTACTACAACCGCCTCTCCCGTGGCGAGTCTCGATCCGAGGCGCTGCGGCAGACACAGCTTGCGATGCTTAAGGATCCCAAGACCGCACACCCGTTCTTCTGGGCGGCATTTATTTCATCCGGAGAAACCGGCAATCTGAAGTAACGTCGAAACTCAGTCCATCCCGGCTAGAAGGGGATGCCTGGTGAAAGAGCTAAATGTATCGGTACCGATACATCAACTGCCATGGAAGCGGCTCCAGGCAAGGACTTTTCAATACAAATGTTCTGAATTTCCGCCTGCGCTGCGCCGTTGCTCAGACCTTGTCCGGCTGCGTCGAAGGCTCGACCTTTATGACCGCATCCAGCGCCGCGCCCGCCTCGAGCGCACCGTTCGGCTCATCCGAGTTGCGACCGGCAGCGGCTTCACTTTCTTACCCGAGCGTCTCGACAGCCGCTGCGGCCGGCGGCTTCCATCCCACAGGCCGGCGCGGCGCAAACGAGACGACGCGCGCCGAATAGCGCTGTTGCGCGGCGCGGAAATGCTCGGCGATCCTGTGCAGATCGCCGCCGTTCGCCTCGGCCAGCTGCGCGCGGATTGCGTGAACCTCTTCGACAATCGGATCGTTCCACATCATTGGTCTCCCATCAGTTCGGCCGGGGTGCAGATGCGCGGCGGTTCGTAGCCGTTCTCGCGGCAAATCCGCTCCACCGCAGGCAGGCGTTCAAAATTGGCGATGTGCTTGCAGTTCCAAGTCAATAGATAGTCTACGCCGTTCAAGGCCGCGCAAGCGATATGCAGGGCGTCAAGCCGCGCTTCCCGAGGTAGCGCACTGCCGGCCAGCAACGCGGCGGCAAGCGCCTCGGTCGGCGCCGATACCGGCACAATCGCGACACCTTCGATAAGCACAAGGCGCCGCTGCGCGGCATCTGCGTCACCCTGCGCGCACTCTTCGAGCACATAGACAGACACTACGATGTCGAAGTCACGCCGGCGTGCGTCCCACCAATCGAGGCTCAGGGCCTGATGCGCCGCCACGATCAAATCACGGCTCGGGCGCGACGCCAGATAGCTCACTACACTGGTTTCGAGATACAGGCGTGCTTTCATGCGCGAATCTTAGCGCGGATAGCCGTTTTCGCCGAAGCCGTCGGAGTACGAGCGGGTGTACCTCAAAGTCTATCGGCGTCAACACGTCGGTGGTGACTCCGAGTAGGCCTTCGAGTTCACGCTTGATTTTGACCCGGCTGATCAGCGTGGTTTTACCCGAAATAGGATCCACCAGAATATCGAGATCGCTGTCTTCGGTATCTTCACCGCGGATGACCTGACCCAAAAATGCTCGCGGATTGGCCGCATTGTTACGCTCTATAACCGACGAATTTCTTCCCGATGCAACCGAAATGCCTCAGAAGGCTTCATTGGGTGACTGCCTTATAACTTCGTCCAAGCGCGAAGTTCATGGGATCCCAAATTCTAGCCCATTCACCCTGGCTGCCTCGCGGCGATCACACCCACCAGCACACGTTCGGCATTCGGCACGTCGGGGATGATGCTGGCTGAGCGCGGCGCCTACGCCGGCTTGATCCCCTCGTCCGCAACGTACGCCCGGATCACGCTCTCGACATCCGCATCGGCCTTGAAGCCCATGCCAAGCGCGCGCGGCGTGCGGAACTTGACCGGCCAGCCAGCGACGATTTTCTGGATGCGCTCATCGGGTTTGTAGACGACGCGTTTGGCCACTGCATCCCCCGCCACGCGGCGCATCGCCTCGATCATCTCGGCCACCGGCACGGTGATGCCGGGAAGGTTCAGCACGCGGCTCGTGCCCCAGAGCGAGGACGGCGTCTCATGCGCATGGATGAACGATTCCACGCAGCGGCCCGGCGAAAGCAGCCAGACACCGGTATCGAGCGACACCGGGCATTCGGAGACGACGCCGTTGAGCGGCTCCCTCAGCACGCCGCTCGCAAAAGACGATGCGGCCAGGTTGGGCTTGCCCGGGCGCACGACGATGGTCGGCAGGCGAAGGCTGCGGCCGTCGATGAATCCCTTGCGCGTGTAATCGGTAACCAGATATTCGCAGCAGACTTTCTGCGCGCCATAGGAGGTCTGCGGGTTGGGCGTGGTCGAGTCATCGAGCACCTCCGGCAGGTCGCCGCCGAACGCCGCGACCGAACTGGTGAACATCACTCGCGGGGGCTTCGCGCATTTGCGCGCAAGTTCGAGCAGAGTGCGCGTTCCCTCGAGGTTCACGCGCCAGCCGAGGTCGAAGTCCGCTTCCGCGCCGGCCGAGACGACCGACGCGAGGTGGAAAATCGACTGGGTCTCGGGCGTCACGACCTTTGCAAGCACACCGGCCGCGGAAATATCGCCGGTGACGGTCTCGAGCCTCGGGTCCTGCGGCAGCGAAGGGGGGAACGCAGTGTCGAACAGGGTGATCTTCGAGATCGCGGTTTCCCTGCCATCGGCGCCGGTCAGGCGCCCGCGCGCGAGCAGCGCCTTGGCAAGCTTGAAACCGAGCATGCCCCCGCCTCCGGTAATGACGACTTTCATGCCGTTCCTTCCTCAGTGGGTGTAAGGGTCGGGATTCTATCGGACGCTCCGTCGGCAGGTTCGCCGAAGAACGCGATCACGTCGGCGAGCTCGCGCGTGGCCAGCATGGGCGGCAGGCTCGCGCGGATGGTGCGCCCGTAGGGCTTCGAGTACAGGCGCGGGTCGCAGATCATGAGCACCCCGCGATCGGTCTCGTCGCGGATCAGACGCCCCGCGCCCTGCTTCAACTGCAGGATCGCCTGCGGGAGCTGCAGCTCCATGAACGGGTTGCCACCCTTGGCGCGCAACGCGTCGATTCTCGCGGCGAGCACGGGGTCGTCGGGCGGCGCGAACGGCAGCTTGTCGATGACCACGAGGGACAGCGCCTCGCCGCGCACATCGACGCCCTCCCAGAACGACTGGCTGCCGAGCAGGATCGGGTTGTCGAGACGGCGAAAACGCGCGAGCAGGTCGCTTCTCGAGCCGGTGCCCTGCACCAGCAGCGGGTAGTCGAGGCCATCGCGCGCGAGCTTGTCCGCGAGGATGTCCTTCGCGCGACGCAGGGCGCGCAGCGTCGTGAAAAGCAGGAAGGCGCGTCCACGGCTCGCCTTGAGCGCGGGATACGCGGCGTCGATGACGCGCTCCGTAAACGCAGGGTCGTTCGGGTCCGGCAGGTTTTGCGGCACGTAGAAAAGCGCCTGCCGCGCAAAATCGAACGGGCTCTCCCATCGCACCGAAGCGGCTTCCTCGATGCCGAGCTCGCGCGTGAAGTGGCCGAAATTGTCCCCGACCGCAAGGGTCGCGGAGGTCATGATCCAGGCGCGCGGATGGTCGTCCATCTGCTTCCTGAAAAGCTCGGCCGTGCGCAACGGCGTCGTGTGCAGTTGCAGCGCGCTGGCGAACACCTCGACCCAGCGCACCGCTTCGAGGTCGCCGGTGTCCTGCCACGCGGTCAGCTTGGTGCGCGCTTCGTCGGTGCGGCGCAGGCACCCGCCAAGGCCTTCCGAGCGCTCGGCCTGTGTTTCGAGCAAAGCGCGAAAAGTGGCAAGCGCGTCCGCCAAAGCTTTCACCGCCGGCTCGAACTCCGGGGTGCGCACGGCTTGCGAATAGGCGAAGCGCGCGCTGTCGTCGCGAAAAGCCAGCCGCAGATCGCGCGCGACCTTGTCCAGCTTCGCGGCCGCGCGATCGAGGTCCGGCAAGGCGCCACCCGCCGCGCGCAGTTCCATGCGCGTGTCGCGCGCAAGGTCGATGAGCTGCCCGGTCGACATCGTGTCGCCGAAGAACAGGCGCGCGGTGTCGGGGAGCTGGTGCGCCTCGTCGAAGATGACCGTGTTGCAGGCCGGCAGCAATTCCGCCAGCCCCTCGTCGCGCAGCATCACGTCCGCAAAGAACAGGTGATGGTTGATGACCACGACGTCGGCCGAGAGCGCATTCTTGCGCGCGCTGATCACGAAGCAGTCCTTGTACTTCGGGCATTCCTGGCCGAGGCAGTTGTCGCGAGTGGACGTGGCGTGGATCCAGACGGGAGAGTTCTCGGGCACTTCGGCCAGGTCGCTGCGGTCGCCGGTCTTCGTCTGCCGCGAAAAGCGCTCGATCGCCGCGAGCTGTGTCGTTTCCTCGCGCGAGCCCAACCGCACCTCGCCGCGTGCACGCTCGAGGCGGTAGAGGCAGACGTAGTTCGAGCGCCCCTTGAGAAGGGCCGTCGTGTTGCCTGCCGCGATCGCATTGCGCACGGCCGGCAGGTCGCGATCGAACAGCTGGTCCTGCAGGTTCTTGGTGCCGGTCGAAATCAGGACCTTGCCGCCCGAAAGCAGGGCGGGCACGAGGTACGCAAAGGTTTTCCCGGTGCCGGTGCCGGCTTCGGCAACCAGCACCGACGTCTGTTCGATCGCCTCGAGGATGCGGCGCGCAAGATCGATCTGCTGGTCGCGCACTTTGTACCCTGGAACCGCCAAGGCCAGCGATCCGTGCTCGCCGAAAATGAGGCCGAGCGCTTGGGCCGACGCGCTGCTCAGAGCCGCGACTCCCGGAACCGGGGCGGAATTGCAGGAAAGCGGGCTGGCAGCAAGGGGCTTTTCATCTGGGGGAAATCGGTGCGGCATCTTACTGGCAACGCTTGCCCGCGGAGGTGAAGGCGAGCAATCGCAGCATTGTGCCTTTACACTGCGGCCGTTGTAATCTACATTACTTGAATTATGCGTTCTAACTTGCTGTATGGGATAGTTTTTTACCTTCTCGCCGGTTGCGGCGGCTCGATGCCGACGCAGGTGCCGGTAGAGGAGCCCGCGCAAGCGCGCGCAATTCCGCGTGCGTCGGTGCCGATTGCGCCGCCTGCGCCTGTGCATCGCGCAGCGCCGGACCAATCGGAAATGCTCTTTCGGGTCCTTTCGTCGATCGGAGTCGACTACAAGTTTGGCGGCGCCTCGCATGCGACCGGATTCGACTGCAGCGGACTGGTGGCGCACGTATTCCGCGAGGGCTACGGGATCGCGCTGCCGCGACACACGCTCGGCCAGAGCCAGGTGGGCCAACCCGTTCCGCCCGGAGACCTCAAGCCGGGCGACCTGGTGTTCTACAACACGCTGAATCGTCCGTATTCGCACGTGGGCATCTATCTGGGCGACGGGCGCTTCATCCATGCGCCGAGGACCGGATCCGCCGTGCGCATCGAGAGCCTGAAAAGCGCGTACTGGACGAAACGCTGGAACGGCGCCCGCCGGATCGACGTCCGCCTTTAGGTTTTGCCCGAACCGAGCGCCGCTCGGTACCAGCAACTTCTGCCCCGTTCGCTCCTTTCAGCCGGCTCACGGGTCGCCGATGCCGATAGAATGATAACAATTCTCATTATTGATAAGGATGCGAATGCGAGTTATTATCATCTATCGCCATCCGCTTTCCGGAGCTTTAAATGCCTGTTTCCTTTGAGACATCGCTGTTTTCCGCACTCCTCGCGCTCTGCTGTGGCGTCGGCTCAGCCCTCGCGCAGGACAAGGTCCTCAATCTCTATACCTCGCGCCACTACAACACCGACGAGGCGCTTTACTCGAACTTCACCAAGCAGACCGGCATCCGGATCAACCGGATCGAGGCGCCGGAGGATGCCCTCCTCGAACGCCTTCGCAACGAAGGCGCGGCAAGCCCGGCCGACGTGCTGATCACCGTCGACGCGGGGAGGCTGTGGCGCGCCGAGCAGATGGGCCTATTCCAGCCGACGAAGTCGGCAAGCCTGGACTCTCGCATCCCGCCCTCGCTGCGCCATCCCGACGGGCTTTGGTTCGGGTTCTCCACGCGCGCGCGCGTGATCGTGTACGCGAAGGACGTCGTAAAGCCGAGTGAGATCCGCGGCTACGAGAACCTCGCGGATCCGAAGTGGAAAGGCAAGGTGTGCATGCGCTCCTCGTCGAACATGTACAACCTTTCGCTGATGAGCTCGATGATCGACCACATGGGCGAGCCGAAAGCCGAGGCGTGGGCCAGGGGTGTTGTCTCGAATTTCGCGCGCGACCCCAAAGGCGGCGACACCGACCAGATCAAGGCCGTCGCCGCCGGCGAATGCGCCCTGACCGTTGTGAACACGTACTACTACGTGCGCCTGCTGAAGTCCGCCAAGGCGGACGAGCGCGCGGCCATGGAGCGTGTCGGCATGACCTGGCCGAACCAGGACACCCGCGGCACGCACGTCAACATCTCGGGCGCTGGCGTCCTCAAGTCCTCCCCCAACCGCGAAGCCGCCGTGAAATTCCTCGAATACCTCGCGAGCGACGATGCGCAGCGTTACTTCGCCAACGGCAACAACGAGTTCACGGTCGTGCGCTCGGTGGCCATCGACAATCGAGAGCTCGCTTCGCTCGGCAAATTCAAGGCCGACGAGATCAACGTAAGCGTGTTCGGCAAGAACCAGCCGGCCGCGCAGAAGGTCTACGACCGCGCCGGCTGGAGGTAGCCCGGACTGGCGCGCGCTAGCGCCGCGCCATCGTCCGCGCGAGCAGCAGCACCGGGATCAGGCCGACCGCGAGGATCGCGAGCGCCGCCAGCGAAGCTTCGGCGAGGCGCTCGTCCTTCGCCAGGTTGTAGGTCTGCACCGCCAGCGTATCGAAGTTGAACGGGCGCATGGCGAGCGTCGCGGGCAGCTCCTTCATCACGTCGACGAAAACGAGAAGTCCCGCGGTGAGCAGGCTGCGCGCGAGCAATGGCGCGTGCACCCTCATCATCGCTTCCGCAGGCCGCAGGCCGAGGCTGCGCGCCGCGTCTTCCATGCTGCGCTTGATCTTGCCCAGGCCCGCCTCGACGGTCTGCAACGAGATCGACATGAAGCGCACGAGGTACGCGTAGACGAGCGCGGCGATCGTGCCGCTGAGCCAGAGTTGCGGCGCGGTGCCGAACTGGGCCGCGAGCCAACCGGACAGCCAGCGATCGAAGTACGTGACCGGGACCAGCACGCCGACTGCAATCACCACGCCGGGAATCGCATAGCCGAGCGCGGCGGTGCGATTGCCGAAGTTGGCGACCCGCCCGGGATGCAGGCGCGCCGCATAGGCGATCGCGAGCGCGCCGCCGACGGCGAGCAGCGCCGTGATGCCTGCAAGTGAAACGCTGTTGAACGCGAGGCCCGCGAACCGCTGCGCGAATCCGGGCCCGGCCTCTTGAAGTGAAAGTCGCACGAGCAGGAGCATCGGCGCGATAAAGCCTGCAATTGCCGGAATCGCGCAGATCAGGACTGCGCCCCCAGCTCGCGCGCCGCGCAAGAGGTGCGGCGAAGGCGGGCGCCGCGGACCGGAATGGAAGGCCGAGCGCCCGCGCAAGGCCCTCTCGAGCGCGAGGACGCACCCGACCCCCAGCAAAAGCAGAGCGCCGATCTGCGCCGCCGCCACGGGGTCGCCGAGCGAGAACCACGCGCGAAACACGCCGGTCGAAAAGGTATCGACGCCGAAATAGGCGACCGTTCCGTAGTCGGCCAGCGTTTCCATCATCGCAAGCGCCACGCCGGCCGCAATCGCCGGCCGTGCGAGCGGCAAGGCGACGCGAAAGAAACTCTGCCATGGCCCTTGTCCCAGTGCGCGGGCGGTCTCGAAGCTCGAACCGGACTGCTCGAGGAAAGCCGTGCGCGCCAGCAGGTACACATACGGGTAAAGGACCGCGACCAGCACAAACACCGCGCCGCCGAGCGAACGGATATCAGGCAGCGAGTAATCCCCGGCTCGCCATCCGGTCCAGGCGCGAAGCGCCGACTGCAGCGGTCCGGCGAACTGGAGGAAGTCGGTGTAGACGTAAGCCATCACATACGCCGGCATGGCAATGGGCAGGATCAGCGCCCACTCGAATAGCCGCCGCCCAGGGAAGTGGCACATGCTCGTGACCCATGCGCAACTCACCCCGACCAGCGTGACGCCGGCGCCGACACAGACTGCGAGAACGATCGTGTTGCGCAGGTAATCGGGCAGCACCGTGGCCGCCATGTGCGACCAGGTCTCGGCGCGAGGCACGAGAAGGTTCAGGGCCACCACCACAAGCGGAAGCGCGATCGCCAGCGCGATTACACCCGCGGCGATCTCGAGCAGGGAGAGCCTGATCCTTGGCAAGGCCGCAGGCTCCCGGACGGTTCCGGTGGGTAAATTCATAGAGAAATGCGAAAAGACCTTGAAAACCCTAAAGATCTTAGCAGTCGAGCTTGACTCGGGCAATGAAGATGGGAATCATTATCATCCCTTGAGCCCCCCCCAGCCCTCTTCCGTCCTCGAAGTGAGCAACGTCTCGCAGGCCTATGGCCGCGAGGTGGTGGTGCACGACCTGTCCTTCACCCTTGCACCCGGCAGCATCGGCTGCATCCTGGGACCGAGCGGCTGCGGCAAGACCACTCTCCTTCGCTGCATCGCGGGTTTCGAGCCGGTCACAACGGGCGAGATCAGCGTCGGTGGCGTGGTGGTCTCACGCCCAGGGCTGGTCGTCCCGCCAGAGAAGCGCCGCATCGGCATGGTGTTCCAGGACTACGCACTTTTCCCGCACCTCGACATCGCCGCGAACATCGCCTTCGGGTTGCGCTCTATGGACGAGAGAGCGCGCGGCGCACGCGTCGACGAGCTGGTGACGCTGGTCGGCCTGGGCGGATCGCTGTCTGCCTACCCGCATGAGATCTCGGGCGGCCAGCAGCAGCGCGTTGCGCTTGCGCGCGCGCTCGCGCCGAAACCCGACCTGCTGCTGCTCGACGAACCGTTCTCCAACCTCGACGTCGACCTGCGCGAGCGGCTTTCGCTCGAGGTGCGCGACATCCTCAACGCGAGCGGCACGACCGCGGTCATGGTGACCCACGATCAGTACGAGGCGTTTGCGATGGCCGACGAGATCGGCGTGATGCGCGAAGGCCGCATCGAGCAGTGGGACACGGCCTACAACCTTTACCACCGCCCGGTGAACCGCTTCGTCGCGGACTTCGTCGGCCAGGGCGTATTCCTGCCGGCCAGGGTCCTCAACGATCACCAGGTCGAAATCGAGCTCGGGGTGCTCAACGGCTTCATCCCGCACGAATGCCAGTCGGGATGCGACGTGTGCGGCAAAGGCTGCAGCGCCGAGGTGCTGCTGCGGCCGGACGACATCATCCACGACGATGCGTCGGCGCTGCAGGCGGAAGTCGTGCACAAGGCTTTCCGCGGCGCCGAGATCATGTACACGCTGAAGTTAGGCAGCGGGCGCAAGGTGCTCGCGCTCGTTCCGAGCCACCATAACCACACGCTCGGCGAGCGAATCGGCATCCGCCTGGACGTGGATCACGTGGTCGCATTCAGCCCGTCTCTTCCTTCAGGCTGAAGACAACCGGCACATCGACCGTGAACGACTTTCCGCGCAAGGCCGGCGGGATGGGTGTGAGCGGCTTGGCCTTGCGGATCATTTCGAGCGCCTGCTGATCGAGCACCTCGTATCCGGAGCGCGAGCGGATGCCGATGGAAACGATGCTGCCCTCCGGACCGATCACCATGCGGATCTCGGCCTGGCCTTCCCAGTTGTTGTCCAGCGCGAGCCTCGGATAGCGCTTGTAGCGCTTGGCTGCGGCAATGATCGCAATGCGGTACTGGCCGAGAGTCCCCGGATCCGCTGAATCGGTTGCCGCGGGCGAAGCGGGTGCGGGAGGGGCAGGTGTCGGGGCTGCTTCCACCCTGGCGGTCGTCGACGAGGCCGAGGTAGGCGGTGGCGGTGGCTGAGGCTCCGCGGCTCGCGGCGCCTCGACCACGGCGGGCGCCCGGGCCACTGTGGTTGCCGGCACCTGCGCAGGCGATGGCGGCACGGCCAGCTTCGGCTGGGCAGTCTCTGCGCTCGCAGGCTTGCGCTGCGTTTCCAATGCGGGTGTGGACCTCGGGCGCGGTTCGACCTCGGGCGCGGCCACCTGCGGCGGTGCCGGGGCCACTGGCGGGCGCTTGACCAGGTGCGCCACCAACGGCGGCGACTCAGGCGCCCGCTTTCGCTTCATCGGATCGAGCCAGCGCGGCGCCAGCAAAAGGATCAGCGCATGCGCGAGAATCGACGCAACGATCGCATAGGCGAGCAGCCGGTCCGAATCGCCCGACACGCTGGCAATCGCGCTAGTTCGACGCGCGCTCACCGAGCAGGCGCCAGACCTTCTCCGGCGTGATCGGCATCTCGATCTGCCTCACGCCGTGGCTCTCGAGCGCATCGAGCACCGCGTGAACCACGGCCGGCACCGCGCCGATCGTTCCGAGCTCGCCGCAGCCTTTTACTCCGAGCAGGTTCGTCTTGCACGGCACGCTTTCGTCGAACACGTTGGTCATCTGCGGGAGGTCGTCGGCTCGCGGGACGCAGTAGTCCATGAGCGAGCCGGTCAGCAGCTGGCCGGTCTCGTCATACACGGCCTGCTCGAACAGCGCCTGGCCGATACCCTGCGCAATGCCACCCTGGACCTGCCCGGCCACGATCATGTGGTTGATGATGCGCCCGATGTCGTCCACGCTCGTGATCCGCTCGACCCTCACCACGCCGGTGTCCGGATCGATCTCGACTTCGGCGACCTGCGCGCCGTTCGGCCACGAAGGCGCCGACGGCGTCTCGGTGGCCGAGACGCGAATGAACTTGTCCGCCTGCCGCGCGGCGAGGTCCGCGAGGCCGATGGTGCGGTCGGTGCCGGAAATGGCAAACTTTCCGTCGCGGAACTCGATGTCCGCCGCCGCGGCCTCGAGCGCTTCGGCCGCGAGCTCCTTGCCGCGGACGATGACCTTGCGCCCGGCCGAGACCACCGCGGAGCCGCCCACGAACGCAGAGCGCGAGCCGACGCTGCCCACGCCGTTGGCCTGGTCGGTGTCGCCCTGCACGATGCGGATCGCCTCGATTGGGATCTGCAGCACCTCCGTGATGAGCTGCGTGTAGCTGGTTTCCAGCCCTTGGCCCATCGCCATCGTGCCGGAGAAGACGGTCACGGTCCCGTCGGCATCGACGCGGATGTCCACGGTCTCCGTGGGAAGCGCGCCGGTCCATTCGATATAGACGGCCAATCCCCGTCCGCGCAGTTTTCCCGCGCGTTTGGAAACCTCCGCGCGGGCGGCATAGCCTGTCCAGTCGGATTCCGCGACCACCCGGTCGAGGATGCGCGCGAATTCACCCGCGTCGTAGACGTCCCCCAGATGCGTGCGGTACGGAAACGCGTGGGGTTCGATGAGGTTGCGCCGGCGAATCTCGACCGGGTCGATGCCCATCTCGCGGCCCGCTTTCTCGATGAGGCGCTCCATGAGGTAGTTCGCCTCGGGACGGCCGGCGCCGCGGTAGGCGCCGCTGGCCATGATGTTCGTCAGCACGCCGCGCACGTGATAGTCGATGAGCGGCACGTGATACACCGTCGTCTGCACCTTGGGCCCGAGCATGAGCGGGATCATCGCGGTCGAGCCGACCGGGACCGCGCCGAAATTGGCGATCATCTCCATCTTGAGGGCGAGGATCTTCCCGGACGCGTCCAGGGCCAGTCCCGCCTTGAAGAGCTGGTCGCGGCCCGCATGCGCGGCGAGGAACTCCTCGCCCCGCTCCGCCCGCCACTTGATGGGGCGGCCGAGCTTCCTGGCCGCGTAGCAGGCCACTGCATCTTCCGGGTACAACCCCGTCTTCATGCCGAACCCGCCGCCGATATCGCCAACGGTGACTCGGAACTGCGCGGGCTTAGTCTTGAATGTCGCAGCGAGCGACTCGCGCGTGCCGGTCGGCTGCTGGGTCTGCGTGTGCAGCGTCCAGCGATCCTTTTCGTACACCGCGATCGCGCTGCGCGGCTCGAGCGCCGTCGCGATCAGGCGCTGGTTATGCAATTCGACCCGCGTGACATGGGCTGCCTTGGCGAAGGCGCCCGCCACCGCGGACGCATCGCCATAGCGGGCTTCGGCCGCGATGTTTCCCGGCGCCGCGGCGAAAACCTGCGGCGCACCCGGCTCGAGCGCCTTGAGCGGATCGACCACGCAGGGCAGCTCCGCGTAGTCGATCGCCACCAGTTCCGCGGCGTCCTGGGCCTGTTCGCGTGTTTCGGCCACGACCGCCGCGACGGGATGACCGACGTAGTACGCGGTGTCTTCGGCCAACGGCGTGCGCAGGGGCGCCGCCATGGGCTCGCCGCTCGCCTGCTTGAAGAGCGGCGGGAACGGGATGTGGCCGACGCCGTCGGCCTTGAGGTCGGCCATGGAATACACGCCGACGACCCCGGGCGCCTCGCGCGCCGCGCTCGAGTCCAAGCCCGTGATCCGGGCATGCGCATAGGGCGAGCGGACGATGACCAGCCAAGCCTGACCCGGCACATTCCTGTCGTCGCTGAAGCGGCCCTCGCCCTTGAGCAGCCGGTCGTCCTCCAGCCGCTTCTGTGATCGCGAGGAGCCGAAGCGTGCGGAGTCCGGGTCGAACTGGGTGGCGGGTGCGTTCATCGAAGGCCTTGAATGACAACGGCCCGGTCAGGGCCGCCTGGGTGAGGTTGGGGCGTAGCCCTCATTTTAGCCGCTCTGACTGGCTGCGTTGCATAGCGCGCTGCAATGTGCGATCCCCGCCGGCGTCCCCGCTGGCATGGGGCGAACTGGCCCTTTAGCCCGGTGGCTTTGCGTCCACGCCTTTCGACGTGGTTGCCCTTGTGAACCAATGAACGGCCGCCCGGGAAGGCACTTGCCACTCGCCCCGGGAGCTTGTGCGCGGGTCCTCAAAAGGTCGGCAATGGTTCCGGCCGCCCGCCCGCGTAGCCCTGATACCCCAGGATGTCGAGTTCCTTCAGCACCGGCACCAATGCGATGTCCTCGACGCCCTGCGCGATGATCGGTATCTCCAGCGGCCGCAGCATGCGCAGCATCGCTTCCAGGACGAATCGCACATCCTTGCGCGCGCAGATCTCGTTTGTGAACGCCGGAGCGAGCTTCAAATAGGCCGGCATCAGGTCGTGCACCGTGGCAATCGCACCGCGATCGAGCTCGAAATGATCGAGCGCCAGCCGGCTGCCCGCGTCACGAAGCTCGGCGGCGAACTGGTGCGTGAGCGGCAGGGATTTGCTTGCGGCTGCCCCAGTCATTTCAAACACCAAACGGCGGGCCGCGGCCGGGTTGTCTTTCAGAAACTGTATCAGCCATGCGCGGAACGACGCGTCGCCCACGCTTTGTAGCGACACGTTCAGGCTGATGGTCCGCGGCAGGGTTGAATCACGTGTCACCGCGGCCACGACCATTTCGGCGACTTTCCGGTCGAGCAATGGCAGCAAGCCCAATTGCGCGGCAATCGGCACGAACGTTCCCGCGGCAATCGGCGCGCTTCCGGCATCCGCGATCTGCGACATGAATTCCATTTGGAGCGGATGGCCGCCCTCGACGGAGAGCACTTTCTGGCAGAGCAGCGAAACCCGACCCGCGTCGATCGCTTGCCTGACCGCCCGGATCGTGTCGACCACCGGCGCGTCCGCCCTGGACTCGTCGAGGGCCACGCCGCCCTTCCCCGCCACCCGCGCCAGCGCGGCCTCGGCGCGCTGTGCGAACTCGGCAAGCCGTGCGCCGCCGCCGAACCCGGCCAGGCCGCAGGACAGCGCGAAATCGAAAGGAAATCCGCAACTGCGCATCTGCGCCGGGAAACTCGCGCAGATCGACTGTGCCCATTCGCGCGCCCCCCCGTCGGACACGTCCGACAGGAAAGCCGCAAACACCGGCCCGTGCCACCGGCCGACCAGAGGAAGGATAGGCGGCGCCGGCGCGGCCATGGCCGCGGCGAGCCCCGCCAGGAGTGCATCGCCCTTGGCCACGCCCAGCGCCTTGTTGATATCTTCCAGGCCGCTCGGGGCGAACAGCGCCAGCGTCCCCGAATGCACGTCGCCGTTCTCGCCGATGGCGCTCTCGATCGAACGCTCCAGGCCGCGCCGGTTGAGTTGTCCGGTCATGCCGTCTTCGTAAAGTTCGTGTCGCAGGCGCTCGGCGCGCGAGGTTTCGCTGGCGATCGTGTCACGGATCTTGCCCGAAAGGCTGTTGATCGCGGCGATGACACTTTGCAACTCCCGTGTTCGCGGCCGGATATCCACGGTAACGAATCGCCGATTGCTGATCGCATCGGCCGTTTCCTCGATTTTTTTCAGCGGCCGCAGAATGCCCAGCAGATACAGGCGCATTGCGACAAGTGCCAGCGCGAACAGGAGAACCAGCCAGGCGAGCGTGGCAATGGCGGCATCGTAGAGCTGGCGATACGCATACTCCGGGTGGACTCGCACCAGGACCCTGCCCAACTGGCGCCATCCCGAGGTGATCAACGCTTCTCCCTGCGGGCCCTCCAGCGTCACCAGGCCGGTAAACCATGCCGGCACGTCCGTCGTGCGACGGTCGAGCCGACGGGCGAACAGGATCTCGCCCTTCGGATCCTCGACCGTGATCGACAGGAAGTGGCCGCGGTCGAACACTGGGCTCACCATGATGTTGATGAGGGAGAGGTCGATCACCGGCATGCGCGCGCCGATCGACAGCGCAAGTTGCGTGGCGGTCTCGTTGGCGTGCGCGTCGAGCTGATTTTCCAGATTGCCGCGCGCGCTGGCCACGTAGATCGCCTCGATACCGACGAGAAGCGCGATGAAGATGAGCGCGGTGCCGGAAAGCAACTGTCTTCCGAGGGTCACGGCGGCCCCATCGCTAGATGCGGGCTTCCATGGCGAGCCGCGTCTGCACGTGGATCCAGTTCCGGATCTCCGAAGGCTTGCCGCGCCTGCCGCCTGCCACCAACCTGATTTCGTCGTCGTTGAAACTGTAGACCGGGTCGAGATCGGTGCGCTGCGAAGCCGGTCTTACACGAGGAACGAGGTTGTCCAGGATCAGCGGCTCGGCCTCCGCGCTCGCGTAATAGGCCAGGACCATGTGCGCCTGTCCATTGAGGTTGAGGACGCGCACATAAGTAATGCGCAGGCGAGCGATAGGCACGCCCAACTCCTTGAGCAGGTAATATTTGGCGATCGCGTAGTCTTCGCAATCCCCGCCGGCGCTACCGATCAACTCGGCCGGTGTCGCCCAATAGTCCTCGGCGCCCCAGTGTTCCCGGTCCTCCTTCCAGGTCACGTTGTCGTTGATCGCGGCGTTGACCATTTCCAGCGCCGCCTCGTGGCCGTCCGGGGTTTCGAACACTCGCGTCGGCGAGAAGCCTTTGCGCTCCCGGGCGAACGTTTTCCACCGGCCGATCCGCTGCACGGTCGAAGCCCCGAATCGCTCGGCATATTTCGCGGCCAGCATTGCGCTGACCCGGGTCGAAAATCCGAGTTCGCTCGGCTGTTGTGCCGAACCAGTGCCGATCAGGGCAATGATGCCGCAGGCGGCCGCGCCCTTGGCAAGCATCGACTTAAGGCTCATCTGCACGGCGCCCTTCCCCGCATCTGGAAATGTCTGTGCTGGAATTATCGGCACCCTCCGGCGAAACCGAAGAGGCGAATTGCGAAGGATTCCCCGCCCCGAATTGAAGGCCGAAACCCGCCCTGTTTCACGCATCGAATGAACCCGCTCGCGCGTAACGTGACGCCTTTCTTCGCGCTTCCTGATCCGGGGACGGCATGGCATTGGCAATTTCACTGGCTCCCAAAGCGCCGGTGCCCTCGCGCATCGGGCGTTTCGAGGTCCTGCGCGAACTCGGCCGCGGCGCGCAGGGCGCGGTCCACCTTGCGATGGACACCCACCTGGAGCGGCAGGTCGCGCTCAAGACCCTGCATCTGAATGCCGATGGCGCGGCTTCGCAACTCGAAGCGCTGCTCGCCGAGGCGCGCATCGTCAGCCGGTTGCAGCACCCCAACATCGTCACGCTCTACGACGCGGGCGAAGACCAGGGCGAGCCCTACCTCGTGTTCGAATTGGTCGAGGGGCACAGCCTCGCGCAGCGCGTGCGCGCCGACGGACTCATGCCGGCGGCCGAGGCGGTGCGCATCACGCTCGCGCTGCTCGAGGGCATTGCGTACGCCCACGCCCGGCAGGTCGTCCACCGAGACGTGAAACCGGCCAACATCATGCTCACTGCCGAGGGCGTGCCGCGCCTGATGGATTTCGGCATCGCCGTGCATGGCCCCTCGGACGAGCACGCCGAGTTCTGCGGCACGCCGGCCTACATGGCGCCGGAGTACATCGCCACGCATCGCTACGAGGCCTCCTGCGACCTGTTTTCGCTCGGCGTGGTCCTCTATGAAATGCTCACCGGCTCGCCGCCCGTGCGTTCGCGCGACCCCTACCAGACCATGCACAGGATCGTGCACGAGGATTACGAACCGCCGTCACGGCGCAACCCCAGCGTCGCCCCCGAACTCGACCTGATCGTGATGAAGGCCCTGGCCAAGGACCCGCGCGAGCGATACGACGGAGCGCTCGCAATGGCGGCGGCGCTCGAGGCGTGGTTGGCGCCCGAGCCGGCCGCCCCCGAATCCGCCGAGCCGGCCAAGCAGGGAACCCTCGAGTTCCTGCTGCGTCGCATGCGCCACCAGAGCGACTTCCCGGTCCTGTCCGGAGCGCTTTCCGCGGTCACGCGCGTCGCCGCCGACCGCGAGCACGCGAGCGTGCTTTGCAACAGCATCCTCAAGGACTTTTCGATCACCAACAAGCTGCTGCGCATCGTCAATGCGTCGAACTACGCGCAGTTCGGCGGCACGATCAGCACCGTGTCGCGCGCGGTGGCCATCCTCGGATTCGACCAGGTCCGCTCGATCGCGCTTTCGCTGATGCTGTTCGAGCACCTGCACGACAAGCCCAAAGCCGCGGAGCTCAAAGACGAAGTGGTCGCGTCCTACTTCTCGGCGATCCTTTCGCGCCAGCTGTGCGGCCTGGTCGGCATTCACGACACCGAACAGGCCTTCATCTGCTCGATGTACCACCGGCTGGGCCGGTTGCTCACCACGTATTACCTGCACGACGAAGCGCAGGAAGTCGCGCGCCTGATGGCGGCCCGGGGGTTCGACGAACGCCGCGCTTCCACCGAGGTGCTCGGCATTTCCTACGAGGACCTCGGCGCCGGCGTGGGCCGCGCCTGGAACCTCCCCGATACGATCCTCACCTCGATGCGGTGCGCGGCCGGCAAGACCGCGCCGCGCCCGGTCGGCGAGGACGACAAGCTGCGCGTGATCTCGGAACTTTCCAACAGCCTCGCGGCCGTGGTGCGAACATCGAGCGAACGCGACCGCGCCGCGAAGCTGGCCGGGCTGGTCGAACGGTTCGGCGCGGCCACCGGCGTTTCGGCCAGAGGCCTCACCGGCGCGGTCCAGGAATCGCTGGCCCGGCTGATGGGCGACGCGCAGGTCCTTGGCTACAGCGCAACCATGTGCCCGGTCGTGGCCAACGCCAGGAGCTGGGGGACGCCCGTTTCAGCTCCGGACGAAGGAGACCCCACATTGCGCCGGATCGCTCCAGACATCGTTCTTCGCACGGCCGACCCGGCGCAGTTCGCCGCCCCCCCCACCGATGCGCTGCCCTCGGCCCACCGGCACGCGGCGCTGGCCGCGGGCGTGCAGGACATCACCAACACGCTGGTCGGCGAATACCACCTGAACGACCTGCTGCGCATCATCCTGGAGACGATGTACCGCGCCATGGGATTCACGCGCGTGCTGCTTTTCGTGAGCGAACCGGCCCGGCAGCTGCTGCGGTGCCGGTTCGGTTTTGGCGCGGACGCCGATGCGCTCGTGCAGTCCGGACTGTCGGTGCCCACCACTGGTTCGCGCGACGTGTTCTATGCGGCCGTCGTGCAGGGCGCCGATCTGTGCCTGGAGGACCTCGACGCCGAAAAGGTGAAGCCTTACGTGCCCGACTGGTACAGGAAGGCGATCGGCGCAAAGGGCATGGTGCTGCTGCCACTCGTCGTCAACAAGAAGGCGCTCGGCCTCATTTACGCCGACGCCGAACGCGCCGAAACCCTCCGTTTCAGGCCCGACGAACTCAGCCTGCTCAAGACGCTCAGGAACCAGGCGGTGCTCGCGATCCGCCAGAAGAGCTAGCCCGCATATTTCACGCGTAGTCCGATTGGTGCTGAGGTGAGTGCGGGTGGAGTGATTTTTGCGGATTGACTGGCGAGGAAGATCGTCTGGTGAGGGAAGGCGGAACGCCCGGCCATCGGGCGACTATGCCCTTTCCAGCAATTGCTCTTGACGGAGACTGGCCGGACTGAGGCTCAGCGTCCGCTATCGGGGCGTCTGACTGAGGCATGACAAGGGTATGGCTGGCCTTTGCCAGCGGTGGTGGTGCTGGTAATTGCACTGGCGGGAGCGGTAAAGCGGCGGGTAAGAATTTGACTACCGAAACGCTACGCTATACACTTGAAACGTGATTAAGAAATTCCGCCATAAAGGTCTGCAAGCCTTTTTCGATACGGGCAGTCGGGCGGGTATTCAGCCGCACCATGCCGCGCGACTGAAGCGACAACTGACACGGCTTGACATTGCCAAGCTCGCCAAGGATATGAATGTGCCGGGATGGAAATTGCACCAGCTTTCGGATGGGCATTGGTCGGTGTGGGTCAATGGAAACTGGCGCATGACATTCACATTTGAAGGGGTTGATGCCGTGCTGGTTGATTATCAGGACTACCACTAAGGAGCATTGGACATGACGCGAATCCACACCCCCCCTCATCCGGGGGAAACCTTGCGGGTGGATGTGTTGCCAGCCCTGGGGCTGACTGTGACCAAGGCCGCTGCTCAATTGGGAGTGACTCGCGCCGCGCTGTCTCGCGTACTCAATGGCCGCGCCGCCATCTCGCCGGAAATGGCGCTGCGCTTGGAGGGCTGGCTAGGCGTTGAAAACGGTGGACACGCTGATTTGTGGATAGCGCAGCAGACTGGATATGACTTGTGGCAAGCCAGAAAAGCTGGTGCACCGAAGGTGAAACGCGCTCGAGTATTACCCGCTGCCTGACGGCATCGGGCAAAAGCGGCGCGAAGCATCCGTCCTGATCTGCCTTCGCAGTGAGCCGCTTTGCGAAGGAGCCGCCGTGTGGGCGCGGAACTTTCCGTGGGTCACGCGCGGATCCGACGCATACATGCCCCGCAGTCCGTGCAGGCCGTAGATGGGCTGGTGCAGTCGCCTTGTCACCTCGTTGGCGATCCGCTCCACGCTGCGGTTGAATTCCGCTTCGTGTCCACCCTTGGGGAGGGATCCCCACGGACCGGATTCGCGTGCCTGAAATGTACTGGTACGGATACGCCAACTGCCTGGAGAACGGCTCCAGTAAACGATTCCTCGAGGAGAATGTTAAGGATTACGCCTCGCCGAGAGGCCCGTGGGATGCGGCTCTTATCGGCCGCGCACGGGCGGACATTAGGATTATTTTAACTGGGGCTGATTGAACGTTCGGAAGACGGCTTGATTTCGGTGCCGTTCGAATCGGTGGAAATTCGCTTTCCCTTCGCGCGGGTGGCCTGAGCCATACGCCCGCGCAGCGCCAGGTCCGGCGAAGATGCCCAAGGAGATCGTCGAGCGGCTGTCGGTATTTGGTCTTCGCCCTTAGACGCGCGAAGACCCCGCCTGCGCAACGCGGCGCACGCCCAGTGCGTTGCACACCCGGTAAATCGTGTCGAACCGGGGCTTTGAGCTGGGGCGCAATGCCTTGTACAGAGCCTCTCGGGTCAGGCCAGACTTTTCGGCCACCGCGCTCATGCCGCGGGCGCGGGCCACCACGCCCAGCGCATGGGTGAATTCACCCATGTCGTTTCCCAACTCCAGGGGTATTGCTACCGACAGTTTCTCAGAAGGTACAGTTCCGGGAGCGCTCGTAAGCAGAGCTTCCCGACATCACACAGATTGCGCGATCGGCCCTGCGGGTTTCCTCAAGCCCGCAGCGCCAGGAGCGCGATGAAACCCGAGCGTGACTCGCCGGCGGCCTTGGCCGCGGCATCGATCCGGCGCAGCACGCGCGCCGGCAGAGTGATGTTCACGCGTTCCCTCTTGTCCGCCAGTTCGGCCAAGTCGACCGACACCACCGCCCAGATCCATCCGGTGTACTCGGCATTGGCCTGGTGCTCGGCGATGTGGCGCGGTTCGGGCACCTGGCCGCCATCATCGATGACGGTTTCCAGCCACAGTTCAATCGCCTCTTTGGTGTTTAGTATGGCTTCGTCCAGGGTGTCTCCCGCAGAAAAGCAGCCGGGGAGATCGGGTACGGTCACGCCGAAGGCATGACGCTTGTCGCCCGGTTCAATGGCAATTGGATAATTCATCGCGCTTACTCCTGTCAGTTCAGTCCGGCTTGCCTCATCAACTTGTGCAGCAACCCTGTTCCCAAGGCCTTCTTCGGGTGCGGCACGCTGATGTGGCCACCCTTTTCCGGGTGAATGTAAACGTGGTGTGATCCTTTCACCCCCCGCAGCACCCAACCCGCCTGCTTCAGTCGCTTGATGAGCTCGGAGCTGTGCATAGTGTGTATTATACACACGCCGCGAAGGGCAAGTCGCCGCCCCGGCGGACTCACGAATCGGCAAACCCGGCCGATAAGGAGTCGATGTGGCTCCTCTCACAACTATGGCGCCGCCTGACCGAAGGCCCCTCCGGCGGCGGCCCGCGTCCCGCGCCGGTCGATCTTCATCCGTTCGCGCTTGCCGCCTCGGAAGACAACCGCTTCATCGTGCTGCGCGAAGCGGTGCTGG
>Ga0163153_10003512_pt1 | contig 20898 bp, 19 predicted proteins | sample OliLakLV19MP6IB1_FD_148629 | JGI IMG/M metagenome (GOLD analysis project Ga0163153, IMG submission 148629) | Freshwater microbial mat bacterial communities from Lake Vanda, McMurdo Dry Valleys, Antarctica - Oligotrophic Lake LV.19.MP6.IB-1 | ecosystem: Environmental > Aquatic > Freshwater >...
ATGGGAGAAGTATGACGTAACACAATTAGCGAGTCCCGATGGTTGGATGAAGGATCAAGAGTTGGTTTTGAAGTTTTATAATGAGAGACGGAAGAAACTTTTGGAATGTCACCCGAACGGGGCACATAAGATATTTGCTGACCTTGAGAGGGATTTTGATGTTCAGATCATTACCCAGAATGTCGATGACCTACATGAGAGAGCCGGGAGCACCCAAATCCTACACCTCCATGGGGAATTAAGAAAGTCTAGGAGTACCGGGCCGGGAGAAGAGGTTTACGATATAGTAGGGTGGGAACTTAAGAAAGGGGACTTTTGCCCAAAAGGTTATCTACTGCGACCTCATATTGTCTGGTTTGGGGAATCTGTTGATGAAATGCCAAAAGCGGCGAAAATCGTTAAATCAGCGGATATATTTGTAATCGTGGGAACCTCCATGCAAGTTCATCCAGCAGCAGGATTGGTGAATTACCTAAGAGGAGGGATTCCGGTTTATGTGATTGATCCTGAGGCAGTTTACAGAAAATCAGGGGTGACCCATATTGCCAAAGGAGCGGTAGAAGGAACCATAGAACTCCAGAATATTCTTTTGAATAGAGGTTCTTAATCTTTCGTCTCAAACTTTATGAAATGCAAAATGATTTCGCTAAGTCACACTGACCTGAAATATTCTCAACTTGCACTCACGTTTTTATTTGTGGTGATTATATTCTCACCGAAAATGGTCCGTGCAGAAGATGATCTGGATGTTGTCATTATGTCACAGACCATGACCTGTCATGATGCCACGATGAGAGATAGCTCTGGTAGAACTGTCTCACGGTCGGATCAAAACGGAGAGAGTACCGTGATCCGGGATTCCAGTGGGAGAACACAATATCAGGTAAAAAAAGACGGGGGTCGTGTAGTGATTAGGGATTCCTCGGGAAGAACGGTGGCCACGGGTCAAAAGTCGGGGTCGAGTATGACTTACAGGGATGCATCAGGGAGAACTATTGCTCAAACGCATGACGATGACCAATTGACAAGCGTTCGAGACAGTTCAGGCAGGCAAAGAGCCACTATTTCAAAGGATGGTTCAAGGAGGACAGTCCGGGATTCAAGTGGCAGAACCGAGTATTTAGTGAATAAATAAATTTGCGGCGGTGGTGGTATCATTCCACTAATGATTTTCTTCCTAGGGGCCGCCCTCGAGCAAGTCCTCTGACATTCAGTGCTATTTTAACTCCGTGCTTGTGGACATTTCGCAGACCCGGGGAGGTAAAGATGAGGATATTAAGCTCTTGGCACAATGGCAAGAAGCTGGCGGGCGCGACTGGCCCCCATGAAGTAAGAAATACGCTCTCCTCGCGATGTGAGTTTCTCAAACGATTTGAAGCCAAGTAGGATGACCCCGAGACTGTCGAGGCCCTTGGCCTTGTGGACACTCAGATGGCCGACGTGCCCCATGATCCTATTCACCACCGTGGAAAGAGGCCATTTCCCCAAAGTGGTTTGGTTTAACCACGAAGGCATGCTGTGAGGATTCGGATAAAGGATCAGGACTTGTTCCGCCCGACATAGTCCGGAGGAAATCCATTGTTCAATAATGCCAGAGACAAGGGACTCTTCGTCATTCTCAGCGGTGTGTGGGGTTATTTGAATTTTCGGTCCGGTTGGTAGGGATGGATGGACATGAATTCTGCCGGCGAACTCCTTCAAATCCTCATGGATCAGACCGTTTAAAAAGACAGCCAAGGGACGAGTATATCGTAAAGTTTCTCGGAGAGAGATCAGTGCGGGTTGCGTGAATAACTTTACCAGTCGTCCAATATCAAACGATTCAGGACAATAAAAGTATCTCTGGGCAGGATCGTAAAAAAGGGCGATACGCGATGATGAGCCTTCCTTGAGAAGGCACATATAAATTCCCCACCAGCCAGGTTCGTCTGGTTTATTCATGGTCTGACCAAAGGAGGTGTCATGATCTTGGGCTTCGTCTACAATCAGGGCATCGTATTCAGGACGGAATGTCGGATCGCGACAAATATCCAAAAGGTACTCGGGAACCACCTCTGTGAAGAATTTGTTCTGTTCTGCCTTACCCCCCACCGGACGTTCATAGCCCAGTCCGGCTTTGTCTATTAATTCGCGTGCCAGTCCCTCGTAGCTCCTGACGGTAATTTTCCCGGTTTTGATTTTCAGTCGACACACCAGACCTTCGAGCATTTCCAGAAGGGCTAGATTAAAACAAAGCAGGAGGACATGTCTGCCCGAACCTTCGGTTGCCCAGCGCCGAGCTTGTTCCAAGGCTAACCATGTTTTTCCACTCCCACAGCCGCCCTGAATGAATATCTGGCGGTTTTCGGTAATCATATCCAATATTACATAATTCCCCGTGGTATGACGTTCAATAATCCGGTCTGTCTCTGTAATAAAGTGCTTCTGAGACTGCGATTGAAGTCCAGGTGCGTAGGCATCCATAAAAATCTCCCGGCTTTCACGGGCATTGCGAGCTGATCGGTTCATGTTCGTTCGCCACCATTCCCCTAACTGCTTCAAATCCTGACGGTCAATAATGCACCCACGATTAATGCCCTGATATTCCGTATCTCCCGTGGAAATCGTGACATTGCAGAGGCACAAGACTTTCCCGATAAAAGGCATCTCCCGTCCTGATGACTGGTCACGGAGTCGATCAATGACGGATTGCCATTCACGATCCAGCTGCACCATAGGGTGATCTCTTTCGTCAGTGTCCTCGTGATCCCCCGTGGTTTGCAAATAGCGAAGAGTTCCTCCCTTGTTTTCGAGAACGAGAACATGTCCATTGGGGCCGCAGATGAGAAAATCCCCCTCTCGCGACTGGCCTCTATCATCTTTATAATAGAAACCCCAACGAATGATCCATTGATCATCGAGTCGCGCAAGGATGTCGGCAGTATCCCGTTCAGACGGATCACAGTGTTCCGGTGTACGGTTGTATACCCATTGAGCCATGAGACAAAGGCTAGTTAGATCGGAGTGGATTAGCCATAAGATTTTGACCGGACCTTGTGGGGCTAAAGGGGCGCATCTACGATTATGTGCAATTAATACCGGTTAGACTATTATATTATCACACACAGAGGGGCCAACTCCGAGTGTTACTTGATTAGCTTTGTAAAGACGGGCTATGGACCATGTTAGGACGTGACGGATGGAGACTGAAGAGTGGGGGGATTATTGGAACTGTGCATGGAGGGAGACGGTGGAGTCGGCGAGTTTTACGATCAAGTAATACACTAGACTTTGGCAGGAATATTGTGGACGCGTATGCCTTGATCTGAACCCTCGGGTAAAAGACTCTCCAAAGCTGGAATAGTGGATTTAACCTGTCACCAACATCAAGAACTGACGAAGTTTTCAGCTCTGATTTCAGGGGAGTAATTTTTCATTAAAAAAATATCTTTTACGATAGGGATTGATAAGGGTGATATAACAAAAGAATCGGCTCCTGAATATCATGAGTTTGGACAGACTCATCATTGTTGGTAGGTGAGGCATGACAATCAAACAAAAGGAGATTGAGTATGATGATCGAAACAGTCGTTTACGTAGCGATTTCAGAAAGAATCGTAAAAGTCAAATGTAGGGCAATCATTAATACCCTCACCGGACAGCCCAAGCAAACGATGATAGTATATCCGACATTTGAAGTTCCTGATGATGAATTAGGGATGGTTTGTGAGACGTGTCTAAATCAGGTGGGATCACTTTACGAGTCATACTTTGAAGGGGGTACGCAAGGGAGTCTCTCAAGCTCACACGTGGAGATTGGGGTGATGGAAATTCCCCCTGATGATCTCCAAGAAGTGAATCAACCCGAGCAACAAAAGGAGACTCGTCGTATGAGATATTATAAGGAATATTGGCAATTACCACTTGCTGATATTGAGGAAGTCAGTGTCCGGACTCAGAATTGGATGATCCGCAGCAATATCAATACATTGAAGGATTTATCAATGTTGAGAATCGAGGATTTGGCCTCCAGCCGGAATATGGGCTTAAAGAGCATTATGGAACTCATTATGCTGCTGTATGATTATGGTCTAGAATTCCGGGGCAATGTCCAAAGGATGATGACCCGTTGTCCCTTCAAAACACAGAGCATGGAATCCCTTTTGGATGATGGGTATGAACCTCTGACGCACCCGTACAATGACGATGAAAAACACATGATTCACTTCATTTTGAAAGACATGGAGGAAGGGGAGCAGCATCCGGACATTCCACTCGAAATCCCGAAGAGCCAGAATTAAAACGAAAGATCATCAGGAATTACTGATCGAAAGTAAGATCCATCTCTCATCATCACTCATGCCAAAGCTGCACTGGGCAAAAAATAGATTAAATGTTTTATCCCGGTTAGGTTTGGATGATCAGGCGGTCGAATTATCTAAATCAGTCAATATTCTGACTAAACAGACGGCATTTGTGGCGTGGAATACAAAAAATAAACAGCCAATTGCCCAGGATCATCTGTACCAGCCTGTGTTTACACCACAATCATCAAAGACTAGAGTTAAATTTATGATCGCCGCAGCCATGCCTACAATGCAGGCAGCCCCACCATGCCCAGCAGCACCACCTGGGCTAGGAACACCACCGGGGCCAAGGCCGGCAGCAGCGCTAGGGGAAGTGATACAATGTAAAGTGAATAGAAACTCCAACGAAGAAACATTTGGTGATTATGAATTCCTGAGAAACCTTCTTCATAATAAGATACTTGACTTGCCTTATCATCAGGTCTTTCAGTTGGATAAATTGGAGAAATTATTTACTAAAAAATATCTTCCCGTCATATGTTGAGAATGAGAAGGTATTGATCCTGATCAAATTGATATACTTGTATGGGGACAAGGATGAGGTTTATTCTCGGATTACGAAAATCATAGGGGATTATGTCATGACTAAATCTGCGGATGCATTAATAGCCGCAGTATCAGGGTTTACGATCGTGGAGTGTCTTAAACCCTACAAACTCGAAATTGAGAGTTTAATTTCAGATGTTACAATAGATTTTAACACAAAGGATAAATCACAATGAATCCTTATTCCTTTCACGCTGTTTTGATTTTAACCTGTGCGTCCCTTACATTATCAGTGGTTATCGCCCAGGATGAGTATTGATCAGACCTGGGGAGTCCAACCTTCAGCCCGCTTGGGGGCTCTCAGAGGAGAGGATTAGTAGATTCCGATGAGACTTTGGGGGCGATCTATATGAATCCCACCCTTGGAACATACAAACAGGATTCTGTAGAGAATCCCTATGGTGCTGGGAGCCCGTACAAGGCTGACGGATTAATGAATCCTTACAGTCAAATATAGCTCTAAGTCTTGGAGAAACCCTTATACTACGGATGCTCCAAAACTCTATGACAGTAAGGGGAATTACCGGGGAAAACTGAGTTCAAATCCGTATGATGCAGATAGCACATCAAATCCTTATGGGAGATACGGCAGCCGGTATTCCTCCGAAAGTATCAATAATCCGTACGGACTCGGCAGCCGTTATAATTCACAACCCGTTTATGTCTTGCCAGACGATGATGACGGGTCATTGGATGAGTGATTGTTTTGCTGGAAAGGGAAAAATATTCAATAATCTCAGAAGAGTTTTTTGGTTGTTGAATATGGAGTTTACATAGGAAATTGAAATGACAAAATTTAACCTTGCATCAATAGTGGCTAATGCTATTGAAAGACCATTGACTAAAGAGACGGAGCCGGGTTTCTGAGTACATTGTGTCTGACTGAAAGGCTATGGAATAAAACTAAACGAGACATCAATTCTCAATGAGGCTGGGTGACACCTGAAAAATTAGTCCAGAAGATTCTCAAATGACTCGGAAACTGAGGATCTTTCGCAAAGGAATCAATCACGAATGACTACTCCCCTCCAGTTTTACCGCATCTTTCGCGACCTACTCAAAGAGCAGGGGGTAAGGGCTTTGCTGACCTCGGGGATGGCGTGTGTGGAGTATGGTATTCAGGAGACGACCAAGGACACCGACTGGATCATTCATCCCGACGAGTTTGAGAAACTGGTTGCTCTCCTGTGTCACCAGGAGAAAGGACTCACGGGTGCCAATTGGCGCATTTCTTACCGGGGGATTTTCGGCGCACCTCTGGACAGACAGTATCACCTTGGTGGATGGACGAGCCATCTTGCTATTTGGAGTCATGCTCTCTCACCTGAAGAGCATCTGGATTTCTTTGGCAAACCTCCAAGGGTGGACAGTGGTTTGTGGCTGAGGGAAACAGGCTCCATTGCATCCCGTTCTACCGTGGCGGCCATGAAAAAAACAGATCGTGAAAAGGATTGGCCCTTTGTCAATAGCCTAGCGGCACAGGATTGGTTCTCTGGTAGTCATGAGGGATTATTGCATCTTCGTGACATTCCCGTCCTGCGAAAAGCTTGGCCTAGTCTGACTGGAGATCAGAGGCAGGATTTGGTGAAAAAACGCCCCTTACTCGGACGGATCGAAGAATCCAATGATATTGTCTTGGAAAGGTTACTTATCATTGAAAAGAATTTGTGGGAGAGAGTGAATCGTTTACGTTATCAGATATACCAAACAGAGTGGAAATCATTTTATCGGCGTTGGCAAAAGGATTCAGTGGGTAGATGGCCGACGAGCGAGTCTTTTGATATCCAACACCATCGCGTTTTAAATGCAGCTCGTGAATACTCCCTGCCAGTAGCACCTCTTGATGCTCCGGGAGAACGCAAAAGGGTTTATAGTATGGGATGTGATGAAACTCGGATGCTTCTTTCTGTCACTGACTCGGAGATGGGATTTGTTCAGCCCGCGCAGGAGCTGATATTGCCATGAATGACAAACCAATCGTCAATCAGGATATATCGCTGCCTGAGGAATACTATGAACTCCTTGAGCGTGAACTTGGACAAGAAAAGGCCGACTGGGCACGCTTGCCCTATGATGAACGCATGAAAGAACTAGAACGAATCCATGCCACCTTTAATACACCCGATGATTTATCCTGCTGGCCACCTGAACTAGGGGGTGATGCCGCCGCCCTGACGGACTCGATAACTTCGGACGTATAAAATAATCTATAGTAGGATTGTTGGAGACATGAGATTCTCATGACGAGCGAGAATGAGAAGATGAAGAAAAGACAAGATAATCTTGAGTTTAAACGGGAAGCGCCGCGGATGTTGATCATGGAGGAATTGACAGCCCCCGAGGTGAGCAAAAAGCGGGGAGTTGATATTTAATAACGACTTGGTGTCTCCTTTAGAGATTGAACATGATTCTATAGACATCTCGGCTTCCCCGAAGATTTCTGGAGAAGAGTTAGTTTTTTAACTGTTTTGGCGATATCCCCAATAAATGTCTGAGGTATCGTTTATAATATTAGGAGTGTTGACAATAAAAAATTTCACGATCTACCTTGCCTCAAAAAAAGTTAATGCTAATGAATGTCGTATGCCACCTGATTTTTCGATCAAAATTCGGCTCGGACGTCACGAGACGTTCCAATTCTCCCCTTATTCCTTAATCACCGCTAACTTTATTTTATTATGACTGACTGGAAATCCAAACTCGCCGCCTACCTTCACGATCCTCCTTTCAAGGCCTTTAAAATTCAAGGCCATGAAGATTATCGTAAATCCCTGTTTCTTGAGTCTGGGTTCAATGAAGAGGAGTTTAAATTGCTGTTCGAGCGCGTGGACGATCATTGGGCAGCGGCAGCGGACCGGTTCATATTCCCTGATTGGAAAAAATCTCAGCTCACCTCGGATTGGAAAGAGGCAGATTTCGCGATCAAGCACCCTCTGAGCGGAGAGGTATATAAACCTTTAAATCCCCCATCCACAGAAATATTGGCAGAGGAACAACTCACAATAGCATTGAAAGGTTGTACCATTGGTGATTTGCCGGATACACCGGAAGGTTGGAAAAAAAAGTACTTCCGGGTTTGGAGACAGTGGCCGGAAATTGCGGCAAGAGAGAAAAATGGCATTCATGCCTATCTGCCCTCTGACACACGTATTCCAGATCACAGTATATGGCAACACAACGGCCTGGTTAGTGCCTTTTCCAACTGCCAGGACGGTTGCGCTTTTTTAATGTTACAAATCGGGCCGGTCCAAGACTTCATCAAACAGGCCCGAAAAATGCAGGATCTCTGGAGCGGGAGTTACCTACTTAGCTTTCTCATCGCCCAAGGGATGCTGGCGATAGCCGATGCAGTTGGACCAGATGCGATTATCTTCCCAAATCTCAGGGGCGTTCCTCTGGCAGATTGGCATTGGAACAAGCAAGGCCTACTGCCTACTCAGATGCGCGCTTCATTTGCGGATGAATTGCTGATACCCGGCTTACCGAACCGATTCCTGGCTTTGGTACCTAAGAGTCGTGCTGAAGAAATGAGGACAGTTGCCGAAAAAGCTATACGTGACGCATGGTCGGAAATCGCAGAATCTGTACACGAAGATATTAAAGGGGAACTAGGAGCACAATGCGTGGGATGGGACGCTCACTGGGAATTTCAGACCAAACGCTTCCCGGTCATTGATGCCGTGGTTCACGATTGGGATTCATTCGATCATGTTATTGAACAGGCAAAGAAGGGAATACCACCGTTAGAAGGTGGATTTGAGTCGCATCCATTGTGCCAAACGATCAAGTGGATGGAGAAATTAAAAACTCTGGGACACATGGATTCTCGGTGTGCCAAACCTAACGATGCCCTTGGGTGGCCTCTTCATTACGCCATTACTGATTGGCTGTTCGCCGCAACGAAAAACGCCCGTAATTTCAACGCTTGGCACGGAGGAACCCTCGACAAAGACAACCTCTCTGGACGTGAAGAAGTCATGGGAGGATCCACAGCGGAAGAATGCCAGAGTTTCCGTGATGCGCTCAGAATAGCTTATGGTGGAGACAAAGGTGATTTCAAAGGGAAGCAACAATACGGGGCCATTTCGATTATCAAGAGACTTTGGCCGAAATTGTATTTGGGGGGCAATCTGGGATGGGAAACCTGCAAACCAAACTTTGAATCAATTCCGGAAATTGCTCAGATCGATAAATCGATTAATGAAGAGGGAGATGATGCTGACACATATTATGCCGTCATTGCCATGGACGGGGACGGGATGGGAGAATGGGTTTCCGGCTCAAAAACACCTGAGCTGAAAGACTTGCTGTCAAAGGAAGCGAAAGTGTATTTTGAGAGCCATTGGAAAGAGGGTGATAAGAAGTTTTCCCGTCCCTTGACTCCGGCTTATCACGCCGCTCTGAGTGAGGCCCTTTCAAACTTTGGCCTTTATTGTGCCGGACAGGTTGTCGGGGCTTTCAAAGGGCAGCTCTTTTATGCAGGGGGCGATGATGTTCTGGCTATCGTGCCGGTTCAGAATGCGATAGCTTGCGCCCAAGCCCTTGTTCTCGCGTTTCAGGGGAAAGCCCCCTCGGGAGAAGAACATCAGGCTGCGACTAAAGTCATGTATGAACTCTTTGAGTATCCAGCCTCTGGATTTATCAAATGCATTAAGCATGCAGGAAAAAAGGACGATCAACGCCCCAACTGGCCCTTAATGGTCATGAGTGAACAGGCAACGGCCTCAGTCGGGGTGGCGATCGGTCATGTTCACTCCCCCATGCAGGATGTTATTCAGGCCGCCCGCGAGGCAGAAACTGCGGCCAAGGGAGTTGATGGGAAAGGGGCCCTATGCCTCAAGGTTATGAAACGTTCGGGCGAAGCTGTGAAATTCAAAGCAAAATTTGATTCAAAAGATGAAAAAATCTGGAACGTCTGGTCGGTATGGGAAGATTTATCCACTCGATCAATGAGTAATCGAACGGTTTATAAATACCTTCAACTGATCAAGCCACTGCTCGCATGCACTGTGGAAAAGGAATCCGAAGGAGGTTGGATGAAACATTGGAATTCCAATGGCTGCGATGAATCCACCGTTCGCGAAATTCTCTACAATGAATTGGTTCATGTGCTGAGTCGTGATGAGAGCAAGGAAAACCGCGATAATGCTAAGATAGCCCGCTACTGGATTGATTCACTTCAAGCACAGCTTTCACCGACCAGCTTTATTCATTTTTGGATGGCCTGGGCTTTTATGAAAAGACAAAGTACCGATGGAAAAACTTCTAATGCAGAGGAGAACGAATGACCACAAGGGATTTACTTATTGAACCGACGGATATTCTTTTTTTCCGAGATGCTATCCCAATGTCAGCGGGTCAGGGTCAGGGCGGCGGTGTCCGCCTTCCTCTCCCTTCGACGATGCATGGGGCGTTTCGCGCCAGTCTCCATTTGGATTCTGGCACTTCGGTGACGGGACGCAATCAACAAGGTCGTCCGAAAGATGCCCCCCGGGGTGAACATGTGGATTTCAGCCAGTACCAGCAACAAAAAACGATTGCCTCTGCACGATATCAGTCACTCCAACTTCAAGGACCTCTGCCATGGCATAAGGATTATGGACTGCTTTTCCCGATCCCTCTGGACCTGTGCTGGAATAAAGATAAAATCCCGGAGGAAGCCTTAAAACTCCTCGAAAAATCATCTGTGGACAAACCACTAACACATATTCCTGTTAGTCCTGTTCCTCCTCAAAAAGCGGGAGAATCGGGTTGGTGGACGACCAAACAATACGAGGCATATTTGAAAGGTGATTTCTCAATTGATTTGAAACCAATCCCTACTGGCGACCTCTGGCAGGCGGAATATCGTGTCGGAGTAGAAATATCACCAGAGACTTATGGATCTGTTGAAGGACAGCTTTATGCGTCAAACGTCATGCGATTTGATGAAAAGACAAGCCTCTGGTCGCGAGCCATACTCAAGAATCCCAAAAATGATGAAACGGGTGAATTCACCAAGCTCCAATGGCTCCTTCTTGGAGGTGAACGTCGACTAGCACGCCTACAGAACCTTGAGAGTAACAAGACTGTTCTGCCAGAAGCCGTAAAACTAAGAGAAAATGGACCATGGCTGATCAAGTGGGTTCTGGTCACTCCCTCGATCTTCATCGGAGGCTACATGCCGGGCTGGATTGTAGATGGTGATGTCATGCTTCAACTCACCGAAAACGGTGAGAAACAACCGATCAAAGCAAAACTGATCAGTCATTGTGTTGGTAAACCGATGACCATTTCCGGACGTGATCTGATGGGAGAACATCCCAAACCTACCCGCTTGGCGGTTGCACCGGGAGCCGTTTATTACTTTAAATGCGAGAGTCTGGAAGATGCCCGCAAGCTTACCACCGCTCTCCACTGGAAACCCCGCTCCGATTTCGAGGGGGAAAAGGGCTTCGGTTACGGATTTTGCGGTAGGGCAGAGGTCATCAAATGACGTCCAAAGACGTCTGAAAACTTTAACAAGCAAACACTAAGGTATAAATTATGAGTCAAATGAAACAGCATCTTGTCACGTTTTACACACGCACTCCGCTTCATGTCGGCTGCGGCACATCTGTCGACGTGGTTGATCTCCCGATCATGCGCGAACGGATCACCGGGTTCCCCGTCATTCCTGCCACCAGCTTGAAAGGCGTCCTGCTCCAAAGAGCGAGGGAAGTCTTTGACTCAGGTGAAAACGCGAGAAACAAAATCATTATTCCCGAGGAAGCCAAACTGCTTTTCGGGGCTGTTGAGAAGGACGATAAAAACAAGGAAATCTCCAATGCCGGCTGTGTCCAGATTATGGAAGCAAAAATACTGGCTTTCCCTGTTCGCTCTCTTTCCGGATGTTTTGCTTGGCTGACCTGTCCTGCGGCTTTGGAACGTTTTAAACGAGATACGGGAAAAACATTCGAGATTCCAAAAGTCGAAAAAGATCAGGTTGTCGCGGGGACGGAACTAAAAATCGGTGACCAGGTTGTTTTGGAGGAATACGCCTTGAAAAATCAGGGGGGCGACGCGAAATCGATTATTGCTGCATTACAATCACTTACTGACGATCCGTTGTGGACTGGAAAGATAGAAAGTTGTTTGGCAGTGGTTCATGACGAAAACTTCCAACACTTCGTGCAAACTTGCACTGAGGTCGTGACGCGAATTGCCATTGATCCCTCAACAAGAACCAATAGCCAAGGGGCTCTCTTTAACCAAGAAAATGTTCCATGCGAAACATTGTTCTATTCGGTTATCACCACGCTCCCCCCACGCAGGACTGGCACCACAATTGATGAAGCTGACAAACACCTCGTTGACTTATTGGGCCAGAAACAAGTCCTTCAAATTGGCGGTGACGAAACAACCGGCCATGGTCAATGTTCTGTCAAACACTCTGCTTTGGAGGTCAAATAATATGCAAACACTGGCACAAATCAGGGCGAGGAACGCTTTAGGACAAAAAATCGCAAAAGGGCAAAAAGAGGGGAATGTTTTAAGTGGCTTTTCGACCTTGGTCAAAATCGATGGATTACTTGCGGCGCTAGCATTCTCTTGCGAGAAAAATAAAAATGGGGAGATAAAACATAAGGGTGAGTATTTCATTTGCGAGGCCATAGCGGCCCATCTGAAGGACGAACAGATTAGAATCACTGGTAGAATTTTACCGAGAGAATTGGCCGAGGAGTTGGCATCTGGAGACGCCACAAAATTGCGGCGGGCCACTGCGGAAGCCCTCGCATACCTGAACTATTTAAAACGTTTCGCATCTTGAGTTTATATGATCAAGCCATTTCAATCTACCATTGAGAAATCACTTTTGTCTGACAAGAATTGTGATTCGTGGAGCCTGTATCTCGATAAATTTTCATGCTATTATGGAATAACCCTTGATGACAGAGGACGTGAACAAGATGAGACCAAGGCGAATCGTCTTAAAGATGCTATTAAGTTCTATGATTCCGAACAGCAAGCGAGTTGTCTCACCGATGCCGTCAAATCAAAGCTCAACTATTTCGATCATCTTAAGTCCCAACATGAGAGCCGCTACGGTAGCATTGAACTAGTGAACTCCACTCGCCTAATGGTGCACTTGGGTCGGGCATGTGTCCTTGAAAATGTCGGGCTTTATACGGACCGGACCACAGGTTTGCCGATGATTCCGGGCACAGCCGTGAAAGGGGTGCTGAGTACTTGGGCCTGTTGGGAACAGAATCAGGACAAATTACAGAGTGGGAAACATTCGGATGCTGACAAAAAACGCAAAGACATGGCGTTTCAAATTTTTGGAGACAATTCATCTGAGGGTAGTGAATCTGCTGGAGAAGTTGTTTTCCTTGGAGGATTTCCTAAAAGTGTGCCGATTCTTGAGCTTGATTTGGTAAATCCGCACACAGAGGCAAATGGAAGGAATATGGAACGATTAACTCCTAATCCCTTTTTGACTATTGCGTCGGGAAGCATGTGGGTATTTCCGTTTTATGTTCGTTCTGGAGCTGATGACCCAGTCAGTTTATTGAACCAGACAAAAACTTGGATGACTGAAGCTCTCACCCAATACGGCATCGGTGCAAAAGTCGCTGCCGGGTATGGGCAATTCCGTCTGCCTAATCAAGATGACCAAAAGCATCAGCAGGAAAAGGCAGAAGAAGCAAAGCTCATTGCCGTTGTAGCCCAAAAGCAAGCGGAGGAAAAAAATCAGAGGCAGAAGCAGCAAGCCGAGAATAAAGCCAAGATGGACTCAGACTATAATGAGAAAAGCTTTGAAAATATTTTAAAAATGAGGACTTCAAAAGGTTTATGGCAGAATTTGAAACAAGAAATTGAAAAACTCAAGAAAACTGAAAATGCCTCGTGGCTTGAAAAATTCAAAAAAACCTCGGAAGGCAAAGACTACAAAGACTTGCGCAAAATGGAGTGGTATCCCAAATGAAACTTGAAACTATCGAATATCCATTTACTGTCCTTACACCCTGCTTTTGTGGGGGCGCGGAATCAAAAACAGCTAAAACAGCTAAAGCAGAGATGCGATCTGCCTCAGTTCGCGGAATGATCCGGTTTTGGCATCGGCATATTGCCAAGGTGGATTATGTGAATGAAATATGGGGGTCGGCAAGTGGGGGGGAAGGGAATGCCAGCAGGGTCAAATTGACTGTTCAATTTGATTTATCAAAGCTCGAAACTTCCTCTGCGGATATTCTGCCACATAAGAAGTCAGGGCCAAGATCCGCCATGTCTCCCAATCAGGGCTTCAATCTGATTTTAACCCGTATGCCGAATTGCGCAAAACCTCATTGGGATGAGGCGCAAAAGGCAGTTAAACTTTGGTTGATTCTTGGTTGCTTGGGACTGCGTTCCAACCGTGCGGCGGGAAGTGTTTGGCCCATTGGCGATTGGGTGCCGCACGACAAAAGTTCACTTCAAATATTTCTCAAGGAATCTTGCTATAAGGAGCCTTGCGCCATGGCTGATGCATCATTGGGAAGTAGGGCATGTGACTTGCGAGAGGCAGCATCTGATACATTGGGTGGCCATGAGACAATATTCGGAGGCATTAAACCTAGCCGCCAGTCATCACCAATCAAATTCAAAGTGATTTCTCTCGCTGGAGAACCTCGTCTACTGATTACAGCTCCCGGAAAAGATTCTATGTTTCTCGAAAAAGCGAGAAGTGTGTTGGCGGAGGGCAGAAAGAATCTGGGAAAGGTTAAATGGCAGGATATTATTTGACAGTTCTGTCAGGTTTATCATCGCCACCGCCATCGAACTTTCGATTCCTCTGCTCACCCCCCGACGAGATAATCAAACAATAGCTAGGCCTGAAAACCATATGGTAATTTAAATGAATCGCTCCCCCTCCCTTCTCATTTCTCTTGGTCAATCTCAGGCGATTGTGCCAGAGGCATTCTTGCTTGAGGGAGCAGCCTTCGATTCTGTTCATGTCATCACGACGCAAAATACAAAAGTGGATTTTATCCTGAGTTGGTTTGCCGACTGTCATCCTCATGTAAAATTACACATCACCCGCGTCGAAGACTTCGTTGATTTGACCAGTGAGCACGATCACTTCAATTTTGAGGAGGTTCTTTACCGATGGATTCTGGACACGAGAACCCGGCCGAAGGATCGTTATATCTGTCTGTCCGGGGGGTTCAAGACCATGTCCGCCGCCATGCAAAAAGCCGCCGCCGTACTGGGGGCCGCCGAAGTGTTCCATGTTTTGGCGGATGCTGTTTATCCTGACAACAATGGAAGAAAACAGCCAGCCAGTACGGTAGAACAAATTGGTGACTCCTTAAAAAATCGTCATTTCCATTGGATTCGTCTTGGACCCGAATCAGGGTGGCCTCAAATGAAGTCTGTACTGTCCTTCGATTACCCATTGGATATTGTGAAGGAGCAGGGAGATGTCCGTTTGGCAAAAACTCCGGACCAGAGTTTTCGCACACATATAAAACACATTGTCGAGCGGTCACACCGCATTGCGGGGGCGTGGGAACGTTTGTCGGTACTCCCGTTCTCATGTTTGGCTACATGGTCAGAAGCAGATTTGACCTGGATGGATTCTCCACTTGAACCAAAAGCCGACCGTGACTGGGTGCTGAAACTGCCAAAGATAGAATTGCACTGTCATCTAGGAGGGTTCGCCACATCGGGAGAATTGCTTTTGAAAGTACGTGCAGCAGCAAAGAATCCCGATAAATTGCCCGATATAAAAGAGTTTCAACTGCCTGCTGATTGGCCGTTACCTCCAGAACCAGTAGGTCTGGAGCCTTATCGGAAAATGGGTGACAATAACGGCTCGACCATCCTCAAAGATTCCGGTTGCCTCATACAACAATGTACTAGCCTCTATGATTACCTTCGTAATGAAAAGATCGTTTACGCAGAGATCCGATGTTCCCCGGCTAACTATGCATCCCCCGGGCGTTCCCCATGGCAGGTTCTTCAGGATATTAAGTCAACTTTCGATGATTGTATGGCCCTTGATCCGGGTTGCATGGTGAACTTGCTGCTGATAGGAACCCGACAGACGTCCGGGGATTATCGTGCGGGCATTGCGCGGCATCTAGCATTAGCGGTCACCGCCGCGGAAAATTGGATAGATGAAAAAGAATGTCGTGTCGTGGGGGTTGATCTTGCAGGATATGAGGGTCGAGAAACAAGAGCACATCTTTATTGTGAGGAGTTTATAGGGATCCACCGTTGCGGGCTCGCGTTGACAGTTCATGCCGGCGAAAACGACGACGCTGAGGGAATATGGAGGGCGGTTTATGACCTGAATGCTCGCCGGATCGGTCATGGGTTACATCTGATTGACTCCCCCGCACTTTCTCAATCAGTAGCCGCGCGCGGTATCGGGGTGGAAATGTGTCCGTATGCTAACCTTCAAATCAAAGGATTTCCTCTGAATCCAGCTCAGGGAGACCCGGGCCAGTATCCGCTCAAAAGCTACCTTGATAGGGGTATTCGCGCCACGATCAATACGGACAATATCGGCATATCGGGGGCTTCTCTGTCGGATAACCTGCTCTTGGCGGCCAGACTTTGTCCGGAATTAACAAGATTGGACATTTTGAAAGCATTGAAGAATTCATTGGATACAGCATTTATCTCGCCTCAAATGCGAGATCATTTTTATCGCGAAATAATCAAGGAGATAACATTGCCATGACAGAAAATAAATCTGAAGATGTACTCTGTGCTAGGATTTTAGATATGCCCATCCAATGGCTCGGCCCATCAGTGGCTATCCCCATGAGGGAAGACGATTTCTTTTCATTCCTGGATCACACGACCCCACTTTGGATCGAGCGCTCCGTTGCGGAAAATGATGATAACTTCAAGCAACTCATCCCTTACATTCTCCTGACTAATTCACAGGGATTATTGGCCACTTATCCTAGGAGAGGAACTGAAGCACGGTTGCATGGTTCTTGGTCATTAGGGTTAGGCGGTCATATCAATACCAGTGACCAAAGCCAGACCGACCCACAAACTTGGCGAAATCTTTTATACACAGGATTGAAACGTGAACTTAGCGAGGAATTTCCTTCCTCAGTCCCCGGCCATACGCATTTCCTCGGTGTGATTAATGAAAATCTCTCTGCTGTCGGGAGGGTTCACTTAGGGGTTGTATTTTTGCATCAATCTACCGGCTCGTGCAATAAGCCAGGAGCCGAGTTGGATGGTCTGGATTGGGTCGAGCCATCTCAAATTGGTTTTCAAGATTGGCATCTTGACCGCTTTGAATTATGGTCACAACTAGCCATCCGTTTAAGCCCTAAATATATCACCACATGATTATCCTTTCACTTGCCTCAAAACAAATTTGGCCTCAGGTCCTTGTTGTCTCCCATCTAAGGCCTGAAAAGATATTCCTGCTCCACAGTAGCGATTACAATGAGTCAAAAGGCCCCGCACAGCGACTCAAAAGATTCTTCGATGAATCGGGGTTAATTCCCAAAGGAGGGACGAAAATGGAGGAGATATCCGATGCGGACTTTCATTCCGTTGAGAGTGCCCTCGGACAGATACAGACGAGTCACGCGTTAGCACTGGAGAATTGTGTAGTAAACTTTACAGGAGGAAATAAACTCATGGCCACCGCAGCATTCCGTTGGGCGGCCAGACATGCCAAAGCCTGTTATCTGGAGCGTCGCAACCAATTAACCTGGTTTCACGCGCCCGACGGGCAGATGATAACGACGACGGAGCCAATCGATACGAAGATAAACAACGACATCTGTCCAGTCGAACTCCTTCGCTGTCAAATCGACTCCTCGGAAATCGAGAGAAAAGGACAAAAACTCTTTCTTAATGACAAAGGAAAGAATTTGTCGGATGAGGATATTCAAAGGATTATTATTAATGGCAGCGATCCAATCGCTTATCTTAGAGTGGAAGGTGAGGCGGACGCTGTCAAGAATAAGGGGGATATTTTAGAGTATCTGGCTGCACTGGTTTTGCTTCATCAGGGAGTTCTTCAGGTCCAACGTAGTTTGCGTTTGAAGGTCAAATCAGCAAAGGGCGTCGGCACCCGCCTTCCTCACGCCGAAATTGATCTATTGTTCAATTGGAATGGCCGTCTCTGGTTGGTCGATTGCAAGGACCGAAAGCCAGAAAGCGACTTGATTGATGGATTGATAGCGCTTTTGCCGACGTTATTGAAATCTAATGGGGAAATCAACATGCTCCTGAAGCGAATTGGGGATGAGCTTTCAATTGGTCAAACAAAAGTGCTGAAGGAAGATTTGCTGGCTATCAGGGAAACGGGCGGTTTACTGGGTAATATCATCTGCATTCGCAAATCGCCGATGACTGAAGAGGTGGAGCAGTTTGCTAGACACAATAAAATAGAAGTGATCATGAAAGGTGATATATTAAATAAAATCAAAACCATACTTTATCCTGATAGACACGCTCTACCCTTGGAAATCGATCAACTTGCAGTACATTTTAATAAAAAATAGGAGTCCCTCAGATGTTTTTTGTATGGGGTAAAAAATAAACGATTCATGATTATCCCCTCGTAATAATATGGTAAACCTCCCCTCCAAAAAATCAAAATCTCAAACTGTCCTCCTTGCGGTCACAGGGATGAGTCCGGCGATTTTAACTGAGACAGTATGGGCTCTGGCCCATGAAGACATTCCCGTAATACCGGACAGGGTTATCGCTGTGACCACGATCACGGGCAGGCAGGCGATTGAACGTGAGCTTTTGACTCCCCCCGTGGGTAAACCTCAAGATGCGCATGTCTGGAATGATCTCCGCAGTATTGTTCTAGGTAAAGGCTTCCAGTCTGATGATCGTTTAATGATCGAACCCCGTCTGATCCATGGTAAAAACTCACGCACGGGACAAGCTGACTGGCTTGAAGATATTAGGTTAAAATCGGACAATGAGGCTGTCGCTGATGCACTCTTGGAGATCATCCGTTCCTTTACGGAAAACCCTGATACTCGCATCATCGCATCCATCGCAGGCGGGCGTAAGACGATGGGCGCCCTCTTGTATGCTGCCATGAGTCTGCTGGGCAGGAGTAATGACCGTGTGACACACGTGTTGGTCAATGATCCTTTTGACAGTCCTGCCCTCCAACCGAAATTCTATTTTCCTCACTGGCCTACACTGGAGCATAAAATATTAGACCGCCAGGGCAATATCATTGAGACGATTGATTCCTCAAAAGCCGGGATCGAACTTGCGGATATCCCCTTTGTCTGTCTGCGTAATCTTTTCCCCGGTCAATTAGGCCGTCTCCCCGGTTCTTTTACTGATCTTGTCCATGAGTATTCCCATCGTATTGAGGATTTTAAGGCTGATTCCATTGATGTTTCCGTCGATTTAAAGTCATCCTCCCTGATTTTGGCCGGGAAATCAGTCAAGCTCAATGGTAAACAAATGGCCCTAGTCGCTTACTTGATTCATAATCGCCGCCCGCAATCTCCATTAATATGGCAGGAGCATAAACAGATATTCTCAGGCTTGCATGAGGATTTTCTCGATGCTTTTTTAAAAGAAATTAATCCTGCTAGTCGTGAGTTTGAAATGGCTAGATTCTGGAAAAAGGCAGAGTTTGATGATGTCAGGAAAGTCCTCGCAGAGATCAGGAGCAAATTGCGCAAATCCGGACTGACCCCACAGATGCACTTGCTATTTCCGCCGCACCATTGATGTCCTCGGACGTCCGGATGATACCCCTTTTGGTTTCTTCCTGATATTGTCATCCTTGTTCACCCCCTCATCAAACAAGGAATGATATATATGGAAAATACATACATAAACCCCGTCATCGCCGCATCCGTTTCATGGTTTCGCAAACAGGGGATCGAGGATTTTAGCATCGAGTCATCTGATGTGGTTTCCTTTTGTTTCCCGATCCAGGAGATCAAGACATCCTTCACCGTGGCTGGTTATTATGATAATGGCCTCTATTTCGTGCATCTCTCCTCGCGCCTCTATGCCTGCGTGGATCGGGAGCATTTACTCAAGATGTTTCTCTTCTTGAATCTGCTAAATGAATCTAACCACATGCTTTGTTTTTATCTCGATATGGATGAAGATTTACCACGGGTTTGTTTCAGGCTCGATCTGTCCTTTGACACCCAGACGGGATTAGAGGCTCATTTTTTGAATGTTTTGACTTTGGCCAAACAAATGCTCGATCCGGTCATCCAGCAGATCGGCATGGTCGCTCTCACTGGTGCTGATCCGGATGAGGCTTTTTATAAGGTCATGGTGATCCAGGATCACTTCATAAATAGTGGAATTTCAACCCCGTAAACAAAAACAGCACATCCTATGCCTAGCGTTTATATCCAAACACCCGGTTTTCGGGTCGGTCTCAAAAGCGAGAAACTCCGCGTCGAGTCTCCAGACACCGGCGACCCGGACTTGCCACCCATTGTAAAAGAGGTCCTCCTCTCCGACGTCGAGCAGGTCATCGCCTCTGAGCATGTCCATTTCAGTCTCCCGGCCATCGCCGAGTGTATGCGCCGCAATATCCCTTTTATCCTCACAGGATCAGGGGAAAGGATTCTCGGCGTTTGCCGTCCCCCGTCCCCAAATCATAAAGCGCGACTGAGCCAGTATCAGCGTTTCTTGGAGCCGGCCTTTGCCCTCGCTCTGGCCATTAACTGGGTCGAGGCCAAAATTCTCAATTCCCGCCGCGTCCTCCAGCGTCTCGCCGCTAACCGTGATGCCATCGAAATCACTCGTGAACTCCTTAATCTCGGCGAACTCGCTAAAAAATGCACCTCCGTGACAAATCCTGATTCCCTCCGGGGTATCGAAGGTGCTGCCGCCGGTAAATATTTCGAGCTTTACGGCTCCTTTTATCCAGAATCATGCCCCTTTGAACGCCGTTCCCGCCGTCCGCCGCATAATGCCCCTAATGCCATCCTTTCCTACGCCTACACACTCTTGGCAGCGGAGGCTGAATGTGCCCTGCATGCCATCGCCCTCGATCCAGCCATTGGTACATCCC
>Ga0163153_10003515_pt1 | contig 20882 bp, 20 predicted proteins | sample OliLakLV19MP6IB1_FD_148629 | JGI IMG/M metagenome (GOLD analysis project Ga0163153, IMG submission 148629) | Freshwater microbial mat bacterial communities from Lake Vanda, McMurdo Dry Valleys, Antarctica - Oligotrophic Lake LV.19.MP6.IB-1 | ecosystem: Environmental > Aquatic > Freshwater >...
CCGCAAAACCCGCCGTTACCCCGGCCAAGGCGGCCACCCCGAAGCTGGAAGGCTTCGCGGTCCAGGTCGGCGCATTCCGCGATGAGGCCAAACTCAAGCAGGCGCGCGACAAGCTGCTCGCCGCCAAGGTGGTCCACTACACCGAACGCCTGGAATCCCCGGGTGGTCCGCTCACGCGCCTGCGCGCGGGTCCCTTCCCGACCCGCGAGGTGGCCGAGGCGGCGCAGGCCGGCCTCAAGCGCGTGGCCCTCGACGGAAAAGTCGTCCTGTTGCCGTGAGAAATACTGGAAACTGCGGCATGTATCCCCATGTCCTAACCTCAGACGCGGGCGCCCTGCGACCCGGGAAGGAAACCTAAGGCCATGTGCGGCATCGTCGGAGTGGTGGCGCGCAGTCCCGTCAACCAGCTGCTGTATGACGGCATGACGGTGCTGCAGCATCGCGGTCAGGACGCCGCGGGCATCGTGACGGCGGAAGGCCACAGCTTCCACATGCACAAGGGCAAGGGCCTGGTGCGCGATGTCTTTCGCACGCGCGACATGCGCAACCTGTCCGGCCACATGGGCATCGCCCATTGCCGCTATCCGACGGCGGGCTCCGCCGCGTCGGAAGCCGAGGCGCAGCCGTTCTACGTCAACTCGCCCTTCGGCATCGTGCTCGGCCACAACGGCAACCTGATCAATGCCGAGGAGCAGCGTCGCGAGCTCTTCCTGGACGATCGCCGGCACGTCAACACCAATTCCGATTCCGAGGTGCTGCTCAACGTCCTCGCCCACGAAATCCACGACGCAAGCGCCGGGCGTGATCGCCTCAGTCCCGACGTGATCTTCACCGCCGTCGCGGGCGTGCATCGCCGCGTGAAGGGTGCATATGCCGTCGTCGCGATGGTGGCGGGCCACGGCATGCTCGCTTTCCGCGATCCCCACGGCATCCGCCCGCTCATCATCGGGCGCGCGGATACGGAAAAAGGCGTGGAATTCCTCGTCGCTTCCGAAAGCGTCACGCTCGATACGCTGGGCTTCAAGGTGATGCGCGACGTGGCGCCGGGCGAAGCGATCCTCGTCGACGAAAGCGGCAACTTCCACAGCCGCCAGTGCGCCGCCAACCCGCAGCTCAATCCCTGCATCTTCGAATTCGTCTACCTCGCGCGCCCCGATTCGGTGATCGACGGCATCTCGGTCTACGAAAGCCGCCGCAACATGGGCAAGACGCTGGCCGACAAGATCATCGCGCTGGGGATGCGAGACGAGATCGACGTCGTCATCCCGATTCCCGATTCCAGCCGCCCGTCCGCGCTCGAAGTGGCCGCCAAGCTGAAGAAGCCGTATCGCGAAGGCTTCATCAAGAACCGCTACATCGGCCGCACCTTCATCATGCCGGGCCAGGAGCTGCGCAAGAAAAGCGTGCGCCAGAAGCTCAACGCGATGGCGATCGAATTCACGGGCCGCAACGTGCTGCTGGTGGACGATTCCATCGTGCGCGGCACCACCAGCCGCGAAATCGTCCAGATGGCGCGCGAAAGCGGCGCGAAGAAAGTGTTCTTCGCCTCGGCCGCGCCGCCCGTGCGTTACCCCAACGTCTACGGCATCGACATGCCGACGCGCAACGAGCTCATCGCCACCGGGCGCACCGAAGAAGAGATCGCCGCCGCCATCGGTGCCGATGCCGTGATCTACCAGGACCTCGAGGCGCTGATCGAAGCGGTGGGCAGCCTCAACCCCTCGATCAAGGAATTCGACTGCTCGTGTTTCGATGGCGTCTACATCACGGGCGACGTCTCGCCGGAATACCTGGAAGGCATCGCCGCGGATCGTCGCGACGGAGAATCCGGCAGCGAGACGCGGCTGTCCAGCTACCAGCTCGACCTGGGCCTGTCTCGCGTCGACTGAAATCTCCCTCTCCCCTGGGAGAGGGCCGGGGAGAGGGTGCTCAACCAGAATGCCAAGCAACTACAAGCCCGACACCCTCGGTGTGCGAGCCGGGGGATTGCGCAGCGACTTCCAGGAGCATTCCGAAGCGCTCGCCCTCACCACCAGCTTCGTCTACCGCAGCGCGGCGGAAGCTGCCCGCAAGTTCGCCAACGAAGAGCCGGGCAACATCTATTCGCGCTTCACCAATCCCACGATCACGATGTTCCAGGACCGCCTGGCCGCGCTCGAACGTGCCGAGGCGTGTGTGGCCACCGCAACCGGCATGGCGGCCATCACCACGACCACCCTGGGGTTGCTGAAGACCGGCGACCACCTCATCTGCGCGCGTGGCGTTTTCGGCACCATCGTGCCGCTGTTCGACCAGATCCTCGCCCGGCTGGGCATCACCACCACGTGGGTCGATCTGCCGGACCTCGACGCCTGGCGCGCTGCGGTGCGGCCCAACACGCGCCTGCTCTTCACCGAGACGCCTTCCAACCCGGTGTGTGAAATCGCCGACATCGCCGGGCTCGCGCAGATCGCGAGGGACGCGAAGGCGGTCCTGGCCGTGGACAACTGCATGTGTTCACCGGCGCTGCAACGGCCGATCGAACACGGCGCGGACCTGGTGGTCCATTCGGCCACCAAGTACCTCGAAGGCCAGGGGCGCGTGCTGGGTGGCGCCATCGCGGGGCGCGCCGACCTCGTAAGCGGCCCGCTGTTCAGCTTCGTGCGCACCGCGGGCCCGGCTATCTCGCCCTTCAACGCCTGGATCTGCCTGAAGGGCATGGAGACGCTGCGCCTGCGCATGAAGGCGCAGAGCGAAAGCGCGCTGGCCATGGCACGCTGGCTCGAGTCGCACCCGGCGGTGGAACGCGTCAACTACCCGGCGCTCGAATCACACCCGCAGCACGCGCTCGCCATGAAGCAGCAATCCGCGGGCGGCGCGGTGCTTTCCTTCGTCGTGCGCGGCGGGCGCGAGGCGGCCTGGCGCGTGATCGACGGCGTGCGCATGGTCTCGATCACCGCGAACTTCGGCGACGTGAAAAGCACCGTCTGCCATCCGGCCACCACCACCCACGGCCGCATCCCGCCCGCCGAGCGCGAGGCATCGGGCATCGCGGAAGGCCTGGTGCGCCTGGCCGTGGGCCTGGAAGACATCGACGACATCCGCGCGGACCTGGCGCGGGGATTGGACGCGAAGAAATAGCCATGCCCACTTCCAGCCATGTCTTCCTGATGTGCCCGCCGGAATACTTCACGGTCGCGTACATCATCAACCCCTGGATGCACGGCAACCTGCGCAAGATCGACAACGCCGTGGCCAAGCAGCAGTGGCGCGCGTTGTACGACACGCTCACCGACCATGCGACGGTGCGCCTGGTGCTGCCGCAGCCGGGATCGCCCGACATGGTCTTCACCGCCAACGCGGGCCTGGTGAAGGACAGGCGTTTCATCGTCTCGCGCTTCCGTTATCCGGAGCGCCAGTATGAAGAGCCGTATTTCGCCGACTGGTTCATGGACCGCGGCTACGACGTCTCCCTCATGCCGCGCGACGTGCCCTTCGAGGGCGCGGGCGACGCGCTTTTCGACCGCTCCGAGGAGCTGCTGTGGATGGCCCACGGGCACCGCTCGATTTCGGAGGCGCGCGCCATCCTGCACGAGCGCCTGGATGTGGAGGTGGTGAACCTCAAGCTGGTGGACACGCGCTTCTACCACCTCGACACCTGCTTCTGCCCGCTGGAAGGCGGCTACCTCATGTATTTCCCGCCGGCGTTCGACGACGAATCGCGCAAGGTGATCGAGGCGCGCGTGCCGGCGGCGCGGCGCATCGCCATCCAGGAGGAAGACGCGCTCGCCTTCGCCTGCAACGCCGTGAACATCGATTCCACGGTGGTGGTCAACCGCGCGACCCCCGCGTTCGTCAAGGCGCTGGGCGCGAAGAAGTTCGAGGTCCTGCAGTCGCCGCTGTCCGAATTCATGAAGGCCGGAGGGTCCGCCAAATGCCTCACCCTGAGACTCGACGAGCCCTGAGGGCCGCCGGCGTTTGCGCCGCCTTCCTGGCGATTGCGCTGGCCGCGAGCGGGGCGCAGGCGCAGATCTACAAGTGGGTCGATGCGCAGGGGCGCACGCACTACGGGGAAAAACCCGCCGACGGAACCCCCGCCACACCCATCGCGGCGCCCAGCCCGCCTTCCGATCCGGCACGCGCCAACACGCCCGAAAAGTGGAAGGACATGGAACGCGACCTGCGCACGCGCCGGCTGGACAAGGAGCGCGCGGAAGAAGCGCAGAAGCAGGCCACAACCGCAAACACCGCCGAACGCCAGCGCCATTGCCGCGCCGCCGAACGCGAGATCCGGATCCTCGAAAGCCAGGCGCCGGTTTTCACGCGCGACGCCAAGGGCGAACGCGTCTACGCCACCGACGAGGTCCGCGCGAAGGAGCTCAAGGCCTGGAAGCAGAAGTACCAGGAGCACTGCACCTAAGCCATGCGCCGCATCCTTTCGGCGGGCCTGGCCGCCGCGCTGCTCCTTTCGGCCTGCCACTTCGCCGATGACGTGGCCTCCGACCGCATGCCGCGTTTCGAAACCCCTTCCGGCCCCGCGCCGACCGTGGCGATCGCCCTCGGCTCGGGGGGCCCGCGCGGCTTCGCCCATATCGGCGTGTTGAAGGTGCTGGAGGAAAACGGCATCCGGCCCGACCTCGTGGTGGGCTCCAGCGTCGGCGCGATGGTGGGGGCCATCTACGCGGCCGGCATGGGCGCGGGCGATCTCGAAAAGCTGGCGCGCGACATCAACGTGCTGGAATTCTTCGAGTTCCGGATGCTGGGCGGCGGGCTGGCAACGGGCTCCGCGGTGCAGTCCTACGTCAACGAGCGCGTGCACCACAAGCGCATGGAAGATCTCGGCATACGTTTCGTCGTCGCGGCCACGCGTCAATCCGACGGCAGGCTGGCGCTTTTCAACCGCGGCGACGCCGGCCTTGCGGTGCGCGCCTCGTCGGCGAGCCCCGGTCAGTTCGAGCCCGTGCGCGTGGGCAACGACCTCTTCATCGACGGTGACGAGGCGGCGCCGGTGCCCATCGGCGCGGCGCGTTCAATGGGCGCGCGGCTGGTGATTGCGGTTGACGTATCGGCCTACGAGCAAGACACGCCGCCCTCGGCGCCACAGGCGTGGCGCGACAAGGACCTGCGCCGCGCGCGCCAGGTGGCCGCGGAAGCGCCGCAGGCCGACATCGTCCTGCACCCCAACATCGGCTACTACGCGGGCCATGACGAGAGTTATCGCCGGCGCGTCATCGGCCAGGCCGAGAGTTATACACGGGAGCAGTTGCCGGCGATTCGCGCCGCTTACGCGCGCGCGGGCGTGCCGTGGCCCGGGCCTCAGAACGCTTCGACCGAACGCAGCCCGGCGGGCGTGGCCTCGAGGTAACTCGCGCGTTCGTACCAGTCGCCGAGCACCCAGCGCACACGCTCAACGCCGTCCACGTTCGAGACGTGGCGCGCCGGCCTGTGGGTATGGCCGTGGATCATCAGCGTGCAGCCGCTCTGCGCGAAGGATTGCGCCACCGTATCCGGCGCCACATCCATGATCGCCATCGCCTTGCCCTGCTTGGCGCCTTCGCTTTTCTCCCGCAGGCTCTCGGCGAGCGCCAGGCGTTCTGCCACCGGGCGCGTGAGGGCGGCCTGCTGCCATGCGGGGTTGCGCACCTGGGCGCGGAACGCCTGGTAGGCCGTATCCCCGGTGCAGAGCGTGTCGCCATGCATCAGCAGCGTGCGCGTGCCGTAGAGATCGACTTCGGTGGGATCGTCGATCAGCCGCACGCCCGAGGCTTCCGCGAAGCCGCGCGCGACCATGAAATCGCGGTTGCCGTGCATGAAGTGGATCGGAGTGTTCGCGGCAGCAGCCCTGAGGCGCGCCGCGACGAGGGCGGGGAAGGGCAGGGCGAGGCCGTCATCGCCCACCCAGTATTCGAACAGGTCGCCCAGGATGTAGACCGCATCACATCCGGGGACGACTTTCTCGAGGAAACGCTCGAACTGCGCGACGATCGCGGGGCGCGACGCGTCGAGGTGCAGGTCGGAGGCGAACAGCGTGCGCGCGGTGGCCGCGACCAAGCTCAGGCGCGCTCGGCCTTCTCGATCACGACGGCTTCACGCGGAACGTCCTGGTGCCCGCCGCTGCTGCCGGTGGCGACCTTGCGGATCTTGTCCACCGTGTCCGTGCCTTCGACTACCTTGCCGAACACCGCGTAGCCCCAGCCGTTCGGCGATTCACCGCTGTAGTTGAGGAAGTCGTTGTCCTTGGCGTTGATGAAGAACTGCGAGGTGGCCGAATCGCGTACGCCGGTGCGCGCCATCGCGACCGTGTAGCGGTCGTTCTTCAGGCCGTTGGCGCCTTCGTTCTTGATCGAGGCCTGCACCGGCTTCTGCTTCATGTCCGCCGAGAAGCCGCCGCCCTGGACCATGAAGTCCGGGATCACGCGGTGGAAAATGGTGCCGTCGTAGTGGCCGGCGTCGACGTACTTGAGGAAGTTCTCCGAGCTGATCGGGGCCTTGCCTTCGTCGAGCTCGATCACGATCGGGCCCATGCTGGTGGTGATCCTGACCTTGCTCATCAGAGGCACTCCGCCTTCTCGATCGTCACCGGGTCCTTCGGCACGTTCTGGTGGCCGGCGTGGTCGCGCACCTGCACCGCGCGGATCTTGTCCACCGTTTCCTTGCCCTCGATGACCTTGCCGAACACTGCATACCCGGGCTTGGGCGGCACGGCATCGAGCGCTGCGTTGTTGCTGACGTTGATGAAGAACTGCGACGTGGCCGAATCCACGACGTTGGTGCGCGCCATCGCGACGGTGTAGGCCTCGTTTTTCAGGCCGTTGGCGCCTTCGTTCTTGATCGCGGCGTTGGTGGGCTTCTGCTTCATGTCCTGGGTGAAGCCGCCGCCCTGGATCATGAAGCCGTCGATCACGCGGTGGAAGATGGTGCCGTTGTAGTGGCCGGATTCGACGTATTTGGCGAAGTTCGCGGTGGACACCGGGGCCTTGCGGTCATCGAGCTGCAGCACGATCGGGCCCATGGTGGTTGTCAGGCGCACCTTGAGGGCGCCGTCCCTGGGTGAACACAGGGCGGCCTTGGCCTGCGCGATGGCGGCGGGGGGCAGCGCGGCTGCGGCGGCGATGAAGGCGAGGGCGATGCTTCGGGTGAGGTTCATGGCTTGTTCCGGGGGGTAGGTTGTTTGTGTGCGGCTAGGAAATGACCGCTTCGTGGACGATGCGCCACTCGCGGCCTTCGCGGGCCCAGTACTGGCGCTTCAGGGTCCGGTTGGAAAGATTGTTCGAGCGATAGTCCTGCTCGAAGGTGACCATCATCATGTCCCTGGCGCCGGGGTAGGCGAAAAGGCTCATGTCGTTCACGCCGACCTTGACCCAGGCCTTGCCCGAATTGGTCTTGCGCTTGGTGTTTTTCCAGGCGGCGAAATCCCTGCGCGACGCGGGCGAGTAGTGGCTGAAGTAGCGCTCCACGTCGCGGCTTTCCCAGTCGGCGCGCCACTTCTCGAAGCTGGAAAGGAACTGGTCGCGTTCGCCTTCCCAGGCGCGCGTTTCCTGCCACTGCACCGACTGCCCGATGACCACCGGCGTGCGGCTCACGTCCACGTAGCGAGACAGGCGCGCGAAGTCGTCGTTGGTCAGGACCACGCAGCCATCGGTTGCGCGCGGAGGGCGGCTGTACGTTTCCGAGGGCGTGCCGTGCAGCCAGATCCCGTGGCCCTTGCGGCCGTTCATGCGGTCCCATTCGTTGGGGTAGTCGATCGGGAAGGCGCGCGGACCGTAGAAATCCGGCAGCTTTTCCTTCACCGACGTGATGCGGTAGACGCCGATGGGTGTCTTCTGGTCGCCTTCGCGTTCCTTGTCGGTGCCGCTTTTGCCGAGGCTGATGTAGAAATCGGCGACGTAACGCGGCCGGCCGAGCTCGTTGGCGTAGACGAAGAGGCGCGAGCGCGTGGTATCCACCACCAGCACGTGGGCCTGCGACTTCGAAAGCTGCAGCACCGGGGCCGGCAGGTAATCGGTGCGCGGCGCGTCCAGGTAGTGCTGGACGCGCACCCGCGCTTCGTCCTGCAGGGGGGCCACGCGGGCGGCGCTGGCGTCGAGCGAGGCGAAGGCGACGGGCCTGCCGGCCCGCGCCATCAGCATGTCGCCCTTGACCAGGTGGCCGAGGCGGAAATTGGGGTTGCTGTCGAGGGCCTTGTCGATTTCCACCATCGCCTGCTTGAGGTTGCTTTCGCGCAGGCCGGCAAAGGCGCGCATGAGCGAGCCTTCGACCTCGTTGGTGTAGGTGGTGGCGCTGGGGCGCACCGCGATGGCCGCGGGCGTGCCGCCGTCGGCGACCGAAGCGGCCGCCATGCCCACTGCCGCCAGCAAAAGCCGCGGCGCGAGCGACAGGGCCTGGCGCAGGGGGTGCCCGGTCATGCCCCGCTCACCGCTCCTGCTTGATGAGCCAGCGGTCGCCTGATTTGACCAGCTTCATGGGCTTGCTCGTGGTGTTGTTGAGCGTGGGCGACTTGTAGGTCTGGCGCACGGTGGCGCTGGCCTCGCTGCCGCTTACCTTCACGTTGCTCACCACCACGTCGACATCGATCGACTTGGGCGCCTCGATGCGTTCGGTGCGCTGCTTTTCCCAGGCGGCGCGCTTGAGGCCGCCGGGCACTTCGAAATCGGCGGCGTAGGAGGCGAGGTAGCCCTTGACGTCCTTCGCGCTCCACGCCTTGGCCCAGCCCTCGATCGCCGCGACCACGGCGGCGTTTTCGTCGGCGGCGGGTTTTGCCGGTGCGGTTGTCTGGGTCCCCGCTGCGGCCGCCTTCGGCGGTTCGACCCTGGCCGGGGAGGGCTTGGTGGGTTCGGCCTTCGGCGGCTCCACCTTCGCCGGGGCGGGCTTTGCCTCCGCGACCTTGGGCGGGGGCGCCGGTTCCGGCTTCGGTTCGACCTTCGAGGCCGCGGGTTTTTGCGGCGCCGTGCCGGCGGTGCGATTGCCGGTGAAGAGGTCCTTCACCATCGAGAGCTTGAGCTGCGCGGTGGCGTTGTTCTTGTCGAGCTGCAGCGCGCGGTCGTAAGCGCGGCTGGCCAGCTGCGCGTAGATGTCGCCCAGGTTTTCGTGGGCGGTGGCGTAGCTGGGATGGGTGTGGATGGCCAGTTCGAGGGCCGACTTGGCCTTGTCGTAGTTGCCCTGCGAGGCGTAGAGCACCGCGAGGTTGTTGTACGGTTCCGGCAGCTCCGGGAAATCTTCCGTGAGGCCGGTGAAGACCTGGATCGCCTCCGGCACGCGCTTCTGGTCGGTCAGCAGCAGGCCCTTGAGGAAGCGGCCCTGCGGATCGCGCGGCTGCGCCTTGAGGAAGGCGTCGGCTTTTTCCAGCGCGGGCGCGGACTTGCCCTGGGAATAGAGCCGCTGCGCATCTCGCAGGTCGTCGGCGGGGGCCGCGCAAGCGGCGCCGATCCAGCCCGCGGCAAACAGCGCCAGGACCAGGGTCTTCAACATCGGGGAGCGCTGCGGCATAGTGTCAGGCGGTGTATAATCTGTTGAATTTAATGGGAAACAATATTCTACCTGCCTTCCGGGGCCTTCACAATGCGCCGCGCTGCCGGTGCTGTCCCGTCACCGCCAGCTGATACCCGCTGCGGCCCCTGCCGCACGACACCTGATCCCCCGCACTTCCCGGCGCCTTCGCGCCCCACGAACATGCCAACGATCCACGTCCACAACACGCTGACCCGCAAGAAGGAAGTCTTCACGCCGCGCGTTCCCGGCAAGGTTGGCATGTATGTCTGCGGCCCCACGGTCTACGACTTCTTCCACGTCGGCAATGCGCGCACCTTCAGCGTGTTCGACATGGTGGCACGTTGGCTGCGCGTGATGGGGCTCGACGTCACCTACGTGCGCAACATCACCGACGTCGACGACAAGATCATGGAGCGCGCGCGCGCCAACAACGAACCGATCGAGGCGCTCACCGGGCGCATGATCGCCGCGCTGCACGAGGACGGCGGGCGCCTGGGATGGATCCCGCCCGACCACGAGCCGCGTGCCACGCACCATATCGGGGGCATGGTGGACATCATCGCGGCGCTGGAGAAAAAAGGCCTTGCGTACAAGGCGGGCAACGGCGACATGTGTTTTTCGGTGCGCGGCTTCCCCGGCTACGGCAAGTTGTCGCGCCACAACCTCGACGAGCTGCGCGCCGGCGAACGTGTTGCGGTCGACGCCGGCAAGCGAGACCCGCTCGACTTCGTGTTGTGGAAACACGCGAAGGAGGGTGAGCCGTCGTGGCCGTCGCTGTTCGGCGCGGGCCGGCCCGGCTGGCACATCGAGTGCTCCGCGATGTCGGAAAAGGTGCTCGGCATCCCCTTCGACCTGCACGGCGGCGGCTGGGACCTGCAGTTCCCGCACCACGAAAACGAAATCGCGCAAAGCGAGGGCGCCACCGGCAAGCCGTTCGTGAACTACTGGATGCACGCGGCGTTCCTCAACATCGACGCCGAGAAGATGTCGAAGTCGCTCGGCAACTTCTTCACCACGCGCGAGGTGCTGGACAAGCTCGACAGCGTGCAGGGCGGCGAGCAGTTGCGCTTTTTTCTCGTGCGCGCGCACTACCGCAGCGAGGTGAACTACAGCTGGGACACGCTCGCCGATGGCGGCAACACGCTGCGCGGCTTCTACACCACGCTGCGCGAAGTGCCACCCGCCGACGCGCCGATCGATTGGACCAACACGTATGCCGCGCGCTTCCGCGACGCGATGAACGACGATTTCGACACCCCGATTGCCTTTGCCGTGCTGCATGAGCTGCGCGGGGAAGTGAACCGTACCCGCTCCCCGCAGCTCGCGGGGTTGCTCAAGGCCCTCGGCGGCACGCTGGGATTCCTGCAGGTCGACCCGGAGAAATTCCTCCAGGGCGCGGGCTCCGGGATCGACGTGGGGGCGAAGATCGCCGCGCGTGCTGCGGCGAAGAAGGCGAAGGATTACGCCGGGGCCGATGCGATCCGCAGGGAACTCGAGGCGGCCGGCATCATCCTAGAGGACAAACCTGGTGGCGCGACCGAGTGGCGACGCAAATAGCTGCAGGCCGTCGCGCTTTCCGCAGTCCATCCGGACCGGGCGGGGTGAACCTGGGGGCCGTAAACTTGACGTGGCCGCCATTGCTGAGGATTCCATGAAAAACCTTGTCCGCCTCGCCGGCTTCCTCACCGAGGAGCGCGACGCCCTCATGGAGCGCTGGCGAGAGCAGGTCTGCGCGCTTCCGTCGGCCGCCGCACTCGACACACCCGCGCTCAACGACCACGTCCCGGGATGGATCGCCGACCTCGCCATCCAGCTCAAGCAGGCAGACGGCGGCAACCTCGGGGAGGGTGCCGGCACCGAGCCGATACCAATCGCCCATGGCCTGCAGCGCTTCGAGGACGGCTTCGACATCGAGGAAATTGTTGTCGAATATGGCATCTTGCGCGACTGTGTCTACGAAATCGCCGAGCGCGAGCAGATCGGCCTGGCCGGCGCGAGCCGGCGGGCGGTGGACACGGCCTTCGACGAGGCGATTGCGGGCGCGGTGAAGGCCTTCGCCAAAAGCCAGGCGCGCGATGTGCAGCGCCGGCGCGCCGAACACCTGGCTTTCATCGCACACGACCTGCGCACGCCGCTCAGCGCGATCACCTTTTCGGCCCATATCCTGCAGCAGCGCCTGCCCGCGGGCGGGGATGACGCGGAGACGGCGCGCCTGCTCAAGACCCTCACGCGCAACGCAAAGCAGCTCGAGGGGTTGGTGAGAGACGTGCTCAAGGAAAACACCCAACAGCTGACGGAACTCGGCGTGCAGCTGGAGCGGCGCAACTTCGACCTGTGGCCGGTGGTCGAGCTGTTGTCCCAGGACCTTCAACCGATCGCAGCCAAGGCGTCGACCCGCCTGGTCAACCAGGTGCCCGACGATCTCCAGGTGCGCGCGGATGCGGGCCTGGTGCGGCGCATCCTCCAGAACCTGGTCACGAACGCGCTGGAATACGCACCGCGCGGCGAAGTGACGATTGGCGCGCGCGAGCTGGACACCGGCGATAGCGTCGAGTGCTGGGTCACCGACAACGGCGCAGGCATTGCGCCCGAGCGCCTCGGCAAGGTGTTCGACCCGCTGGAAACGGATCCGCAACGCGAGGGGCTCGGCCTGGGCCTGGCGATCGTGAAAACCTTCGTCGAGGCGCACGGGGGCACGGTTTCGGTGGAAAGCGTGCCGGGGCAGGGAGCGACTTTCCGCTTCACGCTGCCTCGCAAAGACCTGGATCCCGCGCCGGCGAACCGCGCCGCGGCGGGAAAGCGTTCGGATCCGCTGGCGCAATAGGCCGGGCCAGGCCCGGGGTTCAGCGAACGAACTTCTGGTCGCGGGAAATGATCGTGAGGTCGACGAACTTCGAGCCGTTGTGGTTCGCCGGCGAGAAACCGACACGGAAACCGCCGGTGTCGAAGGAATCCATGGTCTCCATCGCCTTGATGAAGCTTTCACGGTCGAGCTTCCTGCCCGCGCGGCGCAGGCCTTCCACGATCACCTTGGCGGCGATGTAGCCCTCGAGCGTGCCAAAGCCCGGTTCGCCCTTGGCCTCGTCCATCAGCTTGCGGTACTCCTTCACCACCGGGATGATGTTGTCCCAGGGGAACGGGACGACCTGCGAGATCTGCACGCCACGCCCTTCCTTGCCCAGCTCCTTCGCCAGCGCCTTGCTGCCGACGAACGAAACGTTCCAGAACGTGGGGTTGGCCCCCGCCTTGCGCATGTCATTGATGAACGCGGCGCACGACTTGTAAGCGCTGATCATCACGATCGCCTGCGCATCCGCCTTCAAGAGGGAACCGATGGCGGCCTTCACCTCGATGGTGTTGCGCTCCACCGTGCCCTTGCCCGCGAGCTTGAGGTTGCGCTTGGCGAGCGCGCGCTCCACTCCCGCCAGGCCCGCCTGCCCGTAGGCGTCGTTCTGGTAGAAGATCGCGATCTTGTCGATGCTCATCGCGGTGAGGTGCTGGATGATCGCCTCGGTCTCGTCGAAGTAGCTCGCGCGAACGTTGAAGATGTAGCGGTTGAGCGGGTTGCGCAGGCTTTCCGCGCCGGTGAAGGCCCCGACGAAGGGCACCTTGGCCTCGGTGAAGATCGGCATCGACGCGGCCGAGGTGGGCGTGCCCACGTAGCCGAAGAGCGCGAAGACCTTTTCGTCGTTGATCAGCTTCTTCGTGTTTTCCGCGGCCTTGGCCGGCTCGTAGGCGTCGTCGAGGGTCTTCAGCACGACCTTGCGGCCGTTCACCCCGCCGCGCGCGTTGACCGAATCGAAATAGACCTGGGCGCCCTGCCGCATGTCCAGCCCCAGTTGGGCCGCCGGGCCGGTGAGCGCGACCGATTGGCCGAGGACCACCGTGGTATCGGTCACGCCTTGCGCGAGGGCCGGCCCGGCAAATCCCAGGACCGCCGCCAGCAGGATGGTTCTGAAGCTCATGGATTCCCCCCTCCGTTGAGTGCAGCCATCCTACTACCCCGCAAAGAACTCGCGCACCTTGTCCATGAAACTCCGGGCCCGCGGGTTGTGGCGGCTGCCGTCGCGGGTGTTGAACTCCTCCAGTTCGCGCAGCAGCTCCTTCTGCCGGTCCGTCAGGCGCACCGGGGTTTCGACCACGACCTCGCACATCAGGTCGCCGGGGTAGCTTGAGCGCACACCCTTGATGCCCTTGCCGCGCAGGCGGAACACCTGTCCCGATTGGGTCTCGGGCGGCACCTTGATCTTGGCCGAGCCGTCGAGGGTCGGGATCTCGATCTCGCCGCCCAGCGCCGCCTGGCTGAAGCTGATCGGCATCTCGCAGTGCAGGTCGTCGCCGTCGCGCTGGAAGACGCCGTGTGCCTTGAGGTGGATCACCACGTAGAGGTCGCCGGGCGGGCCGCCGTTGACGCCGCCTTCGCCCTCGCCGGTGAGGCGGATGCGATCGCCCTCATCAACCCCCGAGGGGATCTTCACCGAAAGTGTCTTGTGTTTCTTGATGCGTCCCTGGCCGCGGCAGGTGGTGCACGGATCGGCGATCATCTTGCCGCTGCCGTGGCAGGTGGGGCAGGTCTGCTGGATCGAGAAGAAGCCCTGGGAGATGCGCACGGTGCCGGATCCATGGCAGGTCTCGCAGGTCTTGGGCTGCGTGCCCGGCTTGGCGCCGGAGCCGTGGCAGGTCTCGCACGACTCCATGGTGGGGATGCGGATCTTGGTTTCGGTGCCGCGCGCCGCGTTCTCCAGCGTGATCTCGAGGTTGTAGCGCAGGTCCGCGCCGCGGAAGACGTTGGAGCGCCCGCGCCCCTGGCCGCCGCCGAAGATGTCGCTGAAGATGTCGCCGAAGGCTTCGGCGAAGCCGCCCATGCCCGCCTCGCCGCCGCCGCCCATCTGCGGGTGCACGCCGGCGTGGCCATAGGTATCGTAGGCCTTGCGCTTGTCGCCTTCCGAGAGCACCTCGTAGGCTTCCTTGGCTTCCTTGAACTTCTCCTCCGCGTCCTTGCTGTCGGGGTTGCGGTCGGGGTGGTGCTTCATCGCGAGCTTGCGATAGGCCTTCTTGATGTCCTCCTCGGGCGCATCGCGGTTCAGGCCCAGGACTTCGTAGTAATCGCGTTTTTTGGTCGCCATGTATCCCTAGTCTTGAAAACTGAAAATCGGGGCCAGGTTCAACCCTGGCCCCGATTCCATGCTGCTCGAGGAATTGAGCGGCGACGAGGTCGTCCGCTCAATTGATCGCCCCGCTGCCAACCACGTCGGCTACGCCGACTTTTTATCTTTGACTTCGGTGTACTCCGCGTCCACCACGTTGCCCTCGACGGTTTTCTCCTGCTGCGCTCCGGGGCCGCCGGCGGGTTGCTGGGGTTCGCCCTGCGCACCTTGCGCGTTCTTGGCCTGCGAGTCGGCGTAGATCTTCTCGCCGAGTTTCTGCGAAGCCGCGGCGAGCACCTGGGTCTTGGCCTCGATCTCGGCCTTGTCCTCGCCCTTCACGACGCCCTCGAGGTCCTTGATGGCGGCCTCGATCTTTTCCTTCTCGCCGGCGTCGAGCTTGTCGCCGTATTCGGTGAGCGACTTGCGGATCGAGTGGACCAGCGCCTCGCCCTGGTTGCGGGCGGTGACGATCTCCAGCTGCTTCTTGTCCTCGTCGGCGTGTTGTTCCGCATCCTTCACCATGCGCTGGATCTCGTCTTCCGAGAGGCCCGAGCTCGCCTGGATGCGGATCTTGTTTTCCTTGCCGGTGGCCTTGTCCTTGGCGTGCACGTGCAGGATGCCGTTGGCATCGATGTCGAATTGCACTTCGATCTGCGGCATGCCGCGCGGGGAGGGCGGGATGCCTTCCAGGTTGAACTGGCCCAGGCTCTTGTTGCCGCTGGCCACTTCACGCTCGCCCTGCAGCACGTGGATGGTCACCGCGCCCTGGTTGTCGTCGGCGGTCGAGAAGACCTGCTGCGCCTTGGTCGGGATCGTCGTGTTCTTCTGGATCAGCTTGGTCATCACGCCACCAAGCGTTTCGATGCCGAGCGAAAGCGGCGTCACGTCCAGCAGCAGCACGTCCTTCACATCGCCCTGCAGGACACCGCCCTGGATCGCGGCGCCCACGGCGACCGCCTCATCCGGGTTCACGTCCTTGCGCGGCTCCTTGCCGAAGAATTCCTTCACCTTGTCCTGCACCTTCGGCATGCGCGTCATGCCGCCGACGAGGATCACGTCGCCGATGTCGGACAGCTTGATGCCGGAATCCTTGAGCGCGATCTCGCACGGCTTGATGGTGCGTTCGATGAGCTCGTCCACGAGCGATTCGAACTTCGCGCGCGTGAGTTTCATCGCCAGGTGCTTCGGGCCCGTGGAGTCCGCCGTGATGTACGGCAGGTTGATGTCCGTGGCCTGCGAGCTCGACAGCTCGATCTTGGCTTTCTCCGCGGCTTCCTTGAGGCGTTGCAGCGCGAGGACGTCCTTGGACAGGTCCACGCCCGCCTCTTTCTTGAATTCGGCGACGACGTAGTCGATCACGCGCTGGTCGAAGTCCTCGCCGCCCAGGAACGTGTCGCCGTTGGTGGAGAGCACTTCGAACTGGTGTTCGCCGTCGATCGCCGCGATCTCGATGATCGAGATGTCGAAGGTGCCGCCGCCGAGGTCATACACCGCGATCTTGCGGTCGCCTTCCTTCTTGTCGAGGCCGAAGGCGAGTGCGGCCGCGGTCGGCTCGTTGATGATGCGGCGCACGTCGAGACCCGCGATGCGGCCGGCGTCTTTTGTCGCCTGGCGCTGCGAGTCGTTGAAATACGCGGGCACGGTGATCACGGCTTCCGTGACCGGTTCGCCCAGGTAATCCTCGGCGGTTTTCTTCATCTTGCGCAGCGTCTCGGCCGAAACCTGCTGGGGCGCGATTTTTTTGCCACGCACCTCGACCCACGCGTCGCCGTTGTCCGCCTTCACGATCTTGTAGGGCATCAGGTTGATGTCCTTCTGGACTTCCTTCTCCTCGAACTTGCGCCCGATCAGGCGCTTGACCGCGAAGAGCGTGTTCTTGGCGTTGGTGACGGCCTGGCGCTTGGCCGGGGCGCCCACGAGGATCTCGTCGCCATCGGTATAGGCCACGATCGAGGGCGTGGTGCGCGCGCCTTCGCTGTTCTCGATGACCTTGGGCTTGCCGCCCTCCATGATGGCCACGCACGAGTTGGTGGTGCCGAGGTCGATGCCGATGATCTTTGCCATGACGGTCTTCCTTAATCCTGGATGTCTGAAGTTATTGGATAAATAGGGTTGTTCAGCGCGCAATCAAGCGCCAGGCGCCTTCGCAACCACCACGAGCGCGGGCCGCAGCACGCGGTCGTGGATCAGGAAGCCCTTCTGCAACACGCTGACGACGCTGCCCGGTTCCTGGTCGCTGTCGACCTGGCTGATGGCCTGGTGGCGGTGCGGATCGAACTTCTCGCCCTGCGGCGAGATCGCCTTCACGGCGAACTTCTCGAAGGCGCTGTCGAGCTGGCGGGCGGTGAGCTGGACGCCTTCCCTCATCGATTCGACCGAGGTGTTCTCCACGGCCAGGGCCGCATCGAGGCTGTCCTTCACCGCGAGCAGCTCGCCGGCGAAGCCTTCCAGGCCGAAGCGGTGCGCCTTGGCCACGTCTTCCTGCCCACGGCGGCGGACGTTTTCCGTGTCGGCCTTGGCGCGCAGCCATTCTTCGCGCGCTTTTTCGGCGTCCGCGGTGGCTGCGGCAAGTCGCGATTCGAGGTCGGCGACGCGTCCCTCGATGCTGCCGGCCCCCTCCGCGACGGGCGGCGGCGGCTGGCCATCGGCGGCGCGGTCCGAAAAGCCCGCCATTTCAGCGTCGGTCACTGGAAAATCCTTCTAAAAACATGGTGTTGAGGCAAACATGGGGATTGCCCCCAACAATTCAAGGGGTAATCGAGCCTATTTGCGGCGCGGGAAAAGCAGCCAGCTGGTCACCAGCGTGATCACGCTGTAGAGGATCGAGCCGATCATGGCGGCCCAGAACCCCGTCACCTTGAATCCCTGCACAACCTCGGCCACGAACCAGAACAGCAACGCGTTGATCACGAAGATGAAGAGCCCGAGCGTGAGGATGGTCACGGGCAGGGTCAGGAGCAGCAGGACCGGCCTGATGACCGCGTTCACCAGCCCCAGCACCAGTGCCGCGATGAGCGCGGCGAAAAAGGTCTCGACCAGGACGCCGGGATAGAGGTAGGCCACCAGCAGCAGGGCGGCGGCGTTGATGATCCAGCGGGCGACGAGGGTGAGCATCTTCAGAATTCCTTCTTGCGGGGTGGGGGTGTCCAGCCGTTTTCCAGCTGTTCGAGGGTGATGATCGCGAGCGCTGTCATCCAGGCGGGGGTGTCGTTCGTGGATGGGATGTAATGGAATTCCTTGCCGCCCGCCTCCAGGAAGGCGTGTTTGCCCTCGATGGAAATCTCCTCGAGGGTCTCGAGGCAATCGGCCGTGAATCCAGGGCAAACCACGTCCACGCGCCCCACGCCTTCCTTGCCCAACGCTTCCAGGGTCTTGTCGGTGTAGGGCTGCAGCCATTCCGCCGCGCCGAATCGCGACTGGAAGGTGACCTTGGTGCGGTGGTCGTTCCAGCCCAGCTCGGCGGCGATCAGGCGCGCGGAGAGCAGGCACTGCGACTGGTAGGGGTCGCCGGCATCCACCGATTTCCTGGGGATGCCGTGGAAGCTCATCACCAGCCGGTCGGGGCGGCCATGTTTCATCCAGTAGTCGTTCACGTTCCTGGCCACCGCTTTTACGTAGGCGCGGTGCTCGTGGAAATCGTGCAGCAAGCGCAGCGGTGGGGCGGGTTTCCATTTTTTCATCGCCCGGGCGATGCCGTCTTCCACGGATCCGGTGGCGCTGCCCGCGTATTGCGGGTACATCGGAATCACCACGATGCGGTCGCAGCCCCTGGCCTTCAGCTCGGCCAGGCCCGCGGCGATCGACGGGTTTCCGTAACGCATCGCCGCCTGCACGTGCACCAGCGCCTGCAGCCGCTCGCCCAGCGAGCCCTTGAGGATCTGCGCCTGGCGCATCGTGTAGACCCGCAGCGGCGAGCCGTCGGGTGTCCAGACCTTCTCGTATTTCTTCGCCGTCTTCTTCGGGCGAAAGGGAAGGATCACGCCGTAGAGGATCGGCAGCCACAGCCAGCGCGGCAGCTCGACCACGCGGGGATCGGAAAGGAATTCGCGCAGGTACCGGCGCACGGCGCCCGGCGTGGGTTCGTCCGGCGTGCCGAGGTTGACCAGCAGCACGCCCGGCGCGGGCGCGCCAACATCATTTTCAGCCATGGTTTTCCTAGTTCTGGGAAAGCGCGGAGGAAACGAGCTTGGCCGTGACGTCGACGATCGGGATCACCCGCTCGTAGGCCATGCGGGTGGGGCCGATCACCCCCACGGTGCCGACCACCTGGCCGTCGACTTCGTAGGGTGCGGTGACGATCGAGCATTCGTCGAGCGGCACCAGGGTGGATTCGCCGCCGATGAAGATCTTCACGCCGTCGGCGTGTTCGCTTTGTTCGAGCAGCTCGAGCAGCTGGGTCTTGGTCTCGAACACATCGAAGAGCCGGCGCAGGCGCTGCATGTCGCTCGACAGCTCGCCCACGTCCCAGAGGTTGCGCCCACCGGAGATCACCACGCCGTCGGCGGGCGGGCGCAGCGCCTCGCCGCCCATCTGGATCGCGGCCTGCATCAGCCCGGAAATATCCTGCTGCAGGTCGGTGAGCTCGCCGCGCACCTTGTTGCGCAACTGGTCGAACTCGAGCCCCGCATAGTGGGCATTGATGTAGTTCGCGGCTTCGGTGAGCTGCGAGGGCGAATAGCGCCGGTCGGTCACCAGCACGCGGTTCTGCACCTCGCCGTCGCTCGCCACGATGATCAGCAGCACGCGTTTGTCCGTGAGACCGAAGAATTCGATGTGGCGCAGCACCGCGCCGCGGCGGCGTGGCGACACCACGATGCCGGCGAAATGCGTCAGGTCGGACAGCACCTGGGATGCGGCGGCAACCACGCGATGTGGATCGTCCGGCATCAGCTGGCCGGCCAGGTGCGCTCGCTCCACCTCTTCCATCGGCTGCACGGTGAGCAGCGTATCGACGAAGAAGCGGTAACCCTTGGGCGTGGGCACGCGGCCCGCGGAGGTGTGCGGGCTGGCCACGAACCCCATCTCTTCCAGGTCCGCCATCACGTTGCGGATGGTGGCCGGCGAAAGCTCGAGGGGGGAGAAGCGGGACAGCGCGCGTGAGCCCACGGGCTGGCCGTCGGCGATGTAGCGCTCGACCAGGATCTTGAGCAGGTTCTGCGCGCGTTCTGAGAGCATGTGGAGGGTATTCTACAAACAATCATGCTTTAATTGCGGCCATGCCCCGCGCGTTCAAGACCGTGGCCGTCGTCGGCAAGAGCGACGCACCGAGCCTGCCGGACCTACTCGACCTCCTCGCGGAGGCATTACACAGCCGCGGGATGACGATGCTGATGGATCCGCTGACCGCGGGGGCATCGCGAAATCCGCCCGACGCCGTGGTGGAACTGGAGGCGTTGGCGGCCCGGTGCGACCTCGCCATCGTGATTGGCGGCGATGGCACGCTCATCTCCTGCGCGCGCCTGATGGCCGAACACGGCGTCCCCCTGGTTGGTGTCAACCTCGGCCGCCTCGGTTTCCTCACCGACATTCCCGCCGATAACGTCGGCCCGGCGATCGAGGCGGTGCTCGAAGGCGACTTCGTGCCCGAACAGCGCCTGCTGCTTTCGGGTCTGGTCAGGCGCGCGGGCAAAACCGTGATCTCGGCGCTTGCCATGAACGACGTGGTGGTCAGCCGGGGCGCCGTCGGCAGCATGATCGAGTTCGCGGTGACCGTCGATGGGGAATTCATCTACAGCCTGCGCGCCGACGGATTGATCGTCGCCACGCCCACCGGCTCCACCGCCTACGCCCTTTCCGCCGGCGGGCCGATCCTGCACCCCTCGCTGCAGGCGATCTCGCTGGTGCCGATCTCGCCGCACACCCTGTCCAACCGCCCGGTGGCCATCCGCAGCACCTCGAAGGTGGAGATCACGCTGGTGCGCGGCACCGATGCGCGCGTGAACTTCGATGTGCAGGCCCACTGCGAACTGGAACACGGCGATGTGGTCTGCGTGCAGGCCGCTCCCAAGCCCGCCACGCTGCTTCACCCCCGCGGGTACCGGTACTTCTCGATGCTGCGGCAGAAGCTGCGGTGGACCGAGCGGGCGTCTTGACGCTGCGCTTGCTGCCAAAGCCGAACGCCGATGTCCGCCGATGCCGCGCCGATTGCCGCCGATGAAACAGGGGGGCATCGGGTGATCGAGGTTCGGGGCCGGAGCGATCAATTCGCGAATTTTTCGCGGGGTTTATCCGCGGCAATCGGCGTGGCATCGGCGTACATCGGCGTTC
>Ga0163153_10003518_pt1 | contig 20866 bp, 22 predicted proteins | sample OliLakLV19MP6IB1_FD_148629 | JGI IMG/M metagenome (GOLD analysis project Ga0163153, IMG submission 148629) | Freshwater microbial mat bacterial communities from Lake Vanda, McMurdo Dry Valleys, Antarctica - Oligotrophic Lake LV.19.MP6.IB-1 | ecosystem: Environmental > Aquatic > Freshwater >...
CCCCAGTCCCAAGTCCCCAGTCCCGGTACCCAGCCCCCCCAACTTGTGAAATCGCGACCCCGGCGCCTAACTTTCTCGCCAGGAGGGACCTATGACGTGGACCGACCACATTGACGCTGATCCCACGGTGCTGGGCGGTAAGCCCGTCGTGAAGGGCACTCGGCTCGCCGTCGACTTTCTCATGGGGCTCCTCGCCGAGGGCTGGACGCCGGAACAGCTCCACGCCAGCTACCCTCAACTCAGCCCTGACGCGCTCCGGGCCGTGTTTGCCTATGCCGCAGACGTGCTCCACGACCAGACCCTGCTCCTGGTGCGGCCCGGCGCTTCCTGATGCGGCTGCTGGCCGATGAGAACATTCCCGTGGAGACCGTTCGTGCCCTGCGCCTGGCGGGGCACGATGTCGTTTCGGCCAGCGAGGCCGATCCCGGCGCACCCGATCTCGCCGTTCGCGGGTCGCTTCGGCCACGCGCTGGCGTGCTGTTGCTGCGCATTGTCCCGAAGCACGCGGACGAGGTCACCGACCTCCTTGTCGACCTGCTGGCCCGCGACGACCTCACCTGGAGCGATCATCTGAGCGTCGTTGGTGGGCAGCATGTCCGGCAACGTCCGATCTGATTCCCTCCCCGGCACCACGGATCCCGATGCATTTCCGACGCCCCGTGTGTGCCCACCCGCCTGGGTGGGCCTCAGGGATTGGACCATGGGTATCAGCGCTTCAGCCGGGGGTCGCAGTACGGGCATGCCCGTCGCTTCAGCGACGCCCCTGGCCGAGCCGCGGGTTTACCCGCGGGGAACGCGCGGCGTGGGCCTGGATGGCATTTGCGAGAGGACATGGATGGATCTTCGGCTCAGTCCCTAGTTGCGGGGGCATGAGACTATGGTGACGAGGTTGGTTACTGGCATTCGCTGTGGCCCTGCTGGGGTGGATACCGAATGCGTCGTCGCAAAGGTCAAGAGAAGTGAATCCGGTGACAAGGCAGCGAATGTAGGGGAGGTCTCCGTCCTCCAAGGCGCTCCGATTGGCTGCACCGATTGGCTGTCCCAGGAATAGAGTTGGAGCTCGCTTTCGTCCGCCGCAGAGCCGGCGGTTAGAAGGAGCGTCGAATGGCGACCAAAGCCGGCCGAGGGAAGCAATCCCGATTTCCCCTGATTGATTGTCGTACTGCGCGCCCAGGTGAGCCCACCATCCATAGACGTTGAAACCTTCACACTATTCCCAGGCGGAATGCCGCCCTCCATCTGGCGCCAAACAAGTCCGAGCAAACCGTCTACGCTCTTCACGAGGATAGGGGCGTGGCCCGAACCAGCGCCGGAGGACTCTATCAGACTCGGGTTCGAGAACGGGGCACGGTCGAGGTCTCGGGTGGAGAGCGCGAAGACGCTGTTCGCGTTCCGCCCAAGTGCAGAGGTCGTGTCGGCTGCCATATAGCTGATCGCTGCGCCCCGCCCCACGGCTGCCATTGAGACGTATGCCGGAGGGGATTGGATTGGGATGGTACGGTAGGTCCAACGGCCCTGCCTGTATAGAAGGAGCTGGATGGCATTGGCCGCCACCGTTCCGAACGCACCTGGCAGCAGGAGTGTCCTCAAGCGAGGACACGATGTCTGGAAAAAATTGGACAGTTCTGGAGGACAACGGTGACTGCACTCACCCCGGGGGATCCCTTGCCCCCTTCCCGGGGCCGGGTTCCGCCGGCCGGAATTCGGGCCGGCTCCCCCCGGCGGCACCGGGAGGGCGGATGGCGGAATCGCGTCGAGCTCTCAACTCTGCTGGGCCGAAGTCTGGCCGTCGCGCGTAGGTGCTCTCAACTCCGCAACCGACCCACCTGACTCGACTCGATTGGGATTTCAACTTCGCGATCGCGTCGATCAACGTCACTCGTCGCCCCTCGCGACTTCACTGCGGCACGACCTGTCACCACTGCACACCCACTCGAGTTCACTCGCGCGGCCGAACCCGGCCCGGAATCGGGCTTCCGCCGGGGCGGCAAGCTCACTCACGAACACCTCGACGATCGGTCGTCGGCGCGAGCGAGGCAGCTGTTTCCACTCGAGCGTCAGCTGACGCTGGTCAATCGGCACCCGTTTCGAGAACTCGGGTCACCTGACCTCACTCGACGTGCGATTCGTCATCACTTGCATGCGCCTTCAACATCACTGACGCACCCCTGGCGGCTGGACTCCCCGGCACCACCGACCCCCTGACCTCACCGCCCTCACTGACCCCACTGTCCCCACCGACCCCACTGACTTGGCACGCCCGATGCTTCTGGCGCCACTGCCAGCGCGCGCCGGCAATCCGAGAAGGTCACTTTCACGCAGTGCACACAGGAAGGAGCAGGACATGGACCGGATAGGTCGTAAGCACGTGGAACGGGCACAGCGAGTGGCGGACTTCGCTCGTCAGTACCCGTCCGACCTCCCGGGGTACCAGGCCGCGTTGGACCGGATCGATGAGCGGCTGGCCCGTGCCACCGAAGTGGCGCAGGAGGAAGTAGCAAACCGCCGGGCGGAGCAGGCGGTGATAGCGGAGCAGCTGGAGCTTCGTGGGCAGATCACCGCCGAGTTGCAGTTCGTGGCCGGGATTGCCCGGACGGCGGGGAGGGAGTCGGTCGGGACGCCGATCGTGCTCCGGTACCCCGGGCCCCAGCGGAACCAGCTCCAGTTTCTCACTGGAGCCCGGCAGGTGGTCGCCAAGGCCGCCACGGAGGAGGAGCAGTTGCGCCGGTTCGGGTTGTCGGCCGATCAGCTCACCACGCTCTCGGCCGAGCTGGATGGGTTCGCCCGGCTGCTGAGTCTCCGGGAGGGTGCCAGTCGGACCCACATCGGGGCGCGGCGTCAGCTCCATGCCTTGACCGCGGACCTCAAGGTGGTGGTGTAGCAGATGCACTCCATCAACCGGTACCGGTTCCGGAAGGACCGCGCCCTGATGGCGATGTGGCAGGCGGCGCGGGACCTGCGGGTCGGCTTCGGGAAATCGGAGAAGGCCCTGCCGGCGAGCGTCAGTCCACTGGCGTTGCAGCCGGGAAGCAGTGAGACCCGGTCGGCGGCATGACCGGTGCAGGTGACAGACCAGACCGCCCCATCCCGTGGATCCGCGGGGTGGGGCGGTCTGGTGTCTGGTGGCGGCTGGGTCAGCCCGCCGACAGTCCGGCCCGAGCCAAGTGGTCGTTGTCGAAGACCCGCATCAGCTCCGTATCCCCACCGAACACCGTGCGCCGCGCCGCCTTCCAGCGCGCCACCTTGTCGGCTCCGTACATCGCTTCAAGCCGCTCCGGGTTGATCCCCGAGTTCTTTGACCAGTGGAGGGTGTAGGCCACTCCCGCCTGGGTCAGCGCCGCGGTCAGCTCCCGCTCGAAGCGGACGAACTTCCCGTCGTGGACCAGGCCATACTCGAAGACGCAGGTCTTGGGGCCCAGCTGGGTAAAGGAGAGCAGGGCGGGGGAGGGGTGCACCGCCCGCACCTGCGACATCGCGGGGATCTTCAGGCGCTTGATTACGTCAGTGCTGATCTCGATCATCGCGGCCGCATCGGAAATCGACACCCCGATCGCCGATTCGGTGTACCCCTCGAGATAGGTGATCGTCGCCGTGAAGAGCTGGCCGGGAGTCGCGCGAACATTCCCGAGGATGGCGCGCTGGCGGTACTGCTTGAACTGGACGCGGGTCTTCATCCCCGGGGGGATGAACGGCAGGCCGAGGAACAATGATGGCGATTTTCCCGCCAGCGCGAACCCCTGGTCGTTGCGAACGATCCAGACCGGCTTCGGGCCGGGGTGTCCCGCTTCGAACGGTACCCGCACCGCCGCCGCCTCCATCGCGACCTGGGCCTTGCTGTAGGGGTCCCAGACGAATTCGTAGTGGTACAGGCCGGCGGGATCGTTGCTGTTGAAGTGGTTGAGCTTCTGCTTCAGGTCGGCGTGACTGATGTCGCGCACCGGCGGAAAACTCAACTGATAGATCGGGTCGGTCTCGATCGCCAGGCAGGTGATGATCCCGAATGCCCCGAACCCCACCACCGCCGCATTGAATACATCGTCATTCCGCAGCGGGACGGCGCCCATCTGGGCAATACAGTCATCGTTCAGCACCGGATGGGAGAGCCGCTCCACCCAGACGCTCTGCCCGGACCCGGTCACGATCTGCATCCCGGCCACCCATTCGGGGGTGGCGCCGAAGTTCACCGCCGAACCGTGGGTGTTTCCCGACACCGCCCCCGCCGCCGTCTGGCCGGCGCCGATCCCCGCCGTCTTGAGCGCGCGCCGCAGGCCGCCGGCCGGCGGCACCTCCAGAGCGGTATTCAACTCGGCGATCGATATCCCGCATTGCGCCAGGATCAGATAGGGCCGCTTTGCCTCGGGGTACGTGGCGGCGAAATTCTGCGGCGTCACTTCAAACATCCGGTTGAGCATCTTGGTGTTGACCAGCCACCCGTCGGTGATCGCGATGTCGGTCAGCGCCCATGCCGAACCGAGCGCGCGGATCCGGCGGCGCTGCTGGCGGGCCTGCTGGATCAGCTGATCGAGGTCCTGCGCGGTCTGCTTCAACAGGTCGAATCCGCGCAGGTCGTTGCCGCCGGGGGCGGAGTTGTCGATGTCGAGCAGGTCGTCCAGGTCGGCGCGCTGGGTGATATGGATGTTTTCCCAGCGCTGGGCGCCGTTGCGGCGGATCATCGGGACTCCGCGACTGACAGGGTGTCCACCCGCTGGGCCGGCCGGGCGCACTTCCAGCGAACCTGAAGCGGGGCCCAGAAGCCGAGGGTTCCCACCGTGGCGACCACGGAGAGGAAGCTGTGGCGGACATTGACCTCCTCGATCCCCAGGCGCTGCCCCGCGACTGTCCGGCAGTTGTCCACTGGCACATCTTGACGGATGGCGCCCCAGACCAGGGCGTGGCGGGTGGCCTGCCGCCATTCGGTGCCGGGCTGGTTGCCGGCTTCGCGACCATCCACGCCGCCGATCTGGTAGAGGTGGTAGGTGTAGCAGCCAGGGAGGGCCAAAAGCCCAGCCGTAAGGATCCCCAGCGTACCTGCGCGACGCAGGTATCGAGCGAGTGCGGGTGACATCCTCATCTCCTCCAAGTGAATCTGGTGGTCCCTCTTTATCATCACGGAGGACAGTTGCGCGCGGTGCGCACGCTGTCCATCGTGGCGCGCTCCGCCACAGTGGTCGTCAAGCGCCACCGGCGCTTGATGGCCCGCCAGGCAGCGATGTACGAGCAGGAAAAGTCCGGATTCGGTGGCAGCCACTGGTCGGGGCCCTTGGCTCCCTTCTGCCGATTCAAGCTGGCCGTGACTGCGAGAAGATGCTGTGGATCCGCCATGTCGTTGGCGTACTCCCGCCGACGAGCTGAGTCCCAGGACCAGGCACCGGCCAGGTGGGCGTTCTGCAGCGGCACCACGTGATCGACGTCCAGCCCCCGTGGATCCCGGATGGTGTCGCCGCTGAACGGATCCACCCAGACCCCGGACTGAACCGCGCACTGACGCCCGTCGGACCGGGTCGCCATCACCACCGAAAGCGCATCCCGGATCAGCACCTCGGTCCGGGTGTTCTGGCAGTCGCGGTCCTCATCAATCCAGTGCCGCCAGTCCCGCCGGTCATACGGAGGCAATTCGGGCGGAAGCTCCAGGAGCGAGACATTGCGCGACCAGACCCAGCCTTCCTCCCCCTCCGGGGTGGCGGCCGGGAAGTACCCATCGGTCGGCTCCAGGTCGAGCGGCGTGAGCACCTCACCGGCTCGGATCAGCCTGATCGGCGGCAACGCCGTCGAGGCGGTCTCCCGCAGGTTGACATTGCGATTGACGAGCAGGATCTGCCCGTCCGCCGAAGCGACGGGAGCGGCCAGTACCACCAGCACCAGCCAGAACATCCAGCGCCGATTACCCTGCTGCATCGTGCCTCCCTTGGGTTTCACCCGCGAACTGGTTTGGGTTTCGAGTGGCCTCAGCGGTGGCTGAGCCGACCTGATCCACCTGGGCGGCCTGCGCCTGCAGCTGAACGCCGAGGATGGTGTCGGCCCACGGGGTCGAGAACCGTTCTGCGTCCGAATCCTCACCGACCAGTACCACCCGGTCTCGGAACCGCTGCACCGCCGTGGTGTCCTTCTGCAGCTCGTCCATCCCCAGCTCCGGATACGGCCGGTCGGGTGGAATGATCTGGAGAAGCCGCGTGCCGGGCTGCTTGGGAGCGCTGGCCTTGCCGAAGAGCTCGGCAATCCGAAGGCTCAGGGCCGGCCGATCGGTCGCGTCGCGGAAGTACAGGGGGAGGGAACGGACCTGTCGATCCGAATCTCCGAACACCAGGACGTGGCCCTGTGCGGAGCTCAGTGGGAAACACTCGGCGAGCGTCGCCGGAAGGGCGGTCCGTACCATGTCGCCGCTCACCGGATGAAAGCCGTACCCGGTCACCACCGGCATGGGTGGCTGCCGAGCGTTGGCCGAATTCACACTCGCGCAGACCCGTGCATCGGTCTCAGCCGACCGCTCCATCCGGAAATCGAACACCAAGGCCCGGGCGCCATTCAGCCGTGCGGTGTGGATCAACTGGACCAGGTCCTGGCGACCCCACTCCAGGCTGGGGGCAGCGGGCAGGGTAACCACGATCAGATCGGGATAGGGCTGAGTGCGGGCAACAAGACGGTAGCGCCAGCGGCCAAACCGGATCTCGCCGAACCGATTGGCTGGCTGGGGGCCGGCCACTCCTTGTTGAGCGCCGCTGCGAAATCGCCGTAGAGACTGACTCCGGCCTTCCTGGATGGAACCGACTGCTTCTCGGTCATGGCGGCCACCGTTCGATGCCGCGGAGTACCCTTGGGTCAAGCGGAACGGATCGGACCAGCCGGGAAACTGCCATAGAATCGAGGATCATTGCGCGGTTCAGCAGCGCCCCGGCTCGAGTGCTGTCACCCAGGGTGGACCAGGTCACCCCTTCGAGCCAAAGAGAGACGGCCAACGGGGAGCCCGTCGCCCAGTTGGCCGTCGCCCAGTTGGCCGTCGCCCAGTTGGCCGTCGCCAGCTGGCGGACCTGATAGAGCCGGTCGGGCGCCCGGGAATCGAGCTCGGAGAGTCTCATGGCCAGTGCCAGCCTCGCGACCGGGTCGTCCCCCTGCATCAGGGTGGCCTGATACTGGGTGCGCAGGCCATCCAGGGTACGATCTCGCTGGTCCTCGGGGAGTGTCGAGACTCCGCCGACGGCGATCCTGGCAAACCGATCGGCAGCGCTGTTCCTGAATTCGGCCGGAATGGGCTGGGACCGTTGCATCCCGGCATTGGTGAATTGCCAAATCGTTCCCGGCGTGATCAACTCCCGACGGCTCCCTCGTTCGCCGCCACGGCGGGACGCGTCCTGCCGGGTGACTGCAATCTCTCCTTCGAAGACCGCCATCGAGCTGAGGGCCTGCCCATCGGCCAGCTCCACGCCAACCGTGTACTGGGTTCGCGTCGCCCCGGCGTGGAGCAACCCGACTCGGATCGCACTGTTGCTATCTCCGACGACATCGATGACGCCGTTCTGAAGACTGAGCAGGCAGGTGCGCTCCCCGTCGGGTGGTTGCACCACGACCCGGAATCGTCCGGAGAGCGTAAACGTGACCTGCGGTCCGCAACTGAGTGAGAGCAGGATCCCCGCGTCGGTGCTGCGCAGCTCCTCGTCCGCCCCGACGACCAGCCCGGGCCGGATCGGGCGGCCCGCCATGGCGCCCAGGGGGGTGTAAAGCACGGCATCGGTTTCGCTGGTAATCGGTCTGCTGCCCTGGGTGATCTGCACCACGGTCATCTGCGCCGTGGCCGGCCGGAACCAGCCCCCCAGCATTCCGGTGCACAAGAGCACCGGCAGCCATCCGCGTGAATGGATCAGAGTTGAGCGTGGTATCATGCGGCCTCCCAAGGTGGGACGGTGCGTGCTGTTGGGTGCCTATCGCAAGAGCGCCGCGGCGTTGTAGAACATGGCGTGGTCTCCGAAGGCGTGACGCAACTCCCTCCAGTTCACATCCAGCAGGTTGTCCTGTGGGACGACCAGCCGGTCCAACTCGCCCCGCATCACCATCGCCTCCAGGTCCCGCAGATTCTCCTTGAGTCCCGCGGAGAGCTCGAAGACCGGTACCGGGAAATCGCTCCCGGCCAGCAGCAGCGCTTCCGGGAGCTTACGGATCTTGCTGAACCAGCTTTTCCGGAACGGCGACACACACGCCGAGACATCGGCGTAGCAGCGACCCCGGCGCTCCGGGTTGGCATGCGTTTCCGCCAGGAGCGCCTCGACGGCGGGAAAATCGTCGTGCTCGAGGAAACCCAGACCGCGCGGAGCGAAGTAGGGGAGTCCACAGTGCGCCAGAATGATTTGCGCCCCAGCCGCCAGGCCCGTGCGGAGGTTCGCATGGGCCCCAACGATATCCGGTGTGGCCCAGCGCGCGTCGCGGTGCCGGAGCCGATTCCGCAGCCGGTCCAGCGTTCCCCAGGTGAGGAAGTCCCACGAACTCGTTCGCGGATCGGTGGTCATGATCGCGTACTCCGCCCCGACATGGAGGAGCAGCGGCAGCGGCTGGCCACCAGGCTTGGCGGTGGCCAGAAAGGTGAGCGCGTCAGCCACCCGCGGATCGGCCAGGTTGATCTGCTGTGCCGACGGTAGCCACTTGAGCAAGACCGCCCCGTCGGCGACGCAGGCGGCCACCCGATCGGGGAAGGCCGGATCGTAGGGATGCACGGAGGCGCCGAGCAGGATCCGGCCGGGCGCGCGCGGGATCAGTTCCTTCGTGATGTAACTGTTGTCTACCCAGAGGTTGGATCGCTCCGGCCGCCGGATGCCATCATCGCTGTAGACCGGATCCAGGGCCAGGCAGACAACCTGGTCCAGGCTCGATTCGAGAACGGTCTTGAGTACAGTGGCGCGCAGCACCGAATCGGACACCTGGTCGTGGTCAATGTGCCCGTACAGGAGCATGATGCGGAAGCTCAGCTGCTGCCGCATCCAAGGTGAAATGGCCCCGTAGTCGGCGAAGGCCGGGTCGTCACCAAGCACGGCCACGTGGACATGCATGTCGATGCGTGGAGGAAGCGTTGAACCCATGTGGGATGCCCTCAGAATTGGATCGGCTGTGGGCGCAGGCAGTGCCTGAGCGCCGTGGGGTCCACCGCTGGCGTGCCCGCCTGCACATTGACCGGGGTGCCCGGCGGCAGATGCCCGTACATCGCCGACAGGTCGTCGATGAAACAGGGTTGTACGGTGGTCTGCTGCCCGGCCGGCTGGCCAGGGTCGTGATCCAGTACCAGGAAGCTGAGCCGATCTGGTCTATCGGCGTCGCTGGACTGGGCCCCCAGCGGTTTGATGAGGGAGAAGGCTTTCCGCAGGACGGTCTGCAACCAGCCCCGGCCGACCATCCTGCTGGCCACCAGCTTCTGACCGGCCGACGCCCAATCCTTCCAATCGGCCGCATCCGGATACCGCTCCACCGTGACGTAACCGGTCTTCTGCCCGTCGGTGAAATCGGTGGACGACAGCCCCGCGCCGGCGGCACCCGCCACGAGGTAATCGGGGGGAGCGGCCGGAGTCACCGCGTGCTCCTGGGCCAGATACCGACCGAAGGTGGCCGCGGCGTACCGCTGGAAGCTGTGCTCGTGGGCCGTCAATACCAGCCGCACACAGGAATACCTGGCGATGTGTCGGTGGAGTGTCAGGAGCCGAGTCTTGCTGACATGGTGCTCCCGCACCAGGGCGGGGATATGAAAGAGGACGATGGCGGCGGCGCCCTCGGCTTGCGCATTCCGGAGGCGGTCTTCGAGCCAACCATGCTGGCGGTCATCAGGGGGCTGGTGATCCACCAGACGCCGCGCGGCGCCCGTCCGGTTGCCCTCCAGATCGGCGGAGTGGCCGGTGTCCACCCCCAGGAGGATCAACCCTGGGGAGGCTCTCAGCTCCCAAAAGGTGCTGGGTTGGGGTTTGAGTACGAGGCCGGCCGCATCCCACCGGGACCGCTGCAGTTCCGTGCAGAAGATCTGATGGAACTCGCGACCGCGGTGCTCGGAGTAGTAGTCGTGGTTGCCGGGAGTGGCCCAGATCGGGAGGCCGAGGCCGGCATACGGGCGGAAAAATCCGTGCTCGTAGTCGTCCTGCGTGCCGGCGGGGTACGCCACATCGCCGTTGATGATCAGGAAGTCCGGCTGGAGGGCGCGGATGACCGGCAGGGTGCCGTACTGGGAGTAATCGCCCTCTCCGGTATCGCCCAGAATGACACAGCGAAACGGCCCGTCAGCGGTGCGGTCGAGCAGCCACCGGACAGTGCGCGAACGGGCGTCCGGGTTAGGGTCACATCCCGGGGGCGGGGCGGGCTCCGTTGCCTCGCGCTGGAACTGGTAACGCCATTCATTGGAGCGGTCGCTGCGGAGGATCCGGCGCGAGGCAACCCAGTTGCCGGGACGCAGCCAGTATCCCAGCCCGCGCTGGCCCACCAGCCGCGGCCACTGGAGGATCGGCCCCGGCATCAGGTCGGTTCCTCAGGCGGGGTGCTCCGGGCCGGTCCGGCGCCACGATTCAGCCGCAATAGGGCGCCGGTCAGGTCGTTCCAGAATGGCGCGCCGAAGCTGATCAGGAGTGCCGTAACCAGGCACCAGAAGAGATACTCGACGAGGGCGATATTGAAACCCAGCCGGGCGTGAACCTCGCGAAAGTTGAACGCCAGGTCGAAGCCCGATCCAGTTCGGGCCAGCTCGGTATTGATACTGGCCAGGAGGTCGCGAAGCTCCTGCGGCGTCCGTTCGAGGGTCGTGTCGCGCGCCGCCCCTGCAGCATGAATGGCCTGTAATTGCTCCGCCGCAGCGATCGCCTGGTCGAGGGGCACTTTTGCCGCTGATTCAAACAGGGTGTTGACCGGGAGCTGAAAGAACACCGCCAGCCCGAGGCCAAGGAAGAAGGTCTGGCGGAGGTTGCGCCTGCGATAGGCCAGCTCGAAGTTCTTCGTGAACTGGCCGAAGTGGGTGTTGACTTGAGTGACCAGTGGGAGGAAGCGACGCTTGACCGCCAGGAGGACGCCCTCCGCGTCTAGCGATTCCGGATCGCCGGGGGATGCCAATCCGTTGAGCCAGGTGGAAAGAAATCGCTCGACTTCCTTGGCGGTGGAGAATCCCGGTGCCCCCGGCTCGACACTCGCGAGTTGGCCCAGCAACTCACGGACGGCTGGGCTCGGCGGCCGGGCCGCCCCGCGCTGCAGGTCGACCTCCAACCGCAGCGCGTCTACCGTCCGCCGCACCCACGGGGCGGCAGTGCGCTCGAGCGCAGCGACCAGCTGGGGCTGGTCCATCGGCTGGAGATGGCCGGTGGGCCGGCGGCGGAGGAACTGGAATGGTCCCCGAAGCTGGAGATCCGAGATGGAGCCCGGCTTGAGAAGCTCCCCGGCGTGCGGCCCGATGAAATCGACCAGGGCCTTCACGTAGGCGATGGATTTACTGCTGGAGAGGTACTTGTAGACCTCCTGCAGGACCTGGACGAAGAGTGACAGCCCGAACACCGTCGTGGCGAATGCCAGCAGGGTGGGGAGAATCGCAGTTTCGCTCATCGTGTTCCTCGCCAAAGAGATGGGCACAGCAACCACCGCTGCCCCGCGACGATTCGGTGACGGCGGTTCCAACGATGTGGTGGTGAGGCGGCCGACGACTCACCCAGTCAACACTCCAGGATGGGCCAGGGCTGCCACGCGTTCCTCGACTCGGCAGGAGCGGACCAGACCCGCAAAACCGGTGGCCAGCACATTGACATCCCGGATGCCGCCGCCAGGGAGAACCAGCGCCGGCGATCCCGCAAACCCCGGCTCAGGGTAGAGCACGAGGGCAGAACTGGCCGGGAGCTGGAAGCGCAGCGAGCGCACGGAGGTGAATGCGCCTCCGCCGGCGGGGGCCAGTGCGGTGGCACCAAGGGTCAGGATGTCGGTGTAGGTGAGGCCCACGCGGCGGCCCGACAGGCCCCCTTCGTCATACAGGTCCACCCAGCCGTCCTCGACCTGGTCGGTGCTGCCACCGTCCGTAGCGCGGAACTCCAGGCAGCGGAGCACCGGATCCGGCCACGTGGCGGTTCCGCCGATCTGTTCCAGGAAATGGAACACCGAATACACTACCAGCTGCCGGTTGCCGTTGACATAGGCACCCGCCCCGGCGTCCATGTTGCACCAGTGGCCATCGGGGTCGAACACGACGCACCCCGCCGGCTGGAGAAACTTCGCCGGCTGCCGCGCGGGGCCTGCCGCAGGCTGCTGGTTCGGGAGGTTGGTGAGATCCACCCCGAAAAGGCAGCCGCGGTTGGTGCCCGGGTTGGTCGGGTGCGGCTGCACGTCATGGGTGTTCTCGAACGCGAGGAGGAACAGGCGGGAGCCGGTGGTCCCCTCCTCCCAGAGAAAATCGATCGACTGCCACTTGTGGTGGAACTCGGTTCCTTCATCCGGGAAGAACTGGCCCACCAGATCGAATCCGGCTCCCAGGACTGGCCCGCGGGAGGCGTAGAGGTCCAGGTGATACCGTGGCGCCGCGCCGCCTGGTGGAGGGCGATCACTGTCGCTCCAGACCGCCAGGAGGAGTTGCCCGCTGAGTGATCGGGTCACGGCGCATGCGCCCGCCTTCCAGCCCGGGCGTGGAATCGTCCATGCGGGCACCAGCTGGGGAGTGGCGGGTAGGGCAAGGTCGACGAAAACGATCTTGGACGCCCCGGCGGCATTCTCGAGCGGAATAACGGCCGTCTCGTCCAGGAGGGCGAATCCCCCCGGATGCCAGTACTCGCTGTCCAGCTGGAAATAGGTGACCAGGTGGTCCGCGGGCGGTGGGGCAGGATGCACCAGCAGGTTCGAGCCCCAGGGGCCGGGGCCTGCCGGCCGGGACCCCATCCGGAGGACCAGCAGGTCGGCGCGTCGCTTTGCGTATGGGAAACTGCCGGTGACCAGCAGATGCTGGCCGAGGCGCTGGACCCCCTGGAAATGATTGTTGCGGCCGCCATGGGAGTGCCGGACGGTGTACCGCTTGTCGCGGAAGAGATTCGGGAAGCCATGCCCCACCGCCAGCCGTTCCCCGCGACGATTCAGAGAGTGAAACTGGGCGATCACATCCCGAAGGGCGGTCGTGGACGGCATGGGTCAGAACCAGAGGCTCAGGCCGTACCGTCCGCCCAAGCCGCCCTCACAGCAGGCAGCCGTGGCTGTGAGTCCCGCTGTGCCGGCCAGACCCACGACGAAGCCGGCCGATCCTGCCAGCCGCCAATTGGTGCTGGTCTGGTTCGTGGAGAGAGTCTGCCGGCGAACATAGCTCATTGCCCAGGGCTGCAGGCGCACGCCGGCCACCAGAGGGGACCACCCCAGGCCGAGCCCGAGGCTCAGGTCCGAGCGAGATTCACCATCCAACGACACCCATCCCAAGCCAGCCTGAACCCGCACCGTCGGATCCGGGCTGGAGAGCGGGGTGGGGCAGCGATTGAGCAGCCAGGAGGCCTGGACCCCGAAGGTGGTCGCTGCCGGAATATCCGATCCTGCCGGGTTCCAACGCCCCCCCTCGGCGGCCACCACAAGTCCGGGACAGTGACCGGTGCGCACTGCCCGGGAGAGGGTCGCAGAGTAGTGTGCTCCGTCAGCCAGGCCGCCATGGGAAAAATCGATGGCGAGCGTTGTGGGGCCGTTCCAGGTCTGGTGCAACCGGAGCGGTTGCCCGACGCCCTGTGCGAGCGCTGACGCGCTCTGCCCCAGGAGCAGCACTGCGGCGAGGAGGAGCATTCTCCGTTGGGGCTGTCGCGGTTCGGACCAGGCCTTCTGTTCTGCCCCAGCCCGGATGCCTGAGGCAGGGGCGGTGCTCGCATCGTCCGCTGTCCCGACACTCCACAGTCTGGTGCGGCCAAGCGGCGTCGAGTACAACAGATCAGTGGTACGCATGGATCCTCCCTTGGCCCACGGGTCGGGACTCGGCTGCCCCCAACATGGCTCGCTATGCGTTCTGCCCTGCGTGCGCATTGCTCCGGCGACGCGGCTGGTTCCGGGTGATGCTCTCTAGGTTCAGAGGCTTCTTCGATGTCGTGCGCCCCCACTCCCGCATCGCCGCCCGCACCACCCACTCCTCGCCCAGGGCCCGTACCTCCGACCAGGTGCGCCCGGTGGTACGGCGCACCAGGCGGTAGTACGCCGAGGGCTCCGTCCCGCAGCGCACGGCATGCCGCATCATCGACCAGTCGGGGTGGCGGCTTCGTTGCAGGAGCCCGATCACGCAGCACCAGTTCCGCAACGGCCGGAACGACGGCAGCCCCAGCCTCGGCAGCGCCCGGCTCAGATTCACGGCACTGCGGTAGCCCAGCCGGATGGCCACCTCCCCCGCGGTCAGATCGAGCCGGCACTCGTTCAGCGCCAGCGCCAGCGCTGGCAGCGTGCCGAGCGCCGGGCACCAAGAGGCCGCGATGGCTTCATCGCGCGCCCCTGGTTGCCTTGGGTATGTCGTGGTGAAAGGATTGCCGTCCATCGATGACCTCTCGCGAAAGGACAGGTCGCGTCCTCGTGGGTCCAGCGTGCTGCGACCAACCTGGGGCAGGGGGCACAGTGGTGCGCCCCCTACGCGATCCATGGTGCCCTGTCCGTCCTGTCCGCGGCTGAAGCCGCGGCTCGGCGATCTGACCGCTGAAGCGGTCTCCAACACCACCGTGTCTACCTGTCCGCCGTGTCCGCCCTCACCTCCCCGTCTTATGCGTCCTCCCCGTCCTACCCGCCTGCCTACCCGCGCACCGCCCGCCACATCACCGCCTGCCCCGTGTCGAGCGCGGCCTTGGCCTCGAACCCCAGCGGCCGGAGTGCGGCGGCCCCGGCGCCGTCCACCGTCATCACCATCACGAACCGCTCCGCCGCGTCGAACGGCTCCCGCAGCGACCGCGCCTCCAGCCGATCGAGCTCGGCCTGCACCCCCTGCGCAAACCGGACCGGGGTCACCAGCAGCGACTGCACCCGCACGCCGACTGCGATCAGCGGGTGCAGCGTCGGCGCCGACCGGCGGTTGAAGAGCAGCGCCACCCGCTGGTCAGGGTTGCGGTAGATCGCCGCGTCGCGTTCGATGTCCCAGTACCGCGCCGGGACACTGCCGGCCCCGTTGTTGAGCCAGGCGGCGAAATCGGTGGCGGCCCACGCATCGGCCCCCGAAGCGAGCACCGCGACCCCGTTGGTGTAGCGTGCCTTGAGCCAGGGCCGGAGCTCGTGCATGATGGTGGTGATGGAGATCGGCACCTGGGGGCCGGCGTGGAGTAGCGATTCCGCATGGCCGACACGGACTGTCTCGACACGCCGCGAGACTGCAGGGGCGCTGAGCGGAGATTCGGAAGGGGCGTAGCTTACGGTCATCGGATACCTCCATGCTCCGGGGATTTCCACCAGCATGTCCAACATAGGGCCCGGTCCAGCCCGCCTGCAATACTCCAATCCTTGATAAGGAAAATGTTTCGTTGATTTGCAACGACTTAGGCTTTTGGCCTCCATTTTCTTTATCAAGGATTGGAAACCCCTCTCTCCCCACTTGCCGATCTGCCGCCTGGACCCCATCGTATGGCACCGCCTGCGGGAACCACGCCCCCTCCAACCAGGAGCCCGACAATGCCTTTTCCACCGCCCAGGGAACACCGCATCGAACTCGCCGAGGCCGCCAAACTTACCCAACGCTTCCGGGACAACCACAAGGGCGCCGTCAAGGCCGGCCTCTTCCCGAACGATGTCTACATGCGGATGCTCGCCAACGCGAGCGGTTCGGGGATTCGGATCTATTTCGGAGAGGACGAGAAAGGGGCGATCACACCGATTCTCTGCTCCGTGGATGGCGATGGCAACGACCTGCTGCCAGAGTCGGCGACGGGTGGTGGGCCAGGTAATGAACTGATGGATGTCAGTTTTCCGTGCCCGATCTGGTGCGGCGACGGCAACACATTGAACGGTGAGTAGCCACGCGTGCCTTCGGGGATCCCACTGATCGCCTATCTCTCGGCGGCGTCGCCAGTTCTCCCCGTGGTTGTGGCGGTGGGGAAGGGGAGAGTCCTCGAAAACCGCTGGGTCCTCGCGGCCTGCCTCATCAGCTTGGTTGGCGATGCAACGGGGCTCTTCTACTCGAATCGGGGTCAAAACAATCTCTGGATTAGCTACCTGGTCACGCCACTGCAGTTCGCCTGCATGCTGCTGGCCTTGGCCGCGCTGCTAACAACGGCCCAGGAACAGATGACCGTCAAGCTCACCGCTGTATTGCTCCTCGCTGTATCAGGTGTGCTGGCGGTGATGGCCGAGGATCTGTCCAACTTCAGCAGGTACAGCCTGCCGCTAGGTTCCCTGCTGGTGCTGGGTGCCTCGGTGTGGACGCTCGTCAGGCAAGGGTCTGGCTCCGCCTTGGGTACCGCCGCGGTGCCAGGAGGGTTTTGGTTACCAAGCGGTTTCGCCATATATGGTGCGGTGATGGCCGCCTACATGCCGCTGCTGGGTGGCTTCGTGTCATCGGACCGAGGTTTTGTTGAAGCGGTCCTCAAGGTCAAGTCAGCGCTGGTGATCGTTTCGTTCTGCCTGGTCGCCTGGGGGATATCCTGCCAGAATCGAGCAACAGTCTCTGGCCGTTCTTCATTGCCGTCCTCCTCACCATCGGGATCCTCCTGACGGCGGTCGTGGGCGCGATGCTGCTTGGCCGCCGCCGCCTGGTGGATTCCCACCAGCAGTATGCCCGGCGGCTGCTTGTGGTCCGCGACCAAGAGCGGGCCATCCTTGCTGGCGAAGTCCACAGTGAGATGGCCCAGCGGATTGCCGCCCTCCGGTTCGAGCTCTCGGGCTGGACCGATCCGCCCCCAGCGACCGCCATCGCCACCGCCGCCACCGAACTGGAACAGCTCGGTGATGCCCTCCGTGCACTGGCCCATCGGCTCCATCCTCAGGCTATCGACCACCACGGACTCGGCGTGGCCCTAAAGCAGCTTCAGGGAGACCTCCAGCAGAAGCTGCACTTCGACATTTTCCTGCAGCTCCGCGGTGACCCGATGCCCAAGGGCGGCCTTGCCAACACCCTCTATCGCATCGTGCAGGAGGCGCTCAACAACATCCGGGCTCACACCGGCGAGGAGGAAGCCACCGTCCGAGTCGAGGTAACCGCCACCGGGGTCGTGGTGGAAATCGAGGATCAGGGACCCGGCTTTGACCAGACGAGTGACCGGGGAGCCGGGTTGGCGGGGATCGGGCTCCTCTCGATGCGGGAGCGCGCGGCGCTGGCGGGAGGCACCCTCGAGATTCATTCCGAGATAGGTACCGGGACCCTCATCCGGGTTCAGATTCCCACCCCTTCCCCCGTTGATGTCCAAGCCAAGGGCTGACGCCAAGCGCCGGATCCTCTTCGCCGAGGATCATCTGGTCGTCTATCAGGGCATCAGCAGAATGCTGGCGCGCGAGTACGAATTCATCGGGCCGATCACCGATGGCGGCGAGGTCATCGACGCAATCGAGGACAGCGAACCGGACCTGATCCTGCTCGACCTGGACCTTCCCACTCGAAGCGGCAGCGACCTGCTTCCTGAACTGCGATCCCGGTTCGAGGCGGTTCCCGTCCTGGTCTTGACCGTCCAGACCAGTCCGGAGGTGATGGAGGAGGTGATCCGGCTGGGGGCGCGCGGGTTCATTCCGAAGGGTGCTGGCGTGGCGGAGTTGAGGGCGGCGATCCAGGACTGCCTTGCGGGGCGGGTTCACCGGTCCCCACGGGTCGTCAGGCAACCCTGGCAGCGGAGGTCCCACCCCCACGACGAGGTGATCGTCAAATCGGAGGATCTCCGTCGACAGATCTTTCGCCTGATCGGCGAGGGCCACAAAACCAAGGGGATCGCCAAGCTCATTGGGATGACACAGTGGACGGTGTACTATCACCGCCGAGCCCTGCGCAAACTGCTGAACATCACCTCGGAACGCGGACTTGACCGCGCCGCGATGGATTGGGCCATTCGTCAGCTGGCCGACACAGAGGCGCAAGAGGACGGTGGGCCCGCAGAGGTCCAGGAGACCAATCCGCCGCCTCAGGATCCAGATCCCTACGGCGCCCTGAAGAGGTTGCGGAGTTGAATCACCAGAGGTTCATTCGCGTGTGCCGGCGGCCAGCGGATTTCAGCATGCTCGGTCACTGGAAACGTCGCCTGGGGGGTCCACACTTCCACCGCTCGGGCGGTGCCGTTCACCAGCCAGTACAGCGGAATCTTCATCTCCTGATAGAGGCGCCTCTTGGTGAAGCGGTCCTGACGGGTAGATGAGGGGCCAAGCACTTCGACGACGAGGAGGGGGGGATTGATCCGATTCCACTCGTCCCGCCGCACGCTCTCAAGGTCCACCACGAGCAGGTCGGGGATGACCAGACTGTCCCTTCCGAAATGCACATCCCCGCCGGGAAAGACCGCCGCCACCCGATGGCGGTCGAGGTAGTTGCCGAGCAGTCGATCCAGTCTGTGGACGATGCCCTGGTGGGCCTCCGCGGGGACGGGCTCACCAGCAGCTCCCCGTGGACGACCTCGTACTTGTTGCCGTCGTCCGGCATGGCGAGCAGATCCGCCGCCGTGAAGTAGTGGGTCGCGGGCATGACCATAGTATCGGCTCGGCGTGGAGGGGTTGGCAAGGCACGCCCAATGATCGTAGGGGCGCACTATATGGGCGCCCGTTGTATCGGATGGCGGCATGTGCCGATTGGAATCGGCCCCTACGGAACGGTGTACCCATGGCGCCCGTCCTCTCCGCCCCCCCCCTCACCCGAGCCCGACACATGGGGCGGACCAGTCCATCGCCTCCGATGTCCCACCAGTTGGGCACCAAGTGTCCTCAAAAGTGGACACTTCTTCGGGGCGCCGTAGGCTGCACCCTCCTCCAGGGTCCCTCGCCGCCCCACCGGTTTCCGGGTCGGCCTCCCCCTTCGGCACCAGGAGGCAGGAAGGCGGAATCGCGACGAGCTCTCGGCGCTGCTCATCGTCGCTCTCGCCGTCACTCGCACGTCCTCTCTCCACTGCACGGGACCTACCAGCCTCGACTCGTGCGAGGGTCCGACCTTACTCTCGCGTCGATCATCCCTGCTCATCGTCCGGTTGAACTTCACTGCGGCACCACCCGCCTCTACTACAGATCCACCCGCCATCGCTGGTGCGGCTGGACGCGGCTCAGGATCGGCCTTCCGCTGCGGCTGCCCAAGAGGTTGGGCCGCGCACGACGACCGAGCGCAGATTCATGCCTGGCACCTGTCGCCGCTTTTGCGGCACCTGAAATCGCTCATGCGCCACCTGATTTCACTCGCGCGCCACCCGTATTCTGGTATCGGGTCACCTGACCTCACTCGACCTGCGATTCGTCATCACTCATACTCCGATTGAACACTGCTCAAGTGGTCCCGGCAGTCCCTTCGCCAGCCATTTCACCCTTCGCGCTGTCTCGCTGACCCGCCGACCCGCTGACCCGCTGAGATTGGCACGCCCGATGCTTCTGGTGCCCCTGCCAGCGCGCGCCGGCAATCCGTGCAGGTCACTTTTACGCGGGACATTTCGAAAGGAGCAGGTCATGGACAAGATGGTGCGTAAACACGTGGAACGGGCACAGCGAGTGGCGGACTTCGCTCGTGAGTACCCGTCCGACCTCCCGGGGTATCAGGCCGCGCTGGAACGGATCGAGGAGCGGCTGGCCCGTGCCACCGAAGTGGCGCAGGAGGAAGTGGGAAGCGTCCGGGCAGAGCAGGAGGAACTGCTGGTGCGGTACGGGCTCCCGGCCGAGCAACTGGTCCAGCTCTCGGCTGGCCTGGACCGGTTCGCCGGGCTCCTCGGCAAGCGTGAAGCCGCCAGTCGCTCGCACGTCGGCGACCGGCAGCAGCTCCGGACCCTGGCCCGAGATCTCAAGCTGGTGGTGGACCAGATGCACACCATCAACCGGTACCGGTTCCGGAAGGACCGCGCCCTGATGGCGATGTGGCAGGCGGCGCGGGACCTGCGGGTCGGGTTTCGGAAGCCGGAGCCGGCCGAGCCGGCGAGCGTCAGTCTACTGGCGTTGCCGCCGGGAAGCAGTGAGAACCGGTCAGCAGCATGACCGGTGCAGGGAAGCCACCAGCCCGCCTCATCTCGTGGATCCGCGAGGTGGGGCGGAATGGTGTTCCGGCACAAAAGCCAAAACATGGTGAGGCCGTAGGGGCCGGGCCTGCCCGGCCCGATCGGTCGGGTATCAGGTGTCGGTAGGGGCCGGGCCTGCCCGGCCCGATCGGTCGGGTATCAGGTGTCGGTAGGGGCCGGGCCTGCCCGGCCCGAGGCCAGGATGATCGCCCCGGCCACGGTCGTTTCGAACCGGGTCCGCACCGGGTTGCCGAGCCGGCGGGTGGCGGCATCGCGGAGCGCTTGCTCTTCGTGCTCCTCCCAGGCGGGGAGGTCGAACGGCTGTGCGGGAAGCGAAGCGTAATCGGGGAATTCCTCCTGGATCGGGCAGGCGTTGGGGATTTCGCCCCCTCCAGTGCTCAGCATGCCGAGCCCCATGATCCGGCAGACCAGCGGACGCGCATCGTAGATGCTGCAGTTGCCGGTCGAGTCGAGTGCGGGGCATGGCTCGTCGGCCAGTGCCTCGCAGAGTGCGTCGAAGGCCTCGTCCCCAAGACTGGAGACATCCCAGGGGGCCTCGAGGGTGGGGGCGAGCTCCCGCATCTGTTCGAGCTGGGCGGTGGCACGCACGATCATCGGCCGTCGCAGCGCCTCGGCAAGGGCCGCCACGGCCCCGGCCACGAGGTCGGCATCGGCAATCGAAATATCAAAGGGGCCGTGGCAGCAGGCCGAGCATCCGGCGCGGCAGGGAATGACACCGGGGTGGGCGGTACGGGCGGCGGCCTGCCAGGCATCGATCTCGGCGAGGAGGGGGAGGT